>Ga0209375_1000660_pt1 | contig 28393 bp, 26 predicted proteins | sample GraSoiAngelo_131_FD_185888 | JGI IMG/M metagenome (GOLD analysis project Ga0209375, IMG submission 185888) | Grasslands soil microbial communities from the Angelo Coastal Reserve, California, USA - 14_0929_02_30cm (SPAdes) (version 2) | ecosystem: Environmental > Terrestrial > Soil > Grasslands ... | reverse complement strand
AACCATGTCGACAGGATTCGAGGTGTCGGCTTACGCTACCGAAGGAAACGAAAGTCTGCCCCGTCTGCGATTCGTCGATCGCCGCAGACGCGCGCGTGTGTCCTTCGTGTCAAACGGACCTGACCTTGTTCGACCTGGCGGGCGGGTCGCCGGATCCCGTCGAACTCCCGGTCAAGGACGGCCGGAGCATCGACGACATCCTCGCCTCGATCATGGACGGCAAGGAAGACCATCGCGAGATCATTGAGTCCCTGAAGAGCGTGGCGCGCAGCTCGCCGGAATCAGGAGAAGTCGAGGCGGCGTCCGCGACCTCCGTGTCCCGCGAACTCGGCGAGAAATTCCTCTGTCCCGTCTGCGAGACCCTCGTCGCCGCCGATGCGACGGTGTGTCCGGCCTGCGGCGCGGAATTTTCCGAGGGCGAGTCGACGGAATACGAGTGTCCCGTGTGCAAGGCCTCCGTGCCGGCGGACGCAGATGTGTGTCCGAACTGCGGGGTGCGATTCGCCGAAGAAACGGTCTCCGCGAAGGCGGCCCCGGAGATCGCTCGTCCGCGCCCGCCCCCGCAAGTCCTGGAGGTACCGACGCCGACGGCCACGAGGATCGTCTCCGCTCCGATCCCGCCCGCGAGGCCGTCTCGCTCGGCCCTCCAGGGTCGCCTGGACGCGTTGCGGGACGCCCGCAAGGAGGCGGAGCGCCGCATCCCGTCGGGCGATCGCAAACTCTTGTACCGCGAACTCCCCAAGCTCGTGAACGAAGTCAAGCCGCTCCTCGTCTCCGCGAAACGGATCGGCCTCGAGATCGAGGAAGGGAAGCGGATCATCAACGACGCGATCCAAGCAGGAAAAGGGCGAGATATCGAACGCGCGGTCGCGTTGATCGCCGACGCCCGTCGCGCCCTCGACATTGCGTTCGTCGACTTCATTGGAGGCGGCATCGAACGCTTCGTCCAAGAAATCCGAGCGGCCAAGGGAGAGGCGGGCGCGAACGCCGTCACCCCGGGCCTCCTCGAGGCGGTCGGTCGCATGGAGGCGGGCGACTACGACAGCGCCTGGGACCTTTACCAGAGCGTCCTGACTCGGTTCGAGTCCGAGGCGAAGGACTTCCATGACGCCCGGAGGACGATCGACGAGGGAGATCGACTCGTCCAAGAGGTGCGGGCGATGGGCATGGAGGTCCAAGGCTCCGAACGCATGCTCCGTCAGGCCCGCGACTCCTTGGAGCGCCGGGATGTGGCGACCGCGACGCGGATCGGGAAGCAGGCGTACGATCGACTGGCGCGCGACGTGCCCGAGTTCGTCCAGGAGGAGATGCGAAAGGCGCGGAGCCAGCTTTTGGACCTGAAGCTCCGGGGGAACGATCTGGCCAAGCCAATCGGGATCCTGAAGGGGGCCAGCGCGTCCGTCAAGCAGGAGAATTGGGCCGAAGCCCTGCGGCAGCTGCGAACGTTCTACAAGGAAATCGAACGAATCGGGTGACGGCCCGATCACGGGATTCGGATGACTTCCATCTCCCGCTCGAGGACCCTGAGTTCCTGCTCCTTGACCGTGGCGGGTCCGATCGAAATGATCAGCGCGTAGCGGCTCTCGGACACGGCATCGAGCAACCGTCGGACGAACTTGAGGACGGCGTCGAAAGAGTTGTTGGATACCAGGTACTCGACCCCGTCGATCAGGATCGCGCCGCTCGCCTGCTTCGTCATGAAGTCCTCGAGCTCGTACACGATGCGCTCCAGGGCGGGCGCAATCGTCTCCTCCGGCGACCCTTGGCGATCCGTCAACCAGAGGATCTTCTCCGAGGCGAGGTCGTACGTCTCGCGGATGCGCTTCGGATTCGTGCGCGTGATGATGAGCCCGCCGCCGCGACCCGCGAGGAACGCCGCGAGTCGCCGGTAAGCTTCCGACGGTCGATCCTCCTCGATCAGGTAGCTGCGACCCGGATGGAGTCCCTGGAAGCTCGGCGCCTCGCTCGGCTTCGGCTCCACCGCCGAGGCCGGCGTCGGTGCCGCGACGGATTCGGACAAGACGTCCCGCACGAGTTCCTCCGTGATCGGCCGCCCCATCATCGACGAGAATGCGACGACGCGGTTGAGGGCTCCCCCCAGCTCCCGGACGTTGTTCGGGGCGAGCGTCGCGATGACCTTGAGGATGTCCAGGTCGATCGTGGCGCTCCCGTCCTTCGCTCGGCGCTCCAGGATCGCGACCCTCGTCGCCAGGTCCGGCGGTTCCATCCCTGCGACGAGTCCGGCCTCGAAGCGCGACACGAGCCGTTCGTCCAGGTTCGGAATGACCTTCGGGGGACGATCGCTCGCGAGGACGATTTGTTTCTCCGCGGCGTGCAGCTCGTTGAACGCGTGGAACAGCTCCTCGTGGACCTCCGGCATGCCGCCCAGGAATTGGATGTCGTCGAGCAGGAGGCAGTCGACGCCGCGGACGCGTTCCCGCCATCCGGCGAGGCCGCCGTTCGCTCGGCCCTCGGCCAAGCCGGACGCGAAGGCCTCGCAGGTGAGGTAGAGGACCTTCGCCCCCTTATCGTGCGCCACGATGTAGTTGCCGATCGCGTGGAGCAGATGCGTCTTCCCGAGCCCGGGACCCGAGGTAATCAGCAGCGGGTTGTAGGCCTTGGCGGGCTGCTTCGCCACGGAGACCGATGCGGTGTGCGCGAAGCGGTTGCTCTCGCCGACGGTGAAGCCTTCGAAGGTGAAGCCGGCCGCGAGATTTGTCGGGAGTTCGTTCGGGGGCGATGCGTCGTTGATGGCCTTGTCGACCTCCTCCGGCGTGGGCAACGATCCCGGCGATTTGTCCTCCTGGCGCTGTTTGAGGACGAGCTCCAGGACCTTCTTCGTCCGTTCCTTGAAGTCGCGGTCGCGCGATCGCTCGAGGCGATTCTGGGACTCCATGCGTTGGCGGCTCTCCAGGGCCTCGCGAAGGATCTCCACCTCGGCATCGATGTCGGGATGACGGATCGGATCCCGGAGTTTCTCACGGAGGATGGCCGCCCGGGATTCGAAGCCCCTCACGTCCAAATTCGCGAGGACATCCGACGCGGCCTCAGCTTTCTTCACGGCGTCCCGCATCGCGAGGAGCGACGCCGTCAGGATTCCGGGTTCCCCGTCCAGGTTCGCCTCGACCGCGGAGACGTCGTAGAATTTTTCCTTCCAGATTCGGAGCTGTCTCTCGATGTCCGCCCGATCGATCGGTTGCGGCACCCGCGATCGCTTGAGGATTTTCGCGGGTCGTTCGAGGACCGCGTCCGCGTATTCCCGCACGAGGCCGTCCATATCCACGCGGGCGTGGAGTTCGAGGACGCAGGATTCGTCGTAGGAGTCTTGCCACACCTTCTTGAGCGCGTTCCGTCCGCGATCCTGGGAATCGCCCCGTTGATGCAAGCTCGCTTCCGGATTGCCGCTGCGCAAGAGTACGATGCCCTCCGAACGCCTGCCACCCGCGCTCCGGACGGTCCGGACGTAGCCCGAAAACGAGTACTTCTTGAGATCGAGGAGGAGTTGCTTGAGCGCGTTCGACCCGCCCCGGGTCGTGCGGATGAGTTTGCCCTCTGGAAGAAGGAGGTCTTGGGGCGTGAGGTTCCCTCGGCGGGCGTCCATCGGGCGGGCCCCCCTAAAAAGGTTCCAACCTAGTTTCCCTGGTTGAGAACACAGGCCTATTTCGAAAGAGGAGAACGAGCCGCCAGAGGCGTTCGATCGCACTCTCTTCAATGGTGTTCCCGTGTCCCATCCCTCGGATTCGGGCCCTGCGCCTCGTCCCTTCCCGCCGGGGCAAAATGTCGTCCACGGCACCGTGGGATCGATCCACGGAGTGGGCTCCTTCCTCGTGTATTCGACCGGGGTCAGCACCGGCTTGGGACTGCGTTAAGGGCGCATTCGACCGCCCGATGCCCTGCGTCCTCGCCCCGATGCAAAAAGACTATTACGTTCCGTCTTTCTGTCACACTTGAATGGCCCGGGATTTCTTCACGATGGACGACTTCGACCTCTCGGGCCGGACCGTTCTCCTCCGGGTGGACATCAACTCGCCGGTCGATCCCGCGACCGGACAGCTCCTGAACGACGCCCGGATCCGGGAGCACATGACGACGATCCGCGAGCTCCGGCATTCAAAGACCGTTGTGCTCGCCCATCAGTCCCGACCGGGAAGGGACGACTTCACCACGCTCGAGGCGCATGCGGAACGCATCGGCGCCCTGCTCGGACGCCCGGTCCGCTACGTTTCGAGCCTCTTCGGACGGCCCGCCATCGAGGCGGTCGAGGCGATGCATCCCGGCGACGTCGTCGTCCTCGAGAACACACGCTTCTACGCCGAGGAAGAGTCCCTCGCCGACGCGAAGCTCGACAAGATGGCGAAGACCCACATCGTCCGGCGGCTCGCGCCCCTTGCGGAGTACTTCATCCTCGATGCCTTTGCGGCCGCCCACCGCGCGCAGCCGAGCTTGGTGGGCTTCTGCGAAGTCCTCCCCTCCCTGGCGGGCCGCGTCATGGAGCGAGAGCTGACGATGCTCACCCAGGCGGTCCAGGAGCCCGCGCGCCCGAAGGTCGCGCACCTCGGCGGGGTGAAGGCCGACGATTCGATCGCCGTCACCAGGCACATGCTCGAGAAGGACATCGTGGACACCGTCCTCACGTCCGGAGGGGTCGGCAACTTGTTCCTCGATGCGTCGGGGATCGACCTCGGCGAGCCCACCACCGATTTCATGCGCCGCGAGGTCGAAGATTACGACCGGCTCCGCGGCGAATGCAAGGAGCTGCTTCGAAAATATTCGCGGCGAATCCTCGTCCCCACGGACGTGGTCTTGAACGACAACGGCGAGCGCCGGCCAGCGACGGTCTCGGGGCTGCCCGCGAAGTTCCTCGTGTACGACATCGGCCTTGACACGATCGCTCACTACGTGGACGTGATCGGCCGGGCCAAGACGATCTTCTTCAACGGGCCGGCGGGGGTCTTCGAACTGGAGCCCTTCTCCGTTGGAACCCGGGAGCTCCTAACCGCGGTCGCGGACGCCGATGGGCTCTCGGTCGTCGGAGGCGGCCACACGGTTGCGGCGGTCGAGCAATTTGGCCTTCAAGATCGGATCGACCACGTGAGCACCGGCGGCGGCGCGTTAATCAACTTCCTCGCCGGGAGGGAGTTACCGCTCGTCACCGCCCTCCGGTATTCGTACAAGAAGTTCGCGAAGGGCGGCGTCAAAGCCTGACCGATCGGCGCGCTCCGCCAACGGGTTATAGCTCATTTGCTTAGGGACCGCCGATGGTTCGGTTGCGGAGGCCTCCCGAATGGGGGGTGGAACCCGTCCCCGACTCCCTCCGCGTCCTGAGGACGTTCGACCTCTTCGTCCTCTGGTCCAGCCTCGGCGCCGGGCTCCTCGTCTTCGCGGCGGGCGCGCTGCTCGTGCAGCTGTTCGGACTAACTTTGTGGGAGGCCTTCCTCGTCTCCCTCGTCGGCTCGGTCCTCGGGAGCGTCCTCTTGGCCGCCGCGGGTCACCACGGAAGTCAGGCGGGCGTGCCGACGATGGTCAGCCTGCGGCCGATCCTCGGTCGTTCCGGATCCTACGCCCCTACCGTCCTAAACATCGTGCAGCTCCTCGGGTGGACGGCCTTTGAGCTCCTGGTGATGGCCCAGGCCACCGCCATCGTCACGGCGAATTTTCTCGGCCCATGGACCGCGGTGGTCTTCGTGCCGGCGTGGGGGATGGTCACGATGGCCTTGGCCCTCGGAGGGCCTTTGGCCGTGGTCCGAAACTGGCTCGAACGATTCGCGATCTGGATCGTCTACGGATCGACGATCGCCGTCGCGATTGCCTTGCTTCTCCATCCGCTGGATGCGGGCCTTCGGTTGCCCGCCTTGACGGGTTCGTTCGGCGGACCTGGTTCGCTCCTCCTCGGCCTTGATCTCGTGGTCGCGATGCCGATCTCCTGGTGGCCGTTGATCTCCGACTACAATCGGTTCGCGCGGGCTCCGAGGGACGCCGCCGCGGGCACCACCCTCGGCTACATCGCCGCGAACACCTCCTTCTACGCCCTCGGTGCGGCCTTGGCCTTCTTCGGCGTCACCGCGTTCGGGATCGACGCTTCGAATCCCTACGCCTTCCTGATTACCCTGGGCGTCCTCGGCCTCGGCCCCCTCCCGTTGATCGCGATCTTGGTCGATGAGACCGACAATGCCTTTGCCGACGTCTATTCAGCAGCGGTTTCGGTCCAGAATCTTTCCCCTCGGCGCCGCCAAGCCGCGACGATCGTCGCAGCATCCCTGCTTGGAATCGCCGGGGCGGGATACCTCGTCGCCACGGGCCAAGGCATCGGCGGACCTTACGAGTCGTTCCTGCTCCTGATCGGAGGGCTGTTCGTGCCGCTCCTCGGCGTCGTGATCGCGCAAACGTTCGCCGTGCGCCGCGGTACGTATGGGCGCGCCGACTTCTTCGAAGCCGCGCCGCGGTGGCGGTGGCCCGCCTTCGCGAGCTGGATCCCAGGCTCGGCGTTGTACTTCGCCATCGTCCTGTTCGGCCTCCCGATTGGCGCCACCCTCCCGTCGTTCGCTCTGGCCGCCGGCCTCCAGGTCGTCTTCGCGAAGGTCGACCAGGGCCTTGCGAGGCCGTCAGCGACCTCGTCGGGAGGAGACCCCTGAGGCACGAAATCGGCCGATTTGCACCCAGGTCTTATTCGGGCAACGCATCGGCGAGGGCCGCTGGGACCGTTTCGTAGCCCATCCGTTTCAGGAACGCATCGCGGCCAAGGAACTCGTAATCGCGTTCGAGCATGGCCACAACGTTCCCCTGTTCGTCCGCGGCCTCGATCTCCGCTTTGGCCGAATCGACCGCCGACGAGGTGAGCCGTCCCCGAAGGACCAGCGTCTCCCCCGTCGCGATCCACCGTTTCGCATCGAGGGCGCCCGCGCGCACCGGAACCCCCACGCGACCCCGAAGCCCGTACACGGTCCAATTGGCGGTCTCCAGCATCGCCAGGTAGAGGATGCCGGAGTGAAGGCGCTCCGGCCAGCCCTGAAAGCGTCCCGATGCGACGAAGGTGGTCGTGACGATATCTCCCTCGCGACGGAAGGCGAGCCGGAGCCCCGTTGGGTGGTCGGGTCCGCAGCCGATGCAGGGATTGCGGGGATCGTTTTCGAGCGCAAGGGGGCCGGGCGGCGATGCCATGGGGAACGCAAGACGGCCCGTTCCAAGAGCTTTTCGAGGGGGCCTGCGATCGCCGAGAATCTCCGAAGCCACCGCAGGGATTCGAACCCCGGACCTGCAGTTTACGAAACTGTCGTTTGGCCGCACACCCACAAGTTTGAGGGGAGCCGCCTGAGGGCTTTGCTCCCTCGACCTGCAGTTCCTCCGGTGCAAGCGTCTTCCGCCTGCGCATACGAAACTGCCGCTCTGCTGGGCTGAGCTAAGGCGGCGCAAGTCGCCCAGAATCCTGCGGTGGTTATCAAGGCTACGGCACGAGGAACCGCCGGACGAGGGCCCAGTCCTCCACGACCCGCCGGCCGATGACACCGCCAAGCTAGAGCGAGATTGTCCATCATGCTGGAACGAGGTCGAACGTCGCGCCAAGATGCGGCCCGGCTAACGGCGCCGCTCCAACCTCTCGCCCCTGCGACGCTGCGACTTCTCCCACCTTCGCTGGTACCACGCCGCGTATCGTCGCGACCAAATGGAGGTTGCGCCGCTCACCACTAGCGCACATCCCAAGACCATGTTGACCACGCTTACCAGGGTGAGAGGATCGGTCCCGCTCCCCAGTCCTGCGCTGATGTTCTGCAGGGAATAGGCTAGAGCCCCTGGTCCGATAGCGAGGCCCACGATTCCCGTGCTCCGGCGGGCGGTATCCGGGCCCGCCGAGTAGCGTTGGGCCAAGAGCGAGGTGCCGCCGATGAAAAGAGCCGCGGCCACAATCGCCGCGAACATCGCCCGACCTAGGTTCCCTGCAACAGAATACAAGACGGTCGTGGCGAGGTACAGAGTTCCCGCCACGATAAGCAAGCCTCCAGTGACGCGCCATATCGCACGGATCGTGTCCGGGTCCGTGCGAAAGTCTATGGGGTGGGTAGATAGGGCGGGTGGCTCAGGGGCGCCTCCGTGCATCCCGACAGCCATGATTCCAAAAGAGTGTTGAGAGTATAACTATTTTCAGAATACACCCGGCATTGGTCCGAGGCGCCCCTCCTGGAACTAGAATGGGACGCCATCCGAGGCAAAGGTCTATTCGACCCAATGACCCATCCGACCTTAGGTCAGGGCACCAGGAGCCGCCGCACGAACCTCCGCGGCAAGATCAGGCCCGCGGCCTTCGGCTTCGGGACTCGCGGAGGGATCCTCACATTGACCTGTGACATTTCGACTTCCGAGAATGAGTCCGTCAGGAGGGAAAAGACTTGAAGGAACCGTTCGGACAAATTACGAAACTGCCGCTCTAACCGGCTGAGCTACGGTGGCGCAACCGCGAGGAAAAGCTCCCACGCCATAAAGATTCCGAGGCCGCTCGGTGTTGGCCCGCCAACATTTAAGGCGATTCGGTGGTTCGCGCGAATGTGCAACGGGTCGCGGGTTGGTTCTACGACGGACGGAGGTTCCGCGACGGGACGATCGGATGGGAGGACGACGTCATCGTCGAAGTCCGGCAAGGGAGGGCCCGCAACGTGATCGCGACCGGCCTGATCGTCCCCGGCCTGAGGAACGCCCACACGCACTTGGGGGACGCCCTCGTTACGCAGGAACTCCGAGGGACCATCGAAGAGCTCGTCGCTCCTCCCCATGGGCTGAAGCATCGGATCCTCGCGAAGGCCAAGGACGGCGCGGTCGTCGCCGCGATGCGCCGCGCGATGGCGACGATGCTCCGGACCGGGACGACCGGGTTCTCCGACTTTCGGGAGGGCGGGCTCAAAGGACTCAAACTCCTCTATGCGGCCCTTGCGGCGATGCCGCTCCAGGGAACCGCCCTAGGTCGGCCCGCGGCTCTCGCGTACGACGCGAAGGAGGTCTCCGCGATTCTACGCGCGTCGGATGGGGTCGCCGTCAGCTCGTATGTCGATTGGCCCTCCGATCAACTCGGAAAACTCGCCGCGCATGTTCGACGGGAGCGAAAGATGTTCGCCATCCACTGCTCGGAGCGAATCCGCGAAGATATCGACAAGGTCCTCGACCTGTCCCCGGCCTTCCTCGTCCACATGGTCCAAGCGACCGACGCAGATCTGGCGCGTTGCGCGGAGGCCGGTGTACCGATCGTGCTTTGCCCGCGCTCCAACGCATTCTTCGGGATGACTCCCGATATTCCACGGCTCCTCCGAGCCGGCGTGGAGCTCCACCTCGGGACCGACAATGCAATGATCAACACGCCGTCGATGTTGCGGGAAATGGAGTTCGCGTACCGAATCGGGCGACTGAAAGGCGGCGTCTCCGCGAAAGCGATATTTGAGATGGCGTTGCGGGCGCGACGTCTCGAGGATCCGAAGGCGTCCGTCGGGATCCGCGTCGGAGAGCGAGCCGACCTCGTTGTGCTCGACCTCCCAGGAGGGACGAGCGGGTTCGCGTCCATGATGCGCGCCTCCGCGAGCGATGTGAGCCTCGTGGTCTCAGGAGGCGTCCTGTGGCCCGGCAAGGGGGCGGTGATGCCACAGCCCCCGCGCCGTCGACGGTCATCCTAGATCCCGATCGCCTTCTGCGGAGTCGACGCGAAACCTCACGCACCCCATCCTTTATCATCGGACCTCCCCTTCGGGCCCGCGATGGCCTCCTATGAGGACGTCCTGTCGTTGTCCGTGCGCCGCGGGTTCATCTGGCCGGCCGTGGACTTGTACGGCGGATTCGCAGGCTTCTATGACTACGGCCACAACGGCGTCCTCCTCCGCCGGCACTGGGAGGACGTATGGGTCGAGTCGTTCCTCGGCCTGAGCGACAACTACCACCTCATCGACACGACGACGATCCTCCCGGAGGCGGCGCTGAAGGCAAGCGGTCACGTTGACCACTTCACCGACATCTTGGTCACCTGCACGCGCTGCGGCGAGTCGTATCGCGGCGACCAACTCCTCGAGGCTGCGACCCATCAGGAGGAAGAAGGGCTCACGGCGCAGGAGATCGACGCCCGGATTCAGGAGCTCAAGATCCGATGCCCGAATTGCAAAGGCGTCCTAGGTCCGTCCCGCGAGTTCAATATGATGTTTCCCGTCGGAATTGGTCCGACCGGGAAGGATCGGGCCTACTTGCGGCCCGAGACCGCACAGGGGGTGTTCCTGAACTTCAAGCGCGAGTTCGAGGCCCTCCGCCGAAAGCTCCCGATGGGATTGGCCATCGTCGGTCGCGCCTACCGGAACGAAATCAGTCCGCGACAGGGGGCCTACCGGATGCGGGAATTTCTCCAGGCGGAACTCCAGATCTTCTTCGATCCCGCGACGTTCGGCGACGCGTTGCCCTTCGATGCGATCGCCTCGGTCCCCGTCCGCATCGCGTGGGCGGCGGAGAAGGACAGCTCGGGGGCCCTCGAGATCCCCGCGAAGGACCTCGTCACTCGAGGGTTGCCCTCCTGGTACGTGTGGCACCTCGTGCAGGTCCAGCGGTTCTACCTCGACACCCTCCGCATTCCGAGGGACGCCTTCCGGTTGGCCGAACTGGACGACAAGGAACGCGCATTCTACAACAAGATTCACTTCGACATCCAGGTGCGGCAGGAGAGCCTCGGGGGATTCAAGGAGGTCGGCGGCGTCCATTATCGGACGGACCACGACTTGAAAGGACACGAGGCCGGATCTCACGCGAAGCAATCGGTGACAGTCGGGGCCACGAAGCTCGTGCCCCACGTGCTCGAGCTTTCGTTCGGCGTCGATCGGAACGTCTGGGCCCTCCTCGATCTCTCCTATGCGAAAGGGGACCGCGTCGTCTTGCGCTTGCCCGCGCGGGTCGCCCCCGTCCCGGTCGCCGTGTTCCCCCTGGTCAACAAGGACGGAATCCCGGAACGGGCCGAGGCCCTGTGGGCGACGCTGCGAAAACGGATCGCCGCCTTCTACGATGACTCCGGGTCGATCGGGCGACGCTACGCGCGAATCGACGAAATCGGGACGCCGTTCTCGGTCACCGTCGATCACGAAACCCTCGAGGGGAAAGGCGTGACGGTGCGCGAGCGGGATTCCCAAAAACAGTTCCGCGTCCTGGAGCCTGAACTGCCCAACACCCTCGAGCGGCTCCTCTCCGGCGAGGCGACGTTCCCCGCGTGATCCGATGGGGACATCCCGCGAGGTGCGCGGATTCCTCCGGCGACTCGAGGATCGCATCGAAGAACTCGTACCCCGGGACGACCGCGTGTCCCTCGCGTTTTCCGGCGGGTTGACCAGTACCCTCCTCGCGACGGTCGCTCGGAAACGGTGCGACCTGATCTGTCTCGTCGCGGGAACTCCCGATTCTCCCGACGCCCGCGCGGCGAATGCCGCGAAGCAACACTTTGACTTTCGGGTTGAATCGGTCATCCTCGATCGAGAAATCGTTCGAAGGCATCTGGAAGGGATGCGAGCCTTGGACCCCACGATGTCCACGAACTCCCTGCAGACGTTGACCCCGATCTACGCGGTCGTGGACCGACATCGGGGAGCCGTGCTCTTGTCCGGCTTCGGACTCCCGAAGACGGATCCCTCCATCAAGAGGATGCTTCGCGCGTGGCGCGTCGAGAGTCCGATCATCGACAGTGCGCGAGGTCGGACTTTGTCGCGACCCGTCCTCGTCGAGGCGTCGATTTCTTTGGGCCTCCCAGAAGAATGGGCCCGAGTGGCTCATCGATCCCCCGCCGACGGTTCCGGAATCGGGCACCTTTCCGAGGACTGAAATAAGACGCGACCGGTTCGGCAAGTCGGCTGTTTTCGGAGAGTCCGTAGGCAAAATTCAGCGATGGCACGGAACCTATTCGCAAGCCTGACATTGAGCCAGCAAGCGTTATAAGCGTGGCCCAGGCATGGAGCGGCAACGCGATGGTCGACGACCACATCAAGCGAAAAATCTTGCTCCTCGGCGATGGTGCCGTCGGCAAAACCAGCCTCATTCGTCGCTTCGTGGTGGACAAGTTCTCGGACGACTACATCACCACGATCGGGACCAAGGTCACGAAGAAGGACCTGCGCCTCGAATCGCCCGGCAAGGTGACCGACCTGACGTTCATGATTTGGGACGTCCTGGGCCAGAAAGGATACAAAGGCATCCAGGAGAGTTCATTCCAAGGCGCGAAAGGCGCCCTTCTCATCTACGATGTCACCCGCCCGGAGACCTCGGAGAGCCTTCAAGACTATTGGATCCCGCACCTCATGTCCGTCACCGAGGCCATGCCGCTCGTCGTGGTCGGCAACAAGGTCGACCTATCGGATTCCCGCCGCAACGCGCAAGAGGCCCTCGACGATCTCAAGGAGGTGCTCGGGGTCCCCGGGTTCCTCAGCTCCGCGAAGACCGGACTGAACGTAGAGGTCGGATTCCTCGCCCTCGCGAAATCGATTGTCTCCGACCTGGACGCGAAGTTGTCCGCGCGCCAGGCCGTCGAGGAGGCGGCCCACGAGTTCATCGTCGTGGCCGATCAGATCGTCATGGATTTCTGCGATGTCATGGGCGGCCACGAAGCCGCGATGCCGATCGTGCGTCAGCAGCTGATGAAGGCCGGCGTCGACGTCAGAGCTCCGACGCGGGAGGGACTCCGTCTCGCGGTCGACTACCTCGCCGAGGCGGAATCGTCCTTCCGGAACGCGGCGGACGTTGAGGCGAGCAAGAAGAAGCGCCTCGGATGGATCAAGGCGGTCGCGTAGTCAGAGCGGCCGTTCCATGTACGGACGCTTCAGATCGTATCCGAGCGAGCGATAATAGCTTCGGACGCCGACCCCGGATGTGACGCGGATCGACCGCAAGCCGAACTCCTCGGAGGCGATCCGCTCGCATTCGGCCATAAGGCGTCGTCCGAGCCCGCGGTGCTGCCACCGTGCCCCCGCGGGATCATGGATCGGCACGACCCGACCGACGACTTTCAACTCGCGGACCGTCGCGGTGGAGCCGCCGATACGGAGTCGCGCATAGGCGACGAGCACCTCGCGCTCGGGATCTTCGAAGCTCAGGAAGATTTCGAGGCCCCCCGACGAATCGTAATCGATCCGGAGGAGGGACAGAGCTTCGGGTCGGGGAGCGATGCCCCGGAAGCCGACCTCGCGGCATCGGATGCAGTGGCAGTCGAGGCCTTGCGAGCGAAGCCGCTCCTTGGCCAAAACTCGCAGGTCGCCTCGCGTGACCCCGTCCTCGATGTCGGGCGCGCCAATTTCGCGCTGCACCCGTTGGATCCGGCACCACCGAGGCACGATCGCCTTCACTCGAGCGATCAGCGCGACGGCCTCGTCCGTCCGAAGTGGCGTGTAGCGTCCCGATTTCCAGAGGCCGTGCAGCGCGGTGCCGGGCAGGACGAGGGTCGGATAGATTTTGAGGAAATCCGGGCGGTAGGCCGGATCCGTGAAGAGTTCGCGGAACGATTCCAGGTCGCGATCGAGATTGGAACCGGGGAGGCCGGGCATCATGTGGACGCCGACTTTCAGGCCCGCCTCCTTCGCAAGGGCCAGGGCCTGGCGGCTCTGCGCGTCCGTGTGGCCTCGGTGGACCCGTTCGAGGACGTCGTCGTGGGTCGACTGCAACCCGATCTCGACCCGGGTGGTCCCCAATGCCAAGGACTCCTCGACCTCGGACCCCAAGAAGCAATCGGGTTTCGTTTCCACCGTGAGCCCGATGCATCGGGCCCTCGCCGATTCGTTTCGATCTTGCGCTTCGACGAGCGACGGGGCCTCGGACCCATTCAGGCCGTCGAAACAACCTTTGATGAACGAAGTGCGATAGGCGCGGTCGAGGGCGGTGAAGGTCCCGCCCAAGACGATCAGGTCAACCTTGTCGGTGTCATGCCCGATTCGCCGCAGCGAGGCGAGGCGCGCCTCCGCTTGCAACCGAGGATCGTAGCGATGGTCCGCGGCGCGGCGGGCCGCCGGCTCGGTGCCCAGATAGGACTGCGGCGTCCCGAGTCGCGGGCCTCCAGGACAGTACGTACACACTCCATGGGGGCAGGCGTGCGGCGTCGTCATCACGGTGACGACCGCCACACCGCTGGCCGTTCGCGCGGGCTTCACCCGGAGGAGGTCGACGAGTCCCTCGCGCATCGAGGGCGGGAGACGCTCGAGGATCGCGGCATCGGAGGGAACGCCGCGGAGACGCCGGGCCCGAGCGACGTGAACCTTCAGCCGCTCCAGGTCGTCCTTCGTCGCCGGTCTCCGATGTTGGACCTGATCGATGAAGGCCTCGACGAAATCGGCATCGAGGCGACCCGCGAGGGTCAGCTGGGCTCCTCCGATCGCGACACGGGGGGCGGTACAGCCGCGGCGCGCGATCGACCGAACAGGTCAACGGCTCGGGCCAGGCCGACCCCGAGGGAGGCGAGACCCGCGAACACGACCGCGGTGCCCGTGATGATGCCCGCATCGAGGGCGGGGGATCGTGTGAGGTCGGTGAGCGGACTGGCGACCCGGATCCAATCGACGAACAAGGCAATCTCGAACAGGGTCAGCATCCCGACGCCTGCAAGGCCGAGGCCCAGCCCACGAATTCCTGTGTCGGAGACCCCCGCGGCGAGGTTCGCACGCCACAAGGCGGCGACGAGCCCGGCAAACAATCCGATCTGCCCGAGGCCCGAGGTGATCGCGAGGACCTGCCTCGCCTCGGGGACCGTCAGGCCGAACGCATCGGCCGTCCCGGCGGGGAAGATCCGAAGCAACTGAGAAATCAGGTAGAGCCAGACCGCGAGGAACGCGAGGCCCAACCATCCGCGGGGTGATCGGATCCTCCGAGCATCGATCGGAGACGCCGTCATAGGTATGACATCTCACGGGGTCGGATGAACCTTGGCACCGGGCCATCCTTTACCCATACATCGTGCCGTGTTTCTCGACCTTCGGGGCCTCACCGGGGACGTGCTCGAGCACGTCGACCGCGAGGACCACATGCAACGGGATGAGCCGCAGCTTTCCCTTGAGTTCCTGGTGGCTCTCGTCCAGCTCGATCACGACCGCGTCGTCCGTCCCGATCGTGGCGTAGCCACGGAACACCCCCTTCGTTACTTTCGTGCGTTCGCGGGTCTCCATTGATTCGATCCGATAACGGGAGCCCTTCGTCAGGGAGACGATGTCGTCTGCCATTCTTTCACCTCCGCTGCTCCGCAAGCTTCGCCAGGTGATCCACGGTCTTGCGATAGTTCTCCATCGCGATCTCGACGTTCGATTCGACGAAGTTCCAGGCTTTCGAGAGGTTCCCATACCGGATCCGATAGCCCTTCCGGATCGTGCCGCGCTCGTTCACGTTGACCTCGTCGAGGAGGTCCATCTCCTTGAGCTTGTTGATGTGCCGGTAGATCGTCGCCTTGGTCGTCTTCAGTTTCGCCGCAAGCTGCTCGACGGTCCACCCCTTGTCCATCCGGCCGAGGAGACACTCGACGAACAACCGATACGGCACTGAATCCCGGACGCTCGACGCGTCCGTCTTCGGATCGTACCCCTTCGGGATGTACCCGATCTGCGTGAGGAAGAGGAGGGCCACATCGTCGATGTCCTTCAGCGGCGTCAGGGGGGTGTTGCTGACGATGACGATCTCAAACGGCAGAAGGAACCCCTTCGGCCTCGGGTAATCCCAGTGCGTAGTTAAGGTTTACCATTGAATTTTATCGCACTTCAGCATAATAATCATAGTCAGACGTCGACAATTCCGCTGTACGTGTCGACGCGCAGTCCGCGGGCGCGAAGCTCTCGGACGAGGACGTTGATGCCGATGCTGTCCGAAGCGACGTGCCCTGTGACCACGAGGTTCCTCGGGCCCTCGCGGCCGTAGGCCTCCCACAACCGACGGAGGGCCCCCGCATCGATGTGGATGTAGAAAACCGTGTCGATTCCGTGATCGAACGCCGCGCGGGCGACGGGGACGCCTCCGTTCGTCCCGGCGCCGTGGTGGACGGCCCATTTTCCGAGAGGATGGTCCGTTGTCCCCATGCGGACCACGATGTGTGTCAGGGCCGACCGGAACTCCGGCATCGATTCGAGGACCGCGACCGCATCCCTCACCCGCGGTTTCTCCGGGAGTTGGGCCCGCAAAGCCTCGTCCATCAGCCTTCGTCCGATCTCGTCGCACGGGTTGTGGATGCACATCAGGCCGATCCCGATCATCCGCGCCATCGACGGCAGGTGGTCGTAGTTCTCCGCGTGGACGCGGGGCTCGCGCTCCTCCTGCATCTCCCGGACGGCGGCATCGGCCGCCTCCTTGGGGACGCCATGACTCGTCAGGATACTCGCGTGTTTCGCAAACACCTCAGGCAGACCGAGGACCGCGCTTCCTCCCGTCGGATGGTGGGCGATGACGAGATCGTACCCCTTCTCTTTCGCGAAGAGGAGGTCCGCCGCATCCACATCGATGCCGAACAGCACCTTTCTCACGTCGCGCGCCGGCACGTTGATCGTCGTATCCGCGGGAACTTCCGACTGATTCGCCAGGTGGAGGGCGAGGGCGAGGATCTCCTGGCTGTCCATCGCGCCCCGGCACCGGTTTCTTAATTTAACCCTTTGCGGGAGGGCCCGTCGGTCCGCCGACGTCGGCCAAAGCCTTTTCGTGCAGGCGGAGATGGGGGGATCGGGGAGGACCGACCGACGTCCCGCGCATCGTCCGAAGAACTCGCCCGTTCCGGCATCCTCGTGCGAATCCCGCCGGCGCTTCGATCCTATACCCGGGGACAGGACGAGGTCGTCCTCGAGGCATCGGACCTCAACGCGATGCTGCGCGCCCTCGAATCGTCGTTCCCCGGGATCCGCGACCGCGTCGTGGACGAAGCTGGGACGCGAAGGCCCTACGTGAACGTCTTCGTGAACGAGGAACTCGTCATGACGCCCCTCGGCGAGGTGGCGCTCATGCCCGGGGACGTCGTGCATATTCTCCCCAGCGTTGCAGGTGGTTAGCGTGGCCGGCGCAATCAAGAAAGGCAGTGTCGTGGTGTCCGTCGGGACGAAGAAAGGTGGTTTCATCTTCCACTCCCCGGATCGGAGGAAGTGGACGATGGCCGGTCCGTATGTGCCGGGCGCCACCGTCTATCACTTCATCCTCGATCCTCGGGATGGCCGCACCGCGTACGCGGCGGCCCCACACGGCTCGGAGCCGTGGGGACCGGCGGTGTACCGGGGCCGAGCAGGTGAGTCGCTCAAAGCGACCGCGCATGCGCCGAAATTCAAGGACGGCTCGGGACTCGCGGTCACGCGCGTCTGGCACCTCGAGCCGGGCCCCGCGGACGAGCCGGAGACGATCTATGCTGGGGTGGAACCCGCGGCCCTCTTCCGCAGCGAGGACCGGGGCGAAACCTGGGGGGACATCGACGCCCTGAACTACCATCCGACGCGGAAGGACTGGCAGCCCGGTTTCGGCGGACTCTGCTTGCACTCGGTCCTGGTCGACCCGCGCAAGCCGCGCCACCTGCTCGCGGGAATCAGTTCCGTCGGCACCTTCGAGTCGAAGGACGGGGGCCGGAGTTGGACGACCGAAAACCGCGGCGTGCGCGCGGAGTTCATGCCGAACAAGTACCCCGAATGGGGCCAATGCGTCCACAAACTCACGTGGGACGGCTCGGGCGACGGATCGATCTTCCAGCAGAACCACTGCGGGACCTACCATCGGGGACCGGACGGCGGGGCTTGGACGGAGGTCACCAAAGGGCTGCCCTCGGATTTCGGATTCCCCATCGCAGCCGATCCGAACCGGAAGCATACCGCCTTCGTCACACCGCTAATCGGTGGGGAGAACCGCGTCTTTCCGAAGGGGCAGATGGCCGTATGGAAGACCGCGAATGCGGGCAAGTCCTGGCGCCGCGAGACGAAAGGGCTCCCCGCGAACGCGTTCATGGGCGTCCTCCGCGAAGGGATGTCCACCGATCCGGAGGATCCGATTGGGATCTATGTGGGCACGAACACGGGGCAGTTGTTCGCGAGCCGCGACGAAGGAGAATCCTGGAAGATGATCGCCAACTTCCTCGCGCCCATCCTGTCCGTGAACGCGGGCGTCGCCAAGTAGCGCTCACCAGACCATGCGGGCGAAAGGGGACGCGGCGGCCTAGATCGCCGCCGACGCCTGGAACGTCACGCTCAAAAGACGAAGATCAGGATGAGCACGGCCGCCAACAGCTGCGCGATGCGCCACACGGTCGTGGTCCACGATTCGCCGTCTGCGGTGTAGGCGCCGAGGAACAGCGCCAGGGTGACGAAGAATCCTCCGACGCCGACGAGGAATGAGGCCGCCAAGGAGAGCGCAGCCATTCCCCCGGCGCTTCCCACGACCGCCAACATCGATCGACTGATGAGGCCGGTCAGGAGGGCGACGAGACCGAAGACCAGGAGGCTCAGATGTTGCGAGGGCGTCCGGCCCATCTCCCAGAGTTTCTCTGCGAATCCTGGCATTGCCGTCCCTCCGATTCTACGGCACGCCGAAGATGGTCGTGGAGCTCGCCAGGATCAACAGGAGCGCCAGGAATCCGAGGATGATCAGGAAGAGCCTCGCGAACACGTCGATGTCTTCCATGAACACCGCGGCGGCGAGGAGCCCGAACACGAGGAAGAACATTCCCCAATGGCCCGCGAGCGGTCCCCAGACGAGGCCGAGGTTCTCCCGGGCGGCTATCGCCTCCGGGGGTTCGGTGCCCGCAACCCGCGTCCGGCTGAGATCCGTTAACATCGCCCCCACGAGCAACAAGAACAGTCCCAAGATAATCATCAGGCCCACGAGTCGGCGTCGGTCCATGAACATCGGCCCGCGCATCATCGGTGGTGGTGGTTGCATCCGATTCAGCCCTTGAGGGCGAAGTTATGTTCAGATTTATATATATTACGCTGAATAGGGAACTAATATACGTTTCGCAAACGACCATTGGGCGGGGCACGGAATCGCGCGCCGCTGAAGGTTTACAGCCCAAGCTTCCCCGGATTCAAGAGGTCGGAGGGATCGAGGGCCTTCTTGACCCGTCGCCAGAGATCCGCTCCCGTCCCGAGCTCCTCCGGGAGAAGATGGGCTAACTTGAGGCCGACGCCGTGGACGTATTCCATGGAGCCGCCGAGGGCGTGGGCTCGGCGAATCGCATCGTCGATCGCCGCCGCAACGGCCGCCCTCGCGGCGGCCCTATCCCCCAGGGCGGGATGCATGATCTCCATGGAAACGAGCTCGGGTTGCGTCCACACGCCGAATCCGATCGGGTGCGCGCCATGTCGGCGAACGATCGACAGCGCCGACCGTCGGAAAGCCGGGATCTTCGATCGCGGGAGGGCCACGTGCACGTAGTCGAACACCGTGTCTTTCAACGCAACATCGGCACGGGTGACGCCCGGAGAAACCTCATCGTGATAGTAGATGATATCATGACGTCCCTTCCAATATTCCCGGGCCTCGCGGTCCGGAAGCACGGTGGCGCGCGCCGTCCCGAGACGACGCCGCGCGGTCTTCCACGACGCGGCGACGACATCGGCATTGCCCGCGAAACCCAGGTACAGCGTCGGCGGGCCGCCGCCGCTCCCCCAAGGGAGGGCGGGTCCCTCGAACGTCTCCTCGAAGTCCATGACGCTCGGCGTTAGGCCGTCATCGTACAGGGCCGAGAGGCATTCGAAACCCGTCGGGAAGTCTCGGAGACGCCACGCGCGGATTTCCTCTTTCTCCGGAATCGGGAAGACGCGGAGTGTCGCCGCGGTCACGATGCCCAACGTACCCTCGGTCCCGATGAAGAGGCGCTTCAGGTCGAGGCCCGAAGTGGACCGCGCCACGGCCCGCGTCCGAATCACGGTGCCGTCCGCGAGCACGGCCTCCAGGCCGAGGATTTGATCTCCCATCGTCCCGCGAAGATAGCCCGCATAGCCGAGGCCGTTCGTCCCGATCGCCCCGCCGACGGTCGCCCGCGGTCGCGACCACGGGTCATGCCCCAACGTCAGGCGCTTGTCCCGGAGGCGGCGATCCAACGTTTCCAAGACGATTCCGGCCTCGACCGTCGCGGTGCATGATCGCGGGTCCAGCGCCCGGACCCGATGCATTCCTCGGAGATCAAGGACGACGGAATCCGACGAGGACCGTGCCCCTCCCATGAGGCCGGTGCCTCCGCCCCAGGGCACGATTTTAACGCCGGCCTGCGAAGCCCAACGGACGACGGCCACGACCTCCTCGGTCGTCCGCGGCAAGACGACGGCGGCGGGCAGCTCCCCCCGGTCAGCCAAGGGCGAGCCGCGGTGCTCGCGGAATGCGTCCGTCCGGTACCGAGGCGCAATCGACGGGCCGGTCCGGACGCGGCCCGACCCGAGGCGTCCGGCGAGCTGCGAGAGATCCACGTCCACGACGACCGCAACACCGGGGTCGTATTCAAAGCGAACGACCGGTCATGCGCGGCGCAGATAGTACAGCGTGTACGCTTTGCGGGACGGTGTCGCATAGCCGTTAAGGTCGAGCCGGACCGGGATCCAATCTTCGGGGAGTTCGATGAGGTCTTCCGTGTCGCATTCGATCGTCTGGAGCTTCGCCTTCATAGGAATCGGCAGACTTTCCCTGGATGAGGTAAAAGCCCTATCGCGCCTGTTCTCGGAGATGATTATCGAAATGTCGGATGCACGGTCGAAATCGCCAGAGGCCCGGAGAGATTCGGCGTGGAGCAAAGACGCCTTTGACGTTCGCTCGGAGCCATCGGTGCAAGGAAGGCGAATGCCACGGGGTCCGCGTACCACGCCTCCATGGGCTCACGGAGAGCTACACTCAAGCTGCGAAATAGCTCCCCCCATCTCCATGTCGGAAAAAATACTCGGAGGGAAACGCTTTTTACACCCTTGCTGTATGAAGCCGCGAGGTCAAACATGCCGTACACGTACCAGGGATGGACGCTGTACTCGCGAGATGTGAAACTGAAGAAGGGACCGAAAGTAACGATCTACTTCTTCAGTAAGCGGAAACCGAAAAGCGGCAAACCGATGGACGAAATGCCCAAGAACCGCAAGGTCGGCGTGAACAAGCGCACCGGCCTTCCGTTCTTGCGAAAGGGCTGAGTCCGCCCCTCGCGACCCCATACGCCGAGGCATCTCGGGGGAGGCCCTCGGCCCTTTCCTTCTTTTAGCGAGGCAAGTCTACCGCCGCACGGCGACCGTTTGAACCTTAACGGAACCATATTTGGCCCCCGCGAGGATGTGGCGCGCGATGCCCGAGGGAACGATTGCGTTCGATGTGACTGCGCCGATAGAGAAGGTGTGGTCCTTCCTCAGCGACATACGCCAGGTCGGGCGGTGCGTGCCTGGAGTGGACCGGATCGAGGTCCTCGATGCGACGCATGCGCGATGGGACCTCACCGTGAAGATCGGCCCGCTCTCTCAGACCCTGAAGGTGACGACGGAGACGCTGGAGCAAGTCCCCCTCCGCCGTGGACGGTTCCGCGGGTCGGCGGACAACATCGACATGACCGGGACGATCGAACTCGCGTCGATTGGTCAAGGGACTCGGGTGGTCTACACGATGAGCGTGAACGCGAAAGGACCGCTCGCGAGGATCATGGACAACTTCCTGAAGACGAAGTTGAAGTCGCAGACGGAAGAGTTCGCGGCGAACGTGAAACGAGCGCTCGAAGGGTGACCGTCGATTCGGCGGGCACCGGGAGAGGCGCGACCTCTCGCTCAATCATGATAACCGGAGCCGCTCCCTTTTAAGCCAACGATGGGGAATCGGGCCCGTGGCCTTCGTCGGACCGCCGAATGGCGGTAGCCCGCCCCCTCGGCCACGATTGGTCGCCGAGGATCTGCTCCTCTACGATAGGGACGGTCAATCGCTCCTCGACGACCACGCGTTGCGGATCCTCATCGCGCTGCACCAGGAGAGCCTCACGGCCCAAGCGATCGCGAGCCGGTACCGCGTGCCGATCGCGGCGTGTTATCGCCGCGTCCGTCGCCTCGTCTCGCTCGGCCTAATCTCGGAAGCGGGATTCGTCACCGAAGGTCGACGCCGACCCGCTCGGTTGTACCGGTCGGAGGTGGATCGGTTCCAAATCACCTACGGGAGCGGAAAGATGCATCTCCTCCTGTTGCTGCGCAACGGGACGGAAACGAAGACGATCGTCGGAATCCCGCCGGACCTCGCCATCAGTGGAACAACGCCTCCACCCCCGCATGAAGTCGGGGAATATCCGTCCGCATGATGTCCGGGTTCGCACGCCTCGCGAGGGCCGCGTAGTACGCGAGGAACTGCAGCGGGACGATCGTGACAATGGGTCGAAGGAACGGATGGACCGCGGGCAATTGGATGCGCGCGCTCGATCGTTCCCCGATCTCGGTGACGGCGGCTCCCGTTTTCGACAGCGCCTGGAACAGCACCGACGCGCGGGCCCGGTCGTCGCGAGTCCTCAGGAATACGACGGGCTCGTCCCGCTCGAGGGACAAGAACGGTCCGTGCAAGAACTGCTCCGGGTGGTAGCCGCTCGCCGCCACCCCGCACGTCTCCCGGATTTTGAGCGCAGCCTCCAGGGCCGTGATCTCATCCCAGTGCGACCCGAGGAACGTGATTCGGTCCTTGCGCGCGAACCGTCGGGATAGGACCCGGGCCCCCTTCTCCGCGTTCAACGCCTTCTCGAGCATGCGCGGCATCTGGGAAATCCCCCGATCGACGTCGGTCCATTCCGGTCGGCCCTGGACCGCGAGGGCCGCGAACGAAGCCAGCTGCGTCGTGTAGCTCATCGTGTTCGCCCAGGATCGATCGTGGGTCGACCCGATGACGAGGACGTCGTCCGCAAGGTCCTCCATCTTCGAACCGGAGAGGCCGCAGATGCCCGCAACTCGGTGGCCCGCCTCCTTGGCGCGGGCGAGGGCGCGATTGGTCGTCGGAGTGGACCCGCTGTGGCTCACCCCGACCACCGTCGCTTTGGTCCCCGGGAGGGAGCGCTCCGCCACGTCATAGGCATGGATCGCCTGGACGACCCGTCGTTCGTCGGCCGCCTGCAGGATCCTCGCCCCGTACTGCGCCGCGTGGTACGAGGTGCCGCAACCCGTCAAGACGAGATGCCTCGCACGGGAGAGAGACGCGAAGAACTCGCTCGACCGGACCCGTCGGACGGCTTCCTCGACGAATGCGGGCTGGCCATGGATCATCGAGTGCATGTGGAACGGGTGACGCGACCTCGGGTTGGGAAACGAGACCATAGCGGGAGAAGGGACGCCCGCCCATAAAGCGAAGAGCGGCCACAAAACAGAACAAGTCGCGTTATTCTTAAATCCGATAACCTGAGAGTCCGCCGGCGGCGAGGTGAGGAGGGTGGCCGGGCCGCCGAAAGATCCAAACTAGGACGACTTTCGAGACGAGGTCGAAGGAGGCACGCCTTGGGCGTCGACCCGACGGAGGAGATCCCGAATGGTGCCGATCAACAAGGTGCCACCGAGGCTCTGGGCGATTTTGTCGGCCTCTTCGAGAAGCGTGCGGGTCCGCTCGATATCGCCTTTGTCGAGATAGAAACGTCCCACATAGGCGAGGGATCGAGCGTAATCGGACAGGTCGCCAAGCTCCTTCAACTCGTTGAGACCCCGTTCCCATAGACGGACCGCGCGATTCCAGCGGCCCAGTCCCATCTCTCTCTGTCCTTCCGTGATATCAAGCAAAGCGAGGGTGCTTCGCTCCTCCATCATTTGGACGAACCGCTTCCCCTGCTCCAGGATCGGCCCGGCGTCCCCGTACAGGCCGAGGTCCACCATGGCGGCGGACCGATTCATGAGGGCATAGCCCTGGAGGCGGATGTTCCCGACCAATTGGGCCAGTTGCAGGGCCCGATCGTACTGCTTCAATGCCTCATCATGCCGGCCGAGGTCATGTAACGCGACCCCCACGCCGATGCACGCGCGCGCCGTCTCCGTCAGGTTCCCGCCTCGCTCGGCGACCCGGAGGCTCTCCGTCTTGAACTCGAGGCCGCGCTCGGCGTTGCCGCGACAGGCCTCGAGCGTCCCGAGGGCGAGGAGGCTCCGCGCCAAGGCGCCCGGCTCGGAGACCTCGGTCGCGAGGTCGACCGATTCGTTCATGTGCGACGCGGCCTGGGTAAGATCTCCCTTCGCCTGTTCCACAAGCGCCATCTCGCGGAGGACCTCGCCCCGTTCCGCCGGATCCGGATGGGAGTCGAGACGGCCCTGCGCCTCCACGAGATGACCGAGGCTCTTGGCCAAATCGTCCCGACAACGTTCGATCGAGGCGATCTTTCGGAGGAGCCGCGGGACGCGCTCCGGCCGCGCGTTGACCTCGGCCCGTTGGAGGGCGTGCCGATACTCCTGCAACGCCGGCGCGAGGTCCCCCGAGGCCCGCAGGGCATCCCCTGTGAGCTCCGGGACGATGCAGGCCGGGAGCGGTTCGAGCGCCCCATCGCCGATGGGCTGGAGGACCCGCAGCAATTCGGACGCGGGGACGGAGTCGAGGAGGCCCGGTCCTTGGGACACGAGGTACTCGCCGAAGGCCTTCGTGTCCCCTCCCTCGAGCATGTGGTGCATCCCTTCGATCCGGTCCCGCATCTCGGACCCATCGAGGAAGTAGACCGCGGCGAGGGCATGGAAGGATCGTCGCCGAACCTCCGGAAGCCGCTCCCGGATGTAGTCGCGAATCGTGTCGTGCACAACGACGCCTCCGGAGATCGTCGGCGCCAGGAGATTCTTCGTTTGAAGGGCGTGGATCGCCAACTGCCAATTGTCCGAGAAACAATGCAACGCGTCGAGCGGCACCAGCCCGCGGAAGAGGGAGGACGCCTCGAGGACGGTGCGCTCGTCTTTCGTCAGGGTCCGCCAGATCTCCCGCTCCAGATAGCGGGTCATCTCCCCGGTCACGCTGGACCCGGTCTGGGCCGCGAACGACAAGAGGATCGGATGGCCGCGAGCCGAACTCGCGGCGCGCTCCAGGGCGGTGTCGTCTCCCGCGAACCCTTTCGATCGCAAGAGGCCGACCGACGCGGTGTGATCGAGGCCTCCGACGCGGAGCACCTCCACGCGGAATCCGTTGGATCCCTTTCGCCGCACGAGAGCCGCGGGATTCGTCCGGGAAATCAAGAGGATCTTCGCCGAGGCCTTCGCCCCCAGGTCGACGACGGGGCCCGCGATGAAGCGGGCAAGCTCCGGCGCGGCCCTCTGGAAGTTGTCCAGCACCAGGAGGATCGGGACGTCCCGAAGGTCGTGGGCGAGCACGCGGGCGGTCACGTTCGGATCTTCCGCCCTCGTCTCCTCGAGCAGGTTCTTGAGGCCGCGTCGGCCGAGTCGGGACAGGAACGCGGCGAGATCGCGGAGGAACACGGCACGGGTCGTGCCATCGTGGACTTCGAACCAGTAGATGTAGGGCCTCGGCCGCTGCCGAACGAGCCAGCTCGCGACGAGCGTGCTCTTCCCGATCCCTGCGATGCCGGTGACGATCAGGACGGCGGCGGGAGAAGCGGCCCAGGCATCGAGGGTCCGGGACTCCTCCGCGCGACCGAACAGCCGACCGAGACGCCGGAGGGTGTCGCCCCAGAGCACCGGGGCCACGGCTCCGGAACCGATCCCATGAAGGCGGGTGAAGTCAAGACGCCCTCCCCGCACGAGGGAGACCGCGGCGGTCAGGTTCACGTACGCGGGAAAGATCTCCGGGATCTCCGACACCCGCATGGGAGTCGGATCGAGGCTCGGCGCGAGGACTTCCACGATGTCCCCCTGGAACCGGGTTCGAAGCTTCATCGCCTGAACCCATCCTTCGTGCGTGAGACGATATACGGTCTTCCGGACGCGATGGCCGGGGACATGGGCTCGCTCTCCGGCGATGAGCCCCATCGACTCCATCCTCGCGAGCCACTTTGTCGCCGTCGTCCGGCCCGAGTGGGTCGCCGATGCGATGCCTTCCTGCGTCAGCGCGCCAAGCGTCGCAGGCTCCGCGGACGCGGTCGAGGAGAGATGGGTGAGGACGCGGATCGGCGTGGAGTAGAAACGCTTCCTCCGATACCCCCGCGCCACGCGACGGGATTAGGACGTGTCCACTTAAGATTATCCAAAACGGAACATTTCGCAGCATCCGCTATTCTCAAAGATGATACCCAGATCGACGGCCGCGCGAGGGACGCGCGCGGCGCCGCGACACCTACGGAACCCTTTTTTCGGAGCGAACGAGTCGCGGCCCGATGCGAGTCACCGAATGGATCCGCGCGTCCCAAGCGATCTTGTTCGAAGCGTCGATCCTCCCCGCGATCGTCGGGACCGCCGCCGCGATCCATGGCGGAGCCCCGTTTCAAGCGGTGTCCCTTGGCCTCATCCTCCTCTCGCTAGTCGGAATCCAGGCCGGCGCGAACCTGCTCAAAGGTTACTTCGAAGGCCGGGACCGCTCGTCACCATCGTCCCCCGGATCCTGGTTCGCATTCGACAGTGCCGCGGCGGTCAACCTGGCCCGCGATCCTCGGACCGTGCTCCGACTCGGCCGCCTCTCCTTCGCGATCGGAATAGGGGCGGGCCTCTTGCTCGTCCTGCTCACCAGGAATCTCGCCTTGCTGCTCTTCGGGATCGCCGGCGCAGGGTTGGCCTGGAGCTACAGCTCGCCGCCCCTACAGCTCAGCTATCGCGGCGTCGGCGAAGTCTCCACGTTCCTCGCCTTCGGACCGATCATGACCGTGGGTGCGACGGTCGCTTTCGGGGGGGCAGGGATCCGCGACAGCCTGTTCGCCTCCGTTGTCCTCGGGTTCCTCGCATCCGCGATCTCGTTCGCGCGCTACTTTCCGAACCGTGTCGAGGACTCCGACAAGGGCAAGCGCACACCGGTCACAATCTTGGGCTTCCGAGGAGCGCGACGGCTGTTCCTCGTGCTCCCACTCCTGCCGGTGCCCTTCGGGATCGTCTGGTCGTTCTTCGGCGGAGGGGTTCTCTGGATCCTCCTGACGCTCGCATTCTGGATCGCGATTGTTCGCGCCTTCCCAAAGGAGGAGACCGCATCGCGGTTCGACCGCGCCATCGCCTGGACCGTGGCGGCCCACGCATTGGTCGGACTCGCGATCGTCGCTGCCTTGTTCTTCGGGCTATAGATTCGCCGCGGCGGAAATCAGGTACGCGAGCGTCATCGCGACGCCGAGGAGGAGGACGGCCTGAATCGTCCCCGCATTTGCCGGGATGTGGGCCGGATACTCGCGATAGTGCGCTCGGAGGACCGCGCGCGCCCGCGCCAGCGGAACGAGGGCGATGAGGCCGATCACCGCGACCCAGGAAATCCACTGCAGGACCGAGAATGCCACCAGGAGGAACAGCGCGGACCCCACGAGGGCCTCGTAGAGGACGACGGACTTCTCGAGGCCTATCCGGGCCGGGATCGTCCGTTTTCCGCCCTTCGGATCCGTGCGGTGTTCCGGCATCTCGTTCACGAGGAGGAACGCGGCCACGAGGAGCCCGAGCGGCAGGGATGCGAGGAACGCCTCCCATCCGAGCGCGCCGCGCTGAACCGCGTAGGCGCCGAGGACTACGATGGGACCGAAGATGATCGTCACGGCGACCTCGCCGATCCCGTGGTACTGCAAAGCCAGGGGCGGGAGGGTGTAGAAAATTCCGATCAGCCCGCCGACGGCGCCGAGCACCAACAGGATCCATCCGTTCGGTCGCGTCACCGAGAGGATCACGCCGATCAGGGCGGCCAGTCCATAGAGGGCGATCCAAACCCGGCGATGCGCCTCGACGGAGAGGGCCCGATCGGGAAGGACCCGGGCGCCGCCGGTGAAGGGACTCACGAGCTCGGGAGGCAAGTCATCGACCCCGCGGCGGAAGTCGACCGAATCGTTGCTCATGTTCGTCGCTGCGTGGAGACACACCACGCCGACCGCGGTGAGCAAGAGGGCCAGCCCGTCGAACGTCCGCGCCTCGCGCCATGCGATCGCGGTGCCGAGGGCGACCCCGACGAGAGACGCGACGAAGCTGTGCGGCTGGGTCGCCTTCCACCAGGTGCGAAGCGAGGCCATCCTACTCCCAGACCGTCTGGCCGCGTGGAAGCACCCGGACCTCGATGAGGCTGAGCGGGCCCGGCCCCGGGTTGATGACCGTGTGCTCCTCCGCGTGGACGAAACGGGCCACGGATCCCGGTCCGACCTCGTGGGCCTGGCCGTCGACGACGACCTGGCCCTGCCCTTCGATGAAGTAGAAAATCTGCGTGTATCGATGGCGGTGGGGCGGCGACTTCACGCCCGGCTCCATCTTCGCGAGGCCCATCAGCATGAAGTTGCTGTCATTCGGTCCCATGATCTTCTTGTCCACGATGCCCGGCCCGATCCCTTTCTCCCACGGCTCCGCCGGCAGGTTGCGCACGATCGCTCCCATGATCCTCTCCGAAGAAGGCGCACACTCTCGTGTTATAA
>Ga0209375_1000659_pt1 | contig 28394 bp, 26 predicted proteins | sample GraSoiAngelo_131_FD_185888 | JGI IMG/M metagenome (GOLD analysis project Ga0209375, IMG submission 185888) | Grasslands soil microbial communities from the Angelo Coastal Reserve, California, USA - 14_0929_02_30cm (SPAdes) (version 2) | ecosystem: Environmental > Terrestrial > Soil > Grasslands ... | reverse complement strand
TCCCGCGGATGCAGGATGTCGGACACGTCGATGACGTGCATGCGGCCGAAGGTGAGGTTGTTGCCGTCCACGAGGCCCTTGTAGGGACGGGCGGCGTACACCTCGTCGCCCACGAACACGTATCGCCCCTGCCGCCACGCCGTGTGGGTGCCGCGCACGAACCCCGCGCCCCAGAGCTGCTCGACGCGCACGTAGGTGGCGTTGAGGTCGTACTTGGCGCGCGACACGAGCTGCGGGCTCTCGGGACTGCCGCCCTTCATACCGTTGCCCACGTCGAGGATCACGAGCCCGTCGTTCCAGTACGCCAGGTACGCGAGGCCGTCGGTGACCATGACGTCGTGCAGGTAGCGTCCGGCCTCCGTCTGCTCGGTCTGCCAGCGCGCGACTTCCTTCGGGTGGTACGGATCACGGATGTCGATCACCCGCAGGGATCCCGTGGCGTCGTCCGTGATGTAGGCGTGGCCCTGGTAGACGTACGAGCTGTGCACGCCGCCGCTCACGGTCTCCGTGTACTCGGCGATCGGCTTGGGGTGGCAAGGGTCGGCGGCATCGAAGACCACGATACCGTTCTTGCGATCCGAGGCACCCTCGCGCGAGAACACACCGTACTTGCCGTCCTCCGTCGTCATGACGTCGTTGACGATGCGCGCGTTGGTGAGCATCGAGTCGGCGATCTTCGGGTGCGTGGGGTCGCTGATGTCGATCGCGTACACGCGGTCGGCGATGGTGGAGAGGTACGCGCACGTGCCCGACGGATGCACCCACACCTCCGCGGTGCTGAACTTGATCGGCAGATGAGCCCTCACTTCGACGCCCCGGGTCACGCGGCGCTGCTCCACTTTCACGACCGCGTCCGCCTGGCGCGTCCCGACCGAGGCCGTGACGGTGTACGTCCCCGGGAGCTCGGCCACGAACGCGCCGTCGGGGTCAAGCTCGGCGGCGCCGCTCCCCGCCTCAAGCGACCAGCCCGCCGTAACGCCCGGGATCGAGCGGCCTGCCGCATCCTTCGGGGTCGCCGTGAAGCGGACCACGTCGCCGGTGCGGACCGAGGTCGCGGCGGGCTCCAGCGTGACGCGCGTGACCGTGTTGGCAACGACCTGCAGGGCGAGCGCACGGGTCGCCGGGCCCGCCTTCGCGGTTACGGTGACGCGTCCCGGCGCGAGCGCGCGGAGCACACCCTCCGTCGAGACGCTCGCGACCCGGGGGTTACTCGAGGTGAAGCCCACGGGGTCGTGGCGCACGTCGTCGTGCGCGCTGTAGGCGGTGCCGTTCAGGGTGAGGCGGGTGCCGACGACCAGCTTCGCCGGCGCGGGTGTGACTTCCACCCGGGCCGGCGGCTCGGGAAGAATGCGGTAGACGGCGAAGCCGATCTGCTGTCCTTGGGTGCCCATCACGGCGGCCACCGCGCCGACCCGCAGCGGACCCGCGTACCCCGCCGTCACCAGCCCGGTCGAGTCCACTTCCCCGTTGTCGCTGCCGACGAACCAGTAGATGCGCGCGTTGGGCACCGGCTGGCCGCCGGCGTCCAAGGCGCGGGCCGAGAGCTGCAACGTCTGTCCGATCTGCAGCTCGCCGCCGGCGGGAGTGATCTCGACCTTGAGCACCGGCGACGCCGGCAGCGTCGCCGCGGGCTGCTGCAGCAGGGCGAGGAGCAACGGGGAGAAGAACATGCTAACTCCTTATGGAATAACGCGTTGTGACGGCTCGATTCTGACGATCCACAGCCCGCTGTTGATGTCCGGAACGTAGATCAACCCATCGCGGTAGATCGCCCCCCAGGCGTTGGCGGTGTTGGGCGTGACCCCGTCTTTGTCGCCGGTGTGGATGTGCGCGTACTCGCGGCCCTGGGCGAGGAGGTCACCGCGGAGCTCGCCGGAGATGTCTAGTACCCGCAGGCCGCCCTGGTAGTCACCGAGGTACAGGGTGTCGCCCGCGACCCAGACATTGTGACTGCCCCCGTCCTCGGGCTCGAACCAGGCGACCTCCCTGGGCCGGGCGAGATCGGAGATGTCGATGACGTGCAGGCGCCCGTACGCGCGACCGAGCCCGATCACGCCGGGGCCGCCGCCGGGCTGGCGCGCCGGAAACACTTCGTCGCCCACGAAGACGTAGCGGCCGTGGCGCCAGGCGGTATGGGTGCCGCGGATGAAGGCGGGCCCGCCGGCGAGCTCCACTTTCTTGTAGAGCGCGTTGAGATCGTACTTGAACTGCACGACGAGTTGCGGGTTCTCGGGGCTGCCGCCTTTCATCCCGTTGCCGACGTCGAGGATCACCAGCCCGTCGTTCCAGTACGACAGCGTGGCGAGCCCGTCGCGCACGTCGATGTCGTGGAGGGTGCGGCCCGCTTCGGGACGCTCCACCTGCCAGCGGGCGACCTGCTTGGGGTGGTACGGGTCGCGGATGTCGATCACCCGCATCGAGCCGGTGGCGTCGTCGGTGAGATAGACGTAGCCGCGATACACGTAGGTGCTGTGCACGCCGCCGGTGACGGTCTCGGTGAACTCGGCGATCGGTTTCGGGTGCGCCGGATCCTCGAACGAGAGGATCACGATGCCGTTCTTGCGGGTCGAGGCGCCCTCGCGGGTCATGACGCCGAACTTGCCGTCCTCGGTCGTCATCACGTCATTGACGATGCGGGCGTCCACGACCACGGAATCGGTGATCGCCGGGTGGGACGGATCGGTGACGTCGACGGCGTAGATCCGGTCCCCGATGGTGGAGATGTAGGCGTGCTTGCCGTCGGGGTGGAGCCACAGCTCGGCGGCCGGGAGCTTCAGGGCCAGACGCCCCACGATGGACGCCGGGCGCGTGATGCCGCGGTCGGCGACGCGTACGAACGCTTCGGCGGTCCGGGGGCCGAGCGCGGCGGCCACGCGGTAGACGCCGGGCTCGTTGGCGACGAACGCCCCTTCCCCGTCGATCGTGGCGTACCCTGACCCGACGGGCGCCACCGACCACTCGGGTCGCGCGTCGCTGACGGGACGACGCGCCGCATCCGTCGCCGCGAACGCGAACCGGATGACGTCCCCGGTCCGGACCGCCGTGTCGCCGGGGGCGAGGCCGACCCGCGCCACGGTGTTGGGGACCACCGTGATCGTCCAGCGCTCCGTCGCACTCCCGCTGCTGACGCTGACCGTAGCCTGGCCCGGTGCCCGGGCCGAGAGGCGGCCGAAGTCGTTCACGTCCACGACGGCGGGACGCGTCGATTTCCACGTCGCCGGGTCGTAGCGCCGGTCGTCGTTCGCCGCGTATGGCTCGGCGTCGAGCACGAGCGACGTGCCGGCCAGCATACGACGGGGCTTGGGCGTCACGACGATCCTGGCGGCGGGGAGGGGAAGCACGGTGACGCGCGCCAACCCGATGGTCGGTTTGATCTGTCGCCCGGGGATCCGCGCCACGGCGGAGACGTTGAGGGTGCCGGTCGCCCCGGCGCTCACCAGGCCGGTCGAATCCACTTTGCCCTCGAAGAAGCCACCGCTCGTGAACCACGCAAAGACCACCCCGTCCACCGCCTTGCCGGCGGAATCGTAGGCGGTGGCGCTGAGGCGCAGCGTGTCGCCCACTTTGAGGGCGTAGGCGGCGGGCCGGACGTCGACCCGAGCGATGGGCTGCGGGAGCAGGGGTTGCGGCGCGGGCTGTTGCACCGCGAGCAACGCGAGCCAGCAAGGCATGATCATGGCGGACCTCACGAGGGGTGGTTCGACGGCGGCTGCGGACGTTATCGGCGGGGGACGTCAGGGGGAAGAGGCTTTGAGCTGTCGCCTTACTGTCGAGATACTGTTTTACAGGGGCCGCGCGGCGTCGTTGACAGCGCCGGAACGGCGTCCTACTTTTGGCGCGGTTCAAGCAAAGAAGAAACGTGACACCGATTTATGGTAGTCAGCGCTCCCGCGAGAACCTTCACCGGCTCGCGGTTTTTGTTTGAGCCCGTCCCTGGTCGCGGTGACCTGGGCCGCATCTGATCCGGGGCGGGAGCCCCTTAGTGCAGAGGGTAAGCACGGTATGGCAAAGGGTAAAGTGAAGTGGTTCAACGACGCGAAGGGCTTCGGCTTCATCGCGCAGGAGTCGGGTCCGGACGTCTTCGTCCACTTCACGGCGATCCAGGCCGATGGTTTCCGGAGCCTGTCCGAGGGTGACACCGTGGAATTCGACGTCACCCAGGGGCCCAAGGGCCTTCAGGCGCAGAACGTCCGCAAGGTCTGAGGCCGGGCGGATCGCAGCACGGTGACGGGCTCGCGGGGTCTCCCCCGGGCCCGTTTCGCCTTATTATAGGAGCCATGCGGACTACCCGGCTCGCGCTCCTCGCTTTCCTTGCGCCCCTCGCCCTCGCCGCACAGGCGAGTCGTCCCGATTCCGTCCGCCATGCGACGATCGCCTACCGGGGGTTCGCGCCGGGCGTCAGCTATCGGGATTTCGCCGAGCATGCGCGGGCGCTGTCCCGCCAGGGCGCGAGCCCGCTCGCCTGCAACACCTCCAGGAAAACCGCCCAGCTGATGGAGTGCGGCGTCCTCATCCGGGACCCGGTGGACAACGCCGGGTTCTACCTCGGCGCCTACGTCATCGAGGGGCGGGTGGCGATGATCTCTTTCGGGGATTCCGGAAGCGCCCGGCTCGTGGAGCGCGTGCAGCGGGAACTGCGCGGCTCGTTGGGGCCGCCGCACGCTGCCGCGCGGGGCACCTGGCAGTGGAAGAACGGGCGGCGGATCCTCAAGCTCAACTGGCGCGGCCGGGGGAACGCCCGGTGGATCTACGTACAGATGGAAGACGGCGATCTCCTGGCCCGCATCAGCCACTACACCACCACGCGCCGCTAACGACTTTCCCCCCGGCCCGCCGTTTCGGCGCCCTGGGCTTCGACCAGCCGATCGGCCAGCTGCCGCACGCCGTCCGCTCCCGCGATCAGCTGCGCCCACCGCGGCGGGATCCCCGATTCCCCGTAGCGTGCGCCCAGCAGGGCGCCGGCCACGGCGGCGTTGGTATCGGTATCGCCGCCCGCGTTGGCGAGGTAGGTGAGCGAGTCCTCCAAGGTGCGGTCGTGCGTCGCGAACCAGAACGCGATCTCCACGCAGTGCACGACGTACCCGAACTCGCCCGGCACCGCCACCGGCAGCTCGTCCTGGCGCTCGCGTGGCACGCGATGGAGCGCGTCGAGGAGCGTTTTGGGCGCGCGATCGACCAGCCGGTGCACGACCTCGTCCACGAAATAGATGTTGCCGTGGAGCAGCTCGCGGGCGCCGATGCAGATCGCGGCCGCGCCCCAGAGGCAGCGGTCATCGGCGTGCGTGATGGCGGCCTGCTGGGTGGCCACGCGGATCAAGCGGTCCGCGTTGTCGTGGAAGCGCAGGGCCACCGGCACGCAGCGCATGACGGACCCGTTGCCCGCGGCGCTCTGGGGAGTCTCGGCGAGCACCCGACGCCCGGCCTCGAACGGCTCGACCCCGCGCTCCACGAGCTTCAAGGCGCGGCGCGTGGTGACCCCGATCCCGCGGCCGTCCACCTTCATCCACCGCACCCAGCGCTGCGCCACGTCCGTGGCGTCGAAATCGCCGCGCTCGACGAGGGACTGGGCGAGGAGCAGGGTCATCGCCGCGTCGTCGTCGTAGAGAGAGCCTCTGGGCGGCGGCGCCGGGTCTCGGACGCCGTCGGGATACGCCGCGCGGATGGCTGCGGGGGTGCCCAGGTGCTCGGTGGGAACCCCCAGCTGATTGCCGGCCACGAGCCCCAGGAGCGCTCCCCGGGCGCGCGTGACCAGTTCGGGGTCGAGCATCGGGCCCTAAGGTAACAGAGTTAGGTTTGGGCATGCTACTCCGTATCCTGCTTGGAGTTATCATCGCCTACGCGGTCCTGGTCCTGCTCGCGTGGCTGTTCCAGGAGCGGATGGCCTTTCCCGCCCCCTCCGGGGCCCTCCCCGACGTCGCCGAACTGAAACGCCTCGGTGCCGAGCGCATCGAGCTGGTGATGCGGGACGGAACACGGATCGCCGGCGTGTATCTCCCCTCCCGCAGCCGCCCCAACCCCGTCGGACAGTCGGACAGTCGGACAGTCGGACACAAAAGCGCTGGGATGTTGTGGTTTTACGGCAACGGCGAAAACGTCGGGGCGATCTGGGATATCGTGGTCGAATGGCAGCCCCCCGGTGTTGCGGTGTTGGTCGTGGACTACCCCGGTTACGGGGCCAGTGGCGGACGGGCCACGGAGCCGGGGCTCTACGAGGCGGCGGACCTCGCCTACCAGGCGCTCGCGGGGCGGGCCGACATCGATCCGAGCCGCCTTTTCGTGTACGGTCGCTCGCTCGGCAGCGCCGTGGCGACCCACACCGCGGCCACGCACCGGGTCGCCGGCGTGGTTCTCGAGTCCCCGTTCACGAATGCCCGGGAGATGAGCGGCCAGCATTACGGGCTGTTCCCGCGCTTCATCCTGCGGCTGCGGCTCGACAATCTCGGCACGATCGCGCGCGTGCGCTGCCCCGTCCTCGTCTTCCACGGCACGGCGGACCGGCTGGTGCCGCCGCGCATGGGCGAGGCGGTCGCACGCGCGGCGCCGGGCCCGGTCGAGCTGGTGTGGATCGAGGGCGCGGGGCACAACACGACGTACGAGGTGGGGGGACACCACTACCGCGACAAGCTGTGGGCGTTTGTGGCGACTACGCGTTAACCGTACGGCGTACACCGTACGGTTTAACCCGTACGGGGTCAGTCGTATCGATCAGATCACCGTGACCGGCAGGAGCTGATCTCGCTCAGCGTCGAACAGGCGCTCCGCCTCGTCCAGGCTCCTGGTCACGGCGGGATCGGTGGCGTCGGGGAACTTCGCGCTGGGCGCGACGCGGCCGGTGAGCTTGCGGACGGCGACGAGGGCGCGCGTCACTTCGCAGCGGTCGGGGTCGGGATCGGTGTGGCCGGTGACGAGCAGCTCCTCGAGCAGGGGGAGGGCGGCCTGGTCGCCCAGCACGTACAGCGATTCGAGGATCTTGGGCGCCAGGAAGCGCCGCAGCAGCTGATCGCCGCGGATGCGATCGAAGAGGGCGACCAGCTCGGGCGCGCTCCCGGCGTAGTAGCGGGCCGCTTCCACCGCGGCGGCCACGAAGGCGTGGTGCGCGCCCGGCGTGCGCAGGTACGTTCGGAACAGCGGCCAGGCATCGGACGGCCGGCGCTCGGCCAAGGCGAGAAACGCGAAGTAGCGACGGGCGAGCGGCGCCCGCACGTCGCCGATCACCGTGCGCAACCCGGCCGACCCCCAGCGCGCTCCCACGAGCGCGGCGGCCGCGGAGTGCTGCCAGCGTTCGAGGTCGGCGACGCGGAAGGTGACGACGTGCGGGTCGAGAAAGGCGCGGGTGCGCTCGAGGACCGCGAGGAGGCGGCGGTCCACCTCCGTGAGCGCCGGCTCCAGCGGTTCAGTGTTCGCGCGGCGGGCGAGCGCCAGCGCCTCCCAGCCCAGCTGTTGCAGGTCGAGGGTCTCCCACGCGGCCTCGAACGCGGGCTCGTCCGGCGCGGCGAGCAGCCGTTCGAGGGCGGCGGAGAAGCCACACAACTTCCGCAACGGGTCCACGCGTGCAACTTATCGCTGCCGGAGCCGATGTCCACACACGTTGCGATTCCTCCGCGCACGGCTTAACCTACCGCGCGCGGGAGGGGGGGATTCTGCACCGACGCTACATCATCCTGGCCGCCCTGTCGTTGGGGGCGTGCTCCCGGGCCGGGGAGCCGATCTACATCGGGGTCGCGGGGCCCTTCTCTCAGTCCCGGGGCGCCTCGATGAAACTGGCGGCCCAAATGGCGGAACAACAGCTCCGGGAGCGCGGCGGCGTGGCGGGGCGGCCGCTGCGGCTGGTGTTCGTGGACGACAGCGGCGTGGACGACATCGCCGTCCGGGTCGCCAAGAAATTCTCCGACAGCAGCCAGGTGGTCGCGGTGATCGGGCATCTCTCGAGCGGGCCCACCCGCTCGGCGCTCGCCGTCTACCAGAACGCCCGGCGCCCGGTCCCCGTCATCTCGCCGTCGGCCTCCAACCCCGATCTCTCCGGGCTGTCCCCCTGGTTTTTCCGGATCTGTCCGAGCGACCTCGCGCACGGCGCGCAGCTGGCGCGCTTTGCGCGGCAGCGGCTAGGCGCAGCCCGCGCGGCCGTGATCTACACGAACGACGATTACGGCCGCGGGGTGCGGCGCACCTTCGTCGCGGAGTTCACGCGCCTGGGGGGCACGGTGCTGGAGGAGGATCCGTTCCTCTCCACACACGCCACCGCCGAGCCGTACCTAGCGCGCATGCGCCAGCGCGGCGGCGTGGACGTGCTGGTGCTCGCCACGCAGCGCCCGGAGGCGGAGACGGTACTGCGCGACTTCCGGGGGATGGGCCTGCGCTGGCCCGTCATGGGCGGTGACGCCCTGGTGGGGATCGAGTCGGACGGCCCGCTGGCCGAGGGGGTACGGGTGTCGGTCACCTACCTCGCCGACCGAGCCGGGGAGGAGAACGGCCGCTTCGTGGCCGCGTACGCGCGCGCAAACGGGGGCGCGCGGCCCGACCACCGGGGCGCGGGTGCGTACGACATCGTGATGCTCCTGGCCCGGGCGCTCGAGCAGAGCGGCGCGTCCCGGCCGGCGCTGCGGGAGTACCTGGCGCAGGTGGGGCGGGGCCGGCCCGCGTACGAGGGGGTGACGGGGCGGATCGCGTTCGACGAGAAGGGCGACGTCCCCGACAAGCCGATCACGATCGCGGTGGTACGCGGCGGGCGCCTTGTGACGGAGTGGGCGCCGTGAGCTGGCGCCGCCCGCACGAGAGCCTCACCGGCCTGCTGGTGCTCGGCTTCGCCGGGCTGCTGGCGGGGCTGCTCGTCACCGCCGTGCTCGGCGTGCTGTGGCTGGGGCAGATGCGGCGCGACCTGGAGCACGAGCTCGGCTCGCTCCAGCAATCGAGCGAGATGGGCAACGGGCTGATCACGAGCGCGTTCGACGAGATTCGCGCGGCCGAGCGCTACCTGAGCGCGCCGAACCCCGACGCCGAGCAGGCATTCCAGCAGGCGGCCGACGACGGCTTCCGCTTCGAGCGCGGGCTGGAGGAGTTGCCGGAATTGAGCGTCGAAGACCGGGTGACGGTGTCCCGCATCAAGCAGCTGCAATCGTCGATTCAGGTGGACTACGCCCTCGCCCACGCCCTGGAGGACCTGGGGCGGGAGCGGGAGGCAGCCGCCCAGGCGGCGGTGGTGCGGGATCCGGCCCAGGAGCTGACTCGCCTCGTGCGGGACCTCGGCGCCCGGCAGGCCCAGCGGTCGGGCGCCGCGGCGCAGCGGCTCGGCGACCGCGCCACGCGGCGGCAGGCGCTGCTCGTGCTCGTGTTGTTCGCGGTGGCCCTCGTCAGCGTGATGGTGGCGGCGTGGACGATGCGCGAGGTACGCGGGCCGCTCACCCGGTTGGTGACCGCGGCGGAGCGGTTCGGCGGCGGCGACCTGCGCCCGGTGACCACGGGGCGGATGCTGCGGGAGTTCCGGGTCCTGGCCGACGCGATGCGTATCATGGGCGACCGGCTGCGGGGGATCGTGGGCGAAGTGGTGGGCGAGGCGGATCGCATCGCCGGCTCGGCGAGCGACCTGTCGGCGGCGAGTGAAGAGGTGGCGGCGTCGAGCGGGGAGGTGGCGCGCGCCATGGTCGAGATTTCGGGCGGCGCTGAGCAGCAGCGCAACGAGCTGAACGGCATGGGCCGCGCGCTCGAGCACCTACGGCAGGCGGCCGGCGAGATCGCCGAATCCGCCGGGCGTCTCGCCCAGCTCGGCGAAGAGATCCGCGCGGTCGCCGACCGCCACCGGGGGGACATTCAGGCGGCCAGCGGCGCCCTGCTCGATGTGCGCGAGGTGGTGCAGACGACGTCCACGCAGATCACGCAGCTCGCCGAGCAAAGCACGGCGATCGACGCGTTCGTGGAGCTGATCAAGCGGATCTCGTCGCAGACCAACCTCCTGGCGTTGAACGCCGCGATCGAGGCGGCCCGGGCCGGGGAGCACGGCACGGGGTTCGCGGTCGTGGCCGAGGAGGTCCGGCAGCTCGCCGACGATGCGGCCCGGGCCGCGGCGGACGTCGCGAGCACCACGGCGGTGATCCGCGAGCAAGTGGACGACGTGACGGCGACGATGGCAGCAGGCACGGCGAAGGTGCGGGGGCTCGAGTCGGTGGCGGAGGGGGCGGCGCGGGGCCTGGCGGAGATCGTGGCGGCGGTCGAGCAGGTGGAGCAGGCGGCGGCCCGGGTGGGCACGTCAGCGCAGCAGAACCGGGACGTGGCCGAGCAGCTGGGGGGGCAGGCGAAGGATGTCGGGGGCCGGGCGGTGAGTCATGCGTCGAGCGCCGAGCAGGTGACGGCGGCGACCGAGCAGCAGGGAGCGTCGACCGAGCAGATGGCGGCTTCCGCCGGGACGCTGTTGCTGGCGGCGGAGAAGCTGCGGGCGCTCGTGAAGGAGTTCCGGGTGTAGGCCTTCTAGCGGCGGGACTTCTTCTTCTTTTCGGGCTTGTGCCTCGCCTTGGGTTTGACGCCGCGCGTCGCTTTGCGCTTCACCTTCAACGCCGTCTCGACTTCGGCCATCACCCGCTCACCTTCCTCCGGGCCGATCAGGCCGCGCCGGACGGCGTACCGCACCAGCTCTTCGGCATCCTCGACCGCGAACTCTCCCAGCCCGGCGGCCGCGCGGATCGCCTTGACGATGGCGTCCGCCACCGGGCTGCGCAGCACACTGGCGATCCCGGGAAGAGCCTCGAGCAGCGAAGAGATCTGCGACCCGCCGAGCTCGGCTGGCATGGAACGCGCTGCCCTGACGTTGAAGGTGGCGCCAAGCTACAATCCACCCTCCCGACCGTCAAGAATTCTGGTGCCGTTCCCTCCCTACCGCTGGTAGCGAAGCCACAGCGTGAGCCCGGTGCCGGTCAGGTCCGCACGCCCGCGCGCGGCGGCGTAGATCCATCCGGTGTCCAGGCGCCCCGTGAGGTGGGCGGTCAGCTGGTCGGACACTGCGTAGCGCGCGCCGAGCCCCGCGGAATAGAGGCGGCCGCCGCGATAGTCGGCGGGGTTCCACTGCCGGAACCCGACGAGCGGCTCCACGACGAGCCCCGGCGCGACCGAGCGCCCGTAGCGCAGCTCGGCGTTGAACACGTTCTCCTTCGACTCGGGCACCGGGCTCGATCCGGCATGCCCGACGAGACGGTAGTAGTCCCACGACGCGAACGTCAGCGTCCCGCGCCCGATGACCCGCACATACGCCAGGTCGCCGATGAACCGCGACCCCGGGTCGTACGTCCCGCCGACGAGGGTCCCCGTGCCCGTGTACACATCGGTGGAAAACGTGCTGAACGTGATCCCAAGGAGCAGCCGCCCGTTGCGGCCGAGGACGCGATCGGCGCCGCCACGCACGCGCGTTTCCCAGCCGGGGTTGTACGACACGCTCTGGTCGGTGAACGGGCTGTAGGTTCCGGTGAAGCGCAGCGCCCCCGAGAGCCCCACGTTCCAGCCGCCAAGCTGCCGGGCGTACGCGAGCCCCGCCGTGGCGCCGAACGCGGTCCCGTAACTCGACACGGGGAACGACAGGTAGGTGGACCCGACCGCGCCGACCACCTGGAAGTCGCTGGTCGAGACCGAGTGCTTGCCGGTCGGCAGGTTCAGCGTGAGCGAGGCGACGAGCTGGTCGCGACCGACGGTGTAGAGGAGCCGCAGCTGCGTGTCGCTCAGGCCGCTCAGCTTTTCCGCCGTGCCCGCGTAGGTCGCGATGCGGCCGCTCACGACGCGGGTCGTGACGTCCACCGACATGCGGCGCCCCAAGGGCGCCACCACGATGACCGGCAGATTCCACTGCGAAACCGACTTGACGGAGATCCCGGGGTCGAACGAGTAACCGCGGTACTCGAATCCCGTGAGACCGGAGAGACGCGTGTACAGCGCGTCGCTGCCCTGGGCCAGGAGCCCCATGGGCGTGGCGGCTACGGCGACGGAGAGCGCGAGCGTGCGGAGGCGCATCGTGCCCCTACGGCCGCGTGATGATGATGAGCAGAATACCGATCAGGGCCGCGCGCGCCGGACCGTCACAGCCCACGCTCTCGCAGATGAGGCCCGGCGCGGGCGGCGGGAGCGCATCGGTGCCGGGCCCCGCGCCCGGCAGCGAGCTGGCGAGCCCACCCCCGGTGGGGTTCGTGCCCTCGAGCGCGTTCGCCAGCGTCCCCGACGGCGGGGCGCCCGGCGGCGTCTCGGGAGGCGCCACGGCGCTGGCGACGTCGCTGGGCGGCGCAGCGGTCGCGACGTCGGCGCTCTGACTCTGGGACGCCTGCTGCTGCGCGGCGCTGAAGCTCGGATCGCGCTGCGCCGCGGCCTGGAACGATTGCGAGGCGCTGCGGAAGTCGCCGCGATCCTGGGCCTCGAGGCCGCGACTGTAGAGGAGGAACGCCTGGATGTCGCGCGTCGGGCGCTCGCTGATCGCCGCCTGCTCGGCCGGCGTGAGGGTGATGCCCATACGATCGAGGAGCTGCAGCACCACCTGCTTTTCGATGTCGAACAGCGCGCGCAGCTGGTCGGATCCCGACCCGGTGGCGGCCACCTGCGCATCGGAGGCGCGCACCACCGCGGCGTCCACCCGGAAGTTGGCGTTCGGCGCTTCCGCGAATTGCCCCTGGACCACCTGCCCCGCGCCGATCAGCCGCCCCGAACGCGCCCCCGATGCGGGGTCGACGCGGCCGCTCGCGGCCAGCTGGATCTCGTCGAGCAGCACCTGCAGCCGCTCGCGCTCGACCAGCCGCAGGCGGCGGACGCGCGACAAGTCGGTGACGACGAGCGCCGCCAGACCGCGCTCCAAGGGACGCAGCGTGGTGTCCACCCCGGTGTAGCGGAACGGCATGACAGCGACGGTGTTGGGGTCGGGCGGAGTTGTAGCCAGCGTAGCTTCGCGGGCGATCGCCTGGCGGGCCTGGTATTGCAGCTCGTGGCGGGTGAGCAGGACGAGGCGGCCGCTGAGCAGACGCTTGACGCTCCCGCCGCGCTTCGCGGCGAGCAGCTCGGTGTACACGGTGCGCGCCGAGTCGAACTGGTTCAGTCCCTCATAGGTGAGGCCGAGGTACGCCCGGGCTTCATCGCTGGGCCGCGCCTGGAGCACCACCGCCAGCGCCGCGCGGGCATCGCTGAAGCGGTTCGCGCCGTAATAGGCCTTCGCCAGCCGCAGCTGCAGCGCCGCGTCTTCGGGGTGCTGGGCGCGTTGGGCCTCGAGCGTGGCGAGATCGGTGGGGGCCGGACCCCGAGTCCCCGACGTGGTGGGCCGGGCACAGGCGGCAAGGGCGCAGGCCGCGGCGATCCAGAGGAACCCGCGCGGTCGAAGCGAGGCTGGTGGCACTGGGCGGTGTTGGAGGTTAAGGCGAAAAGTACGACCGCCGGGCGCTAGCGGCGGTGAGCACGGTCACGCCGGCCCCGCAGGGCGGCGAGGGGAGAGGCGGGCGCGCTGCGGGAGATCGAGAGCTCCGAATGCGACAGCAACTCCCCCAGGACGGAGCGGGTGCGGGCGTCGAGCGGCAGCTCGAAATGCACGTCGAGACGGTACCTGGCGTGATCGGGCCCTTCCCCGGTCAGGGTGAATCCGTGGGGCTCCGGCTGGGCCTGGTCTACCTCGATGTCGGCGAGTCGCTGGAACTCCGGGCCGTCCATAGGCAACCTCCGGTTGCACCGAGAGATACACCCGGGGAGGGGGGTGTCAAGCAGAACTGGACGGCGTAGATTCCCTCGTGGAGGTGACCACCGCCGGTGGGTCGACGCGGCATTAAGGAATACCGGGCGCCCGAGGCCCTGGCGCTAGTCGCCGCAGACCGCGAGCACCAGCCGCTCGTGTGCCCGTCGTGCGGTGCCCGGAAGATCGTGCGGGTGCCGCGGCGGCGACCGTCCCGCCCCGGCGTGCCGACACGGGCGGAAAAGATCACGCTGACGTGCCAGTCCTGCGGGCGGCACGCGGAGTACATCGAGCGCGGCCAGGAGCCGCAGCGGGACACCACGATGGATCCCCTCGCCGGGTGAGGTTTCCCGAAAGGAGCAGGTTCAAGTCGTGGCAGGCGATGCGATTCAGATGATGGGGACGGTGACCGAGGTCCTCCCCAACACCACCTTCCGGGTCAAATTGGAGAACGGTCACGAAGTCCTGGCCTACGTCAGCGGCAAAATGCGCAAGAACTACATCCGCATCCTGCAGGGGGACCGGGTGGCGGTGGATCTGTCGCCGTACGACCTCACGCGGGGCAGGATCACGTACCGATACAAGTAAATCAACGGCGTAGAGAGACTGCGTGGAGAAAAAGGCGTAGAGGGGAAGCGTATAGGAGAAACGTAAAAGGCCGGGCTACTGACCCGGCCTTTACGTTTTCCCTCAACGGTTTCCTTCGACGCCTTTTCTCTACGTCTTTCTGCCTTACGCCGTCTTGTAGTTAGAAGAACAACATCAACCCCGCCGATACGTCGGTGCGGTTCGGAGCGCCGGCGTAACGGTTGATCTCCTTCGTCGCCTCGACGTTCAGGTGAAGCGAGCGGGTCATGTTGTGATACCAGCCCACTGTGTACGACGCGAGGTGGGCGAGGGAGTTGCTGTTACCGTCGGCCGAGGCCGTGCCGCCGCCCTTCAGCTCGCTGATACCCCAGCTGGCGCCGAGCTGCGAGTTGGGATTCATCTTGTACATCACCTGCACATAGCCGCCCTGATCAGGTCGACCGTGTGTCGCATCGGCGACCGCGAGGCCGTCGAACTGGAACACCGCGCCGTTGCCCTTGGTGTAGTAGGCCGCGACGGTCACGTTGATCTCCGCCGTGACGTCGGCCCGGACGCCACCGGCAATGCCGATCGACGACAGGGACGTGCCGCCGGGCGCCTGCTTCGTAGTCTGCCAAGACCCGCCGACCCACACGTTGGCGGTCCTGCCGCGGGGCCTTCTGATGGCGTGCGTTACCTCTGCCTCGACCCGGGGCAGCTCCGTCTCCTGGAAGTTCAAGGCTCCAGGAGGATTGAACGTGCTCGGCTCAAAGAGGCCGACCGTGAACTGCGTCGGCTTACCGCCGGCCGAGCTGTAGGTGATCTGGGCCTCGAAGTTGGGATAGAGATAGCCGTAGCCGATGCGACCCAACGTCGTACCGGGTGCCTGAACGCCTCCCTGTGCTCCGGTGCCGTACAGCGTCATGTCGTTGAGAATGTTCTGACGCCCGAACACCCCCAGCTCACGCCCCGCGAGGAGCTGGCTGCCGTTCCGCATGCCCACGGTCAGGTACATCTGGCGCATGTCGATTTGTGCACCGGCAGCGGGGTCGTGTGGGCCGCCGTTCTGAATTTGCGGCGCGAATCCCACGTGCGCACCGAGGTCGTATTGGCCCTCCCTGCCCTTCGCGTCGAACACCGCGAAGCCGGGCAGGAGCCCGGTGCGAATAGCGAAGTTCTTCTGGCCACTATTGGCGTCCATCGTGTAGACGGCGAACGCGTTGACGTTGCCGCTGAACGTGAACTTCCAGCCGTTGGACATCTGCATCGTCAGGCCCTGAGCCTGCATGGCGCTCGGCAGGCCTACCGCTGCTGCCAACAGCCACAGCGTGAGTCGCTTCATAAGTCGCTTCCCTCCTGTCAGGGTTGACCCGTGGAGCCTCACTGCTCGTGCCCTTTCAGCCGCCCATCGATGTCCCGAAGCGCCACATACAGCGGCACCGGGAGGTGGTTTTCCCACCAGTAGAATTCGTCCAGCTGCGTCACGTACACCATGTGGCCGAACGGAAACCGCAGCCGGCCGGCCCGCACCAGTGAATCCACGGCCCGGTGCACCGCCGTCGAATCGGCCGCGCCTGCGGCCTGCGCGTCCGCCAGGGCGCCACCCGCGAGGAAGCCGGCCACGTAGGCCTGCTTCTCCCGCGGCAAGAACTGCGTCCACTCGCGCCCGTCGTACTGCGCCCAGCGCCGCCCCTCTTGCGAACCGGCCATCCGGCCCGCGGCGAACGCCGTGGCGCCCGCAGCCAGCGCGACCCACCAGCGGCGCATGCTCACCTCCCCGCCGGGGTGGCCGCCAGACTGGGCGAGCGCGCGGAGCCCGAAACTGCCAGCCGGATCCACATCCCGGCCGCCCCGTGCCCCATAACCCCGCAGTATATTAGGAACGACCCCTCCCGATTTGCAATAAACCGGAAGTCGTCCGTACCCTCTGGTGGCAGTCCTTCTGCCAATTTGAGCGTAAATGCCCGGTCGAAAGCCGGGGGTTGAGGCTGTAGGGGGACAGGCTGGATGTCCCCGATGACCTCGGCGGAATGCGGCAACATGCCGTCGTGGTTGCGGAAGTGGACGACCACTTTCCACCCCTTGGGCACCGTCAGGGTCAGGCCACCGTCCCGAAAACCGTTGAAATTCAGGGCCCCGTTGAGCCCGGTGAGGCCGGCGATCAACTCGAACTCGGCCGTCCGGGTGGTGGTGTCGGCTTTGAGCCAGGCCGAATCCACGACAGGAGCGGGGACTGTCTGGGCGGCGGCCCCGCCGGCGGCTCCGAGACTCCAGAGCGCCAGCGTGACCGCCGCCCGCCAGGTGCCTTCCGTCGTCTCCATCGTCACATCGCCTTGGGGAGGCCGAAGACGAACACCGCATCGCCGAGGGGGAAGTTGAGCTGGAAGTTCCCACCCGCGGCGACGACTATGAACTCTTCGCCGTCCATCGAGAACACGCTGGGGGCCGCATTGACGCCGGCGCCGCAATAGAACTGCCACAGCACGGTGCCGGTCTTGGCGTCGTAGGCCTTGAACCAGCCGTTGCCCTCGCCGGTGAACACGAGGCCGCCGGCGGTCGCCGTGGCGCCGCCCATCATCGGCTGCTCAGTCTTGACCTGCCAGACCTTCTTGCCGGTGGCGAGGTCGATCGCCGTGACGTTGCCCCACTGGGCTTCGCCCGGGATCGCCACGAACGCGCTGCCCAGCCACAGCCGGCCCCGCTCCCAGGGGGCGTAATGCGTCTTGTAGTGCATTGGCTGATGGAGCCCGACCGTGTACGCGTAGTTGAGCGTCGGGTGGATGGCGATCGGCGACCACTCCTGCCCGCCGTTCGCGCCGGGGAGCATGCGGGTGCCGGAATCGCTGGGCTGCGCGAACATGTTCTCCTGGGGCACGAACGCTTCGGAACGGCGCACCAGCTTGCCGGTCGCGGCGTCGAGGACGTAGACCCAGCCGGTCTTGCCCGCCTCCACGACGACTTTCTTCCCACCCACCGTCGCGATGACCGGCGGGCTCGTCGCGTCGAGATCCCAGACGTCGTGCGGGACTTCCTGGTAGCCCCACTTGAACTTCCCGGTCGTCGCATCGATCGCCACGATCGACTCGGTCCAGAGGTTGTCGCCGGGGCGGATCGCGCCGTCGAGATCGGGTGAGGGGTTGCCGATCGAGACGAACAGCGTCTTGGTCTCGGCGTCGTAGGCGGGCGTCATCCACATCGAGCCGCCGCCGTGCATCCACGCGTCGGCGTACTTGGCCGAGTCCGCCTTCTCTTTCACGATATTGCGATTGAGGTTGTCGCCCTCGGGCGTGGTGCGCGACCACCGCCCCCACCAGCCGCCGTCCTGCGGCGAGGGGATCGTGTACCAGGTCCACAGCAGCGCGCCGGTGCCGGCGTTGTACGCCCGCACGAACCCACGGATGCCGTACTCGGCGCCGGAGGTGCCGATGATGACCTTATCGTCGATCACCAGCGGTGCCATGGTCTGAGTGTACCCCTCGGCGGGGTCCCCGGTTTGCACAGCCCACTTCTCCTTACCGGTCGCCTGGTCGAGCGCCACGAGCTGACCGTCCAGGGTGCCCAGGAACACCGAGCCGCCGGCGATGGCGACGCCGCGGTTGTTGGGGCCGCAGCACGCGGTAGAAACGCCGGCGTTCTTGTGCGTGTAGTGCCACAGCGTCTTCTGGGTGCGCAGGTCAACCGCGATCACCTCGTTATTGGGAGTGGCCGGCGTCGTGAAATACATGACTCCGCCCACGACAACAGGGGTGGTCTCGAAGCTGCCCAGCTGCGGGGTCCCCGTCTGGAACACCATTCGCGGCACGAGACTCTTCACGTTGGTGGTGTTGATCGTGGTGAGCGGGGAGAAACGATTGTTCCAGTAGTTGTGCCCGTACATCAGCCAGTCGCCGCTCTGCGCCGCTTGGAGCAGCATGTCGTTCGTGACGACGGTGTGCGGCGACGTGCCCGCCGCGGCCGCGCCCGACCCTTGCGCCGCCAGGGGCGCGGTCATCAGGCACACCAGCGCGACGGGACGCCACCATCCGGTCCACTGCCGCATACACACCTCCCGTGAAAAAGTGAAGCTGCCACCCCTGTCGCCCGCATGACCGCTAGCGCGCGGCCCCGAGCGCCAATCCGATGTAGAGGCTCCTCCCCGGGGCCGGCTCGTAGTAGCGGCCGGCGGCCGCGTTGATGACCACCGATCCGACGTACAGGCGGTTGAAGACGTTGTTGATCCCCACGAACGGGGCGAGCCGCACCGTCCCCGCGGTCCCGTCCCACCCCAGCCGCAGGTTCGTCACCCACCACGGCGTGGTCCGCACACTCGCGGTGTCGTCGAGGAAGAACCCCGACGAGTGTTGCGTCTCGACCTGCACCCAGGCGCCGTGCGCGGCCGCCGGCCTGACGCTCAACGCCAGCCGGCCGGCGTACCGCGGAATGCCGGGCAGTGGGCGGTTTTGCAGACCCAGGTAGTCCCGGTAGCGGAAATCGGAGATGGTGTACACACCGGTCAGGCTCACGCCCGGAAACAATGTCAGCTCACCGCCCAGTTCCACGCCGCGATGCCGCGCGCTGCCGGCGTTGCGAAAGAACCGCCTCCCGGGCGATCCCACAACATCGTAACCGATCAACTCGTCCGACACGTCGGCCTGATAGACCGCCACGCTCCAACTCCCCTCGCCATCCACCGCCCCGCGGGCGCCCAGCTCGTAGTTCATCGCCTGCTGCGGCTGCAGCGTGGGGTTGAAGCCGCCGGCGGTGTCCGGGCGGTTGGTGAGCTCCGTGGTCGTGGGCGTCTCGAAGCTTGACCCGAGGCTTGCATAGACCGTCACTGCGTCCGAGGGGGTGACGGCCACACCCAGCGAGCCGCTTGCGGCGGCCATCAGCCGGCGGCCGGAGTCGTCGGGGTTGGGAGGCGTCACCGTGATCAGCCGGTCGTGGACCTCGAACCGCACCCAGTCGTACCGCAGCCCCCCTGTCACCGTCACCGTCGGAGACAGCTCGACGGCGCTCTGCACGAACGGGCCGATCTCGGTGACGTGCTCGAGCTGGTCGAGCTGGCGCACGGTGTCGCGCTGGGGAGACGTCGCCGACACGTAGGTGTAATTGACCCGGTCGTCGCGCTGGCGCTGGACGTCGAACCCGGCGGTCAGCAAGTGCCGGAGGCTGCCCAGCGGCACGGAGCGCGTGACGGTGGCACGCGCCCCGTAGGCCAACCGGCTCAGGTCGATGTACGCGAAGGTCTGCGGGTTCTTGAGATCCCGGGTCAGGCCGAACACCGTCACGGCGGTCTCCGCACCGTCCGCGGCCGTGCGGCGCAGGGTGAGGCCGACCTGTCCCTGCGTCACGTCCTTGCCGGCGTTCCGCCGCAGGTTGATGGCCGCCGCGGAATCCCGGTTGGCCCGCAGCTCGGCGAGGGTGAGCGCGCCCGGATTGTCGGCCCGCGGATCATCCCCCACGTCCGCCAGCGTCGCGAGCGTCCAGCCGCCGACGGGCACCTGGAACCTCGTGTTCAAGTTGCGCAGGTCCGCGGCGCTGTGGTCGCGCACGCCGTCGTACCCCATGCGCGACACGTTCACGAAGCCGCTGCCCGCGCCCACGCGGAACCGCGTCGCCGTCTGCCATTTGGACCAGCTGCGGCCGGTGTTGTCGCCGGAGCGCCCGGCGACGACCCGCAGCGCTTCGTCCCAGCGGCCGGGGGTCGTGGGATCGGTCCAGATGCTCACGACGCCGCCGGAGGCGTTCCCGAACAGCGCCGAGGCGGAGCCGCGGAGGACCTCGATGCGGTCCACCGCACCCAGGTCGAGGTTGGTGAGCTGGCCCTGGCCGTCGGGCAGGGTCTGCGGGATGCCGTCCACCAGGACCTTGACCCCGCGTACGGCGAACGCGGCGCGGCTTCCGAAGCCGCGGATCGAGAGCCGCTGATCGAGCGAGAAGTTGTAGCGGTTCGCCACGAAGACGCCCGGCACGCCGGACAGCGCCTCGTCGAGGCCCCAGGTGGGCTTGGCGTCGCTGATTTGCGCCTTGTCCACCATTTGAACGGCGCGCGGGGTCTTGGAGAGCGGGAGCGTGCTGCGCGTTGCGGAAACGGTGATGGGGGGGAGGACGACCCTCGGGGGCACCGTGTCGGGCTCCTGGGCGTAGGCCATGCCCGGCAGCCAAGCCCACCAGGGCGCCATCGCCATCACCGCCCGCCACATGAGGGACCTCGACACGCGAGGGCTCATGGCATCGGTTTTAACCCAGCGCCGAAACAGAGTCAAGCCAAGCCGGTCAATGGGGGACCTTGAACAACCGGTTCCACCGGATGCGGAACGGGTCTCTATCGACGCTGAAATAAATGAACAGCGGCCGCCCTTCCACATGCGAACGCGGCAGGAACCCCCAAAACCGGCTGTCGCGCGAGTCGTCGCGGTTGTCCCCCATGACCCAGTAGTGACCCGCAGGAACCACGATGGGCCCCCAGTCATGAACCGTCGGGTGATAGCGCTCCGGGTGCGGACCGATGTATTGCTGCAGCTGCCGGGCACGGATGTCGGCGAGCTGAGCGGGCGTCTCGCCCATGCCCCCGCCGGGCAGGTGCATGGCGTACGGCTCGTCGAGGCGCCGCGCGTTGCGGATCAGGGTGTCGTGGATCATCTGCAGTGTGTCCCCGGGTTCGCCGATGACGCGCTTGACGATGTCGAGGTTCGGCGTCGAGTCCTCGACCGACCGGAAGACCACGATGCCGTCGCGGTGCGGGTCGGTGTAGCCGTTGATGTGCAGGAAGCGCAATCCGGTGAAGGGGATCTCGAGCTCGCCCCCGTAGGCCGCCTTGTTCACGAACAGGAAGTCGCCGACGAGCAGCGTGCTTTCCATGCTCCCCGAGGGAATGCGGAACGCCTCGATCAAGTAAGAGCGCAGGATGATCCAGATCACCAGGGCGGTGGCGATGGCCTTGCCCCAGCTCACGGCCTCCTCGCGCCACGTCTTGGCCGGCGTCGCGGGCGGGGGCGGGGGCGGGGGCGGGACGGGGCCGGTCTTCCGGGAAGGAGGCGCGGTCACGGACGGTCGATCCAGTCGGCCACGAAGACGTTGGTTTCTCCGGGCTTCGAGCCGTGGCGGTTCGAGGCCCACACCAGCCTGCCGCCGTCGGGGGAGAACATCGGGAACGCATCGAACTCCGGGCTGGTGGTGACCTGCTCCAGCCCGGAGCCGTCGAGGTTCACGAGGTAGAGATCGAAGTTCCGCGATCGCGGCTCGCGCCAGTTGCTGGCGAAGATGATGCGCCGGCCGTCCGGGGTGAACGCTGGAGCGAAGCTCGCGCCGGGAAGGTGCGTGACCTGCCGCTGGTCCGAGCCGTCGGCGTTCATCACCCACAGGTCCATCTGCGTGGGGCGCACCAGGTGCCGGGCGATGAGGTCGCGGTAGGTGGCACTGTCGGCCGCGGTGCCGGGATGATAGGCGCGGTACACGATCAGCTTGCCGTCGGGCGAGAAGAACGGCCCGCCGTCGTAGCCGAGGGTGTGCGTGAGCCGCCGCAGACCAGTGCCGTCGGTGCGCATGGTGTAGATGTCGAGATCGCCGTCGCGGAGCGAGGTGAAGACGATGGTGCGCCCGTCGGGCGACAGGGTGCCCTCGGCGTCGTAACCCGGGCTCGTCGTGAGGCGGCGGGCGTGGGCGCCGTCCGCAGCGGCGACGTAGATATCGTAGTCGTACAAAGCCCACACGTAGCCCTGCGAGTAGTCGGGGCGTGGCGGGCACGCGGGGTGCGCGTGCTCGGTGCTGGAATAGAAGATGCGGCGGTCGTGATCGAAGAAAAACCCGCAGGTGTTGCGCCCCTTCCCGCTCGCCACTTCGCGCAGGTCGGACCCGTCGGCGTTCATGATGTAGATGTGATCGCAGCCGGTGTCGGCGGGCTGGCGCTGGAGGATGAGCCGCCGGCCGTCGCCCGACCAGTACGCTTCGGCGTTCTGACCACCGAAGGTGAGCTGGCGGATGTTGCGGAGGTGGACTTCACCGGACTCGGGCGGTACGGCCTGGGCCTGGAGCGCGAGGGCGAGGATGGTGAGCATGGGAAGCGGGAATCTAATGCGGAATGCGGAGCGTGGAATGCGGAATTGCAGTGGTCAGTCATTCCGCAACCCGCATTCCACATTCCGCATTAGATTTCGAGCTGATGTCCAATCCCAAACCCCCACGCCGTGCCCGCCAGCCGTTGCTGGATGCCCTTGGCACGCTGTGTACCGAAGGGAAACAGGCAGCCGACTATTTGTGGCAGGTGCCCGACGATGCGGCCGTGCGGGAGAAGATCCTCACGATGCTCGACCAGATCGCCGTCGAGAGCAAGAAGCAGGGTCGCCGCGAGATGCCCAAGATCGCCGAGGATCTGAAGGTCATCGCGCAAAAGACCCCCAGTCCCCAGCAGGTGGATCTGCTCGTCAACGGGTTCGACCGGCTCATTCAGCTGTGGCAGGCGGCCAAATCCGGATTGCTATGACCGACGTCGTCACCGATCGCGACATCGCTCTGGAACAGCTCTGCATCAACACCGTGCGCGCGCTCGCGATGGACGCGGTGCAGCAGGCCGAGTCCGGCCACCCCGGCACCCCGATGGCGCTGGCGCCGCTGGCGTGGGTGCTGTGGCAACGGCATCTGCGCCACAACCCGGCGAACCCGGCGTGGCTCGACCGCGACCGCTTCGTGCTGTCGTGTGGCCACGCGTGCATGCTGCTGTACAGCGTGCTCTACCTCACGGGGTACGACCTGCCCCTCGAGGAGATCAAGCGGTTCCGGCAGTGGGGCTCGCGCACACCCGGGCACTCCGAGTACGGGCACACGCCCGGCGTCGAAGCGACCACGGGACCGCTCGGCCAGGGCGTGGGGAACGCCGTCGGGATGGCGATCGCCGAGGCCCAGCTCGCCGCGCTGTTCAACCGGCCGGGACACGACATCATCGACCATCACACCTACTTCATCTGCTCTGACGGCGACCTGATGGAGGGGATCTCCCACGAAGCGGCATCCATCGCCGGTCACCTCAAGCTCGGCAAGCTCATCGGGCTGTACGACGACAATCACATCACCATCGACGGCGACACGGCGCTGGCCTTCTCCGACGACACCGCCAAACGCTTCGAGGCCTACGGCTGGCACGTGCAGCGCGTCGCCGACGGCAACGATCTCGACGCCCTGGATGCGGCGATCCGCGCCGCCAAGCGCGTGACCGACAAGCCGTCGCTGGTCGTCGTGCGCACGCACATCGCGTTCGGGAGCCCCAACCGCCAGGACACCGCCAAGGCGCACGGCGAGCCGCTCGGCGTCGAGGAGGTCAAGCTCACCAAGCAGAACCTCGGCTGGCCGTCCCTCGAGCCGTTCCACGTCCCCGACGAGGCGCTGGCGCGCTGGCGCGCCGCCACGGCGCGCGGCGCCCGGCTGGAGAGCGACTGGAGCGCTCGCTATGCGGCGTACCGCAAGGCGCACCCCGACCTCGCGGCCGATCTCGAGCGCCGGGTCCAGGGTCGTCTGCCCGAGGGATGGGAGGCGGCGCTGCCCGTGTTCGGTCCCACGGACGCGCAGGCGACGCGGGCCGCGTCGGGGAAGACGATCAACGCCATCGCGCCGAAACTGCCCGAGCTGATCGGCGGGTCGGGAGACTTGACCGGCTCGAACAACACGGAGATCAAGGGCGGTGGCGTGTTTTCGGCCGCGAGCCGCGCGGGCCGGAACTTCCACTTCGGCGTGCGCGAGCACGGCATGGCGGCGGTGCTCAACGGCATCGCCTATCACCGCGGCTTCGTCGCCTTCGGCGGGACGTTTCTGATTTTCTCCGACTACATGCGACCGGCGATCCGGCTCGCCGCGTTGGCCGGGCTCCAGGTCATCTACGTGTTCACCCACGATTCGATCGGTTTGGGCGAGGACGGGCCCACCCACCAGCCCATCGAGCAGTTGTCGGCCCTGCGGGCGATCCCCAACATGACGGTGATCCGCCCCTCGGACCCGACCGAAGTGGTCGAAGCGTGGCGTGCGGCGGTGCTGCACACGGCGGGGCCCGTCGCGCTCGTGCTCACGCGGCAGAAAGTCCCGGTCGTGGACCGCGGCCGCTACGCGCCCGCGAACGGGCTGCGCCTGGGCGGTTATGTGCTGGCGGACGCGGCCGGCGGGAAGCCGAAGGTGATTCTCATGGCGACCGGCTCGGAGGTGGAGCTGATGCTCGGCGCCTACGAGAAGCTCACCGCGGCGGGGATCCCCACGCGCGCGGTGAGCATGCCCTGCCACGAGTTCTTCGCCGCGCAGCCGCCGGCGTATCGCGACGCCGTGCTCCCGCCGGGTGTGCCGCTGCGCATCGCGGTGGAGGCCGCGGCGCCGCAGTCGTGGTATCGCTGGGTGGGGAACCGGGGGGTGGTGGTTGGAATCGACCGGTTCGGCGCGTCGGCCCCGTATCAGCGGATCTACCAGGAGCTGGGGCTGACGGTGGAGCGGATCGTGGCGGAAGCCAAACGGCTGGTGTAAAATCCGTCCGTGAAACGTCCCGTCCTGCTGTCGCTCGTTCTCCTCGCCGCCTGCGGTCCCTCCGCGACGCGCCGGCGCGCCGACGTCGAGGAGTGCAGCAAGCTCCACGAGCAGGCGCAGCTCATCGCGCTGTGCCTCATGAGCGACCACAAGTGGCCGGAGGCCGAAGCCAACGCGGCCGGTCGCGCCCGCGAGCGCGAGCTCATCAGCATCCGTGCCGCCCACGAGGACTCGCTCTGGACCGCCGCCGCCCAGCGGCACCGGCAGGAAATCCGGCAGTGCCCGGGACGGTGGCGGGACATGGCGGCGTGTCTGGAGGCCGCCGGATGGCCGGAGCCCCGCGCGCAGCGGACAGCGGATTCCGTCTGGGCGGCCGATTCCGCGGAGCACCGGCGCCAGATCCGCGCGTGCCTGGCGCGGGAGCGCACCGCCAACATCGCGGCCTGCCTGCAGCTGTACTACGGTTGGTTGCCGGAGCGGGGACTCCGGGCCAACGACTCGGTGCGGGCGCCGGCGCGCTAGCCTCACCCCCTGACCCCCTCTCCACGTCCGTACCTCACCCCCTGACCCCCTCTCCACTTCGTGGAGAGGGGGAACTCAATTCCGCCCCATTCGGCTGAGCACCACCCGCGCCGCTTCGCGCCCCGACTTCACACACGCCGACACTCCCGTTCCATCCACGCCCGCTCCGGCGATCGCCAGCGGCGGCAGCCGCTCCAAGCGCCGCCGCACGTCCGCGACGCGGGCGGCGTGCCCGTGCGGGTAGCGCGGGATTCCCCGGCTCCAGAAGAACGTGCGCGTCCACAGCGGCTGGCCGGTGAGCGACAGCGCGTCCCGAAGCGCCTGATGCGCGGCGGCCGCCGGCTCGCCTTCGATCGGGCCGAGGAATGCGCGCAGCAATACGTGGCCCGGCGGGATGCGGCCCGGGAACTTGCGAGAGGCGAACGTCACCGCCCGGATGGCGCCGCCGGCATCGGGTGACGCGACGAAGCCCGTGCCCTCGAGCCCGCGGCCGAGCTGGTCTTCCCGATACGCGAGCGACACGGTGAGGCTGGGGAAGTAGGCGACCTCGGCGAGGCCGCGGGCGCCGGCGACCCCGGCGGCCTCGAGGAGACGCGCGGCGGAATACATCGGGAGCGCCAGCACTACGGCATCGGCGTCGACCACCATGCCGCCGGTGACGGCGAGCCGCCACGTCGCGCCGGCCTGGACGATGCCCGTGACGCCCAGCGGGGTTCGGATCCGCCCGGCGAGCCGCGCGGCCAGCGCGTCGGTCAACTCCCCCATCCCGCCGGCGAAGCTCGCGAATCCGGCTTTCAGGTTCTCCAGCCGCGCCTCGATGCCGAGCAGCTCGGCGGCGCGGCCCTCTTCGAGGCGCTGGAACGTCGTCCCCGTCCACAGGAGCGAGCCGCGAGCGCTCTGGCGGACGACGCGGCTCGCGATGCCCAGCTCCTCCGCCAGCGCGGGGATGTGCGCTTCGGCGGCGAGCCAGCCGTCGGGTCCGCCTTCAACGATGAAGCCGCCCTGCCGCTCGGTGACGATGACACCGCCGGGGCGCCGCTCGCTGTCCAAGACGGTGACGTCGGCGCCGGCGCGCGTCAGCTCCCACGCCGCGGTGAGCCCCGCCACGCCGGCGCCCACCACGGCCACGGTCACGCGAGCCAGCCGCGCTCGCGGGCGGCGCGGCGGGAGAGGTCCGCCAGCGCGGCGATGAGCGCGGGATCGTCGTTCAGCGAGCGCGGGCGCTCGAGCCGAACCCCGAGCCGCTGCGCCAGCGCCTGATACTCCACGTCCACGTCGTAGAGCACTTCGACATGGTCGCACACGAAGCCGATCGGCGCGACGATGATGTCTCGGTGCCCCTCCGCCGCCAGCCGCTCGAGCACAGCGGCGGCGTCCGGTTGGAGCCACGGCTCCGGCACACGCCCCGCGCTCTGCCACGCGACGTCCCATTGATTGGGCCGCAGCCGCAGCCGCGCCGCCAGCGCCTGCGCGGTGCGCCGCAGCTCGTCGGGGTACGAGTCGCCCGTCTCCAGGATCCGCCGCGGGAGGCTGTGCGCGGTGAACACCACCTGCACCTCCAGTGGGGCGGGGAACCGCTGCAGCGTCTGAACGAGCTGCTCGTACAGCCCCTCGAGGAACTGGGGGTGCTCGCCCCAGCTCCGCACCAAGGCGAGCTCGAGCCGCGCGCGGGCGGCCTCGAGCAGCTGCTTCTCGTAGGCGCCGACCGACAGCGTCGAGTAGTGCGGGGCCATCGCGATCGCGACGATGCGCCGCTGGCCGTCGCCCACGATCCGCTCCACCGTATCCTTGATGAACGGATGCCAGTGGCGCATGCCGACGTAGACGGGCAGGCCCAGCGCTTGGGCGAGCGCCGCTCCTTGCGCTTCCGTCCACCGCCGGATGGGCGAGCCGCCGCCGATCCGCTCGTAATGGCCGCGGATCTCGGCGACGAGCTCCGGGCTCGTGGGGCGGCCGCCGCGGACGTCGAGCAGGTAGGCCTCGACGTCGTCCAGCGTCTCCGGCCCGCCGTAGGCCATCAGGATGACCGCGTAGCGCTCACCCGCCATGGACCAGCTCCACGACGAAGGCCACGGCGTCGGGCGCCGTCTCGGGGACGATGCCGTGGCCGAGGTTGAAGACATGCCCTGGGCGGCCGCCCGCCAGATCCAGGACCTCACGCACCTGACGGCGCAGCACCTCGCGCGGCGCGAGCAGGGCGGCGGGATCGAGATTCCCCTGGATGGCCTGACCGTTGCGCAGCCGGCGCCACGCGGCATCGAGCGGGACGCGCCAGTCCACGCCGACCACGTCTCCGCCAGCCGCGGCGAAGTCCTCGAGAAACGGGCCCGTCCCCGTGCCGAAGTGGATGACCGGCACGCCCCCGCCCCCCCCCGCGGCCGCGGCGAGCGCCAGCGCTTTGCGACTGTGCGGCAGCACGTAGTCGCGGTATTCCGCCGGCGACAGGTACCCGGCCCAGCTGTCGAACAACTGCAAGGCCCGCGCCCCGGCGCGCGCCTGCGCGGCGAGGTAGCGCCCCGTCAAGTCGGCGAAGCGGTCCAAGAGCAGGTGCCAGGTGTCAGGGGTCTGGTGCATGAGCGATTTGGTGCGGACAAAGCTCTTCGAGGGGCCCCCTTCGATCGCGTAACTGGCGAGCGTGAACGGGGCGCCCGCGAAACCGATCAGCGGCACGTGCGGCGGCAGCTCGGCGGCAACGAGGCGCGCCGCGGCGAGCACGTCGCCGAGGCTCTCTTCGGGATCCAGGGCCGGGAGCGCGCGCACCGCCGCCGCGTCCCGCAGTGGTCGAGCGATCTGCGGCCCTTCGCCGGCGGCGAACGACAGGCCCAAGCCCAGCGGCTCGAACGGCAGCAGAATGTCGGCGAACAGAATGGCGGCATCGACGGCGAAGCGGCGGATCGGCTGCAGCGTGATCGCGGCGGCGAGGTCAGGGGTGTGGCACAACTCCAGCAGTGTGTGCTTCTGGCGCAGGGCGCGATACTCGGGGAGGTAACGGCCCGCCTGGCGCATGAACCAGACCGGGGTGGCGTCGACCGCCTGGCGGCGGCACGCCTTCAGGAAGCGGGGAAGCTCAGCGGGCAACCGTCGGCTCGCGCGCCTCCGCAGCGGCGGGGGCGATGAGAATCGTGTCCCCCTCCAGCTTCACCCGGTAGGTCGGCAC
>Ga0209375_1000658_pt1 | contig 28457 bp, 28 predicted proteins | sample GraSoiAngelo_131_FD_185888 | JGI IMG/M metagenome (GOLD analysis project Ga0209375, IMG submission 185888) | Grasslands soil microbial communities from the Angelo Coastal Reserve, California, USA - 14_0929_02_30cm (SPAdes) (version 2) | ecosystem: Environmental > Terrestrial > Soil > Grasslands ... | reverse complement strand
GGTGGCTCGACCTTGCCCGCACCGGCCTGTGGCACCGCATCGTGGACGACAATTGGCAGGCCTCGCCGTCACACGGCGGGTTCTTCAACGAGGCGAAGCACCACCTCAGGCCGATCCCGCAGGCCCAGATCGACCTGACCGCCGGCGGTACTCGGGCGTTCCCGCAGAACCCGGGGTACTGATGGCCCGGCGAGTCGTCCCTGAACCCCGGGGCACCGCCCCGGGGTCAGCCGCCCGGGACCCAGCCTGCTCGGCTGACCCCGGGCCGATGGCCCGGGGTTCGGGAAGACCGCGTCGCCCGTTGTATCGCGCTCTACTGAGCGCGGCAGCGTGGGCTGGGGTGGCGTCAGCTCAGGCCAGGCAGGAGCACGCGCCCTACTTGGATCCCACCCTCCCGGTCGAGCGCCGGATCGACGACCTGCTCGCCCGCATGACGCTCGAAGAAAAGGTGGGCCAGATGCTGTGCCTGTGGCAGGGCAAGCGGGCCATCACCGATCGAGAGGGCCGGTTCGATCCAGCGCGGGCGCCCGAATGGTTTCGGATCGGCGTCGGACGCATCGAGCGACCGGGCGAAGGCCACGGCGCCCGGGCGGAGGCGGAGTACACTAACGCCATCCAGCGCTGGGTGAAGGAGCACACCCGTCTCGGGATTCCGGTGCTGTTTCACGAGGAAGCCCTGCACGGCCTCGAAGCGGACCAGGCCACGAGCTTCCCGCAGGCGATCGCGCTGGCCAGCACCTGGAACCCGGAGATCGTGGAACGGGTGTTCTCTGCCGCCGGGGCGGAGGCGCGCGCGCGCGGCGTGCACCAGGTGCTCGCCCCGGTGGTCGACGTCGCGCGCGACCCTCGCTGGGGGCGCATCGAGGAAACGTACGGAGAGGACCCCTATCTCGCGGCCCGCATTGGCGTGGCGGCGGTGCATGGCTTCCAGGGGACCGAGGCAGTGGTCGGGCCGTCCCACGTGCTCGCCACGCTCAAGCATATGACCGGGCATGGCCAACCCGAGTCAGGGACGAACGTCGGCCCAGCGCCCTACGGGGAGCGCACGCTGCGGGATGTGTTTCTCTACCCCTTTGAAGTCGCGATCAAGGAGGGAGGCGCGCGGAGCGTGATGCCGTCGTACAACGAGGTGGACGGCCTTCCGTCCCACGCCAACCGGTGGCTGCTGCACGACGTGCTGCGCGGGGAGTGGGGGTTCGACGGGGTGATCGTCTCCGACTGGTTCGCCATCGCGCAGCTCGGCGAGGTCCATCACGTCGCCGCCGACGTCGGGGAAGCGGCTCGGCGCGCCCTCGCCGCCACGGTGGACATCGAGCTGCCCGACGTCCAGGCGTACCCGACGCTGGTCGCCCAGGTGCGGGAGGGTCGCGTCACTGAGGCCGCGATCGACGACGCCGTGCGACGCCTGCTGCGGGCGAAGTTCGACCTCGGCCTGTTCGACGACCCGTTCGTCGACCCCGACCGGGCCGACCGGCTGTCGGGGTCGGAAGCGAGCCGGAGCCTGGCGCTCGCTGCCGCCCGGCAAGCTATCACCTTGCTCAAGAACGATCCGCAGCTTCTGCCGCTGCGGGCCGACCGGCTGTCGCGCGTCGCCGTGATCGGGCCGCATGCGGCCGAAGTGTTGTTGGGCGGCTATTCCGGCGGCCCGCGCCACGCGGTCAGCATCCTCGAGGGCATCCGGGCCCGACTGGGGAGCCGGGCTACCGTCGAGTACGCGGAAGGGACCCGCATCACCGAGGACTCCACGTTCACCCGGGAACCGCAACCGCACCTCGGCGGGACCCGTTCGCACGCCCGGTGGGGCGCGGATCGCGTCGTCGTGCCCGACCTCGCGTCCAACGCGCGGCGCCGCGCCGCGGCAGTCGCGCTCGCCCGGCGCAGCCAGGTGGCAATCGTCGTGGTCGGCGACAACGAGATGACCACGCGCGAGGCCTACGCCCCGAATCACCTGGGCGACCGCGCCCAGCTCGGGCTGCCGGGCGAGCAAGAGGAGCTGGTCCGCGCGGTACTCGCCACCGGCACGCGCACCGTCCTGGTGCTCATTCACGGCCGCCCGCTGTCGATCCCAGGCCTCGCGCTCCGAGTCCCCGCCATTCTCGATGGGTGGTATCTCGGACAGGAAACCGGGACCGCCGTGGCGGAGGCCCTGTTTGGCGACATCGATCCCGGCGGCAAGCTGCCCGTCACCGTCGCCCGCCACGTGGGGCAGCTGCCGGTGTTCTATAATGCCAAGCCCTCCGCCCGGCGGGGCTACTTGTTCGACACGACGCAGCCACTGTTCCCCTTCGGGTACGGCCTGTCGTACACGACCTTCGCGTATGCCAACGTGCGCGTGACGCCCGCTCGCATCGGGCCCGAAGCGCGGACTACCGTCTCGGTCGACGTGACCAACACGGGGACGCGGTCGGGCGACGAGGTGGCGCAGCTCTACATCCGGGACGCCGTCAGCCTGGCGACGCGGCCGGTCAAAGAGCTGCGGGGGTTCCGGCGCGTCACGTTGCAACCGGGAGAAACGCGTACCATCACGTTCGAGATCGGGCCGGAGCAGCTCGCCTACCGTGGCCTCGACATGAAACGCGTGGTCGAGCCGGGGCGGTTCGAGGTCATGGTCGGGGGCAACTCCGTCGACGTGCAGAGCGCCGCCCTGGATGTCGTCGAGCATCCGTAGATGGTGCCGGGCGCGCCGCGTCCTGATGGGCGCGGTGGCAATCGGCTGCGCCCAGCCGCAGCCACCGCAGGTCGCGCTCACACCACGCACACTCCGCGCGGCGTTCGAGGGCCGCTTCCTGGTCGGGGCGGCGCTCAACGCGGCGCAGTTCTCCGGGCGGGACACGCTCGGCGCCGCCCTTGTCAGCGCCCAGTTCAACGCGATCACTCCAGAGAATGTCCTCAAGTGGACATCGGTGCACCCACGTCCCGGAGTCTACGATTTTACCGTGGCCGACCAGTACGTCGCCTTCGGCGAGCGTTACGGCATGTTCATCGTCGGTCACACGCTCGTGTGGCATCAGCAGACGCCGAGTTGGGTGTTTCAGGACGCGAATGGTCAACCGGTCACCCGTGACACGCTGCTCGCGCGCCTGCGCGATCATATTCAGACGGTGGTGGGGCGTTTCCGGGGCCGGATCCGCGGTTGGGACGTCGTGAACGAGGCGCTGAACGAGGACGGCACGCTGCGACCGACGCCGTGGCTGACGAGCATCGGTGAGGACTATCTCGCCAAGGCCTTCCGGTTCGCCCACGAGGCCGATCCAGACGCGGAGCTGTATTACAACGACTACGGGCTGGAGAACGCGCCCAAGCGGCGCGGCGCACTCGAGTTGGTACTGCGGCTCCAGGCGCAGGGCGTCCCCGTGGCCGGCGTCGGATTGCAGGGCCACAACCGGATGGACTGGCCCACGCCGGCCCAGCAGGACACCACGATTGCCGCCTTCGCGGCGCTCGGCGTGCGCGTGATGATCACGGAGCTCGACATCGACGTGCTGCCGCGCCCCCGTGAGTCGGCCGCCGACCTGAACCCCTATCGGGGTGGCCTGCCGGACTCGGTGCAGCGCGCCTTGGCGCAGCGCTACGCGGACCTGTTCACTGTGTATCTGCGCCACGCCGGTGACATCAGCCGGGTGACGTTCTGGGGTGTGGCGGACGGGGATTCCTGGCTCAACAACTGGCCCGTGCCGGGACGGACGAACTATCCGCTGCTGTTCGACCGGCAGCGCCGTCCGAAGCCGGCATTCGATGCGGTGATCGGGGTTACGCGCCGTTAGCTTTGAATCGGGCGTGGCGCCCGGGAGGTACTGTGGCTCGGCGATCGACGGCGAGCGAGGCCGCGCACACGGCATTCGCACCAGAGCTGAAGCAGAGTCTGTCGGACAGGCTGGCGCGGCGGATCAGAGGAATGATCCAGCGGGGGCAGTATCGCGTAGGCGATCGGCTGCCCGCGATCATGGAGATGGCGAAGCGGTTCGGCGTGGGGCATCCGACGGTGCGCGAGGCCCTGAAGAAGCTCGAGACCATCGGCGTGGTCGAGATCCGCCACGGGTCCGGCGTGTACGTGAGCCGGAGCGAAGAGGTCCTGGTGCTGGCCAGCCCGGACTACCCGGGGACGGTGAGCAAGAAGCTGCTGCTCGACCTCATTCGGGCCCGCATGGCGCTCGAGGCGCAGTCGGTCGCCGATGCGGTCCAGAAAGCGACGGTCGCGCACCTGAAGGAGATGCGCCGGCTGCTCACCACGGCGGGCGAGAACCTCGCCAACGACGACGTCCTGAACACCGTCAACATGTCCTTCCACCGGCAGATCGCGCAGGCCTCCGGCAACGCCGTCCTGGTCCAGCTCCTCGACGTCCTGCGCGAGCTGTTCACCGAAGAGCAGCGGCTGATCCTGAACATTTTCGGGTCGCGCGAGCGCGATCACGAGGGTCATCTGGCCATCCTCGAAGCGCTGGAGCGGCGCGATGCGAAGCTTGGGGTGAAACGGATGCGGGCGCACTTGAAGGGCGTCGAGGACGCAATCTTGAGATGGAATCCCGCCCATCACCCCGTGGCCTGAATCGGGGGACGGGCGAGCACCGTCAGCGGCGCGTCGCGACGAGGATGACTCCCTGGCCGTGGTCCAACCCCCAGCGGGCGGCGGCGGCAACGCCATCGACGTGGCGGATGAACAGCACGTTCGTCAGGGGGAGGGTGCGGAGCGTCTCGACGCCACCGAGTCGGGATTCGTCGAGATAGACCTGGACGTGGCTGGGGCCGGAGAAGCTGTCTGGTCCCCGCTCCCGCAGCCAGTGGGATCGCAGAGCCTCGATCGCCTCGAACACCGTAGCGAACCCGTGTTCGCGAAGGTCTTCCTGTGTGAGCAGGTTGCGGTCTGCCGCGAGGGTGGTGTCCCGGGGTGGACGGGCAGCACAGGCTGACGCGGCGAACAGAATCGCCGCCCAGCCCAACACGACGCGCAAGCGCTGCACCTTCGAGTCCGAGCGGATGGTCACGGCGCTCATGTATGAGAGTGTAACACAGGAAGTGGTTCGCAGACAAAGGGGGAGTGGAGCCACGGCGCGTTAGGCCCTGGGAGCTGCTCCGGCCAGCCCCAGGAACACCAGCATGGCCCGGTTCAACCGGAGCATATCTTCGTCATCGAGCCGACCAACACAAGACCCGAGCTTCGTCTTCGATACCGTGGTGATCTTGTCCGCCATCAGGCGGCACGGCGATCGCAGTCCATTCCGTTCGTTAGGCTCGACCTGCAGCCGGAACAGAGGCGCATCGGTGGGGTCCGTCGTGAAGGCGCAGACCGTTATGGAGTCTGTTGCATCGAACCGATCATCCTGCACGATCACGACGGGTCGAGGCTTCCCCGCATAGTCCTTACCGCCAGCAGCGGTCCAGATCTCCCCACGTCTCATTCCGAGACCGCGTCAATGAAACCTTGATCCTCCGCGGCCCGCAGGCTTCTGGCGACGGCCAGCGACTGCCGATGCGCCTCGGCAGTGAAGGCGGGCGAGCGAACGTCGGGTACCCAGATTTGGATGGGCCGCAGTCCTTGCCGGCGCAAGCGCGCTCGATGTGCTCGCACCTTTTCGCGCGACGGCTTGGAGCTCTTCGACCTTCCCATGACACCCTCGCTCGCGCGGTTACATGTAACCTAACGATGAGGCAGTCGTGCTGCCAGGGCTCAACATGGACGCGCCGGGGGTCCCGTCGCCGGGCGCGGCGCAGACGGTCCTAGCAGCCCGCGGATCCACGATCGGCAGCGGGGCCAGCTCGGGGTTCGAGGTTCAGGAGATTGATGTCGGGATTCTGATTCTTGACGCGGCTGGAAACACGATCTTCGAGGGTGGACCTCACGCCTTCGGCCCGAACGGAGACCCTGCCATCTTTTGTTCATTACTGAGCTAGAGATCCCTCGCTCAAGTCGGCGGTTCCACTCCAAGTACGAGTAGTTGGAACCGCACTAGGCCGCGGGCGTTGACGGAGGGGCTGGCGGGAGGGCATCTTTGCAGCACTTGCGGGCGTAATTCAGGGGTAGAATGCCAGCTTCCCAAGCTGGACGTCGCCGGTTCGAATCCGGTCGCCCGCTCTGAAGTGGACCCGAAGGCCGGCACGCGACGCTGCTTGCCGGCCTTCGGGTTTTCAGTAGGTTGTTCGCCCAGCTATGCGGTGCACCCACCTCGCTCTCACGGCCCTGTGCTGCGCCGGCCTGGCCGGCCCCCTGGTCGCCCAGGGGGGGTGGGTCACGCCCCAGCCCCCCTGCGAGCTCAGCGCGGGCCACTTCAAGGTCAACGGCGGCATCCTGTACCTGAAGACGGCCGCCGAGAAGCCGGAGCGGCGCGACCAGCAGCTCGAGCAGGCGCGGAAGGTTCTCACCGAGGCGATCGTGCAGAACGCCCAGGACAAGAACGCCGCCGCCTGGTATTACCTCGGCCGCTATTACGTCGAGACCGCCGACGCCGCCGGCGCCGACAGCGCGCTCGCACGCGCGCTGGCTCTCGCGCCCCAGTGTAAGCAGGACATCGACGGCTACCGGCGCCGGCTGTGGGCGAACACCCTCAACGGCGGTCTCGCCGCGTGGCAGGGCGGGAAGGAAGACTCGGCGGCCCTGCTGTTTCGCCTCGCCGCCCACTTGCAGCCCGGAAATCCCAAGGCCTTCGTCGCGCTGGCGGGCCTGTATGCCGGGAAGGACAACTACGACTCTGCGCTCGCCTACTACCGCCGCACAGCGCAAACGGCAGGCAACGATACGGCGTTCGCGAAGGACAAGAAAGACGCACTCGGCAACGCCGCCCGGATCCTCGTCGGCCGCGCCCAAAGCGATCCCGCGGCACAGAACTACGCACGGCTCCGGGCGAGCGTCGATTCGATCGAGCGCGGCTTCGAAACCGATTCGACGGCGCTGGCGCGCATGATCGCCTCGTCGCAATCGCGCAGGGCGCGCGGGCGGAGGCTCACCCCGGCGGACCAGCAGACGTTTACGCGGGACTCAACCACCCGTGCCCAGACCGTGGCCCAGGCGCGTGCCGGCCGCGCGACGTTGCTTCAGCAGATGACGGCCGACAGCGGGAAGCTCCAGGCGGCGTTCGCCCCAGCGATCGCAGCGCTCCGGGATTATCTGACGGCTTACCCGGGAGAGGTCGATGCCGCCACCTCCCTCGCCACCCTGTACGCCCAGAGCGGCCGCGCTGGGGAAGCCGCCGCGGTGTTCGACTCCCTCGCCGCTCATGCCGGGAGCTTCGATCCGGAAGAGCTGTTCACCGCCGGCCAGCGACTCATGGGCCAGCGGCTGTATCGGGCGGGAACCAGGGCGCTCGCCGTCGCGCTGACGAAGAACCCCTTCCGCCGCGACGCGCTGTATTCGCTCGGGGTGGGGTACTACCAGCTGCGTGACTCGACCAGGCTGCTCGACGTAGCACAGCAACTCGTGCAGCTCGACCCGCTCAACCGGAGCTCGCTCAAACTCCTGGCCGCCGCGTGGGACCTGCAAGGGAAGCGCGACTCGACGCTTAAGTACGTCGCTCAGGCCGACTCGCTCGTGGCCGTGGAGGTGACCGTGTCGAGTTTCGTTCCCGATTCGGCCGGGGCAGCGGTCACCCTCCTGGCCACGAACTTGAAGCCCGCCCCCTCCAAGCCGTTCCGGCTCACGGTGGAGTTTCTCGATCGTCAAGGGAAGCCGGTCGCGAGCGAGACTCGCGAAGTACCCGCCATCGCCCCGCTAGAGAGCCAGCAGATCGATTTGAAGGTGAGCGGTAAGGGCATCGTCGGCTGGCGCTATCGCCCTTCCTGAGCGATATTACATTGCTCGGCGGAAGTGTCAGCCTGCGTTGAGGTTGCGACGCCAGGCTTCACAAAGTCCTTGAAGTCCAGGCAGGCGCGGTGGTTCGGATCCAGGCGGTGGCGCCGGGCTCACTCGGCGCGGAACTCGGGCTCGTCCCGGGAATGGAGCTCCACGCGGTCAACGGCCGCGCGCTCGAGGACTTCCTGGATTGGGAGTTCCTGACGGCGGACGAGCGGTTCCTCCTGTCCGTCACCCAGCCGGACGGGGACGCCGTGGAGTACGACGTGGAGCGTCCCGAGGGGCTCGCGATGGGGGTCACGCTCGAGCCGCCGCGTATCCGCCGCTGTGCCAACCACTGCGATTTCTGTTTCGTGGACGGCAATCCTGCCGGCATGCGGACGCCGCTGTACATCCGCGACGACGATTATCGCCTGTCGTTTCGATTCGGTAACTTCGCGACGTTGACGAACTTGAAGCCTTGGGACGTGGCGCGGATAGTGGAGTACCGGTTGTCGCCGCTGTACGTCTCCGTACACGCCACCGACCCGACGGTGCGTCGCTGGCTGCTCCGCAACCCTGAGGCACCCGAGATCGTGCCGCAGCTCCGCTCGCTCGCGGGGCAGGGGATCAGGTTTCACACGCAGGTCGTGCTGGTCCCCGGTGCGAACGACGGGGCGGAGCTGGTGCGCACGCTCACCGACCTGTTCGAGCTGGGCGAGCCGATCCTCTCGGTCTCAGTGGTGCCGGTCGCGCTCACGGAGTACTCGAAGCGGGACCTGGTCCGCGACCTCGGGCGTGGGGAGTGCCGCGCGGCGCTCGCGACCGTCCACCGGTTCGCCACCCGTGCCAAGGCGGAGCGGGGGTCCCCATGGTGCTATGGCGCGGACGATTTGTACTTGCAAGCCGGGGAGCCGCTGCCGCCGGCCGAGTGGTACGGCGAGTTCGAGCAGCGCGAGAACGGAGTCGGCGCCGTGCGGTACCTCCAGACCCGGATCGCGGCGGCGCGCGACCGGCTTCCCGGTCTGGCCGGCAGGCGTATCGGCGTCGTTACGGGGACGGCGATGGGGCCGCTGATGCCGCAGGTGCTCGCGGACGTGGCCGCCGTCACGGGGGGGCGCTTCGAGCTCGTGGTGGTCGAGAACGCGCTGTTCGGGCGGTCCGTCACGACGGCCGGGCTCTTGCCCGCCGCGGCGATCGAGGGGGCGCTGCGCGCACGGCGCGATCTGGACCTCGCGCTCTTGCCCGCCGAGGCGGTGAACGACGACCTGATTTTCATGGACGACGTGCGCGCCGACGATATGGCGGCGCGCCTGCCGATGCCGGTGAAGCTGTCGTACGACTTTGCGGACGCGCTGTCCGATTGCGGATTGCGGATTGACCCCCGGGCTCGAACAGGCTCGTTCCAATCCGCAATCCGCGATCCGCAATCCGCAATCACGGGGGGCCAGGGATGAAGGGCACTCCCACGGTCGCCATCATCGGCCGCCCGAACGTCGGCAAGTCGACGTTGTTCAACCGCCTCGTCGGTCGCCGGGAAGCGATCGTGGACGAGCGCCCGGGGGTGACGCGGGATCGCCATTTCGGAGCGGTCGAATGGAATGGGCGGCGGTTCTGGCTGGTGGACACGGGCGGCCTGATCCCCCAGGCGCGGGATGCTCTCAATCGGGCGATCCGCAACCAGGTCGAGCTCGCGGTCGCCGAGAGCGACGTGGTGCTCTTCCTCGTCGACGTGGAGCACGGGGTCCACCCGGCCGACCTCGAGATCGGGCAATACCTGCGGCAGTCCCGGCGCCCCGTGATCCTCGTGGCCAACAAGGCGGATCAGCTTCCGGTGGACAGCCGGCATTTGGCGTTCTATGAGCTGGGCCTGGGCGACCCGTTTCCGGTGTCGGCGGCGGTGGGAAAGAGCTCAGGCGACCTGCTCGATCGCGTGGTCGAGGCCCTCGCCGCCGTTCTCCCCGCCAGCGAAACGGAGACGGGGCCAGGGGGTGAGGTCGACGTGGCCGTGGTGGGGCGCCCCAACGTGGGCAAGTCGAGCCTCGTGAACCGACTGCTGGACAGCGAGCGCTTGGTGGTGGCAGACGAGCCGGGCACCACCCGCGACGCGATCGATACACCGCTGCGCTACGAGGGCCGCACGCTGGTGTTCATCGACACGGCCGGGCTGCGCAAGCGCAGCAAGGTGGACGACGACATCGAGTTCTACGCGACGCTGCGCACCGCGCGGGCGATCGAGCGCGCCGATGTGTGCGTGCTGGTCGTGGACGCGCAGGACGGCATGCACGTGCAGGACCTGAAGATCGCCAACGACGCCTGGGAGCGGGGCGCCGCGCTGATCATCGCGGTGAACAAGTGGGATCTCATCGAGGAGAAGGACACGAACACGGCGGTGCGGGGCGAGCGGGAGATCAAGGCGCGCGCGCCGTTTCTCGAGTTCATCCCGTTCCTCTACGTATCGGCCAAGACCGGACAGCGCACGACCAAGCTCCTCGAACTGATCCTCGCCGTCGCGGCGGAGCGCGACAAGCGGATCCCCACGCACGAGGTGAACGAGGTACTGGAAGCCCTGGTGGACCGCCAGCAGCCGCCCCAGCCTGTGGGCGAGTCGGTGCGGCTGCTGTATGCCTCCCAGATCGGCACCGCGCCGCCACGGTTCGCGATCGTGTCCAACCGCCCCGAGGCGATCCCCGAGTCGTACACCCGCTACCTCCTGAACGGCTTCCGCGCGGCATGGCGGTTCACGGGATCTCCCGTGAGCATCAAATTCCGCCGCAAGCGGGAACAGGCGGCGCACCGGTGAGCGCGCTCGGGCTGGCGGTCATGCTCGTCCTCGCGTATCTGATCGGCGCGACGCCGACCAGCTACCTCGCCGGCAAACTGGGCCGGGGGATCGACCTGCGCGAGCACGGCTCGAAGAACCTGGGCGCGACGAACGTGTACCGCGTGCTCGGGTGGAGGTATGCGATTCCCGTGGGCCTCGTCGACCTCGGCAAGGGGGCACTCCCCGTGGCAGTGCTCGGTCCCTGGGCGAACGGCCCCGCTTGGTTCTCTGTCGCGCTTGGCTTGGCCGCGGTGCTGGGGCACGTGTACTCGCCCTACGTGGGCTTCAAGGGAGGGAAGGGCGTGGCGACCGCCGCCGGGATGTTCCTGGCCCTCGCCCCGCTCGCGCTCGCGATCTCGCTGCCCCTCTGGGCCGCCACGCTGTGGCTCTTCGGGTACGTCTCCGCGGCGTCGCTCGCCGCGGCGGCGCTGTTCCCGCTCTGGGTGCGGCTCACCGCGCCGAGCGCGCCGTACAGCTTCTGGGCGAGCGTGGCGCTTGCCCTGTTGATTGCGTATTCGCATCGGGCGAACATCCGGCGCCTGATGAGCGGAACGGAGAATCGGTTTCGGACGAGAAAGGGCGTGGCGGCGTGAAATCCGCGAGTGAACTCGCGACTCGGCGGCTGCCCGTAAACGGGCGCGCCGCTTCAGCGGCAGGGCCGAGCCGCGGCGTGAGCCGCGCACTCCCGTGACCCGAGTCGCCGTAGTGGGCGGCGGCGCGTGGGGCACGGCGCTGGCGGACCTGCTCGCGCGCAAGGGGGGGGTCGAGTCGGTCACGCTGTGGGCGCGGGAGCCGGAGGTCGTCGACAGCATCAACCGCGAACACCTGAACCACGTCTTCCTCCCGGGCGCGCCCCTCGACCCGACGCTGCGGGCGAGCGGGGACCTGGCCGAGACCGTGCGCGGGGCGGAGGTGATCGTGTCCTCCGCGCCTTCGCACGTGGCGCGGCAGGTGATGGCGCGCGTGAGCCCGGCGCTCGCGCGCGGGGCGATGGTCGTCAGCGTGTCCAAGGGGCTCGAGCCCGAACGCCTCACGACGCTGTCCTGCGTGCTTGGCGAGGTGCTGCCGCAGGGCATCCCGCTCGCCGTGCTGTCGGGCCCGTCCTTCGCGCGGGAGGTGTACCAGCACCAGCCCACGGCGGTCGTAGCCGCCGCGCGCGATCACGACGTGGCCCAGCGGGTGCAACAGGTGTTCTCGACGAACTACTTTCGCGTCTACTCCCACACCGACGTGCTGGGCGTGGAGCTCGGCGGGGCGCTCAAGAACGTGATCGCCCTCGCGGCCGGGATCCTCGAGGGGCTCGGCCTGGGGCACAACACCCGGGCGGCGCTGATCACCCGCGGGCTCGCCGAAATCACGCGGCTGGGTGTGGCGCTCGGCGCCGAGCCCGCGACGTTCGCCGGCCTCGCGGGGATGGGCGATCTGATTCTTACCGCGACCGGGCCGCTGTCGCGGAACCGCTCGCTGGGCGTGGAGCTGGCTCGTGGGACGGCGCTGTCGCACGCCCTCGCCGGCCGCGCCTCGGTGGCCGAGGGTGTGAACACCGCGCGCGCCGCCGTGACGCTCGGTGCGCGGCATGGCGTGGAGCTGCCGATCGCCGAGCAGGTGGCCGCGGTGTTGTTCGACGGCAAGCCGCCGCGCCAGGCGATCGCCGACCTGATGGAGCGGGAACTGAAAGCGGAGCAGTGGGGGGGGGGGGGGGGGAGGGGGGAGCCGATGAGCGTCCCACAGCCCATTCAGGAATTCTTCTCCATCGGGGAGGTCTGCCAGCTCACCGACTTGAAGCCCCACGTGCTCCGCTACTGGGAGAGCCAGTTCCGGTTCCTGAACCCCGCGAAAAACCGCTCCGGCAATCGTGTGTACCAGCGACGCGAGATCGAGCTGATCATGCTGGTGAAGCACCTGCTGTACACCGAGAAATACACGATCGAAGGCGCGCGCCAGAAAATCGAGCAATATCGCCGCTCGGGCGAGCTGAAGCCCGAAGCACGGCGCGCGCTCGCCACGCAAACGGTGAAAGACCTGCGCAGCGAGCTCAAGTCGATTCTCGCCATCCTCGAGGGAACCGTCGCGCCGAATGCCGGGGCACGCTGACGGCGCGGTCGCCGTCGTCATCCCGGCCTACCAGGCCGCCGCGACGATCGCGGCGGTCCTCGCGGCGAGCGTCCGTGCGCTCCCCAGCGCGGCGCTGTACGTCGTGGATGACGGGTCGCGGGATGGCACCGGGGAAGGGGGAAGGGGGAACGGGGCCACCGTACTCGTGCACCCGCGGAATCTCGGCAAGGGCGCGGCGCTGCGTACGGGGATCGATCGGGCGCTCGCCGACGGCGCGACGATCGTGGTGACCCTCGACGCCGACGGGCAGCATCCACCCGAGGAGATCCCCCGGCTCGTGGCCCCGATCGCCGCGGGTGAGGCGGATCTGGTGCTCGGCGCGCGGGCCCGCACGCGGGCGATGCCGCTCGGCCGCCGCTGCACGAACTGGCTCTCCGCCACGCTCGCGTCGCGCATCGCGGGGCGCGCGGTGCCGGACGCGCAGACGGGGTTCCGGGCGCTCGCGCGTCAGGCCGCCGAGCTGGTCCGCCCCAGCGAGGTGCGCTACGACTTCGAAGCCGCGTTTCTGCTCGAGGCCCTGGCGCGGGGCTTGCGAGTGCGATCAGTGCCGATTGCCACCATCTACGGCGGGCGCCCCAGCCACTTCCGGCATTGGGAGGACACCTGGCGCCTGGCGCGTGTCTTCACGCGGTACGGCCGCCGCATCATGTTCGGAGCACGATGAACATCCTGATCTCGAACGACGACGGCATCCTCGCCCGCGGCCTCGCGGTCCTGGGCGAGGTGTGCGCGTCGCTTGGCCAGGTCACCGTCGTCGCGCCCGACCGCGAGCAGAGCGGCACCTCGCACTCGCTCACGTTGCACCGCCCGCTCCACGCCACGCGGCGCCCGGACGGCGCGTTCCAGGTGGATGGCACTCCCACCGATTGCGTGCTGCTCGCTATCGGTATGCTGATGCCCGACAAACCCGACTTCGTCATCTCCGGGATCAACCACGGCCAGAACATGGGCGAGGACGTGTTTTACTCGGGCACGGTCGCCGCCGCGATGGAGGGCCTGGTGGCGGGTATCCCGAGCATCGCGGTGTCGTACGCGGGCTCGGACTTGGACCTCCTCGCCACCCACCGGGACGGCCTGGGCGCGCTGCTCCAGCACATCGTGGATGTGAAGGACTTCCCTAAGGAGACCCTGCTCAACATCAACCTTCCCGCGATCCCCGGCGACCAGGTGAAAGGGATCAAGGTGACTCACCTGGGCAGCCGGGTGTTCAGCGAGGAGATCGCCCTGATGAAGGACCCGTGGGGGAAGGACATCTACTGGATCGGCGGAGGCCACATCACGTGGACCGGGGACGCCGACTCCGACTTCCGGGCCACGAGCGACGGCTACATTTCCGTGACGCCGCTGCACATGGACATGACCAACTACGACCTGATCGAGGTCGTGCGCAAATGGTTCCCCGGCGATTGAGCGGCCGCGGGGCAGGAGGGGGGGGAGGCGCGGGCGACAGCTACGCCGGGTACCGCACCCGACTGGTCGAAACGCTCCGGGCCAAGGGCATCCGTGACCTCGCCGTGCTCAAGGCGTTCGCCGAGACGCCACGGCATCTGTTCGTGCCCGAGGCCGTGCGGCACCGGGCCTACGAAGATGTCGCGCTCCCCATCGGCAACGGCCAGACGATCTCACAGCCGTCCACCCAGGCCCGCCACGTCGAGGCGCTGCGCCTGACAGGCAGGGAGCGGGTGCTCGAGATCGGCACGGGCTCGGGGTACCAAACCGCGCTGCTGGGCGCGCTGGCTGCCACGGTGCTCTCGGTGGAGCGGGTGCAGACGCTCGCGCGCACCGCGCAGCTGGCCCTGCGCGAGGCAGGCGTGACAAACGTGTCCGTGCTGCACGGTGACGGGACGCTGGGGTGGAGCGCCTACGCGCCCTATGATGCCATCCTCGTCGCCGCGGGGGGTCCCGAGATCCCCCCGCCGCTCGTCGAGCAGCTCTCGCCCGGAGGCCGACTCCTGATCCCCGTCGGCGCCCGTGGCGCTCAGGTTCTCACCCTCGTCGAGCGGGGCGAGGCTGGTCTGCGGCGGATCCCCCTGGGCGACGCTCGCTTCGTTCCCCTCGTCGGAGAGCACGGCTTCGATGCTTGAGAGCTTCGTCCAGTGGCTGCTCGACCGGTTCCGCGACCTGGGCTATCCGGGCATCGTGATTCTCATGGCCGTCGAGTCCTCGTTGTTGCCGCTGCCGAGCGAGCTGGTGATGCCCCCGGCGGGATACCTGGCGGCGAAAGGCGAGATGAGCTTCGCGCTCGCCATCGCCTGTGGGGTTGCCGGCAGCATCACGGGCGCGCTCGCGAACTACGGTCTCGCCCACTGGCTGGGACGGGCCGTGGTGCGGCGGATCGGCAAGTACTTCTGGATCTCGGAGCGGAGCCTCGAGCGCTCGGAGCGGTACTTCGCCGCGCACGGCGAGATCAGCACCTTCATGGGGCGCATGCTCCCGGTGATCCGGCACCTGATCTCGATTCCCGCCGGGATCGCCCGGATGAACCTGGCGAAGTTCGTCACGTTCACGGGGCTCGGCGCGCTCGTGTGGTGCACCGTTCTCACGTGGATCGGCTGGTTCATCGGCAGGAAGGAGGACGTGATCCTCACCGTCTTGAACCAGGAAGCGCAGACTTACGCCGGACGGGCCGTGCTCATCCTCCTACCCGTGCTGGCTGCGATCGCCGCCGTCTACGTCTGGTGGCATCGCCGCCGGGTGGCGCAGCGCAGCGGGGAGTAAGCTCGGTGCCAGCGGTCCGTTTCCTGGTTCGGGGTCGCGTGCAGGGCGTGGGGTACCGCTGGTTCGTGTGGCGGGAGGCCGAGCGGCTGGCATTGCGAGGCAGCGTGCGCAACCTCCCCGACGGCTCGGTTGAAGTGGTTGCTCAAGGGGTTGAGGAAGTACTTGAACGGCTGGAGCGAGCGCTCACCCGGGGACCGTCGGGCGCGCGGGTCGACCGTGTGGAAAAAACCGAGGTTCCACATGATATGAACCTGTCGAACGAGTTCGAAATCAACTAGTTGCAAGGTCTACCCTTGACCCGGCCCGTGACCGTGCACGACATCGCCCGCCGTATCCGGGACGTCCCTGATTTCCCCAAGCCGGGAATTGTCTTCAAGGACATTACGCCGCTGCTGCTCGACCCGACGGCGTTCCGGCGCGCCGTCGAGCTGATGACGGCGCCGTTCCGTCGCGCCAAGATCGCGCGCGTGGTCTCGATCGAGTCACGAGGTTTCCTGCTGGGCGCGCCGATCGCGCTGGCACTCAAAGCGGGACTCGTGCCGATGCGGAAGCCCGGGAAGCTGCCCGCCGAACGGGGCCGTGTGGAATACGCCCTCGAGTACGGCACCGACGCGCTCGAGATGCACAAGGACGCCGTCAGCGCCGGGGACCGCGTCCTGGTCGTGGACGATGTGCTGGCGACCGGTGGCACGGCCGCTGCCGCGGCGCAGCTGGTGCGGGCGCACGGCGCTGAGGTCGTGGGGTTCGCCTTCTTGATCGAGCTCGACTTCCTGCACGGGCGCGCGCGGTTGCAAGGCGAGCGCATCGAGGCCTTGCTACACTACACGTAACCCCCCTACATTCCAGCGCTTAGCCCCTGTAGCTCAGGTGGATAGAGCAGCGGTTTCCTAAACCGTTGGCCGGGTGTTCGAGTCACCCCAGGGGCGTAAGAAACAAGAGGCGTAGCAAGAAAGGCGTCACGCGAAGGCGTCACGCGAAGGCGTCACGCGAAGACGTCACGAAAGGACGTCAAAGACGGCATGGCGACATCGGTGACCACGGCGGGACGTCCCGTCGCGGCGGCAGACTCAGGCAGGCTGGCGGGATTCGTCCGGTGGATAAAGGGGCACAGACAGGCGTCCGGCTACCTCGGGATCGCCGTCGGTGTGGGCGCGGTGCTGTTCGTGTGGAATCTCTGGTCGACTCGCACCGCAGAGCGCACCGCGGGCGCCCGACTCGAGCAAGCTCGCCTCGCTGTGGATTCCCGAAACTACAAACTTGCAGCGAGCGAGCTGTCGCAGGTCGTGGAGAACTACGCGGGTACGCACGCGGCCGACGAGGCCACGATCCTCCTCGCGCAGACCTACCTCGGCCAGGGGCAGAGCCAGCAGGCGATCGCGCTGTTGAAGCGCTTCGCGCCCGATGCGGGCAAGGCCTACCAGGCGCAGGCGTACGGGTTGCTGGGGGCGGCCTATGAGAACGTGGCGCATCCCAAGGAGGCAGCGGAGGCGTACCAGCGGGCTGCGGACGCGGCGCGGTTTCCGTTCTTACGCGCTCAGTTCTTGTCGGATGCGGGACGAGCCTGGGTAGCGGCCGGTGACACCGTGCGGGCGCTCGCGGCATACCGTGCCGTGACTGAGGGCGCGGACTCCAGTGGTGCTGCGATTGAGGCAAAGGTGCGCATCGGCGAGCTGACGCGAGGTGCAGACGGGCGTTGAGTTCTCGCCACAATGTACTTCGTATAATAGATGTTATGTTAAGTTGTAGCGTGGTTGAATGTGGAGAATCGGCTCAGTTAATCACACCCCTGAACACGAGCCGAGCCTCCCCCGAGAGCCATACTTCATCGTAGGTTCCGTCGTTCATCCGCTTGGCCTCGACCTCGAGGCGCCTGCCGCTGCGGGTCCAGATGGTCACAGGATGCTGCACCAATCCCCATTCCACGAGCGCGCAGCTCGCCGCTACGGCGCCGGTTCCGCACGCCAGCGTTTCCGCCTCCACTCCCCGCTCGTAGGTCCGCATCAGCCACTCGGACGGTGAACCCCCCGGCGAGACGAAGTTCACATTGGCACCGTCGGGTCCCAGGGCCGGATCGCAGCGGAGCGTCCTGCCGCGATCGGCGAGCTCGAGGCAGCCGACGTCGTCGACGAGCACAATGAGGTGTGGGACGCCGACCATGCCGAGAGCCGCACGGCGCTCCCCGTCGGCTGCGAGGAGGCCCGGTACCGCGGTCGGGGGACGCAAGGCGGCGAATCGCAGCTCGGCGCGCTCCCCGGGACCGCCGCAGCGGCTTTCGTAGCTGCCGGCGTCCGTCTCGAGCGTCATCCCCTGCGCCCGCGCAATGCCGAGCCGTGCGGCCAGCCGAGTGCTGCACAGCGCGGCGTTGCCGCACATCGCGGCGCGGGACCCATCCGCGTTGAAGTAGATCATGCGCACCGCGTTCCTGGCCGATCCGGGACACACGAACACCAGCCCGTCCGCGCCGACTCCCGTGCCGCGGGCGCACACCGCGCGGATGTCGGCCTCGGACCAGTCCGCAGGCGCTGTGTGCCGGCCATCCACCATGACGAAGTCGTTCCCCGACCCCGTCATCTTGTAAATCGGCAGACCCGCTAGATGCGGCCGGACCACGCCATCAGCCGGAGCCGCGGCACGATCCACACCGCCTCGCGCACGATGGCCCCGTTCATCTTGCTCGATCCCTCGGTCCGGTCCACGAACACGATGGGGATTTCCTTCAGCCTGAACCCTTTGCGCCATGCTCGCACACTCATTTCAATCTGAAACGCGTAGCCGTTGGACCGCACCTGCGTCAAGTCTATCGCCTCGAGCACTTGCCTGCGAAAGCACTTGAACCCCCCCGTCAGGTCCCAGATCCGCAGGCCGGTCACCCACCGCGCATAGATGTTGGCACTGTAGGATAACATGAGACGGGTGATCGGCCAGTTGACGACCGCGACTTTGCCTCCCAGGTAGCGCGACCCCAGCACTAGATCCGCTTCCTCAACGGCCTTGAGAAACTCCTTTAAGTACGCCGGGTCGTGGGAGAGGTCGGCGTCCATCTCGAAGACCAGCGCGTAGTCCCGCTCCAGGGCCCACCGGAATCCGGCGATGTACGCGGTGCCGAGCCCGAGCTTCCCTTCCCGATGGACTACGCTCAGCCGGGGTTCCTTCAAGCGGAGCGCCTCGGCGAGCTGCCCGGTGCCGTCCGATGAGTTGTCGTCCACGATGAGGATGTCGAGCCGGGGGTCCTGGGCGAGGACCTGCGGCACGAGGTGGGCCAGGTTTGCGGCCTCGTTGTAGGTGGGGATGACGACCAGCCCCCGCTCACGCATTCCGACGCCGCCTCAGGGCAACGGGCAGTAGGCCGATCGCGGCGAGGAGCGCCAGCGAAACGAGCGAGATCGCCTTGCCGGTCTGATACTCGGGCGAGCGGAAGCTCAGCGCGACCTGCTTCGCGCCCGCGGGCACCGGGACGGTGATGAGCGTGTAGTCGCCCCGCAGCACCGGCACTGGAGACCCGTCGACCGTGGCGTGCCAGTCGGGATACCAGTTTTCCGAGACGAGCACGTAGCTCGGGTGTGGCGGCGCGGGGTCGAGCGCAATGGTCATGCGACCCGGTTCCCACGCCGTCACCGCAGCCCGCGACGGGCTCGGTGGGGGCATCTCGTGGATCGGGGCCGGCGCGACGGGCTGGTCCGGGGTGAACAGCACCACACGGCTGTAGTCGATGCGCGGATCGACGAGCGTCGGGACGACGACGCTCGAGTCCGTCGCCTTGAACGCACCGGTGACGACGCGAGCGTACGGCGCCGGCTCGATCCGCTCGAACAGGTTCGCCCGCACGCCCGTCGATGTGGGTACCGAGTCGAGGATCCGCTTGTAGCCCGGGATGCTGTCGGCGTTATGTGCGCCGCTCGGGGCGATGGCGTAACGGACGGAGAGCAGGCCCCACAGCTGGACGAACCGGAGGTTCTCAAAGCCGTTCTCCGCGCCGAGCAGGTCGTCGTAATAACGCAGCTCGTTGCCGTGATGGCCGAGCATCTGGGGGATGTCGAAAGCCATCAACGGAACGCCATAGGGGCGCGGTGGGTACACGCCGAGATCGAGCGCGCGGTACGGCAACGGTGTACCCTTGATTCGATCGGTCACAGCATCCGGACGAAACAGGTCGGCGCGGGGATTCGGCGAGTACACCCAGAAGTGACGGGCGTTGAGCCAGAGATCACAGCCCACCACAAGCGGGAGCGTCAAGGCAAAGAGGCGCGGCGTCAGTCGCTCGTCGCGCGCGGCGAGCGCGAGCCCCGCCGTGATGGCGAGCGCAACAGCGCTTCCCAACGCACCCCACTGGATCATCGCGGCAGCGGCGCGGGCCGCAGCCACCGTCTGCAGGCCCGTGGCGGCCTGGACGGCGGCAGCCAGGGACTGGGCCATCGCACCGAACACGCCGGTCACGGCGAGCAGCGCCACCACCCCTGCCGCGACGAGCCACCCCGTGAGTGCGGCCCGCCCCTCTTTGCGCTCGAGCCGCTCCGCTCCCATCCCGGCGAGCAACGCCACCACCAAGGCGACCACGAAGAACGCCATCCCCGGCGCCCGCGTCTTCTTTACGAGCGGCATCAGCGCCCACCACACCCGGTAGAACGGAGTGCCTGCGCCGAGGCTTACCAGGAGGAACAACAGCCCGAGGCCGCCGACCCAGACCACAAGGCGCCGCCGTTCTTTCGCCAGGGCGCCGAGCGCGGCGAGGGCGACGACCGGCAACCCGAGGTACTCCGAGTGCAGCTTGATTATGTTCGGCCCCCAGTACGTTTCGCGCGAGCCCGCGAAGTGCTTGAGCACGAACTCCGGGACGTGGCTCCAGGGGACGGCATAGGAGGTCGACCCTTCGAACCCGTGGAAGCCCTGCGCGCGCGGTGAAAACGGGATGTAATGGATGAAGGGCAGCACTTGAATCGCCGCGAGACCGAACCCGAGCAGCACCGCGCCGAGCGCAAACCCCAGGCGCCCCGCGCGCCACGCCGCGGCGTCGCTCGGGACCTCCTCCAGCGTCAGGTACAGCGCGAACAGCCCGGTGGCGATCAGGAGATAGTAGGCGATCTGGAAGTGACCGAGCAGGCTGAGCGCGACCGCGAGCGCGAGCAGCGGGTACCCCTCCCAGCGTTTGTCCCGCAGCGCCATTACGAGGGCCAGGAAGGCGAGCGGCAGCGCCGCCGACGCGAACAGCTTGCCGTCGTGCCCGGGCGACGGGTACGACGCGATCAGGCCCGACAGCTCATAGGCCAGCCCGCCGATCACCGCGCCGGTCCACGACACATGCAGCCGCCGCAGCAGCCAGTAGGTGAACAGCCCGGCGAGGATGTAATGCACGACGAAGTCGAGGTTCACCACCGTCTCGACCGGGAGGACGAGACGCAGGAAGGATGTCGGGTAGAAGATGTCACCGTGTCCGGCGGCGACGAACGGCAGGCCGCCGAACAGCTCCGGATTCCACAGCGGCACGTGTCCCAGTTGGTGCCACCACTCGGCGCCCCACGCCCGGAAGGCGTAGCCGGCTGAGTACTGGTCGCTCCAGGGCGAGGCCAGCCACTTCCCCTGCAGCATGGGGAGCGACAACAGCGCCACCCACACGCTGAACAGCCCCATTGCGACGAGCGTCGGCCGCTTAGGTTCGTACACCTACGTCCTCCTTGTTTCGCCCGGTGAAAAGCAGCACGGCGAGCGGCGCGGCCACCTCACATAGCGTCAGGAGCACGCGCGAGCCCACGCTCAGGGCGACTGCCCCGCCGCTGCCGAGGGTCGGGGTGAGGAGCCCGATGAAGACGAGCTCCCGCACGCCGACGCCGCCCGGCGCGAACAGCGCGAGCAGGCCCAAAATGTAGCCCAGCGCGAACACCCCTGCGGCAGCGGGCAGCGGCAGCGCGCCCGGCAGCCCGAGCCCTCGGGCGAGCAGCCAGAACGCGAGGCCGTACGCGAGCCAGCCTGCAAGCATCAGCGCGGCGCTTTCGGCGACGGCCGCAAGCGGGAGCGGTTGGAACCCCTCGACCAAGCCGGCAATTCCGGCGAGCCAGCGCGCACCCCGTTCCCAGGCGAGGAAGGCGATGGTCGCCACGGCGACGGCCGCAGCGGTCGCCAACCGGAGCGGCGACTCAGCCCCAGGGGTCGCCGCGGCCACTACCGGGACGGCCGTGCCGAGCGCGACGGCCTGGATCGCGAACGCCGACGCGCCGGACGCCCAAGCTGCGACCCCCGCCCGCTGTGACAGCACGATCAGACCCGCTACGCTCCACACCTTGCCCGGCACGTAGCGCCCCAGGTTCACGAGCAGCCAGATGCGCGCGGCCCGGCCGTATGAGAGACGCTGGGCCCAGCCCGCGAGGACGCGACGCCATGACTCGATCTGCATCGCATAAGCGACGAATACGACGAACGTCGACAGTGCGATCCAACCCGGCTTGAGCGCGAGCGCCACGTGGAGCGAGCGGAACTCGTCCCAATTGCGGGCGATGGCGCGCCACACCATCACGGCCACGACGGCGGCGACGACGATCTGGATGCTCCACCACAGCCACCTACGCATGAATCGGTCGGCGCTGCGGCGATACCGCCTGCCGATAGACGGCCTCGAACCGCTCCGCCACCGCGGCCGGCGCGAAGCGCCGCCGCAGGGCGGCGCCCGCTTCCGCCGCGAGCCGGCGGCGGTCCGGGTCGCGCGCCAGCTCGGCGATCGCCTCGGCCAAGTCCCGGGCGTCGGGCCGGACCAGCCGCCCGGCGCCGTTGGGGGGGACGATATCGGTCACGCCGCCGCCGTCGTGCGTGGCGACGACAGGGACGCCCAGCATCAGGGCTTCCGCCGCGGCAAGACCGAGCCCTTCCCCGACCGCCGGGAAGGCGAACACGTCGGCGTCCCCGATTGCGTCGGGGACACGTGCGGGGGGAACCGCGCCCAGGAATCGGGTCTGATCGGCGATTCCCAACTCTGCGGCACGGCGCTCGAGCGCCGGGCGCTCGGGGCCGTCACCCACCACTGTGAGTGGCAGCGCCCGGTCGCTGGCGCGGAGCAGCGCCACGGCTTCGAGCAGCAGCGGGATGCGCTTCTGCGGCGAGAGCCGGCCGACCGTGACGATGCCGCCGCCGCCCCGGCTGGTGCGCGCGAACGCCCGCGTGTCTGCCGGCATCGGCTGAACGAAAATGCTGTCCAGGTCCAGTGCCGCGGCGCGCGCCGCCCGCTCGGCCAAGTACGACGACACGGCGGTCACAACGACGGCGCCGCGCAGCACGCGGCGCGCGAGCACGCGGGCGGGGAGCGAATGCTCGAGCAGCGCCACGTCGGTGCCGTGCAGCGTCACGATGTAGGGCCGGCGGGTGAGCCAGGCGCTCACCCCGCCCGGAATCCACCAGTGCGCGTGCACCAGCTCGAGCTGCTCCTCCCGGCACAGCCGCGCGACGACGCGCGCCTGCCTGTACACCAAAGACGTGGCCAGGAGAAACCCGGCGGGAGAGCGCGCGGCGGCGACCATGGTGCCGCGATAGGCGAGCGTCTCCCACCGCGCGGGAGCGTAGCGGACCCGGGTGACGAGCACTCGCTGGCGTAGCTCCTTGCCCCCCTTCCCTGCATCGGCCGGAGCGACGACGTGCACGCCGTGGCCGCGCGCGGTGAGCGCGCGTACCAACCGCTCGATGAATGCACCTGCCACGTCACCTTCCCAGCGAGGATAGGCGTGCGTCAGGCAGGCGACGTTCAAGTCTTGACGAACCGGTAGACGATGGAGCGCGCCAGCAGTGCGAAGATCGGGATGGGCGGATGCAGGTACGTGCCGCCGGAGCGCTCGAGCCGGAACCCGTTCATCTCACCCAGCCGCGTCATCGTCTGGCGGGTCCAGCCGTACAGGTGTCCCTGGCGGTCAGGAATCCGGAACAGGTTCCAGATGATCTCTTTGAAGTGATATGGATTGGGGACGGACAAGATGAGCACGCCGCCCGGCTTCAACACGCGGTGAAACTCGGAGAGCGTCCCGAACGGGTTCGGGACATGCTCGAGCACCTCGATACAAAACACGAAGTCATACGAGCCGTCCGGGAACGGGATCCCTTGCGAGATGTCGCGGATGAGCACATCGGGGCGGGCGAACTCAGGCGCGATGTCTATGCCCTGGTACACGACGCCGGGGGGAAGAAACCGCTTGAGCCCACCGTCCCGGGCGCCGATGTCCAGCACCGAGGCGCCGGTGGGCACGCGCGCGAGCGCCGCCGCCTTGCGGAACCGCATCCGTTCCTCGCCCTTGGAGCGCCAGGCGGTGCGGGTGCTGTAGAAGTCCCGCAGCTCGGGTGAGGCCGGCCGGACCTTAAGTGTCATTGCAGCGGCGGAGGACCCGGACGCTGCCGCAGCTGGTCTACTTCACGCTGCAGTGCCCGCACCTCCTCCCGCATCCCCGCCACCATCTCCCCCACGAAGCCGAACCCGAAGAGGGCAATACCCGAGATCACAAGAATCATGATCAGGTCGAGGAGCGGTCGGAAACCCACGTGTGCCGGCCCGAACCGAAACCACAGCGCGGCGAGGCCCACGACGGAGCCCAGGAGGAACAGCACCGCCCCGGCCACGCCGAAAAACAGCATCGGCTTCCGGCCGAAGCGCAGTTGAAACCATACGGAGATCAAGTCCAGCACCCCCACCGGAATCCGGCCGATGCCGAACTTCGACTTCCCTGAGTGCCGCGGGTAGAGCGGCACGGGCCGCTCGGCGAGCCGGAACCCTTCGGCGGCGGCCAGCACGACCATATAGCGGTGCCAGTCGGGGCGGCTCGGCAGGTAGTCCATCACTTCCCGCCGATACGCCTTCACGGAGTTCAAGTCCGTCACGCGGATCCCGAACAGCCAGCGACACAGCGTGTTGTACACCCACGAGACGAAGCGCTTCTCGTAGTGTCCCTGCTTCGTGCCGGTCACGAAGTCCGCCTCGTCCGCGATGAGCGGCTGGACCAGCGCGGGAATGTCCGCCGGGCGGTATTGCAGGTCGGCGGGATAGAACACCAGGATGCGCCCCCGGGCGGCGTCGGTGCCGGACTTGAGCGCGTCGGCGATGCCCCGCCCGCTGCGGTGAGTGACGACCCGGACGAAGGGATGCTTGGCGGAGAGCTCGTGCAGCACGTCGCCGGTGCCGTCGCGGCTGCCGTCATCGATGACGACGATCTCACAGGCGTAGGGTAGCGGCAGCAGCGCCTCGCGCGCCTGGCGCACGAACTCGGCGAGGTTCCCAGCTTCGTCCTTCGCCGGGACCAGCACGCTCACCTCGGGCGCGACGGCCGGCGTGGCGAGGCTCACAACCGCTTGCGCATGCGTGCCGGGAGGATACCCAGCTGATCGCGGTACTTGGCGACGGTGCGGCGCGCGATCTTCACGCCGCGCTGCGCGAACATCTCGACGATCTGCTGGTCGGTGAGCGGGTTCTTGGGGTCCTCGTCGTCCACCATCTTCTGGATCTGCGCCTTGATCGATCGGGCGCTGGCATCCTCGCCGGTGGTGGTGGAGAGGCCGCTCGAGAAGAAGAACTTGAGCGGCAACAGGCCGCGCGGCGTCTGCACGTACTTCTCGTTGGTCACGCGGCTCACGGTGCTCTCGTGCATGTTGATGACGTCCGCCACCTCGCGCAGCGTGAGCGGCTTCAAGTACTCGACGCCCTTTTCGAAGAACTCGCGCTGCCGGTCGACGATGAAGTTCATGACCTTGAGCATCGTCTGGCGGCGCTGCTCGATCGCCTGGATCATCCAGTGGGCGCTGTTCAGGCGCTGGTTGATGAAGTCCTTGTTCTCCCCCTGGAACTTCTTCTTGTCGCGTGCGATCTCCTGGTAGGTCTTGGAGATGCGAAGCCGGGGCAATCCCGCGTCGTTCAGGAACACGTGGTACTTGCCGTCGATCTTCTCCACCACCAGGTCGGGGATGATGTACGCGTCGCTCGCGGCCGAGTACTGCAGCCCGGGCTTGGGGTCGAGCCGCGCCAGCTCGTCGGCCACGCGCTGCACCTCCGCCGCGTCGAGGCCGAACCGTTTGCCGAGGTCGCTCCAGCGGTGCGCCTTGAGGTCGTCGAACGCTTCCTTGACGAGGCGGTAGGCGAGCGTGTCGGTCTCATTGCGCGCCTCGAGCTGGAGCAGCAGGCACTCCCGCAGGTCACGGGCGCCGACGCCGGGGGGATCGAGCTTCTGAATGATCCGCAGCATCTGCTCGGCTTCCGCGAGCGTGAACAGCTGCGGCTGCACGTCCTCCACGGCTTCGACGGCGTACTCCTCGAGCAGCTGGTTGGCCCCACGGACGATCTGCTCCAGCGTGGCGCCGAGGTAGCCGTCTTCCGCGATGTTGCCGATGAACTCCTCGGCGAGCAGCTGCTGGCGCGGGTTGAGATCGAGCAGCCGCATCTGGTCCCGCAGGTGGTCCGACAGGTCCTTGGTCTCGACCGGCACGGGCTCGACGTACTCCCGGGCTTCGCTCATGTCGCGCGGCGGCGTACCCTGGTCGGAGCCGTCGTCCAGCAGGATGTCTTCCCAGTTCGGCTCGTCGTGATCCTCGGTCTCCTTCTTCTCCTCGACGCCGTCCTGCGTGAGGGGCAGCTCGGTGTCTTCTTCAGACTCGATCAGCTCGAGGAACGGGTTGCCGAGCAGCTCCTGCTTCAGGTGCTGCTGCAGGTCCAGGAGCGGCATGTACAGCAGATCCATCGCCTGGTACAGGCGGGGATTGATGCGCAGGTCCTGGCGCAGCGCGGCGTGCTGGTGCAGGCCGGTCTTCATACCGGGACCGCGAGCCGCGCCCGCAGGCGCGCGGTGAGGGTGGGGCCGAGGTAGAGGTTGGCCACCCGGTCGTCGAACACGAGCTCGCGCACGGTGCCCGAGACCTGGACCTTGCCCTCGAACATGATGTAGGCGCGATCCACGATGTCCAGCGTCTGCTCCACGTTGTGGTCCGTGATCAGCACGCCGATGCCGCGATGGCGGAGGCCGGCCACGATCGTCTGGATGTCGTGCACGGCGATCGGGTCCACCCCGGCGAACGGCTCGTCTAACAGCATAAATTTAGGCTCGGTGACGAGCGCGCGCGTGATCTCGAGCCGGCGGCGCTCGCCGCCCGACAGCTGGTAGCCCTTTTGGCGCCGCAGGTGCCGGATGGCGAGCTCGTCGAGCAGGTGATCGAGACGCTGCCCCCTCTCTGCGTCGTCGAGCGGCAACGTCTCGAGGATCGCCCGGACGTTGTCCTCCACGGTGAGCTTGCGGAACACCGACGGCTCCTGGGCGAGGTAGCCGATCCCCGCCCGGGCGCGCTGATACATCGGCTCGGCGGTGACGTCGCGCCCGTCGAACGCGATGCGGCCGCGGTCGGGCCGGATCAGTCCCGTGATCATGTAGAACGTGGTCGTCTTCCCAGCCCCGTTCGGGCCGAGCAGGCCGACGATCTCGCCCTGCTCGAGCCGCACGCTCACGTCGTTCACCACGCGGCGGCCCTTGTAGCTCTTCGCCAGCCCGGTCGCCTCGAGCAGGCTCCCGCCGGCGACGCGCGGGTAGGCGCCACTGGGCGACTCAGCCCGGGTGAGCGCGCGCTCGGCGGCGTCGAGCAGCTGGTCGGCGGCGCCGGGCGCCATCTGGAGCTCCTCCCACGCCTCCCGCGTGAACGCGACCAGGGCGTCGTCCGCGAGCAGGCCGTTCGGGTACCGCACCACTTTCGCTACGACGAGCCGCGGCAGCACCGAAGTGCGGAGGCTGGTGCGGAACTCCTCGACCGACAGACCCCCCAGCTCCGGGAGGTTCGCGCTGCGCGCGTGAATCCGCAGCTTCAGAAACTCCTCCCGATAGGCGATCGCCAGCTCGCCGAACGTGGTGCGTCCCTGCCCGTCCGCCACGCGGGCGAGCGCCGCCGCGGCGAGCGGCAGTGAGGAGTCCCGCTGCGCCAGCAGATCGGGGATCCGCTGGGAGATCACGGGGGGCACCGGGGGCACCGGGAACCCGGGGGGCGCGGGCGGCGCGGGCGGCGCGGGCGGCGCGGGCGGCACGGGGGGCACGGGGGGCGTGGTCATCGATTGGACGGCTTCTTGGCGGCGCTGTCTGCCGGCGGCGGCTTGGGCGGCGCGGGCTCGAGGTGTACCCCGTCGGCGCGGCCGCTCACGACGATGCGGTCGACCTTGCTCGCCTTGAGCGCGATGTCGATGTTCTGGCCCCGCGAATAGTCGATGGACGGCCCCGCGGAATCTTTCGCGCTGTAGATGTGCGAGAACGAGCGGGCGGCGCCACGCGCTACGATCTGCCGCAGCTCGTTCTTCGTCTTGCCACCCGAGTCCGCCAGCTGCGTCCAGTGGGCGGTGAGCGAGTCGCCCGCGATCCAGTCCACGGCCGCGGCCGCGGAAGAGTCCTTCTTCGACGTCGACAAGGCGTGGCGGAACGCGCGGGCCTCGGTCAGCACCTCGTCCGGTGTGTCGAGGGCGAGCGAGTCGGCCTCGATCGTATTGAGGGTCGACACGGCCTTCGCGCGCGTCGAGTCGCGTCCCCCCCTCTCCCCCCCGGCCCCCTTGTCTGCCTTGTCCCCCTTGTCCCCCTTGCCTCCCCCGCCGCCCCCGCTCCAGGCGAACGCGTGCTGTAGCTTGCGGCGGTCCAGGACGAGGTGAATCGTGTCGGCCGTGAGGCGCCAGTCGGTGCCGGTGGCGACGCCCTGCCCCAGCGCCTTGACGAGGCGGATCTCGCGGTCGCGGAGACCGAGCTCGATGCGGGTTCCCGTCAGGGCGTACGGGCGCGCCCCCTTCCCTTCCACGCGGGGTCGACCCACCAGGACGGCGAACCCTGCGCCCTGATCGAGCTGCATCGAATCGCCGCGGGCGGCGAAGTCGCTCCGGTCGATGGTCACCTTCCCGCCGCCCCACATCCGGTCGTTCCCCTTGAAGCGCACCCGGTCTCCCACGATGACGTACGGCTCACCCGAGTCGGCGTTCGACCGGTAGTCGATCGTGGGGCGTCCAGAGGCGTACATCTCGAGCGTATCGCGGACGCCTTTCAGGGCCCGGTAGTAGGTGAGATTCGGGCCGCGCAG
>Ga0209375_1000657_pt1 | contig 28516 bp, 21 predicted proteins | sample GraSoiAngelo_131_FD_185888 | JGI IMG/M metagenome (GOLD analysis project Ga0209375, IMG submission 185888) | Grasslands soil microbial communities from the Angelo Coastal Reserve, California, USA - 14_0929_02_30cm (SPAdes) (version 2) | ecosystem: Environmental > Terrestrial > Soil > Grasslands ... | reverse complement strand
TTGTGAACCGGGATGGTAATGCTAACGAGGGGCCACTCCCGGGGCGGCGACTGCGCTCGGCGCCGGCGGCCGAGCGACCCCAGGAGCTGGAGCAGCACGGGGTAGCCGACGTAGGTGTACACACAGAAACCGAGGCAACCGAGGAGCACCATGACGGACACGACCATCAACCCACCAAAGCGGCCGGCGCGGCTCGGCCCACCTGCTCGTAGATTCGCTCGTAGCGGGCGATCCAAGGCGCGACGCTGAAGTCACGCTGCAGGCGCCCGCGCGCGCGCCTGGCCCGCGCGCGCGCCTGCGCCGGGTCACCATAGACCGCGCGCAACTCCGCCGCGAGTGCCCCCGGGTCGTCAGGGGGCACGAGCGCCGCTTCGGCGGGCGACAGGATGTCCGGCACGCCCCCGACCCGGGTGGCGACCACGGGGACCTCGGCAGCCATCGCCTCGAACAGCACGATCGGCGTGCCCTCCGTGCGCGAGCTGAGCACGAACACGTCGAACGCCCGAAACAGCCGGCCCGCGTCTGGCAGTGCGCCATGCCAGAGGATTCGGCTCAGCCCGAGCTCGCGGGCCCGAGCTTGCAACCCGACGCGCTCGACACCGCTCCCCACCACCGAGACGAGGAGCGGCAGGTCGGTCACGCGTCCCAAGGCGTCCAGCAGCACGTCCGGGCCTTTCTCGGGGCTCACGCGCCCGACCCAGCCGACCACGAAGCCATCCTGGGGAAGACCCAGCACGATCCGCGCGGCCGGGCGATCGAGCGGCGGGGACGTCTCGCGCCACGCGTTCGGGACCTCGTGAATGCGCGTCCGGGGGACGCCAGCCCGGATCAGGCGCTCGACGAGCGGCCGGGACACCGCGATGACCGCGTCGAACCGCCGGAACGCGCGGCGCTGTAGCCACTCGTAACAGCGATTCTTCCACCCGCCGCCCGTAAAGCCGTGCACGGTCGTTACAACGGGAATCCCCAGCTGGCGGGCCACCGTTGCATCCACGACGTCCGGCCGATAGCCGTGCGTGTGGACCACATCCGGCCGGATGCGACGGCACAGTGCCGCGATCGCCCGCCGCTCCCGCCAATAAGCGCGCCCGGGAAGCTCGAGTGGATAGGTCGTGATGCCGCTGTCAGCGAGAGGCAGGAGGAACGGATGCTGCTTGGTTGGGCCATCGAGCACGGCCACGACATGCACATCGTGGCCCGCGCCCTGGAGCCCCTGCGCCAGCGCGTGCGTGACGCTCTCCAGGCCACCGAATTCGGCTGGCGCGACCAGCTGCAAAACGACCATGCGCGCGCCTAGGCCAGGACGGTCGGGTGCGCCCGCAGCCGGCGCAGGCGGGCCTCCACCGTGCCCGGCGAGCGGGGGAGTGAGCGCGGCAGTGTCTGAGTCAACGGGAGCATACCTCCGTGCGTTAGGGACACAGGCTGCGGGTAGCCGAGTGCAGGTCCTATGCCGCTCGGGCCAACGGCTGTCGCGCCTACGCCACACGCACCGTTCACCGGCAACGGTCTTCACAGCCCGGCTTGGCGAGCGCGGCTCTTGCAGTTGCGCGACAACTTGAGGGCCCCCACCGCCCGGTGGGGGCTCATGGGATGCCTAACGGAAGAGGACCAGTGGCCGATGGCGTAGGACTGGCGGCATCTGGGGCGCACCGAAGACAGAGCAATCCTTCGGGAGAACGCTCAGCCGCGAGCGCGACGCCCTTTCAGATGAGCCGGATCGGGCGGCACGGTCTCGTGTACGCCGCCGGCTTGGTGCTCAGTAAGGCGGTCGCCTTTGTGATGCTGCCGGTCTACACCCACTACCTCACCCCCGCGGACTACGGCCTGCTGCAACTGATCCAGATGGTGATCGAGGTGGCTTCGATCGTCGCGGGCTCCCGCTTGGGCGCGGGGATTTTCCGGTTTTACCACAAAGCCGAGACGGCAGCAGAGCGCCGCGCGGTGCTCTCAACGGCCTTGATCGTGCTGCTCACCTCCTATTTCCTGGCTGCGACCGCCGTCTATGTGTTCGCCCCCGGCATCACCCAGGTCACGTTCGGCGACCTGAAGGACGTCACGCTCGTGCGGATTGCGGGAATGGTGCTGGCATTCGAGGGCCTGCTCCTTGTCCCATTCGCTTATCTGCGGCTGCGTGACCAATCGATGATCTACGTTGCGGTGAACGTGGCGCGGCTGCTCGTGCAGGTGGCTTTGAACGTCGCATTCGTGGTCTACTTGCATCTCGGTGCGATGGGGGTACTGCTCAGCACGCTCGTGGCCAACATCCTCACGGGCTCAGTCCTCGCCATCTATCTGGTTAGGGGCGTAGGGTTGTGGTTTTCGAAGCGTGCCGCTCGCGATCTCCTGCGGTTCGGGATTCCATTCGTCGGCACTCAGGTCGCGACGTTCATCCTCACCTTCGGCGACCGGTACTTCCTGAAGCACGTGTCCGATACGACGGCGGTAGGCCTGTACGGACTGGCGTATCAGTTCGGCTTCCTCCTCGCTCAGTTGGGGGAGTTGCCGTTCTCACTGGTCTGGGAGCCGGCGCGCTTTGAAATCGCAAAACGCCCCGATCGCGACGAGCTGTATAGCCGCACGTTTGTTTACTTCAACATCGTGCTCCTGACGATCGCAGTGGTCATCACCCTGTTCGTCGGTGATTTTCTCCGGATCGTAGCTGCGCCGGCGTTCCTGCCGGCGGGACAGCTCGTGCCGATCATCTTGATCGCCTATGTGCTGCAGTCCTGGACCGTCATGCACAACATCGGGATCCAGATGCGGGAACAGACCGAGTTCTATACGCTGGCCAATTGGGTCGGCGCGGCCGTCGCGCTGGTCGGGTACGCGGTGCTCATCCCCCGCCTCCTGGGATTGGGCGCCGCGCTGGCGACCGTCGCATCCTTTGGTGTGCGGGAGTGGCTAGTCTACGTTCTGTCGCAGCGGCTCTGGCCGGTGCACTATCGGTGGGCGCCCGTGATCCGCCTCCTGCTTCTCGCGAGCGCGTTCGGCCTTGTCGCGCTGCTCCTGCCCCCTCTCCGCATCGGGTGGTCACTTATTACGCGAGTAACGCTGCTGGCGGGATACCTCGGCGCCTTGTGGCACGTCGGTGTGTTGTCGATTGACGACCGCCGCGTGGTCATGCGGATACTCCGCCACCCTCAGCTCGCGTTCGCTGCGGCCAAGGCCAGAACGTAGCGCCATGTTGAGGTCCCGCAGCCAAACTGCAGACTCGCCCTCCTCGGACTCACGCGTCGCGGCGCCTCTGCTGATCGAACGTCTTCTCCCCGTGAAACCCGTCCGGTTTTCAAACAGAGCTGTGGCCCCAGCAGCCGCGCCATCCGGGCCCAGGCTGCTCTGGCGCGATCGAGAGTACGAGGTCGAGCTGTTCGCGGAGCTCGGACCGGAGCGCGCTCATTGCGAGGCGATGTTGCTCGCCGCGGGGCTACCGCTGCCGGTGCAGCACCGCACGGAGTGGGCCCTTGTGCACCCCGCACGCACGTTGTGGTTCGTCGCGGTGAGAGCCGCGGGTGGAGGGTACCAGGCCGGCTTCGCCGTCGACGTGAGCCGGAGCCGCGCCCTGCCCGGCCACCTGCTGTTCACCGTCGAAAAGTTCGGCGCGGCGCTCTCCGACGGTGCTCGCGCGGCAGGTCTCCGCGCGCTGGCGCACCTAGGGCGGTCCCATCCTCGCGTGCTGCGGGTGTATGTGGAAGTGTACGCTCGCGATGCAGGCGTACGCGAGAGCGTCGGCGCCATCTTGCGCGAGCTCGGGTTTCGGCGCCCAGCCCAGCCTCGCGTCTACAGTGACACGGTCCTAGTGAACCTGGCTCCCGACGAAGATGCGATCCTGGCATCGTTCCACAGCAGCACCCGCCGCAACATACGGAAGATCGCGGCCCTTGCGTTCGAGGTCCGTGCCATCGTGGGGTCTGCGCTGATAGATCGCATGGACGCGTTGCTGAGAGAGTCGCTCGCGCGCACCGGCGGTTCGCCTCAGCACGAGGATTGGGAGGCGGTGACAGCGCTGTCGGACCGTTGTCCGAAGCTCTCTCGTCTCGTCGGGCTATTCCGAACGGATATCACCGGCCCCGACGCGCTGGTGGCATTCGCGTGGGGCCTGAACCACGGGGACTACGTCGACAATCCGACCACCGGGATGACGCGATTGCCCGGGTCACGCACCCCCTTTACGTACGCGCTCATCTGGGATCTCATCCGCTGGGCAAAGCAAGTCGGCGCTCGGCACTTCGATTTTGGCGGCGTGACCACGGGCCACCTCAGCGAAGGCGATCCGCTCGGCGGGATTTCAGACTTCAAGCGTCGGTTTAGTGACACAATAGTCTCCGTTGGCGAGGAATGGCGACTGGAGCCGAACCCGTTGCGGGGCCAACTGGCGGCAGCCCTCAGTTCCGCCTCATCCTGGGTGACACGACGCTTCCGAGCCGTGGTTCCAATCCGCAACACTGGTTCGGTGTGACTCGGCCCGAATGCACGCACTTCACCAGTCGCGCGCTGCATGCCGGGGCTCGTCCGCAGCATTGCCCAGGGGCGCTGCGGCGTCAACGCCACGCCTGCGGTTTGGACGCCCCCTAGCGGCGTGTGTGCCGCTCGGGACGCGACAGGCCGCGGACGGCACTTGAATTGCGGTGACGGCCCCGCATGCGCTCTGCGTTCTTCCACGCGTCTCCAATTGCACTGAGGCTCTAGCCACCTGCCCAGATGATCGTCCGACCCTCGTTCCGCCGGCTGTCTGCCGTGGTGTGGGCATGCCTGAACGGTGCGCCCGAGGACAGCCCCGTTGAGCATCGCCGGATTTCTGGACGACAATTCTCCGTCGAGAAGGGAGGCCTGGTGCGGATGGAGCTGAAGCCCAATGGCTCGGTCATTCCGTTATGCCCGACGTGGTCGCACCTCGCGCGCCTGCCCGGATGGAGTACCAAGTGGCGGGAGTGGTTCCCGTTCAATGACCGCACGGGAACGTGGACGTTTAGCGGTCGAGTCGCGCTGTATCACGGCGTGGCAACCCTCAACCTGCCCCCGCAAAGCACCGTCCTCGTGCCGTCGTATCACCAGGGAGTGGAAATTGACGCGCTCCTGGCGGCGGGCCACCGCCTGCGCTACTACCGGGTCAACGAGCAGCTCCGCATCGACGTCGCAGATCTCGAACAACGACTCGACGACACCGTGTCCGCCCTGTACGTCACGCATTACTTCGGTTTTCCTCAACCGCTCGAAGGCGTACGTCGACTGTGTGAATCGCGCCGCCTGAAGCTGATTGAGGATTGTGCGCTGTCGTTGTTCAGCCGTGATAACGGCACTTGGCTGGGCTCGGCGGGCGATCTTGCGCTGTTCTCCGTCTACAAGACCTTGCCGGTCCCGCACGGCGGCTTCCTAGTGACCAAGTCCGGGCAGGCAGGCACCGCACTCCCCCCGGCACCGCGCGCGTCGACCTTTGTTCAGATGGGGGACCTCCTGCAACAGGGTCTCCGCGCATCCGGCTGGGGGCGCGTCGAAAGCTGGGCGGCACAGGCATCCCACCAGTTCGCCAACGCAATTGGGTGGAACAGACGCCAGACGATTTGCTCCGGCAGTGACTGGGACCCGCGTATGCTGGAATATGGAGCTTCACCGTGGGTCGCGCGCCTCATGCGTTTCATGGATCCGGAAGTGGTAGTGGCGAGACGCCGGGCCAACTACGCGCGTTTGGCCTCCCACCTCCGTTCTCACGTCTCTTGTCCGTTCCCCGACCTGCCCGCCGGCACCTGTCCCTTATTCTTTCCGATCATGGTCCCTGATCGGAGATCATTCCACGACGACCTTGAGAAACTAGGTGTGCAGAGTGGGAACTGGTGGGAAATATCGCATCCGACCTGCCCGCCCGAATTGGCAGAGGAGATGGCTGGCTGGCGCCGCGACTGTCTGGAGCTGCCAATCCACCAAGAACTGAGCGCGGCACACATCGACCGGGTCGCCGCCGCCGTTCTCACCGTCCTCGCTAGACGGGCCCATGGCGACGACCGGCGTCTCCTGGCCACTGAGAAGGCTTGACCGCGAAGCCAGCGGTCTCGCGATCAGGTTCGCCCCAGCACGACCTCCTCCAAGGGAACACCAGCGTTGAGCCTGTCCGCCGCGCGCTGCACCTCCAGCGCCAGGGGTTCCCAGAACGGCCGCGGCAGCCGCCGGATAAACCGCGCGGTGACATCCACTAGGTAGTAGAGGAGGACGCCGATGGCCTGCGGGGCGTCGAGCCCGAACTCGCTGGTCTCGCGACGGATCGTGTAGCGACAGAGGGCCGCCTCCCGGTCATTCGACGCCAGGGAGTCGATCCAGACGCCCGCCGCCTCCAAGCGGGGCTGCCGCAGGCTCCAGCAAGTGCGCACGAAGTGGAACACGTCGTACAGCGGGACTTGAACGCGCCCAAAGCTCTCGAAGTCGAGTAGCCGCCATGCACCTTGATGCCACAGCACGTTGGCAGGCCACAGGTCACCATGCTGGAGCAGGCGCGGCAGCGCGCCGGCTCGACGGATCGCCGTGTCCAGGGCGCGCAGTTGATCATCGCCGAGGCCCGCCGCCGTGAGCTCTGTTAGGGAACCAGCGGCAACCTCGTGCAGCACCACGGGCCCGGTGCCGGCCAAGAAGTCGGGCAGTAGGGCAGCCACCCGGGTCGACACGCGACGAGCCAGGGTGAGGATGTCCCGCATGGACGCGGCCCATTGGCTCTCGCGCAGGCGCGGTACCCTAAATGCGTAGGACTGCCCAGGGACAAACTCACTGACTTGGAGTTGCAACTCTTCAGACCGCGCGCCGCGAGTTGGGGGCGCTACGCCGCTCAACTCGGGGTCGCGATTCAGCGCTTGCAGAACGGCGGTCTCACGCCCCAGGCTCTGATCCGCTGTGGGACGACACTTGCAAAAGTAGCGCGGCACCCCGCCCCGTCCCAGCAACAGTAGGTTGAAGCCTCGATTCAACACGTAGGAACCACGCTTCCCCACGGCGGGAGGAATGGCCCCGTAGTTCTGCAAAATCAGGGCGTCCGACCACCGGATGGGGCGGGCCAGGTCACCGTCGACGCTACACGCGGCGAGGAGCTGGCGAAGCTTCGGATTCACGTGCGTAGGCGAGGAACATATGGGACTCGTACAGCAACGGGTGCAGCCCCAGCCAGGCAATCCACCACCGGAGGCCCGCGCTGGCCGCCTGCCGGCTTTCGTACGCGAGCACAGCGCGGCGCCGCGCCGGAGTAATGCTCCAAGGTTGGTGAAAGGATGGGTCGATGTAGAACGCTTGCACACTAGAGAAACCAGCCTCTTTCAGCAAGCGCCCCATCGCGGGGGGCAAGGAGAGACGGTCAGTGTGCGGCACCCATGCGGACACACGACGCTGCCACACCACGCGCGGAATCACGGCGGCACACCGGAGCACGATCCGGGCGAGCGCTGAGAGGATCCGAGCGGCGCCGACCGGACGCCCAGGCCATGCGGCCACCGCGACGCCAAGGTACAGGCAGCCGCCCGGTCGGAGTACCCGCCGGCACTCCCCGAACACCTGCGCGAGGACTGCCGAGGCGTCGGCGCCTCGAGCCGCCGTGACCCCCCGCTCGAGCACGCCTTCCCAGATCACGCAATCGAACGCCGCGTCCCGATAGGGCAGTGCGCATGGACTGGCGCCGGCCGTTGCGATATTCGCGGTATCGGGGTCGGCTGACTGCACCTGGAGCGACCGCGGGGAAGCGAGGTGGTGCACGAACCCGAAATGCCGCGCCCAAGGCGCCATCAGCGTGCCGACGCCCCCCTGAATGGCCAGGGCGCGCTCCCGTCCCGGGAGATCGGCTAACCACAGCCAATTGCTGCGCACCTGGTCGGCACTCCATGCAGCGCCGTCTGCAGGCTCAGCGGGCGGCGTCAGGTGCCGAAAGCCCTCACGTGGTGGGGTATCGGCGGGAGCATCGGCCCACGGACCTCGCTGCCTCGCTCCTTCCAGGGATCCCCTCCTTCGATCAGCCCGCCTTCCGCTGCGCCGACGCTACACCCCATGGCGAAGCAGGCGTCCGGCTCGCCGGCCCAGCGCCTGCAGAGGCCACGCCGCACGCGGTGTACGGGCACGAGACACCGGCGCCTCAGAGGCGCGGTGACCTGCAACGTCAAGCGAATTGTGTCGGCAAACAGGGGCGGGCGCAAGCATGCTCGTGCCGGTGCCGGGTGGAGAGGCGCAGGGCCGCAGACTGTGCCAGAGTGGCGCAGCAGCAACAGGTGAAGTATCACTACGACGCGCGCGTTGCGGCGATCTGCATGTTTCAGCCCTAGTGGCGTCACTCTGGGCCGGTGAGCGCAAAGTTCCGGATGTGGCGCACACTATGCTTCATTTTGCAGACAGCGTATGATCAGCACCGCGGTGGGGCCGACACCAGCTCAAGCTCAGCGTGTTCGAGAAACAGCGCGCGCACACCCGCCGGGCTGCGGGCGCCCGTTGCGACAGCCTCACAAGGCCACTGCAACCCGGTGAGCCCTCCCAGCGCGAGCCACAGTGCGCCCGCCGTCGCGTGCGTGCCGCTGCTCGAGGAGTTGCGGCACGGCTCGCTAGCGTGGGACCAGTTGTTGAAGCGCTCGCCCGCCGCCTCGCCGTTCGCCAGCTGGGCCTGGCACTGGGCGTGGGCGAATGCCGCACCACCGGACGAGGTGAGCGCCAGCCAGGCTGTGCTGCTGCGCAGCGCAGACGGCGCGATAGAGGCCCTCCTGCCAGTCGCGGTCCGCAGCGTCACGCTGCGTCGCCGGCGGGTGACGGCGTTGACCTGGGCGATCGGGGATTTTGGTTGCCCAGACCACTTGGATATTCTGGCATCCCCGGAGGCAGACCTCGGTGCGGTTGTGACGGCGCTGAAGTCTCTGTCCTGGGACATCGTGGTTCTGAGCAACCTCGCGCCGGACGCGACGAACGCGACGCGGCTCGCCGCCGCCCTGAGCCATTGCGGCTGCGCGATTCGGCGCGAGGCGCTGCAAAGTTGCCCGTACCTCGAACTCCCCAACAGCTGGGAGGAGTATCTGGCGGCCCTGAGCCCGACGAGGCGTCAGAGCGTGCGCCGCAAGGAGCGGAACCTGTTCCGGAATCACGCCGTCGTCGTGACCGACTACGGCCCGAACCGACTGGAAGAAGGTTGGCGCCGCCTGGTCAGGTTGCACGAACGGCGGTGGGGTAGCGGTGGCGCGTTCAGCGACCCGCGCGTGGAGCAGCTGCACCGCTGCTTTGCACGGGAGGTCGCGCGCCGGGGCCAGCTGTGGCTCTCCACACTGGACCTGGACGGTGAACCCGCGGCGGCGTGGTACGGCTTTGCCCATCGCGATACGGTGTATTTCTACCAGAGTGGCCGCGATCCACGTTGGGCGGCGGAGAGCGTCGGCTTCGTCCTCATGGCGATGATGATCCGCCGCGCGATCGAGCGCGGCTACCGGCGGTTCGATTTCTTGCGGGGGGCTGAGCGTTACAAGATGCAGTGGACCGCCTCGCACCGTGTGACCGTCGAGCTGGTAGCCTTTCGGCCGAGCTGGCGCGGCCAATGGCTTCGCGGCCTCGATCTGGCAGGCCGGTTGCGTGCGAAGCTGCTGGCTCGCGACTCCGACGCACGTGCGCAGCCAACTCCTGCCCCCGCCTGAAGCGTGCCGCGCATGCCACGACCGATTGTGCTCGTCGTCTCCGTCGATACCGAGGAAGATAACTGGCGCCCTTGTCGCGACGGTGTGACGGTCGAAAACATCCGCGAGCTGCCGCGTCTCGACGCCTTGTTTCAGCGACTCGGGGTGAGAGCCACGTACTTCACGACGTATCAGGTGGCCAGCCACGGGTGGGCCGCGGCCACGTTGCGGCGGCTGCACGAGGGGGGTGCGGAAATCGGCGCCCACCTCCATCCCTGGAACACCCCACCGCTTGAGGAACCCTTCCTGCCCCGCAACACCATGCTCAAGAATCTCGCGCCACCCCTTCAACTGGCGAAGCTCGAACGCCTGACGACGGCGTTGCGCGAGGGCACCGGCGTACAGCCGGTCGCGTTCCGGGCGGGCCGGTACGGTCTGGGCCGGGAAACGATTCCCGCGCTGATCCGGTGTGGCTACCAAATCGACAGCAGCGTCACCCCCTTCGTGAGTTGGGAAGCGTTCGACGACGGCCCTACCTTCGTTGGGGCCCCGCTCGATCTGTACCGGCTGGGCGGAGGGAGCGATGTCCGGATCCCCGAGGCCGATGGCACGCTGCTTGAGCTCCCCATGTCGATCGGGTACAGTCGCTCACCCTTCGGCGTTTGGAGCAGGGTCTACCGGACGCTCGCCGCCCGCGCGCTGCGCCCACTGCACCCAATCGGTATCGCGGCCCGCCTCAGGTTGATCACGCGGATTCTCCTCAGCCCTGAGACAAACTCCGCCGCTGACATGTTGACGTTATCGCGCCGCTTGATCGATCGTGGCCTGCGTCACTTGCACCTCTTCTTTCACAGTCCCACGCTACGTCCCGGCCTCAGCCCCTTCGCCGCTACACCGGAGGACGTGGAACGCTTGTACCACACGATCGCGTCGTACGTGGAGAACCTCAGGCGGATGACTTCTGTTGTCTTCGCTACGGTGAGCGAAGCGGTGGCCGAGCTGCGAGCCGCGGGATCGGTTCGTCAGCCCGTGGCCGGGACGGTGCCCGCCTCCCCCAAGTAGAGCTGTTCGTAAGCGCGGACCATCGCGTCGAGGGAAAATCGCTCCTGGACCCGCCGCCGCGCGACGGCGCCATCGGCTCGGCGAGCTGTGGCATCGCGCAGCGCCGCCACCCACGCCGCCGCCAACGCCTGCGCATCCCCCTCGCGGACCAGACGATGGCGGAGCTCCGCGCCGAGCACCGCGCGGTTGCCACCCACGTCGGTGACAACCGGGCAGACCCCGACGCTCATCGCTTCGAGTAGACTGACGGATGTCCCTTCACTCCGAGAAGAGAGCGTGAAGAGGTCGAACGCGGTCAGGAGACGCGCGATGTCATCACGCCAGCCGAGGAAGCGGACCGCGCTCTGCAGCCGGTACGCCTCGACCAGCGCCGTGAGGCGAGCCGCTTCGGGCCCCTCGCCCACAATGACCAGCACGGGAGGGGCCGCGGCGCGCCACGCGGCGCGGACGTGTGCGAAGGCCTCGATCATCAGGTCATAGCGCTTCACCGCGTCGAACCGCCCGACACTGCCGATAAGCGGGGTGGCATCATCCAGGCCGAGTTCGCCGCGAATGCGGGTGCCGTCCGCGCCCGGCCCGAACCGCTCGGTGTCGACGCCATTGAGCACCACCCGCAGGCGCCGCGGGTCGGCCACCACGGTCTCCGCCAGCTGGTGGGCCAACACCTGGGACACCGCCACCACCACGTCCGTGCGGCGCGCCGCCAGTCGATCCAGCAGGCGCCCCACCCACCGGTCGGGCGCCACTCGGCCGTGATCGGTGTGGATCAGACGCCGCACCCCGGCTCGGCGCGCCGCCAGGGAAGCCTTGTACCACACGCCGCTGTGGGTGTGGACGACGTCAGGGGCGATGGCGCGAATCTGCCGAATCAGCGGGTGGGGCCATAGCATCGTCCATGGCGGCAGGCGTCCGGCCACGTGCAGCCGCGCTACGGTTTCCAGCCCCGCCGCGTTACGGCCGAGGAAGCGGAGCGCAAGGATTTGGTTCTCGAATCGCGCCGGATCGAGGCGCCGGGCCAAATCGGCGACGAGCCGCTCCAGGCCCCCGGCTTGTAGATCGAGGACGATGTGGAGTACGCGAGTCCGCCCGACGCCGTCGCCACGCGAGAACGGCGCGCCGGTGACTGCGCCAGCCGAACTGGCGAGAGCCCGCACGCCCTCAGGACTGGAGACGCGCCCGTCGCATCTTGTCGCCCACCGAGACATAGACCCCTGCGACGAAGGCAGCGAGGATGGAAACGATGTCCGAATAGGCGAACGACAGGAAGAACGCCGGAATCGCGAAGCCTACTAGCGCCAATGGGAGGTGGATGGTCGCCAGGTAAAGAAATCGCTCCTCGGCGTCTCCCTGGAGCCAGGCACGGGGCAGGCGGCGCCGCATCCGCACCATGCCGACGATCCCGCCGATGATGAGGGAGCTCCAGAGAATCAGGCCGGGAAACCCCAGCTCGGCGCCGACCTGGACGAAGGAATTGTGCGGCGCGGTCCAGCGAATCGGGTCGCCCGCAAAGCTGCGCCGCGCCTTGTCGGAGATCGTGCCTTCCGCCCGCTCAAAGTTGTTGATCCCGATCCCGACGAGGGGATGGTCCAGCATGTAGCCGAGCCCCCGGAACCAGATCTCGCGGCGGCCTTCCTGGGACTGCCAGTTGTAGTCTCCGCTGGGATGGAGCACAGTGCCGATAGCGCCCCAATAGCCAGGCGGCGCGGCTACGACAAGCCCGGCGACGGTGACGGCGACGAACCCAAGGCGCTTGGCCACGGACACCTGTTTGAGTGTCAGCAACAAGACGCATCCCGTCCCGATGAGTCCGAGAAACGCGCCGCGTGAGCCTGTGCGAGCGAGCGAAATCCCGATGCCAACCAGTAACGCCGCGCTGGCCACCCTGCCCTTGCGACCGGACGTCAGCAAGGTCAGCACCGTAAAGACCAGTCCCACAAGGAGCACACAGCCCAGATCGTTGGAGTCGTACGAATACAATTCGCTTAAGCGCTGAACCGCGGTGGCACCCGGCGCCAGCGACAGCCGGAAAACGGAGATCGACAGCCACACCAGAGCCGCGATGCTCACGACAAACGCCCACACGAAGGTGTACAGGTCGCGCGCCCGCCGGATCCCGATGAACAGGAGGAATGCGTAGAGCAGAATGGACGAGTAGTTGCTGACCAGGAACTGTGCCGAAGCGCCGAAGGAGATCCCAAAAGGGGCTGACAGGCACGCCAGGATCGCCAGGCCCGCGATCACTTTCGGCGGCCACGTCCGGAACAGGTTGCTCAAGGCCACGCTGCGCGGGCCCAGCACGATGACCATCAGCGCAAGCAGGAACAACGGCAGGACGGGACGAAGCCGCGCGATCGCCGGGAAGTGCTGGTGAATGCGGCTGATTGTCAGAACCGTAATCAAGAACAGCAGCGCGCGGTACGGGTCCAGAGCCAGGCGTAAGCTAGTCCGAGCCAACGGGGGCCTGGTCTCGGCATGGGAGGGGAGCGAAGCGGTCGTAGCTGCTCTGAGCACCGGCGGTTCCTTTCCGGCGCGCGGCGGCGTGCCGCGAGGGGCACGGCGGATTCTCGCGCGCGCGCCACCACCTTGCAAGAAGGGGGCCGATACGCGGCCGGTGTAGCGTCGGCGCAACACCTCGCCGCCAGTGCGTACTGATCCCTGGCAACCGCCGGCGCCTCGCGCCGGGACTGGTGCGCATCTTGCGCACTCGAGGGCGTCCGAAACCTGACGCGGCTCACCTAGAGGATGCCCTAATGCTGTTCCGCACAGCAATTGCCACGAAGACCCTGCGCGTTGCCCTCGCCGGCGGCGGTCGCATGGCGCTGCAACACGCGACCGCCATCGCTCGTCATCGCGGATTGGCGGAGCTGGTCGGCGTGGCTGACCCCTCGCCCGCCGCACGCGCCGCGATCCGCCGCGTCTGGCCCGGGGTACCGGAGTTCGACTCACTCGCAGACTTGCTCGGCGCGGTGGCCGTGGACGTGGTGCACGTGTGTACGCCGCCCCACACGCACGCGACCCTCGCGGCCCTGGCCGTCGAAGCTGGTTGCCACGTGTATGTCGAGAAGCCATTCACTGAGTCCGCAGACGACGCCGAGCGCGTGCTCTCCCTAGCTGCGCGACGCGGGCTGCAAGTGTGCGCCGGCCACCAGTGCCTCTTCGAGCACCCGGCCACACAGGCGCAGGCTCTGCTTCCCTCTCTCGGCGAGCTCGTGCACGTGGAGAGTTTTTTTGCTTTCGCCCCCGTCGCTGGCCACGCCACGGGTCGGGCGCCGCTCGCTCCCCACCGCCAGCTGCTTGATGTACTCCCGCACCCGGTTTACTTGCTCGAGCATTTCCTGCGACAGGCCGACCCTCACAGTCCGATGGACGTCGCGGCGCTCGAGGTCGGCCCGCGCGGCACCGTGCACGCCTTCGTGCGGTGTGGTCGCCTGACAGGCACCCTGGTGGTGACGCTCGACGGCAGACCGGTGCAGCACCATCTCCGCCTGGTCGGCTCGCGCGGCGTCGTACAGAGCGACTTCGTGGTGGGTACCGTGCAGCGGCTCATCGGCCCCGGGACCTCGAGTCTCGATAAGGTGCTCGCGCCTTTCCGCCTCGCGCGCCAGTCGGCGGGCGGGGCAGCGGCGGCGCTGACCAGCCGCTTGGTCCGGGGCCAGCGCGGCTACCCCGGCCTCGCCGAAATCACTGGCGCGTTCTACCGCGCGATCCAAGCCGGAAGGGCGGCGCCCCTCTCACCGGCCAGCATCCTCACGACGCAGCGTATCTGCGACCGCATCGCCGCAGCCCTCACCACCTCGGCCGACGTGGCGCCCGGCGTGACCGGCCGTGTCGTAGGCGTCACCGGCGCCACGGGATTCCTCGGGAGCGAGCTGGTGCGCGCCCTCAGAGACGCCGGGGCGGTCGTCCGTGCCGTGGTGCGTCGCGAGCCCGCACCGTGGGAACGAGTCGCCGGCGTCGAGTACGTCCTGGCCGACCTGGGCGAGCCGCTCGAGCCTGCCGCGTTACGGACTTGCGAGGTCGTACTGCACTGCGCCGCCGAGACCCGGGGCGGTTGGAGCGCGCAGCAGCGCAATTCGATCGATGCTACGCGTCACCTGTTGACGGGGGCAGCGGCGGCGGGCGTGACCGGCGTCATTCACGTCTCGAGTCTGGCAGTGCTCGCCTCCCCTCGGGGCAAGACCGTTCCGGACGAGAGTGCGCCGCTCGTGCGAAACCCACGCAAGCGTGGGCCCTACGTCTGGGGTAAACTCGAGTCGGAACGGCTGGCACTGCAGCTGGGGACGGATTTGGGTCTGCACGTGAAGGTCGTGCGGCCCGGGGCCATCGTAGACTCGGCGAACTACGACCCACCGGGCCGGCTCGGACGACGCCTGGGAACATGGTTCGTCGCCGTCGGATCCCCGAGCGACCGAGTGGCGGTGGTGGAGCGCAGATTTGCCGCGGGCGCCCTCGCCTGGCTGGCCCTGCATTTCACCGAAGCGCCGGAGACTTTGCATCTCGTGGCACCTGGGCCGACGACCAAGCGCGACCTCGTGGCGCAATTGCGCCTCACGAATCCAGACCTCTCGATCGTGTGGCTGCCGCGGGTCTTGCTGCTTCCTCTGGCGTGGCTGGCGGTGGCGGTGCAGAAGGCGCTGCATCCCCGTCGAGCGACCACGAACATCGCGTCCGCGTTCGCCCCGCAGGAGGTCGACACCAGTCGGATTCGGGCGCTAGCACCCGTCGTGCCTGGCCACCGGATGCGTGATCCCCACGCCACGGGGCCAAGCGACACGATTACCGTGCCAGGCGTAGGCCTGCGGCCGCGACCTCCAGTGCGTCAGGGCTCATCCCTGGCCCTACAAACAAGCGAGGAATGAGGGTGGGCGGATCCGCGAGCGTGACGGATCGCCCCGCGAGTGTGAGCCCGACACAGCCACGATCCGCAGCGGCAGCACTGACTGCGGCGTCGACCATCCCGTAGGGATACGCCAACGCCGGGAGCACCGCCCTGAAGCGCTCGCGCAGCATCGTCCAGCAACCGCCCAGCTCTGCGGCGCGCCGCTCGGTCGACACGCGGGTGAGGTTGGGATGCGTCACGGTGTGCAGCCCTATCGACACCCCCGGATCGGCGACCGCCAGCTCTTCGGCGCTCGCGGGCAGGTAGTCATCGCCCCACGCGTCGGCACCGCGCAACCGCTGAGCACCCAGGATCCGCGACTCTTCCCCTGCCAAATCTGTGAGCCATCGTTCACGGTCAGGCACCTCCCCGCCCGCCGCGTCGGCCAACCGATCCCACCAGAACGGCTCGGCACGACCGAGCGCTCCGGTGACGACGAACACCGTGGCAGGGAGCCCGAGCCGGTGCAGGATGGGCAGCGCGTGTCGTACCACGCCGCGGTAGCCGTCATCAAATGTGATCGCGGCCAGGCCGCCGATCGGGCGGCCGGCGCGGTGCCGTGCGAGCAGCTCACCGAGTGACACGACACGAAACCTCAGGTTCAGCCGGTCAATTTGCGCGTGAAAGGTCGCGGCGGACACGTGGAGGGAGCGCTCGCCGCGCGGCGATCCATCCGCCACGACGTTGTGGTACGCCAGAACCACCGCCGCGTCATGCCACCGCTGTACAAGGTGCGGCAGGCGGGAGAGAACGGCCACGCGATAAGCGGCGGCCACAACTCTACGCATCAAAGGGATCGAGGAGTGTCGGCGACGGCGTTCTGGCCCGGCCTGGAACCAACAAACGGGGCGGACACATGGTGCTGCGTCTTGCGCCACCGCGTGTCTTTGAGCGTCACCAAGGTGAGCGCTGCGAGTACGGTCCGCCAAACGGCGTAAACCGGCAGCATCAGAAACGCTGCGGCGGTCCTCCATGGCTCGGGGTGGTGCCGGAGAACCACCATCGTTGTGGCCACGAGCGACCACAGCGAAAAGAGGGCGGCGCCCGCGATCACCGCCCCGAACGGCCACGACAGCAGCCACAGGGCGGCGCCGGCGGTGGCGACAGCGAGGACCAGGTGGAGGACGGGGCTGGGGGCACCGAGCTCGCACAAGGCGTCGACCTTCTGATGCCACCCGATGCACCGACTTCGCAGCAGTCGGCCACCCCACCGGCGCAGCACCCAGAGACGACCGGCCAACCAGCGCCGTCGCTGCGTGGCGCTGGTGCGCACCGTGTGCGCTTCCTGCGAAAACAGCCGCGCCATGCCTGCATAACCGATGCGCACGCCGGCGGTCGTATACTGTGCATACAGCTCCCAGTTCTCGGTCAGGGAAAAGGCCCGCCATCCATCGGCTTGCAGGAGGCCAGTACCGATGCACATACCGTTGCCCGTCAACGGGCAGTTCAGCCCGGCGCTCTGCTTCAAAGGGTAGGTAACCTCGTAGCGACAGCGCGTGAGGACGCCCGCTAGCCGCGTGAGCCAGCTCTCCCGCTCGTTGAGCGAGCCGAAGTACGCCTGCACGAGTCTGTGGCGCAGGGGCTTTTGGGCCGCGAGCCCGGTGGCGAAGTGTCGATCAACGGTCGTGTCGGCGTCGATGATCACGCACGCCTCCCATTCCGCCAGCGGCAGTCGCTCAAGAGCCCAAGCGAGCGCGCGCGGTTTGCCGGGCAGCGCCGGATCGTGTCGCACCAAGCACTCGGCGCCCGCTGCCCGCGCGAGATCGGCCGTCCGGTCGCGGCAGTTGTCCGCGACCACGATGATGCGCCGCGCCTTCTCGGGATAGTCCATGTCGATGATTGAGCGCACACACGGTGTGATCAACGATTCCTCGTCGTGGGCGGGCACGAGGAAGAGAAGGCGAGGGGTGAGCGTGGCGCCCTGGTCTGTCGGCTGGGCGACGTGGCCAAACTTCCGCCGGAGGCGGGCAACCAATTCCGACAAGGCCGGCAGGTTCAACAGCGCGCCCGTCCCCGCTAGCACCACCATCGCCACGTGTTCCAAAGGCCATCCCCTCCGGTAGGCGCCTCGTCCCGACCGCACGACGGGCGCAGGTATCGTACCAAGGATGGGCCGGTCATGACCCCATCCGCTGCTGCATCCGCGCAACACTATGCTCTTGCTGGGCGCTCTGGTGCCCTCATGGGCGTGCCATCCTTCCCAAGGACGCGCCGCTCTATCAGGGCCACCAGCTCCTGGAAGTGGGCCTCGGTCGTCCGACGTCGACCAGCCTCCATCGCGCACCGGCCCATCATCGCTGCGGCATCGCCATCCTGCAACAATGTGAGAATGCTCTGTCGGAGTTTGGGTGCGTTCCCGGGCTCCACCAAGAGCCCGGTCACGCCATGTTCGATGTACTCCCTGGCCCCCTCGGGGTCCGTGACGATAGTCGGTTTGCCGAGCGCCATGGAGTTCAGGAAGGTCTGTTGGCCGCCGGAGTGGAGCAACCCGCCCTGAAGCGCCACCACACTAAGCCGACAACCAGCGAGCGCCTTGAGGAACTCTTCGTGCGTGTACCCCCGAATATCGACATTGGGAGGGACATCGAGTCCCCGGAACAGCTCTGGCCTCGAGCACGCGATCCGGACCTCGACGGGAAGGCCGCGTGCCGCCGCAATGAGGGTCGGATAGTCACGTCCAAAGTTGCCTCCGCTGAACACGTAGCCCCCGTCCCAGGGCTCCAATGCGACGCGATTCAGAGTGTGATGGTACGGGATGAAGAAGATGCGATCCGGGGACAAGCCGAACGCACGAGCGTACGCCTCTATCTCGCGTTTCGCCCACACGACATAGGCGTCCACAGCTCGCGATTCGAGACGAAGTTGCCACCGTTTCAACTGCCGTTGCAGCCTAGTACGTGGCATATACCAGAGACAATCGATCCGCACACAAGGTGTTCTGCGAAGCGGCACGAGCGCAGCAACCACGCAGTACAGGGAATCGGCCCGGTGCCCACCACCCAGCACGACGCAATCGTACTTCCGAGACTCGCGGTACAAGCTGAGCGCGTGACCGATGAGGGCCCAAATACCGCCCCGCGGCGCCGCCCGGAACGAGGCGACAGCCCTCCACGTATCGCTGTCACGATGGCCGGGCGCGTTGGTCAGGAGGCGCACTTAGCGCCCGGAGCCCCGCGGTATGCCAGAGATGTAGAGTTGATCAGTGAGGACATAGTCGTCGCGCGTCTTGGCGCTCATGCCCGACGATCCGCCACCCCAATAGGGTGCCCACTCATACGAGTAGAAGCCATTGGTATTGCCGGGGGTGACGTAGGTGACGTTCGAGTAATCCGCGACCAACACGCCGTCCTGCCACCAGCGTAACACGCCATTGGGCGCCCCGAGGTCGTTGAGCTTCATGACGACCTCCCAGCGGTGCCACGACCCGACAGGAATGTTCGCGCGCGTGGCGAACTGGCGCTCGACGTGGTTCTGCTGCTGGAACTGCAGATTAAAGTGATCGACGATCACGCCCCGCGAGCCCCCTTGCAGCGGCGGTCGCAGGTCGAAGAAACCGTCATTCGAGTATTCGCGACCGGTCCCGCTCCCGTAGCCGAAGAACCCGAACTTGTTCACGCCCGGGTAGGCCTCGTAATCCGTGCCCACGAACTTGATCCAAAAGGACACGTAGATCTCCCGATACTGCCGGTTGGCCGCCAGGTTTTGCCACGCTGCCAGGTGTACCGGGCTGTAGCCGGGCGCCTGGCCGGCTGGAAATTTCGTCCGGAGCACATTGTGCAGGGAATCGCGCGCGCTCGTGGGCGCGTCGGCGACACTGACGCTCGCGATATTCGGGGCGTCGGTCACGTACTCGCCAAACCACCCCCACTCCCCGACCTCCCCGCAGCCGGTTCGGAGACCAGTTCCGGGAACGCAATTACCGTTGTACCACAGAATGGGCGTGTATCCCGGCGGCTCGTGCGGCAACCTATCGCAGCACGGCCCCTGAGTAACCGTTTCCTGTGCTAAGCACGCGGAAAGCGAGACCACGGCGCGGAGCACACCCGAGACCAAACGGTGCCGAGCGACTGTCGCTTGTTGACGCAGGTTGCAACACTCCCACGTTGAAGCGCTAGGCGCCAGGCGGCAAAAAGTATGCCTGTAGCAGGGCTCTCAACGCCCGGCGGGAACGAAGGACCGGGCAGCAACGATCCGTGGGCGGCGCACCGGATGCAATCCGATGGCCGCCCACGGTGTAGACCACCCGCACCAGCGCTTGCTTACCGCAGTACGCCAGAGATGTGGAATTGATCGGTGAGCACATGATCGTCGCGCGTCTTGGCGCTCATGCCCGCCGATCCGCCACCCCAATAGGGCGCCCACTCATACGAGTAGAAGCCATTGGTATTGCCGGGGGTGACGTAGGTGACGTCCGAGTAATCCGCGACCAACACGCCGTCCTGCCACCAGCGCAGCACGCCATTGGCGGCCCCGAGGTCGTTGAGCTTCATGACGACCTCCCAGCGGTGCCACGACCCCACGGAGATGTTCGCGCTCGTCACAATTTGGCGCGACACGTGGTTCTGTTGCTGGAACTGCAGATTCAAGTGATCGACGATCACGCCCTGCGAGCCCCCTTGCTGCGGCGGCCGCAGGTCGAAAAAGCCGTCATTCGAATAGTCGACGCCCGTCCCGCTCCCGTAGCCGAAGAACCCGAACTTGTTCACGCCCGGGTAGGCCTCGTAATCCGTGCCCACCAACTTGATCCAGAAGGACACATAGATCTCTCTGTACTGCTGATTCGCCGAGATGCTATTCCACCCATAGAGGTGGAGTGGGGCATAGCCCGGCGTCTGGCCGGCCGGGAACGTCGTCTGCAGCACGTTGTGTAGCGGATCGAGGGCACTTGTGGGCGCGTCGGCGACGCTGACGCTCGCGATATTCGCGGCGTCGGCGGCGTAGCCGTTACTCCACGCCCACTGACCGATCTCCCCGCAGCCGGCTCCGAGGATGCAGTTGCCGTTGTACCACAGGATACGCGTGTAACCCGACGGCTCGTTCGGGAATGTGCCGCCGAGCGACGGAGCCGAGGCCGTGACCACGGATGCTCCACTCTTGCCTTCCGCCGTGGCGGTGATCGTCGCCGTCCCGGCCGCCACGCCTGTCACGACGCCGCTGCCGCTCACGGTCGCCACCACGCCGACGCTGGTCGCCCAGCTGATCGGCCGTCCTGTGAGCACGTTGCCATTCGCATCCAGCAGGGTGGCGCTGAGCTGCAGCGTCTGCCCCACTGTCACAGTTGCCGTGGCGGGACTCACCGTTACCACGGCCACCGGCGCCGTGGACGCTCCCGTCGAGGCGGTCACGACGTTGGAGAGCGCTCCAAAAGTCGCCCCCTGGCCCAGCGTGCCCCGATACGCCACCAACTCGAAGGCGTAGGCGGTAGCCGCCGCCAGCCCCAGCACCGTGCACGTCCGCTTCGCCCCGATCAGGCTCCCGGTCACGGGGGTCGCGCACGTGCCGCTCGTTACGCTTGGGGCGCTCCCCCAGGACATCGCCCCGGGGGCATAGCGGATTTCATAGTTCGCCGGCTGCCCGGCGCCATCGCTCACCTCCGTGAACGACAGCGTCACCGAGCCACTCGTCGTGCCGACGACCGCGAGGTCACCCACTGAGGCCGGTGGCGTGGCCGGCGTGGTCACGGTCATCGCCACGCTGCCCCCCACCCCTTCACTCGTCGCTGTGATCGTCGCCGTCCCGGCGGCTACCCCCGTGACCAGCCCGCTCCCACTCACCGTCGCCACCCCCGTCGTGCCACTCGCCCAGCTGACCGTCCGGCCGTTCAGCACGTTCCCGCTCGCGTCCTTCAGCGTGGCATTGAGCTGCACCGACTGCCCCACCGTGAGACTCGCCGATGCCGGGCTCACGGTCACTGACGCGACCGGTGCTGGGGGCGGTGGCGGAGGCGGCGGCAGCGTGGTCACGGTCACTGAGGCCGTTCCGCTCTTCCCCTCGCTCGTCGCCGTGATCGTGGCCGCGCCCGCCGCGACGGCAGTCACCAACCCGCTCGGCGACGCAGCCGCGATGGCCGGATTGCTCGACATCCAGGCGACTGCGCGACCGCTCAGCGGGTTGCCCGCAGAGTCCTTAGTGGCGGCGGCAAGCTGCACTGTTCCACCAACCTGCACGCTCATCGTCGCCGGACTCACCGCCACCGACGCCACCGGCGCCGGCATCACGCTGATAATGGCCGTGTCGGCGATCCCTCCCGGCCGCCCGCTGACGACGACCTTAGCCGCCCCAGCATCGGCGCCAGCTTGGTAGCGCGCGTAATGCTGGTCGCCGGTCGTACTCGTGTCCGTCATGCTGCCGCTGGTGACGCTCCAGCTGACGTGAGTGCTGCCTGTGACGCCGGTGCTCGTAAGGCCAACGGCGGTGAAGTCAGCGACTTGGTGGGGTCGAAGTGTCAGGACCTTAGGAGAGATGACAAGCCGCAACACTGCGCTCGTGTCTGGTCCAGTGAGGGAGATGGGCTTCTCGCAGGCGGCGAGCGCCGCCAGGGCGAGCGCCACCGTCGAGAGGACCATCCATCGGTCTCTCATTAACGCCAGTCGGCACGATAGCTTATGCTTGAACGTCATAGTGTTGCGCTCCTGCCACAGTTAGGGTCAAAAAAAAACCCGCCCCCCTCACCTGCCTCCGTGCGAACGAAGGGGCGATGAAGTGCTTGCTCTGCGAAGGGACAGGGGTGACGGTACGAGTAAGACAACTACCTTCACGACCTTGATACTGCGTTGGGCGGGACCGGAAGCATTCGCAGCCGGTTTCGCGCACGCGCCGGAAAGGCGCGGTCGAGAGCCGGATGGCGGCCCATCGCATCCGGGCCAAACGCTGGGACAGCTTAAACGTGAACGGCATCGTTCCACCTCAGAGGCAACGGCGGTGCCGGGAGATTGAGCACGAAAATCGAGGTGCTGTCGGGTTTCAGGTCACCAAAACCGCGACGCTGTCGAAAAGCTCGTCTCACCGCGCTACTCCGGAGATGTAGAGTTGATCAGTGAGGACATAGTCGTCGCGCGTCTTAGCGCTCATGCCCGACGATCCGCCACCCCAATAGGGTGCCCACTCATACGAGTAGAAGCCATTAGTATTGCCGGCGGTGACGTAGGTGACGTCCGAGTAATCCGCGATCAACACGCCGTCCTGCCACCAGCGCAACACGCCATTGGGGGCCCCGAGGTCGTTGAGCTTCATGACGACCTCCCAGCGGTGCCACGACCCGACAGGAATAGTCGCGCGCGTGACGATTTGGCGCGTCACATGGTTCTGCTGCTGGAACTGCAGATTCAAGTGATCGACGATCACGCCCCGCGAGCCCCCTTGCTGCGGCGGCCGCAGGTCGAAAAACCCGTCATTCGAATAGTCGACGCCGGTCCCGCTCCCGTAGCCGAAGAACCCGAACTTGTTCACGCCCGGGTAGGCCTCGTAATCCGTGCCCACGAACTTGATCCAAAAGGACACGTAGATCTCCCGATACTGCCAGTTGGCAACGAGGCTTTGCCACGCCGCCATATGCACCGGGCTGTAGCCCGGCGCCTGGCCGGCCGGAACCTTCGTTCGTAACGCATTATGCAGGGCATCGCGGGCACTCGTCGGCGCGTCGGCGACGCTGACGCTCGCGATATTCGCGGCGTCGGCGGCGTAGCCGTTACTCCACCCCCATTGGCCGATCTCCCCGCAGCCGGCGCCCAGGATGCAGTTGCCGTTGTACCACAGGATAGACGTGTAGCCGGACGGCTCGTGCGGGAACGTGCCGCCGGGCGGCGGAGCTGAGGCTGTGACCACGGCCGCTCCGCTGCTGCCTTCAGACCTGGCGGTGATCGTCGCCGTCCCGGCCGCCACGCCCGTCACGACGCCGCTGCCGCTGACGGTCGCTACCGCGTCATCACTCGTCGCCCAGGTGACGGCCCGTTCGTTCAGCACGCTACCGCTGGCATCCTGCGGCGTCGCGGTGAGCTGCACCGCCTGCCCCACCTCCACGCTGACCGTAGTCGGACTCACAGTCACCGACGTCACGCGCGCCAGCGTAGCGGAGGGCTCCACAGGCACTGGGGCGAGGCACGCACCGAGCGCCGTGGTCAAGACGAGGAACGCGGCGCGTCGAATCGGCGCGCGGTCCCGGACTATGTTGAGCGTGAACAGCACGTATAGCGCTCCTGCAACAGTGATGGCCAAAAAAAAGGGCCGTCGTGAGCTCTGCTCCGTAGCCTCTGCGTCACCGCTTGTCGGCGGCTCTGCTCTTTCTCGTCCGTAGAATCTCTATATCAACATCCACTGCCCGGCGTCGCGGCAGCGACGGCCGGTCGCCGATCAATCCATCAGCATCCGATGCGTTGGGTGCTCACGACGAAGTCGTCGAAGGTACGCTCTTGCGCTTGCGGCGCACCCGCGTTGATGTAGTTCTCCAGATACACGGCGTTCCAGCCGAACGCGCTGAAGCCACCCAACCAGTTCATCCCGCTCTTGCGCGCTTCGAGATTGCCGTTCACCCAGAACTCAAACACCCCGTTCGCCTGCCCCGCGTCATTCAGCTGCGCGTGCACCTCCACGCAGTACCAGGTCCCGGCCGCGCTCGGTGCGAACACCGGCGTGACTCCCTGCATCCCCCCCAGCCAGCGCATGTTCGCAAAGTCGTTATACTGCGTCGTCAACAAGACCCCCGCCGCATCGGTGCCCGACGCCGGGTCGAGCATCAGATAGTTCTCCACCGCCCCCCCGCCCGCCCCGCTCCACACGTGCGCGAAGGCGGCCTCCTCGAAGTTCGCCCCCGCAAAGACGAGCCCTCGCGTCATCTTGTCCGTGTTGGTGGTCAGCTGCCACCCCGGCGCGTTGCGGAAATAGAAGCGCCAGTAGACATCGCGATACAGGGCCGTCCCGCCGTCGACCGGCGCCCAGTAGCTGGTCGGCGTCCTGCCGAACGCCAGGTGGAGCGAGCCGACCGAGACGTCTCCCGGGGCGAACTGCACTCGCATCCCATAGGAGCCGCTCCTGCCCACCCCCGCGACCCGCGCGAACTTCCCGCCCGCATTGTCGTACTCGAAGTACCGGCTCAGCCGATCCTGCTCAAAATCGTCACACCAGAGCCACGCCGGGTGGGGGCTCGCACACTCGGCCGCCGCGCTACCCGAGGCCACGGTCACAGCCGCCGTGCCGCTGTTCCCCTCGCTCGTCGCCGTAATGGTGGCCGTCCCGCCCGCCACGCCGGTCACGAGCCCGCTTTGACTCACCGTTGCCACTGCCGTTGCACTCGTCGACCAGGTAACCGACCGCCCGTTCAAGACGCTGCCATTGGCGTCCTTCAGCGTCGCACTGAGCTGCACCGCTTGCCCCACAATCAAACTCGCCGTCGGTGGATTGACTGTGACCGAGGCCACGGGCACGTTGTTCACCGTGACGGCGGCAGTGCCGCTCTTCCCCTCGCTCGTCGCCGTCATCGTCGCCGTCCCCGCGGCGACTCCCACCACGAGGCCGCTCGTGCTCACGGTCGCCACGCCCCCTGCGCTCGTTGACCAGATGACCGCCCGCGCCGTCAGCACGTTGCCGTTTGCATCCCTCGGGGTGGCAGCTAGCTGCACCGACTGGCCTACCGTTGCGTTGACCGTCGCCGGACTCACCACCACCGAGGCGACCGGCACCTGACTCACTGTGACCGCCGCCGTCCCACCCTGCCCCTCGCTCGTCGCAGTAATCGCCGCCGTCCCGGCCGACACCGCCGTCACCAACCCGCTCCCGCTCACCGTCGCCACGCCCAGTGCGCTCGTTGACCAGGTCACGGCGCGCCCGGCCAGCACGTTGCCGTTTGCGTCTTTCGGCGTCGCAGTGAGCTGGACGGCGCCCCCGACCAACAGGGTCGTGGAGGTCGGTGTCACGGCAACCGACGCCACCGAGGCCGGCGCCGCTGGCACAACTGTGACCGCGGCCGAGTCCCTCTTGTTGGCGCTGGCGACGGCGATGATGTAAGCGTTGCCAGGGGCAACGGCCCGCACCACGCCTCTGCCGTTTGCGGTGGCAATACCCGCATTTGAGGAGGTCCACGTGACGGAAGAGGGGGGCCGGTTATTCGACATGACGATCGTGGCACTTAGCTGCACGCTGTCTTGGACTCGCACCGTGCTGACCCTGGGTTGGACCGTAACGGACACCACGCCGAGATCGGCTGCTCCGCCGGAATCAACCGGGGTCTCGCACGCCGCCCCGCACAGGACGGCAGCGAGAGTCGTACTGATCCGAGCGCGCATCGACCCCTCCCGGGCCGGAGAAAGAGGTTCGGCAGCTCGACTGGCTTGGCACGCCGGTGGCGTGCGGTAGCCTCGTGGCTTTGCGTCCCCAGCTTTCGCTGGGTTTGCCTTTGTCGCGCTCCCTCTTGGGAGGAGGCGATTCCTGCCGAACTACGGTGTTGTCACGTCCAAAACGAAAAGGCCGCCAGGATCTCGCGAATTTCGCGAGTCGCTGGCGGCCGGGCTGACATGGCGACGGTGGTCGCCGAAGTCCCCTAGCTCTGCGTCACCGCCTTTCGGCGGCTTTGCTCTGAGCAGCGTCTACGTCCCGTGCACCCGCCCCGCGGCGCCTTCCCGCGGTCGCACGAACGTTCCCGCCATCGCGGGCAACATCGTCGTGCGCGAGGATAGCGCCACGACGCGAGCCGCGCAAGACGTGCAAAAAAGGGCAGGCACGGACGCATCGCGCCTTGTGATCTACAACACAGGGGCGCCGCGTTTTTGTGCGGGCCGCTGCGTCGCCCTTCGCAACAAGCGTGTGCGGCCTGCAGCCCGCCACGAGGTGATCAGCATCCGATGCGTTGGGTGCTCACGACGAAGTCGTCGAAGGTACGCTCTTGCGCTTGCGGCGCACCCGCGTTGATGTAGTTCTCCAGATACACGGCGTTCCAGCCGAACGCGCTGAAGCCACCCAACCAGTTCATCCCGCTCTTGCGCGCTTCGAGATTGCCGTTCACCCAGAACTCAAACACCCCGTTCGCCTGCCCCGCGTCATTCAGCTGCGCGTGCACCTCCACGCAGTACCAGGTCCCGGCCGCGCTCGGTGCGAACACCGGCGTGACTCCCTGCATCCCCCCCAGCCAGCGCATGTTCGCAAAGTCGTTATACTGCGTCGTCAACAAGACCCCCGCCGCATCGGTGCCCGACGCCGGGTCGAGCATCAGATAGTTCTCCACCGCCCCCCCGCCCGCCCCGCTCCACACGTGCGCGAAGGCGGCCTCCTCGAAGTTCGCCCCCGCAAAGACGAGCCCTCGCGTCATCTTGTCCGTGTTGGTGGTCAGCTGCCACCCCGGCGCGTTGCGGAAATAGAAGCGCCAGTAGACATCGCGATACAGGGCCGTCCCGCCGTCGACCGGCGCCCAGTAGCTGGTCGGCGTCCTGCCGAACGCCAGGTGGAGCGAGCCGACCGAGACGTCTCCCGGGGCGAACTGCACTCGCATCCCATAGGAGCCGCTCCTGCCCACCCCCGCGACCCGCGCGAACTTCCCGCCCGCATTGTCGTACTCGAAGTACCGGCTCAGCCGATCCTGCTCAAAATCGTCACACCAGAGCCACGCCGTGGGCGGCTTCGAGCATTCGCTCGGGCTTGCAGGAGGCGGAGGGGGAGGAGGGGGCGGTGGGGGTGGCCGTACCGGGGCGGTTTCCTCAGTTGGCAGGCATGCCACCAACGCGGCGGCGAGGGCGAACCCCTCCCACCCCTGTCGGCGGCAGGTCCTGAGTCTCATCGCTGGGCTCCTCGCTGCTCGTGCGAAAAGTAATACCGGACTGGCGGCGTGACGATCCGTCGCACGATGAGCGGTGGCGTTCACGGCGGGGCTGCTCCACCGCCACCGATCCCGCGGCCTCGCGAACTGCCCCTCGCTCAGCGTCTCCTGGCCACAACAAGGTACGCCGGGCTGAACCGAGCGAGCATTGGGAGTCGTGATATGTGCTCCAGAAGCGCCGCCGCCCGAGAACCGAGGACCCGACGGTGGGCAAGACGCGCACGGAAAACCCAGAAGCCGATCCCGCGAAGGGAAAGGATTTCAAATCCGCCACTGATCAACAGGCGGCGTAGTCGCCAGTGGTTCAGGTCGAGCCTCCCGTCGCCGGCCTCGCTGTCGTGGTCCCCGACGAGACGTCGGATGCCCTGACGTACCGTCCACGGGTTACGGTGATTGTCGAGAATCAGGATTCCTTTCTCGGCCAGGACGTCGCGAATTGCGCCGATGGCCTCCTCGCGCAACCGGTCCTGCGCATTCCCGAAGAAACGGAACGCGGTCACGAGTTGGACCGGCTCGATCGCCGCGGGATCACGGGTCAGATCCCGCAAGAGGAACGTGGTAGCAGGGCACTTGAATCGGGCCTGCGCCAGCATCTTTTCGGAAATGTCCACGCCATACGACTCAACGGCGAGCGGCGCCACGACCTCGGTGATGCGACCAGTCCCGCAAGCGAAGTCCAGATACCGCGGAACCCCCCGAGGAAAGAGTCTGGCGACCGCTTGAAGCAGAAGGGTCCGTTCCCGGATAGCGAGGAAGGCGTCGAACGGGTCACGCGCGAGCGCTACATCGTAGTCGGCACCCCTGTCCAGATGGGAGCGTCGATAATCCGCGCCTGCTCCGCTGTCCTCGACCGGTATCACGACGCCCCTTCGGGTGTCTATGGGTGAGCCGTTTGACGCCATCCGGACAGCCAATCTCTCATGGTCCACCACAGGACGCGAGGGTGCCGACGAACCTGCGACAGGCCATACGGCAACCAGGCATGGCCGTAAGGGACGTAGAAGCGTACCGGCACGCCGGCGGCTCGCGCGATCTCCAGCGGCGTGCGCGCCGGCAACCCGTAGAGGAGCTCCAATTCGCACGCCGTCCCTGTGGCGCACAAGTGCGCCAGTGCCGCGCGGGCGAGTTGTGGATCGTGGGTCGCGACGCCAACTCGGCTCGCCCGGCCCG
>Ga0209375_1000655_pt1 | contig 28567 bp, 23 predicted proteins | sample GraSoiAngelo_131_FD_185888 | JGI IMG/M metagenome (GOLD analysis project Ga0209375, IMG submission 185888) | Grasslands soil microbial communities from the Angelo Coastal Reserve, California, USA - 14_0929_02_30cm (SPAdes) (version 2) | ecosystem: Environmental > Terrestrial > Soil > Grasslands ... | reverse complement strand
GAGATTCTTGCGGCCCTCGGGCTGTTGAAAGAGCGCGGTGGGACGGGCTTCGATGACGGGTTGCTGTGGCTCGCGCAGTCGCGTCGCCATCCATCCGGCGACCGACGAGACAAAGCCCAGGAACGTACGCCGATCAGAACGCAGCATGATTCCTATAACTTAGCGATGCTTGACTGCGCTGGTCCCCTATGTACGTTTCGCCGTCTCCCCGACCTATACCTCAACAGGAGCTCGCATGAAGCGCATCGCATTGGCCGTGGCGGTCGTCGTCATGGCTGCAGGCGCGTGCAAGAAGGCGGAAAACAGCAACGCGGGCATGCAAGCCGACACGACGAAGATGATGGCCGACTCGATGAAGATGGCGCCCGCCGACACGACGCATCATATGGCGGCCGACACGGCGAAGGCACCCGCGACGCCGCCGCCGGCGCCGGCGCGTCGCCCGACGCGTCGCCCGTAGCAACGCGCAGTTGTAGGTGGGAATCAAGCCCGGGCACCGCCCGGGCTTTTTGTTTGCACCGACCGCTGGATTGCCGCCCGCGTGTCGAACGGCGGCGTCCAGCCAAGCTCGTTGCGAATCCGATCGACAGAGTACGGGTTCTCCCCGAGGATGAACGACATCGCCGCGTTTCCGAGCGCGCTGTAACGGCCCGGCAACACCACGCGCAGCAACGAGCCCCAGGCAGCCACCCCGATCCGAATCAGTGCCGCGGGGATCCGCACGCGCATCGGCCGCACGCCCAGCGCCGCGGCAAACGCCTCCAAGAACTCACGCTGCGTGAGCAGGGGCGGCGCGTCGCGTGTGACGTTGTATGCCCGGAGCCCGAGTCGGGGCGGCGCGTCGAGCGCAGCCAGAATCGCCGACGCGACATTTCCAGCGTACACGCACGAAAGATGATTGGTGCCTGGGCCGATCTGCGGCAGGACGCCGCGCCGCAGATTCGCGATCACGCGCCGTATGAACAGCTGGTCACGTTCTCCATAGATGACGTTGGGACGGATCGCGATGGCCGACAGGCTACCGCGTGCCGCTTCGTCCTGGACCAGTTGTTCCGCGGCGCGCTTGCTGCGCGCGTAGAAATCTTTCACGGGGAGCGGTTGCCATGGATAGTCCTCCGTGATGTCTTGCGCTCCTGTCTGGAATACGGCGACGCGGCCGTACACGGCGACGGTCGAGATGTGAATGAGCCGTGCCCCCGTGCGCCGCGCCGCCTCGATCGCGAGCCGCGTGCCGCCGACGTTGACCCGCGTGAATTCCTCGAACGACTCGTGGGACGCGACGCGGGCCGCCGCGTGAATGATTGCCCGTACGCCGTCCGTAGCCCGTTGCCACGCGCTGGCGTCGGTGACGTCGCCCACGACGGCGTCGGCGCCGAACGCTTCCACCCCGCCGCGCGCGTGCGCGTGCACCAGTGCCCGCGGCCGCTCCCCACGCGCGCGCAGCGCGTCGAGGACGTGTGTTCCCACCAGTCCTGCGCCGCCGGTGACGAGAACCGTCACGCCGGCGTAACGCGTGGTGCGTCGAACGGCAGCTCGACGACGCGTGCTTCGCGCCCCGCCGCGCGCACCGTCGCGCCGCTCGGCACCTCCCGGCGCACCATCGCGAGCCCGATCCAGCGGCCCAGGACGGAGCCGCCGCCGTCGGGGAGCCAGGCGATGCTCGTCACGCGACCCACTTCGCGCTCATCGTGGGTGACCGCGTTCCAGCCGGTCGCCGGCGCCGCCGGCGGATCGGCCTCGAAGAGGAGGCCGCGCAACTGCCGGTTCGCGTGCCCGCGAAAATGCAGGCGGCTCACCGTCTCCTGGCCCGTGTAGCAGCCTTTGGTGTACGACACGCCGCCGATCTCGTCGAAGCGTACTTCCTGCGGGATCGTCTTCTCGTCGACTTCCGAAGCGAGTCGCGGCCAGCCCGCCAGGATCCGCGCGAGCTCGAGGGCATCGGCATTCGCCGGATACGCACCGGCCTCCGCCAGGCGTGTCCGAATGGCCTCGACGTGATCCATGGCCGTGGTCACCTGAAAGAGGAACGGCGCCACGTCATTCGCCCGCGCCACCTCGATGGGCCCTCCATGTGCCGAGCCCTCCATGACGTGATTGGCGGCGTGCGGAACGGGAAGGCCGGCCGCGCCCATCACCGCGACGGCATGCGTGCCGGCAATCCGCAACACGGTCGTGTGCTCCGTGCGATCCGCGGAGCGGGCGAGCCGCGGCGGCACGGAGCGTTGCAAGACCAGCAACGCGCGTTCGCGGCCCTCGGCCGGAACGGTGTACCGCACGCGCGATCCCAAGCGCGCCGCCCAGCCGTCCACGACGATCATTCCTTTGGGCGTGAGCAACGCGCCATAGACGAACGCGCCGTCGCCCGGCTTCTCGAGATCGTTCGTCAGCAGGCCTTGAAAGCAGGTGATGGCGCCCTGCGCAGGCCCGGTGAGATCGATGACGCCGACGTCGGCGCGCGCGACGATCGCGCCGGCCCGCAGGCGGTCGACGATCTCGGCGGGCACGGCGTCCTGCGCCAGCCGCGTCACCGTCGCGGGTGGAGCGCTGGGGAAGACATCGCTCATAAGTGGGCGAGCTCGGTCGCGCTGTGAGCCGCGAGCGAGTCCCAGACCAGGGCGGCCCCGCGTCCCTGGAGTGTCTGGGACGAGTGACTCGTGGTCAGCATCACGCAGGGCATGCCCGCGGCGCGCGCGGCTGCCAGCCCGTGCAAGGAATCCTCGATGACGACGCAGCGCTCCAGGCCGATCGGCCGGCGCTTGTTCAGCGCATCGTGCGCCGCGAGGTACGCGGCCGGATCGGGCTTGCTGCGTGGGACGTCATCGGCCGCGATGATGGTCTCGAAGCCGTCGGCGAGACCCATGCGGCTCAAGACCGCATCGATCTCCTGCCGCAAGGCGCCGGAGACGATTGCCAGGCGGAACTGTCGGCCCGCGTCGCGCACGAATTCCTGTGCACCAGCCACCATTCGCAACGAGGTTTCGACGAGTTCCAGGTACAGTTTGGACTTTTTCTCGACGAGATGCTTCAGCAACTCCGTGGTCAGGGTACGCTGCGCTCGGCGATACGCCTCCAAGAACCCGGTGCGATCGTCCAGGCCGAGGTAATGGGCGTAGTATTGCTCGCGGGTCAGGGTGATGCCTTCATCGGCCAGGACGCGCTGCAGCGCCCAACAATGCTGGGGCTCATCATCGACCAGCACGCCGTTGAAATCGAACAGCACCGCCTCGATCACCACGTCTCCTTCAGCCATGCGACGATGTTCGGCCAGCACGAAATCCTGGCACGCTCGCTCACGACCAGTCCACGATGCGACAGTCCCGGCGCGACCGCGAGCGTCTTGCGGGTCGCGCCGACGCGATCGACGACCTGCCGGCACGCTTGCGGTGGCGCATAGAGCCAATCGGACCCGCCGGCCACGCCGAGGTATGGCGTGCTCAACGCCGCCAGACCCGCGAAATAGTCGAAGCCATCGGTGCCGCGCCAGACGCCCCGCACGTTCCACTCCATCCATGCCGCGATGATCTCCGCTGCTTCGTCTTCATTGCCGAAGCGCAGCGCGCGGGCCGGGAAATGACCCAGCGCCCGGGACAGTGCGACGGTTGCGGCTGCCAACGCGCGCCGCACGGGACCGAGCCGGCGCGGGCCCGGGGTCCCGAGGGTGACGATCGCGCGCAGCGGCGCGGCGGCCGCCACGCGGGCGAGCCAGCAGAGACCGGCCGCCCCGCCCGCTGAGTGTCCCAGCCAGGCGAGCGGCGCGCCATCGGTTTCCTCGCGCACGCGCGCGACCAGGGTCGGGGTGTCCTGGAGAACCCAGTCTTCGAACGTCCAGGCCCCGCGGCGCGGTTCGCGCGCGCTCTCGCCATGGTGCCGCAGGTCGGCGAGCCACACGTCCAGACCGGCGGCGCCCAGAAAATGCGCCAGGCCGCCGGTGGAGGTGCCGTCGGCGGAATGCAGCCAGAGGCGATGGTTGGTGAACGCGCCGTGCACGAGGAGCACGGCGGGCCTGCCGTCGCGGTAGGCCCGCAGCCGGTGCAGGGCGAGGTCCACGCCGTCCGGTGTCGTGACGCGGCGCGCGCCTCCGGTCATTCGTAGCGCCCGGCGGCGCGGTAGGAATCATCGAGCAGCTCGACCGGATGCCGCACGCGCGCCGGGATGCGCGTGGCCGCGAGCCCGGCGCCAAGCTGCATGATGCAGCCGGGATTGCCCGTGGCCACCACCTGGGGCGCCGCGGCGCGAATGTGCTCGAGCTTCGTCTTGAGGACGGCGCGGGACATCTCGGGCTCGAGCAGCGTGAAGAGTCCGGCGCTGCCGCAACATTCGGAGGCGCCCGCAACCGGCACGAGCTCGAGCAGGGGAATCGCAGCAAACAGCTTCAGCGGCTGAGCGACGACGCGTTGCGCGTGCATGAGGTGACACGGGGGATCGTAAGCGACATGGAGATCGAGCGGGGCTCCCGGTGCGGGCGGATCCAGCAACTCCGTCACGTCGCGCACTCGCGCGGCGAATCGTGCGCCGTGCTCATCCCCCAGTAAGTGCCCGTACTCCTTCATCAAGGCTCCGCAGCCCGCGCTGTTTACGACGATCGGCTCCTCCCCGTCGCCGAACGCGCCGACGTTCGTACGTGCCAATGTGCGCGCCTCGTCCAGCAATCCCGCATGGGCGTGCAACGCGCCGCAGCAAATCTGGCCCGGGACCTCGCGGACGTGGTAGCCATTCACAGCGAGGGTTCGCCTGGTGGCTTCGTGCACATGCCAGAACAGGCCCTCCATGACGCAGCCTCGAAACAGAAGGGCGGCGAGGGGCGGCGAAGGGGCGGCGAAGGGGCGGCGAGGGGTCTTTGCCGCCGCCTTTCTCGCCGCCGCCTCACTCGCCGCCGGTTTTGTGGCCGCCAGCATCCCCATTGAGAATCCCAAGCGCCCCCAGCCAGCGAGAAGTCGCGGGAGCCCCGTTGCTCTGAGCAAACGGGCCAGCCGGTAGACAAGGCCGCTGATACCGGGCCTCGTCAACGTCCATAAGGCTAGGCGCGTGAGTCGCGAGACGCTGCGCGTGGCGGTGATCCGGCTGCGTGCTGCTTCGAGGCCGCGGCCGTACTGCACGCCCGAGGGGCACACGGGTTCGCACCCCCGGCAGCCCAGGCAACGATCCAGATGATAGAGGAGGGCGGCGTCGGTCGCGGCGAGGTCGCCGCGCTCGAGCCCTCGCATCAACTCGATGCGGCCCCGCGGTGAATCGGATTCATCGCCGGTGGCGAGGAACGTCGGACAAGCTTGAAGGCAAAACCCGCAGTGTACGCACGCGTCCAGCCCTTCGAATCCCCCCCGTTCCCCCCCCGTCATGTGCCTTCTGTGGCGACGACGAGCGCACCACCGGGATCGAACGTGCGGCGCAGGCCCGCGACGAGGGGGCCGACCCCCTCACGATACGCCCCGAAGTGACCGACGGCGCCACGCTGTGGCCACGGTGCACGCTCGAGCGTGAGCGGGACTTCGAGTCCGGCGAGCGTGCGGCGCAACCGTTGGAGCCGATCGATGCTCGCGTCACCGGTCCAGCGGATGGCGCCCGCCGCCGGCGATGCGGAGATCCATTCGTCGCCGAGCTGGTGCTGCAACAGATCGAGCAACTCGTCGCTGGCAGTGGGCACGCCGCCGATGCGGAAGGTCACCGGCCGGACGGCGAATCCCTCCGCCAAGCGCATCCAGAATGCGTGCGCCTCCTCGGCGCGCAGCGGCGTGAATCGGCCGCCGCCGCTCGCGGCGCCCAGGCCGGCTTCGTCTGCCGCGACGAGCGCGGGCGATCCCGCGAGCCGCACCGCCAGGACCCAGCGTTCGCGCCGGGCGAGGGCAGGCGACACGAGCTCGAGTGCCGCGGGCGTGAGGCCGGCGGCCGCAATGTCCTCTCCCACCTGTGTGAGATCTTCGCGCGCGCCCTCGAGTACGTAGGTGATGTCGGCGCGCGGCAGCGTGCGCAGCCGCAGATGGACGAGGACGATCACGCCAAACGCGCCAAAGCCGCCGGCCTGCAGGCGCGTGAGGTCGTAGCCGGCGACGTTTTTCATGACGCGCCCGCCGCTTTGCACCATGCGGCCGTCGCCGGTCACGAACGTGACACCGAGCAGATGGTCCTTGATCGGTCCGAAGCCGTGGCGGAGCGGGCCCGCCGTCGCGGTGGCAACGACGGAGCCGAGTGTGCGCCCAGCCAACCCAGGCGGATCGATCGCGAGCCAGGCGCCGCGATCGGCGAGCTGCTGGCGCAGCTGATCGAGTCCTATGCCCGCCTCCGCGGTCGCCGTCAGGTCGGAGGGTTCGATCGCGGGGACGCGATCGAGACGGCGCGTCGTGAGCGCGAGGTCGGCCGGCGCGTCACTCTGGAGCCAGGTGCCGGCGCCCTCGATCCGAACACGCCAACCCTCCTGGTGCGCCGTGCCCAACAGCAGGGCGACAGCATCGGGGGAGCCGGGCGCGACGCGGGGGACGCGATCGGTGCCCGCTTCGAGCACTGCTCCTTCACCCAGCAACGCTGTGACTTTGTCGAGGATCGTCATGCGACGGCCCTCGGCCGAGCCGAAACCCACTCGCGACACGCGTGGAGTGGCACGACCTTCCCCGGATTCACCCGTTCGTCGGGATCAAACACCCGGCGCACCGCGAGCATCGCACCCAACGACTCGGCATCGAAGATCAGCGGCATATACCTGAGCTTGTCGATTCCCACCCCATGTTCGCCAGTGATCGTCCCCCCGGCCGCGATGCACGTGGCCATGATCTCCGCGCTCGCCACCTCCACGCTGTGTTTGAGTGTCGGGTTCGTCGCATCGAACGAGATGTTGGGGTGGAGGTTGCCGTCGCCGGCGTGAAAGACGTTGCTGACCACGAGTCCATAGTTCTTCGCGATCGTAGAGATCGTGTCGAGGACATGGGGGAGGGCGGAGCGGGGGACGACGGCATCCTGGACCACGAGATCGCGCGACAACCGGCCCATCGCGCCGAAGGCCTTCTTGCGGCCCTGCCACAGCCGCTCGCGCTCGGCCTCGCTGGCGGCAGATCGCACCGATCGCGCCCCCGATTTACGCAGCAGCTCAGTGACCACCTCGGTCTCGGCCACCACCGCGTCGCCATTTTGGCCGTCGATCTCGGCGAGCAAAACGGCAGCAGCATCACGAGGGTACCCGGCGGCGTAGACTGAGTCCTCCACGGCACAGATGCAGGACTGGTCCATCATCTCGAGCGCCGCCGGCACGATCCCGGCGGCGATAATCGCCGATACGGCTTCGCCGGCGGTCCTGATACTGCTGAAATCGGCCAGCAGCGTTCTGATCGCGCGCGGCAACGGCGTCAGGCGCACGGTGATCTTCGTCGCGACGCCGAAGTTGCCTTCCGAGCCCACGAACACCCCGACGAGATCCGGGCCGCCCCCTCCCGGCTCGCCGCCCGGACTGCCGAGCTCGACGAGCGAGCCATCGGCCAAGAGCACTTCGAGGGCGAGGATGTGATTCGCCGTAACGCCGTACTTGAGACAATGCGGCCCGCCGGCGTTCTCGGCGACGTTCCCGCCGATGGTACAGGCGCTTTGACTCGACGGATCGGGCGCGTATTGGAGACCGTGCGGTTTTGCCGCGGCGCCGAGCTTCGCATTGACGACGCCGGGCTCGACGACGGCGCGCCTGTTGTTCTTGTCTATCTCGAGGATTCTGTTCAGACGCGTCAGCACGAGGAGCACGGAGCCCTCGTCGGCGAGCGCCCCGCCCGACAGGCCAGTCCCCGCGCCGCGCGGCACGAAGGGCACGCCGAGCGCCGCGAGCAACCGCACGACGGCGATCACTTCCTCGCGGGAACCGGGAAGCACAACGAGATCGGGAACGCGACGGTGAGTGGGCAGCCCATCCATCGAGTAGGTCACGCGTTCCGCACGCGCTTGGCGCAGGTGCGTCTCGCCGACAATTGCGGCGAGGTCCCGTGCGAGAGTCGGAAACATGCCTATATACTAGCACGAAGGGTCAGGAAGCGATCTTCCTGACCCCCGAGCCTCATAGTCCCTCAGCCTCTAGGCCGCTCGCCAGAATCCCTTGAGAGCCTTCCCATCTGGAGATTCGCGCAGCTTCTCAAATGCGCGTTCCCTAATCTGCCTGATTCTTTCCCGCGTGACGCCCATGAGCGCACCGATCTTCTCGAGCGTCATCGCCTCGCTGCCCTCTTCGAGTCCGTAATAGAGATAAAGAATCTTGCGCTCGCGCGGCGTGAGGTACTTCTGGAAGATCCGATCGATGAACTCGCGCATCAGTTTGCCGTCGGTGCGCTCCTCGATCTCGCCGCCTTCCTGCCCCGCGAACCGCTCGCCGAGCGTCGCGGCATCCTTGTCGGTGCGATCGACGGGCGCGTCGAGCGACAGCTCCGCCGCCGTCATGCGGCGCGCGGTGCGCACGTTTTCGACACTGTCTTCCAGCGCTTGCGCGATTTCGTTGTCGGTGGGTTCCCGGCCGAGCTCCTGCGACAGATATGTTTCGGTGCGGCTCATGCGGATCAGCTGCGAATTCTGATTCAGCGGGATGCGGACACTGCGTGTCTGCTCCGCCAATGCCTTCAGCACCGCCTGGCGCACCCACCACACAGCGTATGAGATGAATTTGACGCCCTGATCGGGATCGAATTTCTTGACCGCCTTGAGCAGTCCTTCATTGCCGATGGCGACGAGCTCGGAGAGATCGAGTCCGTGACCCTGATATTTCTTTACGTAGGAGATGACAAATCGGAGATTGGCTGTGACCAAACGTTCCGCCGCTTTTTCGTCGCCCCGTTGCACACGGCGGGCGAGACGGCGTTCTTCAGCGGGATCTTTGATGAGGGGGAGTTTCTGTATGTCTTGCAGGTATTGGTCGAATGCTCCGGAGGGGGTGGTGCGGAAAAACGCCTTCGCCTTGCCGCCATTCGACCTCGCCATGCGTGACTCCCCCTGAAACGCGAGTTGGGCGTGAATATGGCGGGGTGGACCCGCCAGTTAGGCCACCTAAATCACGCGCCAATATAGGTTTTCGTGCCAATCCGTGCAAATCTACGCAGTTTTCCACATCACAAATTATTGGGTTTGTAGGGATTCCCCCGTTTGTCCACTATCCACAGCGCCTGTGGAAAGTACTTGAACCGTGACCTGACCGGAAGGTCGGTGACCTAGATCGGAGGGATTAGATCGGCGTGTGGAGAGGTGGACAGGAATGTGGGCTATGTGTTGACCAAGACCTGACGAATCGTCGCCTCGTCCACGGGGACCGTCCACCCCCGCCCATCGTCGCCGTGGGCGCTGCCGATCGCGCGCGGCAGCGCGACTCGGATCTCCGCCGCCCGCACCTTCTTATCCGACCGCATGGCCGCGATGAGATCGTCAACCTGGCTCGCGTCCGGCCGCTCGACAGGAAGATGGAGTCGCTCCAGCACGGTGGTGATCCGCTGCGCCGTCCCTGCCGGGGCGATGCCCAGCATCTCCGCGAGCCGGCTTTCGTACACCATCCCCATCGCGACCGCTTCGCCGTGCAGTACCTCGTATTTGGACGTGGCTTCGATCGCGTGCCCGACGGTATGCCCGAAGTTGAGGATCGCGCGTTTGCCCTTTTCTCGCTCATCCTGCGCGACGACGGATGCCTTGATCTCGACCGAGCGGCGCACGACGCGCTGGAGGGCCGGCGCATGCTTCGCAAAAATCGCTGCGAAGTCGCTTTCGAGAAACCCGAAGTACTCCGCGTCCGCGATCACGCCATGCTTCACCGCCTCCGCCAGACCCGCCGCGAGCTGCACACTGGACAGTGACGCCAGCAGCTCGGGATCGGCGACGACCACTCGCGGTTGATGAAACGCGCCGAGCAGGTTCTTGCCCGCGGGCACGTCCACCCCTGTCTTTCCGCCGATAGACGAGTCGATCATCGCCAAGAGCGACGTCGGGACCTGCACGAGCGGCACGCCACGGAGGTACGTCGCGGCGACGAAGCCGGCCACGTCGTTGACCACGCCGCCACCGAGGGCGATCACCGCGCAGTCCCGACCGAGATGGGCCGCGAGCATGCGGTCGGAGAGCGACGCCCAGGTATCGCGTGTCTTGTTCCACTCTCCGGCAGGAAACGTGAGGAGCTCGACCTGACACCCGGCACCAGACACCTGCTTGGCGATCGACTCCCCGTAAAGTTTTCCTACATGCGAATCCGAAATCACCGCATATGCGGCCGCGGGGCAGTACTCCGGTAGGATCTTGTCGAGCTGCTGGACAAGGCCGGGGCCAATGAGGATGTCGTAGGACGCATCCCGCTGTTCGACGAGCGGGACCCGGATGGTTACCACGTGATGTCGGGTTCGCCCGCCTGCGCGTTCACGGCGCGTGCCAACACAAACAGCACATCCGACAGACGGTTGAGGTAGTGGACGATGGACGGGTTTAGGGCTTGCTGGTGTGACAAGGCGACGACGGACCGCTCGGCGCGTCGACAAACGGTGCGTGCGACGTGAAATGCCGCGGCCTTCGGCGTGCCTCCGGGCAAAATGAAGTTCTTCAGCGGCTTCAGCTTCGCTTCATGGGTATCGATCACGTCTTCGAGGGCACCAACTTCAGATGGCCCCACCGCTGCACCGCTGCGCGCGAGCGCCTTTGTCCGTTTGTCGGCGTCCGGCGTCGCGAGCTCGGCTCCGATGGTGAACAAGGCGCGTTGAATCGTTTGGAGCAAGACGGATTCGAACGTCCGCGGCTCGAGCGCCGCTGCGAATCCGAGCGTCGCGTTCAGCTCATCCACGTCGCCGTAGGCGCGCACGCGAGAGTCGTCCTTCGGCACGCGTTTACCGCCGAACAGACTCGTCTCGCCCGCATCACCGGTCTTGGTATAGATCTTCAGAAGCCCCCCCTTACGCACCACGCACCACGCACCACGCACGACGTACGGTTGTCCAGAACGTATGTTCACGGGCAACGCAGCGCGAGCGGCTGCGCAGCGATGACGCGCCGCGTGGTGGCATCAACGACGGTCGCCCGCGAGTCGCGCGGCGAGACGTCGGCGATTTCGTCCACCAGGAGCAGCGCCTCGCCTCCCGAACCAGCGACGGTACCGCGTAATGAGTAGCGCACACCGGGATTCGGGCGCGCGATCATTCCGCCCACCAGTCGCAGGCGTACCGGTCGGACGACCCAACGCAGGTGCTGCAGATCAGGGTCGGTGACCGCGACGCCCGTGATCAGCGTCGTATCAATCTTGTCCTCGGCGACGGTGGCGACAAACGTTGCGCGAAATCCGACCGCGTACTGCGAGCGGAGCGCGACGAACTCGCCGGCATCCGCTGCCTGGTCGGGATCGGGCGTGGGGGCGTGCAGCAGCCCAAGGCTGCGTCCCCTGGTTGACACCTCCGCCCGGTCCGCGACGCGTTTGATGAGCGCCATGGCAGCCGCGGTGGACAGACCCGGTCGCGGCGTTCCGGGCCCACCGACGAACGGCGTCTGATCGAGCAGCGCGACGACTGTCGCATGCGATGGCGGCGCGCTGTGACCGGCCGCTCCCGGACGGAATGCCAACACCAGCTCCGTCACTAACCCCTCGTACCCGCACGTGTAGGGCGCGTGGAAGCGCGCCAGGGCCAGTCGGGCCGGCGCGGCGCCCTGCGCCGACAGCACCGTGGCGCTGCGAGCGTCTCGGCCCTCGACCGCCACGAGTTGGTGGCCCTCGAGCGCGTCCATCAGGCTGCGCTTGCCGGTGAGTTGGTGGTAGAAGTCACGCGCGAACTCATCGCCCGCCACGAACACGTGCGCCTCGCCGCCGAGGCTCCAGCCCAGCGCGGCATGCGGACCACCGGTCGCGCAGGCCAGTAGCCCGAGGACGATTACCACGCTAGCGTTCGCGCGATGCAAGAGGCCAAAGATATCACGATCATCGGTGCGGGCCCGACCGGTCTGTTCGCGGCATTTTACGCCGGAATGCGCGGGGCATCGCACCGCTTGATCGATAACCTCGACCAGGTCGGCGGGCAGCTCACGGCGCTGTATCCCGAGAAATACATCTTCGACGTCGCCGGATTTCCGAAGATCCTCTCAAAGGACCTGGTGAAGGCCCTCGCGGAACAAGGCCTGCAATGGAAGCCGCCGGTCCATCTCGGCGAAAAGGTCATCGGCCTCAGGCGCAGCGAGGAGAACGGCAAGACGCTCTTCACCATCCTCACCGATAAGGATGAGTATCCGGGCCGGACGGTGCTGATCGCCGGTGGCATTGGTGCGTTCACGCCCCGCAAGCTCCCGCTCAAAGACGCCGACCGCTGGAACGACAAGGGCCTGCACGATCGCGTGCTCAATCCCCGGATCTTCAGCGGCAAGCGCATTCTCATCGTGGGCGGTGGCGACTCCGCGTTCGACTGGGCCGTGAACCTCCATGGGGTCGCGAAGTCCATTGTGATGATCCACCGGCGCGACGGCTTTCGCGCCCATCAGGCGACGGTCGATCAGGTACAGGCGCTCGCTGCGGCCGGCAAGATGGAGCTGCGGACATTCTGGGAGCTGAAGGCGATCGACGGCAGTGAACGCATCGAGCGCGTCACGATCGTCAATAACAAGACAAAAGAGGAGGAGACGTTGCCGATGGACTGCGTCATCCCGCAGCTCGGCTTCGTCTCATCGCTCGGCGCGATCGCCGAGTGGGGACTCGAGATCGAGAAGGGCGACATCAAGGTCACGCAGACGATGGAGACCAACATCCCCGGCATCTACGCCGCCGGAGACATCACCACCTATCCCGGCAAATTGAAGCTCATCGCGACCGGGTTTGGCGAGGCGTGCATTGCGGTGAACCAGATCGCGCACTTCCTGAATCCGGCAGCCAAGGTCATGCCTGGTCACTCGTCGAACATGGCGCTCTTTGGACAGAAGGAAGACTAGCGCGCCAGCTGCACCACAACCGAGTCGATCTGCGCAAGCATCTGTCGTGTCGGCACGTCGTGCGCGTTGGCCTGGATCGAAAACGTGACGACGTGCCCATTCGCTTTCTCGATATATCCCGACAGCGTATTCACCCGGTCGATCGATCCCGTCTTCGCCAGCACCCGTCCTTCGATTGGCGTCCCCGCGAACCGCCGCAGTAGCGAGCCGCGCTGCTGCGCTCGCGGCAGGCCCGCGATGAACGGCGCACGCTTGGGATGACGGTACATGTAGGCAAGCAGCTGCACGAACGCATGCGGCGTGACGAGATTGCCGGCGGCCAATCCCGACGCGTCCTCGAGTGAGAACGCCGTCGAATCGATCTTCACCGAATCGATCAGAAAGCGCCTTTCCACGTCGAGGCCCTTTGACCAGCTCGCCGTATCGCCGACTTCGCGCCCAAGCAGCTTGAGCAACATCTCGGCGAACCAGTTCTGGCTCGAATTGAGAATGGGGAAGATCATGTCGGGCAGCGGCCGGCCGCGGTACTCAGCGATCGGGGTGCCGCAGCAGCGTAACCCGCGGTACACCATCGAATCCGTGGTACTGGCCGCGCCACCTGCCACGGCAATGCCCTTCTTCTGTAAAGTGGCTTCGAGCGCCCGCGCTGCGAACAGGTTGGGATCGGGCAGGGCGAAGCTCTCAATCCACGGCGAGCGGCTGAGCGAGACCGTGCCCTCCGCCCAGACGTCGAGTGTCCCGGGCTTCCGAAAGAAGTTGTCCCCGATGGTCGACGACGACTCGGCCGGAACCGTGCGGGCGCGGTTCTCGAACGTGAAGAAATGCAGGTCGGGATTCCAGGTAATCGCCGGCGGCTGATCGACGGCAGCGCCGGGCGCGATCTGGAAATCGACGCTGTTGTCATGGAAGCCGAGTCCGGACACGGGCGCCGCATACCACCAGTTGAGGTCGAAGGTATTCCAGCCAGGGTGGGTCAACGTCGGCTCGAAGTACGAGCCGTCACCCACGACCTTGCCGGTCACCCGCCGTAACCCTCGTGCCCGCAACGATTCGGCGATCGCATCCACGGCGGTCCATGTCGAGTCGCAACCGCCCGGCGCGAGCGTGTCGACCGTGTAGCAGCGCTCCGACCATGTCGGGTCGCCCCGACCGTACAGGATGAGGTCTCCTTGGAGCACGCCGTTCGTCACCGCGCCGTTGGCGTACAGGCCGGTGCGCACACGATAGTCCGGGGGCAGCAGCACCGTCGCCGCGGCCGCCACGATGAGCTTGGTATTGCTCGCGGGCACGGAGAAGCGATCCCCGTTCCGATTGAACAGCACCCGTCCCCGGTCGTCCTGCACGTAGATGTTCCACGTGGCGCGATCGAACGGTGGCTGGTCGATCAGGCGCGTTACGCGCTGTTGCAACGAGCCGCCTCCCCCGCTGCGGCTTTGCGCCTGGAGGGAGATCGCCGCGCTAATCGTAAGCGATGCGAGGATCAGCTTTCGCATAGAGCACGTCAGTGAGAAGGTTCACCAGCACGAAGATCACGGACAAAAAGAGAATGCTGCCCTGCACGGCCGGTAAATCGCGCTTCTGGATCGCGAGCAGAACGTACCGCCCCACCCCCGGCCAGGAGAATATCGTTTCGGTCAGGATGCTGCCGGTCAGGTAGTTGCCGACATCCAGTCCGAGGACCGTGATGATCGGCAGCAGCGCGTTGCGCAGCGCGTGCCGGCCGATGACACGCCGCTCGGCCAGCCCCTTGGCGCGCGCGGTGCGCACGTAATCGGCGGGCAGAATCTCGAGCATCGCGCCGCGCGTCATGCGGGCGAGAAAGGCAATCGAGCGCGTGCCGAGCGTCAATGCGGGCAGCACCAGAAACGCGATGCCTCCATACCCTGATGGCGGCAGCCACTGCAGGGCGACGGCGAAGAGCAGAATCAGCAGCAATCCGACCCAGTAGACCGGAAACGAGATCCCCACGTAGGCGATCAGCATGCTGACGCGATCGATCATCCCACCTGGCCGGATCGCGGCCAGCACGCCGAGGGTGATGCCGCAGGTGGCGGCCAGCAGCATCGCCGCGCCGGCGAGCTGGAGCGTCTTGGGAAAGCGCTCGGCGAGATCGCCGAGGACCGGGCGCTGCGTGATGTAGGAACGGCCCAAGTCGCCACGCACGACGCCCCAGACATAGTGCCCGAACTGGACAGGGATGGGCTGGTCGAGGTGCAGCTCGGCGCGCAGCCGGGCGATCGTTGCGGAATCGGCCCGCTCACCGACCATCTCGGCGACCGGGTCCCCGGGCACGACGTTGAGCAGCAGGAACGCAACGACGAGGACACCGAACAACGTGGGAATAGTGGAAAGCAGCCGCCGGCCGACGAGTGCAATCACTTCACACGCGCTTTCGTCCAGCGCTGCCCATTGAAGATCACCGGCACGTCCCAGCCGTCGATCGCGGGGCGCACGGCCCAGAGATCGACGGGGAACCAGAGGTAGATCCAGGGCGCGGCCTCAAAGACGCGACCGTCGATGCGAGTGTAGAACGCCTCGCGCTCGCGCTGATCGACCGTGCGCCGCGCGACCAGGATCAGGGAGTCGGTCACCGCGTCACTATAAAAGGAATAGTTGCCGCCGGGCCCGAAACTGGCGCTGTGAAAGAGGGGATACAGGAAGTTGTCGGCGTCCGGATAGTCGGCCCACCAGTCGAGGATCGCCATGTCGGTGTCGCCCTTGCGGACCGCGTCGCGCATACTGGACGCGTCGCGCGACACGATCTCGACGCGGATCCCCACGGCCGCGAGCTGCGACTGAATTGCCTGGGCGACGCGTCCCAGCTCCACATTGGTCCCGGACCGCCAAAGTTGCACTGCGAAGCCATCCCCAAACCCGGCCGCGCGCAGCAGCCGGCGCGCTGTGGCGGTGTCGTAGGCGTACGGTTTCCGGCCGATGTCACTGCCGCCGAGGGCGGGCGGAATCGCCCCGGCGGCCCGCTCGCCACGGCCGCTCCAGACGGTACGCAGGATTTCGGGCACGTTGACAGCGTGATTGATGGCGCGCCGGACGTTGGGATCGTGGAGGGGCCCGCGACGGTTGTTGAGGGCGACATACACTGCCCGGAGCGCCGGTTTTCGCTTCAGCCACTCCGCGTGCTCTTGCTCCCACCGCGCGGTCTCCCCGAACGGGATTTCGGTCACCGATACCCGACCGGCGAGAAACTCGGCGGCGCGGGTGAGCGGCTCGGGGATGATGCGCACGGTCAAAGACTCGCTTGCGGGCGCCCCTCCCCAATAATTGGGATTCGTCGCAAATCGCAGATAATCATCGTGCTCCCAGGCGACAAACCGCCACGGGCCCGTGCCGATGGGACGCTGGCTGAAGTCGGTAGGAAGGGGCGAGGGTACGACCGACGCGACCGGCATCGCGAGGAACTTGGGAAAAACCGCGAGCGGTTCGGACAGCGTAAACGCGACCGCGGTGTCGCCCAAGACTTCGATCCCGGGGACATCGCGTGCACGCCCGTCGGCGTAGGCAGCAGCGCCCGCGATCGGCAGGAGCGGCCACACGCGGCCGCCGTGGGTCTCGGGGCTCAGGACGCGCAGGAGGGCGCGCTTGACATCAGCGGCGACCAGCGGGCGACCGTCATGGAACGTGACGGCGGGCCGCAGGTGAAAGACGTAACGTAGGGCACGGCGGTCGGCGGCCCACCGGTCTGATAATCCAGGCAACAGATGGCCGTCGGCATCGAACTGCGTCAGGCCATCGAACAAGAGCGCCGCCATTTCCCCGGTCGGCACGTCGGTGGAGAGCGCCGGGTCGAGGGAGCGGGGGTCGTAGGTCTCGTAGTAGACCAGCCCCCGTCCCTCAGCCCGGCCGCCGGATTCACTATGGCAGGCGGCGAGAAAACAGAGGAACAGGGCGCTCTTCGCGGTGTCGAAAAGGTTGACAGTGCGGAGCAAGTGTCGCAACATAGCGGAAATTGGCAAACTACGTCAATTGCGTGTCATACACTGCCTGTGGCCCGCCGCGCTCGTGGCGACAACCGTCCTCGCCGCTCAAGAACAGGAGCGGGTAGTTCGGGGTCTGTCGTTCGCCGGTAACCGTGCACTCGATGACTACACGCTCGAGAGCGCCATCGCCACGACGAAGTCGAGCTGGTGGGCGCGCATGTGGTACGTGCGCTGGCTGGGACTCGGCGAGAAACGCTACTTCAACGAACTCGAGTTTCGCCGCGATGTTGTCCGGCTGATTCTGCTCTACCGTCAGAGCGGGTACATGAACGCCGCGGTGGATACCTCGGTCCTGCGCACGGCCCGCGACGTGTATGCGACGTTTCGGATCCATGAGGGCGAGCCGGTACGCGTCGCGCGCTTGGACGTGCGCGGCGTGGACAGCATCTTCAATGTCGCGAAGCTGAAACGTGACCTGCCGTTGCAGGTGGGCGATCCCTTCAACCGCTTTCTGTTGCAGGCGTCGGCCGACACGATCGTGGCACGGCTGCGCAACGTCGGCTACCCGTACGCCGAGGTGCTGCGAAACTTCGACTCGGAAGCCGGGGGTGGCATCCTCAAGGCCGAGGTCGAGCTGGACGTGCAGCCGGGTCCACGCATGCGCATCGGCGACGTCGACATTCGGGGACTCCGCGACGTGGACACCGGGACGGTTCGCCGGGTGATGTCGTTGCGGTCCGGCACATTGTTCAGGCAGGACGCGCTCTACCAGACGCAGCGCGATCTGTATGGCATGGGCGTATTCAATTCGGTCAACGTCGTGCTCGCGGATTCCATCGCGCCGCAGGCGCCCGGAGCAGACTCCACGGTACGGGTGCTGGTGCAGGTCGCCGAAGGCCCGCGCCACCAGCTACGGTTTGGAGGCGGATACGGCAGTGTGGAGTGCTTTCGGGTGCAGGGCGGTTGGGCCGCCCACGATTTCCTCGGTGGCGCGCGCTCGCTCGATCTGTCGGCGCGGGTGTCGAAGCTGGGCGGCACGCCCAAGGTCTCGACGGGATTGAACCAGTTCTGCAACCCGTTCGGCGGCACGTGGACGTTCGACACGCTGAACTACAGCGTCGGCCTCACGCTGCGCCAGCCCGCATTCTTGTCCCGCCGCAATGTTGGAACTCTGGGACTGCTGGTCGAACGTCACTCGGAATTCACCGTCTTTACGCGCGAGGCCATCGGGGGAAACGCCGACCTGACGCTCAACACCCGGAGCCCGCTGCCGGTGACGGTGGGCTACAGCTACTCGTTCGGCCGGACGCAGGCGAACGCGGGCGTTTACTGCAGCGTGTTTCGTGTGTGTGACCCGACGAGCCAGGAGTTCCTGCGCAAGAAGCACGGTTTCGGGGCAGCATCGGTGACCATCCTGCGGGACCGGGTCAACAACGTCTTGGACCCGACCGAGGGGAGTATCGCCACGGTCAATTTGGTGCATGCCTCGCGGCTCATCGGGTCCGACAGCGCGTACGAATTCAATCGCGGCGAGTTCGAAGTCGCGAAGTACTATCCGATCGGGCGCCGCAGCGTGTTCGCTTGGCGAGTGAGAGGCGGGACAATTTTGCCTCGCAAACTCACGATCGCTGCCCAGAAGGTTGCGTACGTGGCACCGGATCAGCGTTTCTATGCAGGCGGCCCAAACTCCGTGCGCGGGTATGGGCGGAACGAACTGGGGCCGCAGGTCTATGTCCTCATTGCCGATCCCACGGACACGTCGTCCGCACCGGTTGTGGACACCGCCGCAACCAACCGGGCAGGCGGAGAGAAGGTATTTCGCGCGGGCAACTGCGTGCCGGGCTGTGTTCAGACGCGACCGACCGGCGGCAACACGGTGATCATTGCGAACGCCGAACTGCGACTCCCATCGCCCATTCTGGCGTCGCGCATGCGGCTGGGATTGTTTGTGGACGTAGGCCAGGTTTGGGAACGCGGGGACGAGATCATAACCATCAGCGATGTGAAGGTGACGCCGGGCGCCGGTGTGCGTTTCACAACCCCTCTTGGTCCCGTCCGCATTGACGTCGCGTACAACGGGTATGCCACCGAGCGTGGCCCGCTGCTGTACCAGACCAGCGATACCGCCAGCACGATCACCCAAATCCGCCCCTCATATCCCCCGGTGCGGGCAGCCAAGACGTTCTGGCAACAATTCGTCTTGCAGTTCGCCGTGGGGCAGGCGTTCTAGATGATTCGCCGCTCGCTCGGTGTCGCGCTCTGGTCGCTGGTGGGCCTGCTCGCTTGCCTGCTCGGTGCGCTCAATGCGCTCGTCGGGACGCGCGCAGGGCGAAGCCTGCTGGCGCGGGTCGGCTCCGCGGTCGTCGAAAGCGCCGTGGCCGGATCGATCGAGGTCGGTGAAGTACGGGGATCATTGCTGACCGGGGTGGTGCTCACCGATGTCCGTTTGCTCGATCCCGACTCGACGCTCGTCGCATGGCTGCCCCGGGCGGAGCTTGGGTACAACCCGATCGACTTCGCGGCGGGCCGCGTGGTCTTCCTGGAAGTGCGCCTGGACCGGCCCATCATCAACATCGTGCAACACGCCAACGGCAGAACAAACTTCGACGAGCTGCTGCGTCTCGGTGAAAAGGACACGGTGACGGTCAAACCGCTGGGCCCAGCCGGCCCGCGGTCGCTCATCTTGCTGCGTAATGTGCAAATCCAGGACGGCTCGCTCACCTTGCGTTTGCAGAAACACGGCGAGGTGTCGAGTTCCCACGAAGAGATAGAGAACTCGGGGGAGGACGGCCGTTACCGCGTGCGGCGCTTCGAGCACCTCAACGCGCGGCTGGCGGCGCTCCGCATTCAGGCGCCGCGCGAGAAGGGCATTCGCATCGACGTGGTGCGCCTCGCCACGGAGAGCAGCGACCCGAAACTGTCGATCGCCGACGTCGTCGGCCGCGTGACGATCGACGGGCGCACGCTCGACGTCGACCTCTCCCGGGTGCGGTTCCCCGGCACACAGTTCCGCGCGCGCGGCACGGTGCAGTGGCCGCGGGACACGCTGCTCTGGAACCTCGTGATGCGCGCCGACTCGGCGACGCTCTCCGACATCCGGTTCATCGACCCGCGGTTCCCCGACCAGGCCGTGTTGCACGGCGGCGTGACGCTCGCATCGCACGGCGGTCGTGTGCTGGAGATTCAGCTGCGGCCGCTCGACCTCACGTTCGGTAACGGTCGGCTCACCGGTCATGTCACCGCCTTCAGCGCAGCGGACTCCGGGCTGGTGGCACTGCGGCAGGGTGACCTCATGGCGCGCGACCTCTCGCTCGACCTGCCGCGCGTGTACATCGATTCGCTGCCGTTCTACGGCCGCCTGACCGGTCAAACCCTCGTGGACGGGCCGATGAGCGCGCTGAAGATCGAGACCGACTGGTCATTCCGCGACTCGCTGGTTCCCGGCTGGCCCGAAAGCCAGATCAACGGCAAGGGGGAGATCAATGTGGCGGGGAAAGATCTCGCCTTTCAGCCGTTCGCGGTGACGGCTGCGCGCCTCGACGTCGCCACCGTCCGCCGGCTCGTCCCGGCGTTCGATCTCCAGGGCGAGCTGGATGCGAGCGGAACGCTGACCGGCACCCTCAAGCACACGGTGTTCAGTGGCACGCTCCGGCATCACGACGGCGACCGTCCCGTGAGCGTCGTCCGCGGCGTCATCGGGCTCGACACCCGCACCGACGTCCTCGGGGTCTCCGCCGACGTCCGCGCCGACTCGTTGGCGCTCGATGGGCTCACCGGACGGATCGCGCATTTTCCGCTGCGGGGCACACTCGCCGGGACGATCCGGCTGAGCGGCGACATCGCGGGGCTCGAAACGCACGTCGACCTCGACATGCTGGGGGGGGGCGGAGGCGGCGTGCGCGGCGACGGGACGTTGGTGCTCGGCGCTCGCGGCGCGCATCCCGGCTATGGCGCCCGCGACTTCACGCTGCACGCGCAGGATGTGAACCTGAAGCGCTGGCTGGTGCGCCCCGGTGCGCCGCCGTCTCGACTCAGCTTCACCGCGAATGGTAGCGTCGGCGCGGACAGTGTCGCCACGCCGACCGGCGCAGTCTCGTTCTTTCTCAATCCGTCATTCTTCGCGGGAGCCGTCATCGACACAGGCGCGACGCGCGTCCGTTTCGCGGATGGACAACTGTTCGTGGACTCGCTGCGAGTGCAGCAGCCGGGATTGCTCACGAGCGGCAGCGGCGCGCTGGGCTGGCGCCGGCCGGATCACGGCACACTGGTGCTCGACTTCGCGGCCGACAGTCTCAGCGTGCTCGATTCCCTGGTGACCTGGTTCGCCGGTCCGAGCGTCGTGGCCGCGTCCAGTGAAGCCAAGCTCAATGGCTCAGCGCAAGTGCGGTTGTCGCTGGTGGGCGCGCTCGACTCGGTGTCCATCGGGGTCAACGCCACGGTTGCGGACCTGCAGTGGCGCGGCTGGCGGCTGCCCAAGGGCGAAGGGACGCTCGATTATCAGCCGGGACGGGTGCCACGCTTTGAAGTCGATGCGAACCTCGATTCGCTCGGCTACGGCCGGCTCGGGTTCGGGGCGGCCGCTGCGCACGCCCGCGGCACGCGTGATTCGCTCACCTGGTTCGCACGCTCGCGCATCGGCGATCTGGGCGCGTTCCTCGCTGGCGGCCGCTACGCCAGACCGGGTGGGGGCGGGGGGGGCGGCGGCGCCGCGGGTGTCCAGCACGCCGTCGTCGATTCGCTGGCGGTGCTGCTGCCGACCGGGGTGTGGTTCCTCGAGCACCCGACGGCGCTGGCGTTCGCTGACTCCGTGCTGCACGTGGATTCCACCGCGCTGAAGAGTGCCGCAGGTGCCGGTCGCTTCGCCGTCGCAGGCGACCTGCCGGCCCGCGGTCCGATCAACGCGCGCGTGGCGCTCGAAGGCTTTCCACTCACCGGCATCTACGCCCTTATGGAGCGTGACACGCTGGGCGTCGCGGGCGCCGTCACGGCCACGATGGCCGCCACAGGAACGCGCGCCAATCCACTCTATAGCGGATCCTTCGCGTTCTCGGATGCGGCGTTCGGGTCCTTCCGCGCGCCTTTCATGGACGGGATCATCGACTACCGCAACCGGCGGTTGAATGGGGAGGTGCATCTCTGGCGGTCAGGACAGCAGGTCCTGAACGTCACCGCGCACCTGCCCCTCGATCTCGCGCTCGCACCGGTCGCCCAACGGCAGCTGCCGGATACGCTCTCGGTGCAAGCGCGCGCCGACAGTGTGGATCTCGGTGTGCTGGCCGCCGTCACGACGACCGTCCAGCAGGTGGAGGGGGTGTTCAACGCCGATCTGGGTATCGGGGGCACCTGGGAGGCGCCGCGGCTGCGGGGCGGGCTGGAGATCGGCAACGCGGCCGCCACCATTCCCGCACTCAACGTGCGGTACGCGAAGATGAACGGCCGCCTCTCGCTGCAGGGCGACACGATTCGCGTCGACAGCCTCGCCGCCACGAGTGAACAGGGCCGCGCCGAGCTCACGGGCTACCTGCGCCTCGAACGGCTCACCAAACCGGTGCTCGCGCTCAACATCACCACGTCGAATTTCAAGGCGCTGGATCTGCGCGGCTATTTGACCGTTACCGCGAGCGGCCGCGTGGCGCTGACGGGCCCGGTGTTCGGCGCGACTCTGACCGGCCGGGGGACCGTGACGTCCGGCGTGCTCCACTTCGCGGATCTCGTCAACAAACGAGTGGTGAACCTCGATGAACCGTGGGTGCAGGACCTGATCGACACCTCCCTCATCCGCCGGCAACGGCTGGGCCCCGAATTCCAGAGCGTGTTCTTCGACAGCCTGCGGATCAGCAACCTGCAATTGACGATGGGTCAAGACGCGTGGCTCAGGTCCAGCGAAGCGAACATTCAGCTCACGGGATCGGCGCAGGTCAACAAAGTGCGGAACAACTACGTGCTGAGCGGGACGCTGCAGGCGCCCCGTGGGACGTACCGGCTGCAGGTTGGTCCCGTGACGCGCGAGTTCGTCGTTTCGGAAGGAACCGTGCGCTATCTCGGCACGCCGGATCTGAATGCCGAGCTCGACATCTCCGCGCGTCACGTCGTGCACCCCTTGCCGGGGACCGGGGACAACAAGGACATCATCGTCATCGCGCACATTCAGGGGACATTGCTCGTGCCGAAGCTGACACTGGAGTCGGATCAGGGTGCTATGTCGCAGACCGAGCTCATCTCGTATTTGATGTTCAACAAGCCGAGCTTCCAGCTGGGGAGCGGCGAGACGGCGCTCATGGGCAACGTGTTGGCATCGGCGTTCGCGGGCGAGCTGGAGCGGACCTTCGTTTCCGACCTGGGTGTGCCACTCGACTATTTCGAGATCCGTCCGGGTGATCCCAACAACCCCTTCTCCGGCGCACAGGTCGCCGCGGGATGGGCGATCGGTGGCAAGACCTTCCTCGTGCTGAATGCCGGCTTCTGCTCGCCGAACCAGAGCAATCAAAGCGCGCGGCTGGCGAACACGCTCGGGGCGAGCCTGCAGTTCCGGTTCAGCCCGGAGTGGCGCACTGAAGCGAGCGTCGAGCCCGTGCGGAGCTGCGGGATCGCGAGCATCACGCAGCCGCCCGTGTCGCGCCAGGTCGGGTTCGATCTGTTTTGGGAACGGCGCTACTAGGTGACGCGGGCGCTGCTGATCACGAATCCCTTTGCAGCGCGCGCGGACGCGCGCGCCGTCACAGCGATTCTAAAGATCCTCGGCCGCGGCGGCTGGAGCGTGGATCTGCGCACGATCACGGGCCCAGGTGATGCGCGGCGCATCGCCGAGGAGTCGCTCGGCGCAGGATTCGACATCCTCGTGAGCCACGGCGGCGACGGCACCGCGATGCAGGTGGCAGCCGGCATCGCCGGATCTGGCGTCGCCCTGGGTGTCGTTCCGGGTGGGACTGGAAACGTGCTCGCGGGCAACCTGCGGCTGCCGCGCACGACCACGGGAGCCGCGCGCGCCTTGCTGCAGGCGCGCGCGCACGCGATCGATCTCGGCGTCGTGCAACGATCGGACGGCGCGCATTACTTCGCCGTCGTCGCCGGGACGGGATTTGACGCGCAGCTGATGGCGGGAACCGGTACCCAGGAGAAGCGACGCTGGAAGTTCGGAGCCTACATCGCGCGTGCCGCACTGACGCTTCCGTCGGTGCGGAGCGCGGGGCATCGCGTCACCGTGGACGGCAAGACCGAGGACCTCCGCGCCGCCATGGTGCTCGTGCTCAATTGCGGCCAACTCCCGCCAGGGTTCCTGAAACTGCGTGCGGACCTGTCGCCGGACGACGGTTGGCTCGATGTGATGGCGCTGGATGCCGATGGCGCCTTGCAGAGCGCGACCGCGGTGATGGAGCTGTTCCTGGGGCGCGGGCGCAACGGGAAAGGGCGGCGGGTGTGGTGGGCGCGGGGACGGACGGTGCGGGTCGAGGTGCCGGACAGCGCGCCGCGACCCGTGCAGCTCGATGGCGATGTGACCGGCGAGACGCCGTTCGAAGCCCGGTTGTTACCTGGCGCGCTGTCGGTCTTGGTCGGACCCGCATTCAAGGCACATCATGGCTGACACGCTGCTGCTCGTCGACGACGATCCGGCGGTCCTGCGCGCGATCGGCGACTACTTCGAGCGCATCGGCTACGAAGTGTGGCGCGAGGGCACTGGCGAGGAGGCGATGGAGACGTACCGCCGAGTACGTCCCGACGTCGTCGTGCTCGATCTGCATCTGCCGGATGCGAGCGGCCTGGTCGTTCTGGAGCGACTGCGCCGCGAAGGCGCCGCGGTGATCCTCCTGACCGGCCAGGGCGACATCGAGACGGCCGTGAAGGCGATGCAGCTCGGCGCGGAGAACTTTCTCACCAAGCCCGTCGACATGACGCATCTGTCCGCCGCGATCGCCCGCGTGGCGGAGAAAGTGCGGTTGTCACGGCAAAACGCGCGGCTGCGCGCGCTCGATCATGAAGCCGAGGGCGTGGGGTCGCTCGGCGCGTCGCCGACGATGCAGGCGCTGGCCAAGCAAGTCGAGCTGCTCGCGGCGAGTGAGCGATCGACCGTGCTGCTGCAGGGCGAGAGCGGGACGGGGAAGGGCTGGGTGGCACGCGTGATTCACAACCTGTCGCCGCGCTCCGGCGGTCCTTTCGTGGAGGTCAACTGCGGCGGCTTATCGGCGACGTTCCTCGACTCCGAGCTGTTCGGCCACGAGAAGGGCGCCTTTACCGACGCGAAGGAGCGCAAGGTCGGGCTCTTCGAGCTGGCCGATCATGGGACGATCTTTCTCGACGAGATCGGCGAGCTCGCGGTCGAGCTGCAGCCCAAGCTGCTGCACGTCTTGGAGATGAAGAAGTTCCGCCGCCTCGGCGGGACGCGTGAGCTGGAAGTGGACGTGCGGCTCGTCACCGCCACGAACCGCGATCTGGTCCGCGACGTGGAAACGGGCCGATTCCGGGAAGATCTGTACTACCGTCTGAACGTCATGCCGCTGACCTTGCCGCCGCTGCGCGACCGGACCCGTGAGGACCGTCTCGATCTGGTCAACCGCATCTTGTTTGATCTCAAGACGCAATTGCCGGGATGCCCCAGCGAGTGCACCACCGACGTGCTGGACCGGCTGTTGTCGGCGCCGTGGCCGGGCAATGTGCGCGAGATGCGCAATGTGCTCGAGCGGGCCATGATTCTGGCGCGCGGGCAACCGACGATTGGCTGGGAACAGTTGCCGCCCGACCTGCGGCAGCGCTCACCCACGGACCGCCGCTATCAGGCGCAGTCGCTGTCCGAAATGGAGCGACAACACATCGAGCGCACGCTGCGCCATCATAGTGGGAACCGCACGCGCGCCGCGCTCGAGCTCGGGATTTCGCGCGCGACGCTCATCAACAAGATCAAAGCCTACAGCCTGAACGTCTAAGCCACAAAGAGCCCGATGCCCGTCAGGATCGCGATGAGTCCAAATCCGATTCCCGCGCGAGGGCCGAAGTACTTGAATCCAAGGAATGACGTGAGGGCGAGGCTGATGAATACGGCCCATCTGATCGGGAGCAGAGCGTGCGCTTGGGTGGGGTCGAGGGCTCCCAGCACCCAGAGCACGACGATCGGGACGAGAAAAGCCGCGCTGACGCACAGGCCATTCCCCAGCCAAAAACGGAACCATGTGGTGTCGGCGCCCTGCCACGTGAAGTAGACGGACTTCATTTCAGCAAAGACCCGATCGGCCTCGGCCCCCGCCCGGGGCCCGCGCCGTGCGGTTCCCAGCATCCCACCGAACGTGTGACCGAGCGTCGCCAGCAGCAGCAGCCCGGCGCTAATGCGGTACAGCATCGATCGCTCCTTGAAGAAGTGCTATCTTGCGGGAGAGATTATGGCCATGGACAAGCCGAAGCTCAAAGAGCACGATGGCATGGTGTGCCGGGCCTGCGGGAATGAAGAGCGGGCCTCGGAAGGGTATCCGTGCGCGGACTGCGGGACGTTCATTTGCCTGATCTGCACCTTCCGCGGCGTCATGCGCTGCAAGGCCTGCGAGCAGAAGGCGCAGTCCAACAAAGCCTAACCGCGCCGGCGCTTCAGCTCGGCCACCAGCTCCTCCCGGGGCGCACCGAGCTCTTCAGCCAGTCTGCTCAGTGCCGCGTCCGTCCCCGACCAGTCGCGCGCCGCCGCCAGCGCATCGAGCGCGACTTCTTCGATCGCCGCCGACCGTTCTTCGAGATCGCGCGTGCGCACAGCCACCTCCCGCGCCAGCCACTGCTCCAGCTCGCGCCGATCGACTTCGAGCTGCCGCTGTCGCAACGCGTGTTGCAACGACAGCTCCAGCTCCTCGAGGTCGACCGGCTTGATGAGGTAGTCGTAGGCACCGAGCTTGAGGCATTCGATCGCGGTGCGCGGCTCGTCGATCGCCGTGAGCATCAGAACCGCGAGGTCGGGATCTTGGGCCAGCACTTTCGGCAACAACTCCACGCCGCTGGTTTCGGGCATCCGGATGTCGCAGAGCATCGCCTGGGGGTGGTGCGCCGCCAGCAGCTGCAGCGCTTCGCCCGCATTGGATGCCGCCTGCACGTGATAGCCCAGCCGGCTGAGAAAGCGCGTCAGTGCCTGGCGGATGCCGTCTTCATCGTCCACCACGAGCACGGTCGTGCGCTCGACGGGAACCTTGGGAGCAGTCATGGCCGTCAACGTTGATGACGTTATCTTGGCGCGTCAATGAGCATTTCGCCTACAAACCTCGCCGCCGTCCCAGGCATTACCGTCGGTCATACGACGATCGAAGCGCACGGGACCGGTTGCACCGTGGTACTCGGTCCGGAGACCGGACTCAGGGCCGCCGTCTGCATGCGCGGCCGCGCCACCGGAACGCGCGAGCTCGACGTGATGGATCCGCGGCACCTTGTCGAACGCATCGACGCGATTCTGTTCACCGGTGGCTCGGCGCTCGGCCTGGGTGCGGCCGACGGCGTAATGCGCTGGTTGCGCGAGCGCGGCCGCGGCTTGCCGGTCGGTGACAAGGGAACCATCCCGATCGTTCCCTCCGCCGTGATTTTCGATCTCGGCAATGCCGGAAAACCGCTCGGGTGGCCAAGCCCGGACGACGCCTATCGCGCCTGTGATAACGCCACCCGAGACTTCGCTGAAGGACGCGTGGGCGTTGGCCGCGGGGCGACATGCGGCAAGGCCGCGGGGCTCGAGAAGATGGTCCCGGCCGGCCTCGGCTCCTGGGCGGCACGATTCGGCGATGTCATCGTTTCGGCACTCGTGATCGTGAACGCGGTCGGCGACGTGCGCAACGCGCGCGGCGAGATCATCGGCGGCTCGGTCGACAGTGTCCGCTATCTCGCCGAGGGTGGCGCGCCGCTGGGCGATCCCGAACGCCTGAATCGCAACACGACGCTCGCCGTGATTGCGACAAACGCCGATTTGGGTCGGGTGGAGCTGCAAGCGCTCGCGCAGTCGGGCAGCGATGCCCTCGCCCGGCGCATCACGCCGTACGGCACGTTGTTCGACGGCGATGTGATCTTCGCCGTCAGTACCTCCACGACCAAGCCGAAGTCACCGCTGCAAGTCGAGGCGATCGCCGCGCTCGTCGTCCCCGAAGCAGTCGAGCGTGCGGTGCGCCATGGATAAGATTGAACGGGCGGTCGACGACATACGCCGCAAATGGACACCGGACAACCGCCTCGCCGTGTTCGACATCTCGCTGCTGCCAAAGGGTGTCGCGGGTGTGACCTCGAGTCGCGACGCGCGCGATGCGCTGCGCCGCCTGGCCGGCGAAGCGGGACTCGTCGAAAAAGTCGAGCTGATTCCTGATGGCGTCGTCACACCGGCGGCGATCGTGACGGCGGCGCTGGCGCCGCTCATGGGCGAGCCGCGCGTCTCCGCGCCGCGGGTGACTGAGGCGCTGCACGGGGAAATCCTCGATGTACTCGAGCAACGCGAGGAATGGCTGCGCGTGCGGGCGCCGGACGGCTACATCGCGTGGCTGAACGCCGGATATATCGCGACCGGCCCGACCGATTGGGCGGACGATTGGGCGGAGCGCGCGACGGCCCGGTCGCTGGGCGCCGATATCGTGACCGCCGATGGCCGCCGCAGACTCCCGACGGGCGCTCGTGTTGCGCTCCGTCGCGGCGTGGTGGAGCTGGCCGGTGGCCAACGCGGTGCGGTGGCCGCCGGTAACGTGCGCCGCGAGCAGGAGCTCCGTGTTGAGGCACGACATCTCGCGCTCCCGGAGCTGGCGCAGAAGTGGTAC
>Ga0209375_1000652_pt1 | contig 28627 bp, 26 predicted proteins | sample GraSoiAngelo_131_FD_185888 | JGI IMG/M metagenome (GOLD analysis project Ga0209375, IMG submission 185888) | Grasslands soil microbial communities from the Angelo Coastal Reserve, California, USA - 14_0929_02_30cm (SPAdes) (version 2) | ecosystem: Environmental > Terrestrial > Soil > Grasslands ... | reverse complement strand
CCCGCGGATCAGAGCAGGGCAAAGAAAACGCGCGGCAATTCGCCGACGCGCCAACAAGCCGGCCACCGTCCGGAAATGACCGTTTGCACGCGCCTGCTGTGTGGTGACCTGGCAAACTCAATCCCGTGACGAAAATGAGAGTCGATTGACCAGCCTACCGGCCCGACAGCTTTACGGATTTCCAACCAGCAGCAATTAGGGCGAAATACGGTCCGTGAGCGTGTCCGTATGATAATCGGTGTGCTCACGCATGCGCGACCAGGGACTGTCCTTTTTGGTGGTCTGCGCCACGCTATTTTTTTCCCCAGTGGCAAAGTCGTCCCATGAATTGTAGCGAGCAATGGTTAGGAACGTCCAGGGGCCGCCTTCCAAGTGCTGCATCAACACGTTGCCCGCACTGGTGTCATTTGCTCCGGGGGCTTCGCTGAGCGCTTTTTCCAATTGCTCACGATGCCCGGGGGCAGGGCGATAGTAAGAGACAGAATAAACCGAGCCCGAGCTCTTCGACGCTGAGTCACCATCAATACCCATGGCCTTAGTGAACTCTTCCCAGGAGGGACCGTTCACAAACGTATCGTTATGCCACGCGCTGAGGTCACGTTTGTCTGGAGGCACAGCGGTACCAGCAGCCTCTACGGTCGCTTTTGGGCCCAGATGCGTGATGACCACATAATCCCAGGCGTCGCCATCCTGATGACGCAAAACAATAAAGTGATTAGGCATCGGATTGTTGGAATCAGGCGTCTTTAGCCAATCGCCCAATTGAGCCGCTTTGCCGAGAGCGGCCTTGGTGAAATGGACATGATAAACGTCGGTGCGTTTGCCGGCGCCGGCGGGTGCGGCACTCTTTTCAGAGGGCTTCGTTGTTCCCTGCGCGTGAACAACTGTAAGCGGCAATAGGCTAATTAATGTGATGGCGATGATACTTGTTAGTGACTTCATAGTTATTTTGGTTCTGAAGGTAGGTTGGATTGAAGCTTGGAGGACGTGGGACTTTAGTCGTACACGCGGCTAGGCGCCGGGGTTCTCATTTCATTTGATTTTTGCGGTCGAATTTACCCAGGCATCCAGCTAGGTCTTCTCATAAACGTCCAAGGTAATAGCCTGATTCCTTCCATTCAGGTCTCTGTATTGAAACTGAGTGGTTCCTATTTTACTGAATCCGGCAGGTGCAGGTGAGCCTTGTCTCATTTGAAGGATGCCGCCTGTGACGAAACCGAGGATAATTAAATTTCGTTATTGTTTTCATGTGTTTCTTCCTTTCATCGTCCTTCTCCAGAATTTGCCGGCCCAAGTTTGGAAAAAATCTTTCCAGAATCGGAAAAATTCTGAACTCTGGTCCGGCATTAGAACCGCGAGAATAGTCTGCTTGAGGCAGGTCGCGCTATGGGACCTTGGTCTATTAAACTTTAGTATAATATGGAGGGTGCGAGTTGAGGGTTGATAGTTGAGAGTTGATGGGCTTAAAAGAGCGGAATGTTTGAAGGGATGGCGGACCAAACCTGTTTTGTCAGGCGGGAAACACGCCGGTTCTATCAAAAACGCGTCGCTGTTTCAGTGGGGCAGATGGGAGGTCCTACCGGGTTGCCATTGACATCGTAGAGTTGAGACGTCCCGGTGGCGGTATAACTGCTTCCTGAAACGTCCACAACCACATCCCGCATCTCTATACGCCATCCCGCAAGCGTGCCGCCTGCATTAAAGACGAAAAACTTTACAGTGTAAGAGTAATGTCCGTCGGTTGAATGCTCCCAAACTCCGTGGCCGGGACCGCGTGGCGCGGCCAGCGGAGGCGAGACAAAAGCAGCGAATTCCTGCATCGTGCCTCCGAACATGAAGGTGTTAAGCCTCGTCAGGGTGGGACCGTTATTGCAAACGTTCACCGTCACATTCCATGCTCCTTCTAGTTTTCCCCCGACCAGGGTGTCTCGCTCGAGGCGGCGTCCCGGGTCGCCCTGAGTCCCTGCGATAAGCAGGAGCAAGCCCGCTGAAACCAACAGAGCCACTGGGGCTCGTCTAACAGTCGTCTTTATTAATTGTGTCTTCATAGATCTTGTTTTTGTTCTTTGTTAATTTCCTTTTCTTGTTTTGGTATGCTACGGCACTGTGATTCTCAGAATCTCCCCCAGACCAACCGGTGGCGGACCAAAGCCAACGTTTGAGACATAAAGCGCGCCATCTGGACCCAAGGTCATGCCGGTGGGGAAGAAGAGTCCCGAGGCGATCTCCGTTTGATGGCCTGATCGATCCACTCGTATCACTTTGCCAGTAAAGGGCGTGGGGTCACCGGGGGCCGTGCTGGTCTCCAACACGTACATGCGATCTCTTCCATCGAAAAGAAGACCGAGGACGGTGGTGAGTCCCTCGATGGCGACCGTTACATTACCGGAGGGGGTGATCTTCAAAATTTTGGAAGAACCCGGAACAACGGGGAAAGTATTAAGATTTCCTACGTAGAAGTTGCCGTGATAGGCGAGCGCAGTCGGCACGATGTGGCCCTGGCTCGCAGAAATATCTGCGATTCGAGAGATCTGACCCGAGGCCGTAATTTTGTCGAGCTCGCCGTGGTTTGGTTCGACGGCGTACAGAGTGTCACCAAGCGCGATCATGCTATACCAAGTTCCATCGGGTTCAAAATCGCCAGGGTTGGGGTGAGCGACAGGATTAGCCTTCACAAAGGCGCTTAGGTTAGCAATCAGTTCCGTGGTGCCGTCTGCATTAACCCGGAGTAGGCCGTTGGGCATCTCCGGCACCTGCGACACACCATGTGAGCAGCCAGCGCCGGCGAGCAAGATGTAAAGCGTCTCTCCGATAAAGGCGATGTCGGCTGCGCCGCTAGTCAGGTTGCCTGTAGTCGCACTTGTCTGGCTGGAGGGAAGATTGTCCACCGCCGTCGTGCGGACGCCGTTGGCATCGATCTTGGAGATGCGCGAGCCAGGGACGCTACCTGTGTACGGCCCAACCGGAGGAATGACCTGTTCGCAACAGCCTTCAGTCGAGTCCGCCCCGCCAATTCCCCCTTCCGCAACATAAAGGTTGCCATCTGGCCCAAACTTCAGACCGCGGGGATTGTTTAATCCGGTGGCAAACACTGTGACATTGTTCGGAGCAGATCGTACAACAGCACTGGTTCCGGCCTTGCTGGCTGATTGTCCAAACGCTGATCCTAGCGCAAGTGCGCTTAAGACTGTTGTCAGCCCGATTATTGTTACTGCTTGATTCGTCATCTTCTTCATATTTGTTTTCATCTGTTATTTCCTTTCATCATTGTTCTCTAAGTAAGCTGTGCTTCCCGGACAGAAGTGCGTTGCGGTGCGAGACGCGCGATCAACCGGCGGCTTCGCCAGTACAGGGATGGCTCAGGAACCGGGACCGATTTGAGTTGGTGCGGCCAGATCATTGCTGTTAGGCAGCGCCGAGGATTCGAACTTTTCATTGGCGACCGTTTGGGGGATGGCTCCGGTCAATCTCCCTAAGGCTGCACGATTGGCCTTGGGCGAACTGTTAGACGTGGCAGTGGAGTTGGCAGGAGCTGGAACGCGAGAAGCTCGTTTTCCTCTTGGGTTTGCCGAGTCAAGATTGCGGAAATCTCCCGACGGATTGGAGAAATCCTGAATGTGATGCGGCATTGGGAACCGATAAGAATAGCAATGCGGGGGCCCAGTCTGTCTATGGGACCTTGGTCTATTAAACTTTAGTATAATACGGCAAGGCCGATGAACGTTGTAGCCCGTGGGTCATTTGGGCCCTTGTTCACATCATTGGTGATTGCTATGTAGAAAACAAAGAAGGCAGAATCCACCTCACACGAAGTACTGGTGCTGACAATCTCAGCAAAGCCGATTGCAGTTGAGGCTGTTGGCTTATCCGTGGTTGCCGCGAAGAAACAGGGCAACAAACTGCGAGGGACTAGGGTTTACGGGGACTGACCCTAGCGCGGTGGAACATGAATCAGCACGGCGTTTCAATAACCGCCTCTCCGCACCGGTGAGTGCTCGCAGTTTGCTGCCAAAGTTTTCATTTGTTTTTTCCTCAGATTGTATTTCGAATCGTGCCGAGAATAGCCTCTTTAAGGCAGGCCGTGATATAGGACCATAGTTTAATAAACCTTAGTTTAATACGAGAAGGCCGGTGGACGTTAGAGCACGTGTAGGCTGGCGCAATCGCAGCCGGCATCTCGCCGACCTTGCATAAGAACAGGTCGTATTCGAGGCAGAAGTGCCAGCCCGCCTTGCACTCCGCCCCGGTCAATCGCGCGTCATCATGCATGATCGTGTGCCATCGTTCTGCTGTCATGACGCAATCCAGTTAAACAACGCTTGGTAGCGCTGCGTGATTGTCATGTGCGCGTAGGCGTGTGACCGGAAGCGCGCTCCAGTCCACGGTGTGGTCGTTGGATGTGACCGTTTTTGTTTCGGCCTTCGTCTGTTTCCTTTCATCACTCGTGGCCCAGATTTGCCGAGCCAAGCTTTGGGAGATGGTCCGAAATGCGACAAATCCTGACTCTGGTCCGGCATTAGAACTCTGAGAGTAGCGATGCGCGCGCCGGCCTGTCTATTATACCTTAGTATAATGCGGAAAGGCCAGTAAGGAGGGCGGCATGCTGAGTCTGTTGTCTGATTACCGGGCCTTTTCTCAGTTCACCCGCTCGGTTCATTCAGGTGAGTGGCCCTACCTGGTCATGTCCCCAAGCCCTTACCTCGCGCTGATGCCGCAACGCTGGGTCAATCGAACCAATTCAGCCACGGATCGCACCCTCATCTTCTGCATCACCCGGGCGCGATGGACTTTTACCGTCTGCTCGACGGTACCGAGGTCGCCGGCAATTTGTTTGTTCAATTTGCCAGTTACGACATATTCGAGCACTTCTCGCTCACGCGGTGTGAGCGTGGCCAGGCGCGCAAGGATTTCGGACAGTTCGGTCTGCTGCTGTCGCACGCTGCGGTTTTTCTCAAAGGCCACACGAACGGCTGAAAGCAGGTCTTCATCGTTCACAGGCTTGGTGAGGAAATCGCTCGCGCCGTGTTTCATCGCCTGGACGCTCTTTGGAATATCAGCGGTACCGGTCAGAAAAATGATGGGCAGGACACTGCCTGCTTTGGCGAGAATGTCTTGGAGTTCGAGGCCGTCGAGGGTCGGCATAGCCAGATCGAGCACGAGACAGCCCAGTGTACGCGGATCATATTGCGCCAGGAATTCCTCTGCGGACGCAAAAGCGGCCACAGCAAAACCAGCCGCATGTAAGACGCGCGAGATGGATCTTCGTACCGGCGCGTAATCGTCCACAACAAAGACGGTGGGGCTAGGCGTGGTCATCAAGTTGTCCGTTGCTACTCATCGGTACCGCGGTGCCTCGAATACCTATAGGAAGGCTGAAGTGGAACGTCGCGCCGCAATCAGCATTATTTGTGGCCCAGAGTTTCCCTCGATGCACGGCAATGATGCTATGGCAGACTGAAAGGCCGAGGCCCATTCCCTTGGCTTTCGTAGTAAAGAAAGGCTCGAAGATTTGTTCCATTTTTTCCTCTGGAATACTACCGCCCCGGTCTGTAACGGATACCAGTACTGCGCCGTTCCCGTTTCCGTTCCCGGTTCCAGTGCGAATGAGCAATCGGCGCTCCGGAGTGTTGCAATCAGCCATCGCGTCACAAGCATTGACCACGAGGTTGACTAACACCTGCTGGAGTTGCACTGGGTCGCCGGTGACGGCAGGCAAATTCCGAGCGAGCTCACAATTCACGATGACCTTTTGATTCACAAGATCGCTATGGATCAGTTTCAAAACATCCTGTACAACTTTGTTGATACGCACAGAATCCTGTCGCGCCTCGCCTTTTTTCAACCACAAGCGCAAGCGGCGAATGACTTCGCAAGCACGTTTGTTCTCGCTTATGACTTCATTAAGAATTTCGCGCAATTCGGTACGATCGACCTGGCCGTTCGCGAGGATCCGCTGCGCAGCTTGCGCGTTGCAGAGGATGGCAGTGAGCGGCAGGTTAAGCTCGTGCGCAATCGAGCCAGACAGTTCGCCCAGCATCGTTACGCGCGAGAGATGCGCCATCTCATTGCGCTGACGCGCCGCGAGCTCTTCGGCCTGCTTGCGCTTAGTGATGTCGACTGAAGCGCCGCGCATTCGAACCGGTTGACCGTCGCCGTTAAACTCAACGTGACCGCGTCCAGCGATCCAGCGCACCTCTCCGTCCGGTAACACCGCCCGGTACTCAGATTCATATTCTGCGCCAGTGCGCAAAGAGTTCTCTACAGCCTGGTGCACCGACTCACGATCCTCAGGATGCAGCGCACTTCGGAAGCGATCGAAGTCGAGCTTCTCTGACGGTGCAAAGCCAAAGAGGGCGCGGCCTTTGTCCGTAATCCAAATTTCATTACGCGCAATATCCCACATCCACATGCCAAGTTCGGCAGCGCTGGCTGCCAGCTGCATGCGCTGCTCCGTCTCGCGCAACTCAGCTTCACTCGCCTGCAACTGCCGCGCGAGTTGTGCAGCGTGGAGCACATCGTAGCTCAATTCATAGGCCATCGCCGCGACAATTCCCGAGTATGTGAAACAGAGGAAAAACGGAATGTCGATGATTCCCCAGATCACGAGTGGGACGTGCCATGCCAGAATCGCGCCGAAAATCATACTGCCGCCAACAACTAAAGCGCGTCGCCGGTCGCCCCGACGCCACACGGTAATCGTCGCATCGACGAAAAAGATAAGCAGCAACAGTAAGCTGACCGAACTAAGCAGGCCCCACGGATTCGCCACGCCTACCGGCACCGAGATGATCTCACCGCCACCCCATGAAAACTGGCGGAGGCTTGTAATGTGCCGGAAGTTAAGATTCGGCGTAAAAACGAAATTGAGAATCAGAACCAGTGTCCGCAGACAGCAGATACTCCACGCGAGCCAGCGTCGTCCGGCATGGAGATAGAGCCGCACGAAACTCACGAACGAGATAACGAGCACCCACACGGGCACATGTATCCAGCGCAGGAGTGCTTCGTATTGGCCTATCGTTTCGGCATGCATCATCGCTAACTCGAACGCGGCGATGGCCGCCGTCGCCACAGCGGTGAACGAAAATAAGAGATGTGCCCAGTTTTGACGTTGCTTGCACCAGACCAGCAGATATATCCCTGCCAGCGTCAAACAAGCGGCCGCATTCATTGACCAGACGATGGTAATCCAACTCATGGGATGCCCTCGTCTGGCTGCGATAACTTATCGAATACCTGTGAGGCGAGGGTGAAACAAGGCGCGCCAGTCCGAACAGGGCATCGATTGCTGCGACCATGGATCATGGCCAGCGCCGGTTCGCTGATACAACCGTCCCCTTCCACAACAACCCAACGTGGCGCTGTGCCCGCGCGAGTTGTCCCGCTTTTTTTCACGCGTATCTGACTTTTAACAAAGTGATGTCTGCCGCAATCGTAAATGTGCGTGTTTTACGAAAATAGTTGTACGCCATTGGCTAGCAAGAACTGGTCGCCTCTTCTTTTCTACGGGAATCGCGGAGCGAAGTTCGCAGAAAAGAGCGGTCATCGGACGTTTTGACGTCAACTTGCGAAACGTTCCGAGTCAATCGCCCCTACCTTGCGATCACGGCGAGCACGAGAAAAACGCAGCCGACAACCCCAAAAAGCAAACTCACCAACCAAAAGTGCCGTCTCTTTGTAAGCGCGGAGATTGCCGCGATGGCAATGGCGATTTGGAACATTGTGACGCCACGTGCGAACACTTCGTGCTTGTGAAAGTTTGATTTCGCGGCGGCTTCCTTGTGCTCGGCGTCCGATTTGATTTCTTCCTGTTCTTTCTCGTAACGGTCGCGCTTTGATTGGTCCGATTCGTTAGGCGCGCCGGCGAGCGACATCTTGGCGTCAAGCACTGAAGCCTTGATACTTTTCGCCTGATAGTAATTCCATTGATCGGACGCTTCGATCTGGTTCATCATCGCCTCGTTAGCGTGCTCTCCTGAAAGCAACGCCGCGATCGCCGCCAATACCGCAAGAATCGCGGTGCTCAAGGCCACCCACGAAATCCATGTTTCGCCGCTGTGTTCGGCTTTGTGATGAACCTGCTCGTGCAAATGTTCGAGAGGAACTTCCGCTTCTTCCATCGCCGAGGAGCTTAGGATCCACATTCGTGGATTCAAGATCGAATCGACAAAACCGCGCGAGAACAGAGCCTCGCGGAAGCTCGCCCCTCCATTTTCGCAAGGTTCCGAGCGGCAACGTCAACAAGATGGGCTGATTTAGCGAAGTGGAGGGCGGAGCTCTGCGCCGCCTCGCGAGATAGTCGGTGCAAGGCGGCATCGACAAGTGGCAGAACAACAGCTTAATTCAGCAGCGAAATTTCCGATGAGCCAGAGTGCAACCACACTGCAGATCTGTCAGATCTGCAAGAAACATAAATCACCGCACGGCGGAATGGTGGCGGAGCTGATTCGACCGTCGCTTCTCGAATTCATCAAAAAGGAAAAACCCGACTTGGACAGCAAAGGGTTCATTTGCTTCGACGACCTCGGTGAATTCCGAAAGGATTATGTAAAAGAAGTTTTGCAGGACGAGATCGGCGAACTTTCTGCGCTCGACCAGGAAGTCATCGAAAGCCTGGAACAGCACGAGATTCTCTCCAGCGACATCGAGAAGCAATTCGAAAAGAAACTTACCTTTGGTGAACGTCTTTCGGACCGCATCGCCGAGTTCGGCGGCAGTTGGAAATTCCTCATTACATTTGGCGCTGTTATCTTCGTGTGGATCGGTGCGAACATCGCGTTGCTCGCTACCAGAGCGTTCGATCCTTATCCGTTCATCCTTCTCAATCTGATTCTTTCCTGTCTGGCCGCTGTCCAGGCGCCGGTCATCATGATGAGCCAAAATCGAGCCGAGGCGCGCGACCGTTTACGCGCAGAGAACGATTACAAGGTTAATCTGAAAGCCGAGCTCGAGATCCGGCATTTGCACGAAAAAATCGACCATCTGCTGCGCCGCCAATACAATCGGCTCTTCGAGATCCAGCAGATCCAAATTGAGCTGTTGGAAGAAATCGGACGCAAACACAAGAGCTGAACGTTGATTTCGACGAATCACTCGAAGCTATCTCGTAAATAGGAGCGCCGTAACTACGGCAGGCTCGGCCCACTGCAACGAGTGTCGCCGTCCAGCCGAGGAGGTGGCAATAGGACGTGAGCATCTCGGTTCAGCAACGCGGCCACGACAAACGAAACGACACTTTCCCGGTTCGACTGGCCAGTGTCTCACAAATGTCGGTTGCAATTTGATCGAAACCAAATACGCACTGCGCTGTGAAAAAAACTCCAAAGGCGGCTGTCGGCAACCCTAGCAAGACCAAGGTCGCTCTAATCGGCGCATCCGGTTACGTTGGCGAAGAGCTTATAGGCTGCTTTTGCAACATCCGTATGCGGAGCTTGCCGCCGTTACGTCGCGACAATTTGCGGGGAAGAGGTTGGCCGACATTTTTCCGCGTGTTTCGCACCACCAGAAAGCTGGGGACCTCCGCTTCGGCGCGTCGGATCCGGTGCAGCTAGCGCAGATGGCACAAATTATTTTTCTCGCGCTTCCGCATGGACTCGCTGCGGAATTTGCCAAACCGCTGGTTCAAACCGGCGCGCGCATTGTCGATCTTAGCGCAGATTTCCGAATCAAGGACGCAAAGATATACAAGGAATTTTACGGTGATGATCATCCCGCTTCTGATTTGTTAGGCGAATCCGTCTATGGATTACCTGAAATTTATCGCGCGGAAATTTCAGATGCGACGCTGGTAGCCTGTCCAGGTTGCTATCCCACCAGTATTCTTCTTCCACTCCTGCCCCTGGTTCGCGAAAGAGTGCTCAATCTCGCAAGCATTCTGGTGACAAGCCTGAGTGGTGTCACCGGGGCCGGCCGCAAAGTCGAAGCAGATTACCTCTTTGCCGAATGTAACGAAAGCATGCGTCCCTATGGAGTCCCGAAACACCGACATCTTTCCGAGATCGAAGAGCAGTTATCGGGTTAACAGGGAAAAAATCACAATTCAATTTACGCCCCATCTGGTTCCGGTGAATCGCGGGATCATTACCACGATTTATGTTGATCTAAGCGAAAAGATCGACGCTGAGTCGCTCGCTTCGATTTACCAAAAAGCGTATGGCAATGAGCCGTTTGTTCGTCTGCTTGGTACCGAGCGTTTTCCCGATAGTAAAAACGTTAGTGGAACAAACTTCATTGACATCGCATGGCGCCTGGATTTGCGCACCGGCCGCGCGATCCTAATGAGCGCGATCGACAACATTGTGAAAGGCGCCAGCGGACAGGCCATTCAATGTTTCAATTTGATGCGCGGTTATCCCGAAACGGAGGGATTGTTGCGACGGCGCGGCGGAGTCTCTTTCGCCCTGCACATTGACTTACACTTACACGTGTTTGGAAATGGCTCCCCGAAGAGCAAGTGAAAGTGAAAGAGCAAGAATAATGAAACGGCGGAGACGAGCCTGACGAATTCCCATGCCTAACCAACAATCTTTCAAGAGAATCGAAGGCTCAATCTGCGCGCCGGGTGGGTTTAAGGCAGCAAGGATCTTCTCCTGTTCCGCGCCGTTACACCGACTCCGACTGCCACGCCGAGAACTCGCCCGACGCCTAGACCTCGTCCAACGCGACCGCCTCGTCCTACCCCGCGGCGTTAAGTTGCAAGCCAAGGGAATACAAAAGTCATGAATTCTGGTCCCGCCCGATTTGCCAACCGGCGGGACGCTTCAATCGATTGTGTCGGATCCCTGTCGCTTGCAACATTGATAGCATCGGGCAAGGATCAGGATCGTGCATTTCAAAATCCGACATTTTTTTGTTCGCTTCATATCGAGCGGCCACCAATATGAATTCAATCAAACCACCAACAACGCAAAGTCCATATATGTCTAACCCTAAAACAAATATCCTCGCAATAATCCTCATTTTTTCCCTTATCTCATCCGTTTTTGGGCAATGATCTCCAGTTGATTCGGGGACGACCAGCAACCAGAACGGCGCTATTCTTCTTGATTCTGGAACCGGTTTTGTTGTGGGAGATACGGGCACGATTCTGAAGAGCACGGACGCCGGAGCGACCTGGGCGCCGCTTACATCGGGGACAAGCACCACGTTGCATGGCATTTATTTTCTTGATCCCAACGAAGGAATCGCTGTCGGCGATAACGCCAAAATTCTTCGCACGACTGATGGAGGTGCTGCATGGCAAAGCATTACCAGCGGCGTCGAAGATAGTCTTAGATCAGTCTCGTTTAGCGGGTAAACGGAATTTGCGGAGGCGACTCGCAAACCATTCTGTACTCCACTGACTCAGGAACATCGTGGCAGATCGGTCAGAGCGGATTCTTTGGCGGCGGATTTCCCGGCGCTCAGATGCTGAGTGCGACTACTGGGTTTGTCGCGGGACAGAATTCGATTTTTCAAGCGTTGGTTGGCAAGACGACTGATGGCGGAGCCAGTTGGGCTTAACGCCAACAGCAACAGCGACGCCGACCCCAACGCCTACTTCGACCGGTACTCCGAGCCCGACACCAATTGTGACACCTAGACCTACTCCAACACCTAGACCCAACCCAACGCCAAGACCGCGCCCTACTCTGCCGGGCTAAGGCGCAAGGTGACCCGCAAATCCGCAACGCCAAAATTATGAAAATCATGAATTCGAGAATGCCTTTGTTATTGTTGAGCCTTGCAGGTGTTTGCGCGGCGTGGATGGCTATCCAGACTGGGTATGCTCGAAGCCGCGCGCTAACCAGCACTTCAAACTATGTTGGCGCTCGCGCTGGCTCGTCGCGCGCCCGTTGGGTCTGGCAGAATCCTATCCCTCAGGGCAACACGCTCCATGGCGTGTCCTTCGTGGATGGTAACACGGGGACTGCTACCGGCGACAATGGAACCATCATCCGGACAACCGACGGCGGGAACAGCTGGGTCATTCAATCGAGCGGCACCACAAATACGTTGTACGGAGTTTCGTTTACCGACGTAAATCACGGGACAGCCGTTGGCGCTTTCGGGACAATCGTCAGGACTACCGATGGCGGTAACACGTGGTCTAGCCAAACTAGTGGAACGAGTAATGGCCTGCTTGCCGTTTCATTTACTGATCCCGACACCGGGAATGCCGTTGGCGAGAACGGAATAATCATCAGGACTACGGACGCTGGGAATACCTGGGTTAGCCAGACAAGCGGAACGACAAATAATCTCAATGCCGTTTCCTTTACCGATGCAAATAATGGGACCGCTGTAAGCTGGTATGGAATAATCCTCAGAACAACAGACGGAGGCGCTAACTGGGTTAGTCAGATCAGCGGAACCGAGAGTTTTCTCTACGGCGTTTCGTTCACGGACGCAAATAACGGAACAGCCGTTGGCGAGGGAGGCACAATTCTCAGAACAACCGATGGCGGATCGAACTGGATTGCGCAGACGAGCGGGACCACCAGTTTTCTTTGGAGCGTGTCTTTTACGGACACAGGCAACGGAACAGCCGTCGGTAGCGATGGAACCATCGTGCGAACGACCAATGGAGGAAATACCTGGCTTAGCCAGACGAGCGATACGACGAGCACTCTTATCGCAGTTTCATTTAGTGATGCAAATGCCGGCACAGCTGTGGGTAACTCGGGCACAATTGTTCGAACAACGAATGCCGGAGTAAACTGGGTTAGTCAATCAAGTACAGTGACGACGCAATCGCTGGAGGACGTTTCCTTTAGTGATGCAAACACGGGAACGGCCGTGGGTGACAATGGAACGATCCTTCGAACAACAAACGCGGGAAACACGTGGGTCAACCAGACAAGCGGAACCATCAACACGCTTCTGGGAGTTGCCTTTACCGATGCAAACAACGGCACTGCTGTGGGTGAGGTTGGCACAATCCTTAGAACAACTGATGGAGGGAACAACTGGGTCCCGCAGGTAAGCGGAACAGTCGAGGATCTCTGGGGTGTCTCTTTTACCGATGTAAATAATGGAACAGCAGTTGGATTTGATTTTAACACTGTTACAGGGCTAATTTTAAGAACAACAGATGGCGGAAGCACTTGGACAAGCCAATCAAACGGGGCCTCCAGTCCTCTTGTGGGGGTTTCCTTTACGGATGCTAATACCGGAACCGTTGTGGGCGGGGCTGGTGTAATTCTCAGGACTACAGACGGCGGAAACAACTGGGTACCGCAGGCAAGCGGTACAGAGTCTGATCTCACACGGGTCTCCTTTACCGACACCAACAATGGGACAGCTGTCGGTCAAGTTGGGACGATCCTTAGAACTACAGATGGCGGAAGTCATTGGGGGCCGCAACAAAGTGGAACGACCGGGTTGCTCGCCGGGGTTTCTTTTACCGATGCAAACCATGGAATCGCCGTCGGCGCGCTTGGAACCATCGTCAGAACCGCCGATGGAGGTAACACCTGGGAAAATGAGACGAGCGGAACAGGCTATGATCTTTCGCGAGTTTCCTTAAGCACGGCTGTGGGTTTTGCTGGCACAATCCTCAGAAGAGAGTTAGTTCCAAGACCAACTCCAACTCCGAGGCCCGTCCCAACACCAAGACCGCGCCCTACGCCGCCACGCTAACACGCGGTTTACTGGGATATGAGGGCGTGCGAGGTAAGGCGGAGCTAACCTGGTAACTTCCAGGAAATGATTAAAACCTCTCTCATAAGATCGGAACGGCCTGAGGGCAGGTCGTCTCCACTACTGCCCGTCGACGGATGTCGATGGAGCCGGGCTGCCCTCGGCCCGCAACAACCTGATGAAACTATTCATGAAATAAATCCGTAAACATGCCAACAAACATTATGAAAATAACAAACACCAGAATCCCGTTAACTATCCTTGGCCTTGCAGCTTCGTGCGGGCTCGTACTTGCTATCCATACTGGACAGGCTCGAAGTGGTACAGTGGCTACAGTTTCGAGCAAAATCCCAGGTGGCTCATCAAGTCCTCAGTGGCGCTGAAAAAATCCTCTTCCGCAGGGAAATAATCTTCGGGGCGCTTCCTTTGTGGATGCGAACACCGGCACCGTCGTTGGCGAAAATGGAACGATTGTGCGGACGACGGATGGCGGAAACAGCTGGACAATTCAAGCCAGTGGCACAACACAAACTTTGTGGGCTGTTTCCTTCACAGATGCAAATCACGGAACTGCTGTCGGCGAAGCCGGCACAATCGTTGGAACAACAGACGAAGGTGATCATTGGGTCACGCAGCCAAGTGGAACAACTTTTCAGCTTCGTGGAGTTTCGTTCAGTGACGCAAATAATGGAGCGGCTGTGGGTGACAGTGGCACCATTCTTAGAACCACTGACGGCGGAAACAGCTGGGTCCCTCAATCAAGCGGGACGGGGAATACATTGTTCGGTATTTCCTTCATCGATACGAACACGGCAACCGCGGTGGGCGGAGCCTGCGGAATCGGCGGCGAAAGCACTATCGTCAGAACAACAGATGGCGGCAACACATGGACGACCCAAGCAAACCCCGGAACGGTGTGTCTTTTCAAAGTTTCGTTTACCGATGGCAATACCGGAACCGCCGTCGGCGATGGAGGCGTGATTCTCAGAACGACCAATGGCGGTGATAGCTGGTCGCCTCAAACCAGCGGGACCACCAAGACCTTATATGGCGTCTCGTTCACCGACACGAATAATGGAACGATTTCCGGCTTCGCGTTGGGCGGCACCGGTATCATTCTTAGAACGACCGATGGTGGAAACAACTGGGTTGAACAAACCAACTACTCGCTACCACAAGGCGCAAGCGCGTTCTACGCCGTGTCCTTCACCGATGCGAACACGGGGACTATTGTCGGCGACGCTGGTATCGTTCTTCAAACAACCGATGGGGGCACGCAGTGGAACAGTCAGCCGACTGTGACCTTCAATTATTTGTACGGAGTTTCCTTTACCGATTCGAACACCGGAACTGCCGTGGGCTATGAGAATCCGGATGGCATGATCCTTAGGACAACCGATGGCGGTAACAGCTGGGTACGCCAAAACAGCGGAATAGGCGATCCATTTGCCGGCCTGAACTTTTTCGGTGTTCACTTCGTCAATTCCAACGTTGGAACCCTGGTAGGCCAGGAGGGCATCATCCTGAGGACAACTGATGGCGGCAACAACTGGGTGCAACAGACGACTGATACAACCGACTGGCTCTATGCTGTACACTTCAGCGATGAAAATCACGGCACAGCTGTCGGATTCCTCGAAGGAAAAATTCTCACCACAACCGATGGTGGACAAAATTGGGCTACTCAAACAAGCCAGGCAACAGGCCTGTTGGGAGTTTATTTTACTGATACGAATACCGGGACGGTTGTTGGCAACGATGGTGTGATTTTGAGAACAACAGACGGTGGACAAAGTTGGACCCCGCAAACGAGCGGCACAACCAATCAGCTCCGAGCAGTTTGGTTTGCTGACACTAATACAGGCAGTGTTGTAAGTGATCAGGGCACCATTCTACGAACGACAGATGGCGGGCAGACCTGGGTTAGCCAGACTAGCGGTGTCTCAGAGATCCTTCTAGGAGTTCCTTTACGGATGCCTCCAATGGAACAGCGTTTGGACAACTGGGCACAATCGTGAGGACAACCGACGGCGGCGCGACCTGGGCGCGCCAGGAAAGCGGAACAAACCAGGACCTCTATAACGTTTCCTTTACTGAGACCAACACTGGAAACGCGGTAGGAGGTTTTGGCGCTATTCTCAGAACGACCGCTGAGGGTCCTACACCAACTCCGACACCGACAGGGACTCCCACGGTCACTCCAACACCTAGTGCTACGCCTAGAGTTACACCGAGGCCGCGTCCGACTCCGCATCCTCGCCCGACAGCACCGTGATAGGTCTTGGGCGAGTTAAATAGAGCCGTTCTCATCTGTAGCCACGGCCCTGTGGACCATCGCTCTAATGTGAAAAGGAAAGCCCCCGCCGGACCCCCCATTGGCCGGTGGCTACAACATTTATGAATTCGTCGCAGAACTTGATTCTAGGGCGCAGACTAGCCTGGCGGCTCCATGATCTGCCTTTTTCGTGCAGGTAATAGTTGTGTTACCTTTTGGTGTTGGAAGTCAGCGAGGGTCCGGTCTTCGGACAACGATTTTTGCTTGACATCTTCCGAATCTCCTGCGCAGCATCGTGGGCTGAACTAGATCGCAGAGCGTCCGCTGCGGTTGGTGTCGATATAAACGAAATCACGACACCGGCGTGGAAGAAGGAGTAGAACCATGAAACGATTAAATGCAGCCATACGATTTGCTTGTTTGCTGGCGACGACGTTTGCGATGGTATTTTTCTCGCGAGCTGAATCGGGCAACAAGCAGAAACAAACCTCCGCTCACGCAATCCATATTGTAGATCAAAACGGCAGGCCAGCAGTGAGCGGCGTCCCATCGGGCGGCGGTCAGATTTTCGATGTGGCAGTGGGGAAGGGTGGCGATGTGTTTGTGCCTGACACGGTCAACATCTTCGTGGGCAACACGGTGCGCTGGACATGGGCCGAGGACGGCCACAGTGTCACCAGCGGCGATCCCTGCACGCCGGATGAACAGTTTTGTTCTCCTGACGATACGAACTGCGACCAGGGAATCCTTTCCAACCTTGGGACGGTGTACGAGCACACTTTTGACCAAGCCGGCAGCTATAATTACTTCTGCTTCGCGCACTGCGCTCTTGGCATGACTGGAGTGGTCAATGTCATCTCGCCTTCGGATACCGTACTTTACGGCTCTACCGGCGGCGATAATGCTGCCGGTGGCGGGCGGCTCTGGCTGATTGACGTCACAACACAGAGTGCATCCCTTATCGGGGACACTGGTTTCGATCGTCTCGGCGGCATTGCGTTTGATAGCAACGGCACCCTTTATGGTGTTTCCGGAGGAGCCACTCACCCCCCAAGCACTTTTTTGATCATCGACCCGACGAATGGTCAGGCGACTGTCATCGGACCGATCTCTGATTCCAGCCAGGGTGTTGACGGGCTCCGATTCAACTCACAGGACGTCCTTTATGGAGCCTCGTGGGACAATAGCGTAAGTGTCGGCAAGCTCCTGACAATCGATCCCTCGAACGGGAACGTCCTCACGTCGCTGACGTTGGTGGGCGACGGGGACTCGTTCTGTGCCGGAATCGCTTTCGATCCTTTGGGCCTCTTGTATGGTTCGCGCGGAAACGGCTCACGAGACGAAGATATTGATTTGATTGATCAAGTCACCGGTGTGTTGACACCGCTTGGACCGTTGGAAACCATAATCTCGGATGTCGCGTTCGCTCCTGACGGTACCCTCTATGGCAGCTCTCCTACCGGAGATCTCTACTCGATCGATCCGATCACTGGAACCTAGACGCTCTTGTTTAACACGGGTATTGCACAATTGTCCGGCCTGGCAGCAGCGCCGGCAAGTCCGACGCCTACGCCTACTCCGACTCCCACGCCGACGCCTACTCCTACGGCAACCCCAACGCCTACTGGAACGCCCGGACGACCTACTCCGACGCCGCGACCGCGCCCGACACCGCATCCCCGTCCCTGACGCACGCAGAATCTTTTATGGGACACTCGCGAGTTTCCGAGTTGCCGCGAAGGCGCTCGGTCTTCGCGCGCTTGGCGAAGGATAATCAGCCTGCGATGGCAGACGGATTGCCAGGCAATTGCCTAATCCGCGAGTACATTCGGCGGCGAAGCCGCAAGGTTTTTACCAAAGCGTTAAGGACAACGCGTTCCACCTTGGTTGTCCTATCGAGCTAGCCAAAAAGGGCCGACTGTGGGCGAGCGTGCGATTCTCCTCAGGGAGAAACATTTTTATGGAAAGAAGAATTTTCCAGTTATTCGCCTCGTCGATCGGCGCGATCCTGTGCGTCTCGACGAGCGCATTTTCGGCCAAAGCGCAGGGAACTACACCAATCCAGCCTGGCGTCATCACAAGTTTCGCACCGATCGTCGAAAAGGTGGCGCCCAGCGTGGTCACGGTTTTCACTAGCCAGACGGTGTCTCGGGGTGGATCGGCGTTTCCATTTTCGGATGACGCGCTGCGACAGTTTTTCGGTGGACAACTTCCGCAAAGACAAGGCAAGCAAACGCTTCAAGGGCTGGGCTCGGGCGTAATCGTCAGCGCCGATGGTTACATTCTCACCGCTAACCATGTCGTTTCTGGTGCGGAGGAAATCATGGTGGGACTCGGCGTAGACCTGCGCAAATACAAGGCGAAAAAAATCGGCACCGATCCCGGCACGGACGTGGCGCTGTTGAAAATCGAGGAGAAAAACCTGCCCGCGATCACGTTTGCAGACAGTGATAAAGCGCGCGCGGGCGACATCGTGCTCGCGGTGGGCAATCCATTTGGCCTGCGGCAAACCGTTACCATGGGGATCATCAGCGCCGTCGGTCGCGGTGGGATGGGCATTGTCGATTATGAAAATTTCATCCAAACCGACGCGGCGATTAACATGGGCAACTCCGGCGGTGCCTTGGTCGACATCAAAGGCCAACTACTCGGCATCAACAGCGCGATCTTCAGCCGAACCGGTGGAAACCAGGGCGTCGGGTTTGCGATTCCCGCCAATCTTGCGCGCGAGGTAATGCAGAGTTTGCGCGACAAAGGACGGGTCGTGCGCGGCTACATCGGCGCGTCAGTGCAAACGCTTACCCCGGAGTTAGCTGACGCGATGAAGCTGAAAGGGCAATCAACCGGCGCTTTGGTGGGGGAGGTTGCCCCGAATAGTCCCTCGCAGAAAACGGGTCTTAAAACTGGTGATGTGATTACTGCGGTGAATGGCAAAAAAATCACCGATGCGCGCGAGTTACGGTTGATGATTGGCTCAATGACGCCCGGCAGCAGAGCGCAGCTCGAAGTGAATCGCGAAGGGCAGACGAAAACCTTCGGGGTTCAACTTGCTGAGATGCCGCCGGGAACGACCCAGGAAGGGGGGCCCGAAGCTTCTCCCGAAGAAACCACCCAGCAGCCTGAGAAGACCACCGTTTTCGGTGGAGTCGCAGTCGCCGATGTCACCGACGACATCCGTACGGCGCTGAACCTTCCGAAGGACGTCCACGGAGCCGTCATCGCAGAAATCGATGCCGACTCGCCTGCTGGAAAAGCTGGTTTGCGCGAGGGCGACGTGATCCAGGAGGTCAACAAGCAACCGGTTAGAACTGCGAAGGATCTGGTTGCAATCAGCAAGAATTTGAAACCTACCGACAAGATTCTGCTGCGCGTCTACAGCCAGGGCCGCAGCGGTTACGTCGCACTGGAACCCAAGTGAAGAAAATGACGAAATCCGAATGTCGAATGACGAAGGAATGCATCAATGACAAACATCTAAATCAGATCTCGATTCTCGCTACCTTGCCGTCATTTGAGCTTCGTCATTACTTCGTCATTTGGGCTTCGTCATTTCTGCCGGGCGTGGGAAGATGCAGTTGGAGATCAAATATCCAACAGCACGTTCGCTTTCCAGCCGCCCTCCTCTTTCTCGACAGAAAAACCGTGAAGCGTGACCGCTTTCACGTCAGCTCGCTGCTGATGACGTGAGGCGTCCAATTGTTCGCCGGCGAGAGTCGCTTTCAAAAAATATGCTTCGCCTTTCTGGTCAATCTGCGTCTCGCGAGGTCGCAGTAAAAGGCGTTTGGCGTCTTTGAAATAAATCAGCTCCTGCAAAAAATCGAAGAGCAACATGTCGATCTTGTCGCCTGAGAGTGCGATTTGCCGCGTCTCGCGCGGCTCAATTGCGTCGAGGTTATCTATCATCACGTTCATCGTCGCCTCCGCCGCGGCCGTGAACAATTCCGGGAGATCGCGTCCCGTTGCTTCAAACGCAATATCGGCTGTTCCGATTTCTTCCAGATAGTGGTAAGGCATGAGGAGAATGACGAATGGAGACGTGAACAGTGATCGGTGAACAGTGAACTGAACTTTTTGCTGGCGCCACCGATCACTGATCACGATTCACTGATCACCTTCTCCTCGTTCACGGTGCACTTCTCGAGCGCATCAACAATCGGCGATTTTTCCCGGACGATCCCTTTCCCGATGAAGACCAGTTCGATGCGATCAGCCTCGAATGGCTCTAGCTCCCAGCGACCGGCAACGAAATTGAAAAGCTGCATGCTATCGGGAAAGCGGACGAAACCTTTCGCCCGAAGCACGCTCTTGGGTAGAGCCTCCGCAAAACCTTCGAAGCAATCGCGCGAGAAAGTCTTATCCGAGCTGAACGTGAACGATTCGAACTCTGGCTGATGCGTGTGCGTTGTAGCCGGCATCGGTGATCCCGGTTCCGGAGGCGCAATCTTTTTCTCGCGCCCGATGCCAAACAATAGTTCAGGATCGATCTGGCAGCGTTCCGTGCGAATAATTGCCGCGCTTGGATTGATTTCGCGCAGCTTGGTTTCGATCGGTTCGATTTGCCTGCCATCGACAAGATCGATCTTGTTCAAAAGCAAAATATCCGCGCCTTCGATCTGCAAGCGGGTGGTGTGGCCCAGTTCCGGAAAGCGAACCAGCATGTCCGCGTCGATTACTGAAACCACGCCGTCCAGACGGCATCGAGGCAGCGCTTCCTGAATGTTAAACACGAGCGCCTCGGGTTCGGCGAGGCCGGTGGTCTCAACAACGATGATTTCAGGCGCAACTTTCTCGATGATCTCGGTAACTGCTGCCTCGAATTCGCCGAGTAACGAACAGCAAACGCAGCCACCGCCGAGCTCCGCGATCCGCACGTTCTTGCCTTCGATCACTTTTGTATCGATCGCGATCTCTCCGAATTCATTCATCACAATGGCGATTTTCGCGCGGCGCGTGGCGAGAATATGACGGAGCAACGTCGTTTTACCGCTGCCGAGTGGGCCGGTCACTAATGTAATTGGAGTGCGAGGAGTCATAGGCGAAGGTGATAAGAGTTCACTGATCACTATTCATTCTCATCCTTTCACATTCCCAATTGGCGTGAATCGCGCGACCGGCTTGCTGATTCCCGCGAGTTCCGTCGCGGCGATTACTTCATCAATGTCCTTATACGCGGCCCCTGCTTCCTCGGCGAGTCCGGCCCATGACGTGCTGCGGACATAAATTCCGCGGGCTTCCAAATCATGCTGGAGTTGTTTGCCATGCCACTGTTTGCGCGCCTTGGTGCGGCTCATCGTGCGCCCGCTACCGTGAGCGGTGCTAAAAAATGTTTCTGCACCCGATGTTGTGCCCACGAGCAGATACGAGCCGGTTTCCATCGAGCCGCCAATAATCACCGGTTGGCCAATGTCGCGGTAACGCCCGGCCACTTCGTCCTGGCCGGGACCGAAGGCGCGGGTCGCCCCTTTTCGATGGACCAGCAACTTCTTCTCCTTTCCATCGACAACGTGGCGCTCAAGCTTCGCGGTGTTGTGCGCGACGTCGTAAACCATTTGCATGCCTAAGTCGTAGGCGCTGCGGCCAAATACTTCGGAAAAAACTTCGCGAATTTGATGGAGAATCACCTGTCGATTCGCAAATGACATGTTCAACCCGCATTTCATCGCGGCGAAATAATCGCGGCCCTCAGGCGAATCAAGCGGCGCGCACGCAAGCTCACGGTCCAAAACTTTGATTCCGTATTTCGGTTCCATCACTTTTAAAAACATCTGGAGATAATCGGTGGCGACCTGGTGTCCGAAACCACGACTGCCACAGTGAAACATCACTACAACCTGGTTCGGGACCGTGATCCCAAATTTTTCGGCGAGCGCCTTGTCGCGCACGTCTTCTGGCCGCGCCACCTGCACTTCAAGGTAATGGTTGCCGCTGCCGAGAGTACCGACCTGGTTGTAACCCCGATCAACTGCGCGTTCGCTAATCTTCGAAGCGTCGGCGCCCGAGATGCAACCGTTCTCCTCAGTGACTTCAAGGTCGTCCTCCCAACCATAACCGCGCTCAACGCACCAGCGCGCGCCCTGTTCGACCAGGTCGCGAAAATCCTCATGCGACAATTTAAGAAACCCATGACTTCCTACTCCTGCAGGTACGCGCTCATAGAGCCGGTCAACGATTTGATGCAGATGAGGCCGCACATTTTCGAGAGTAAGATTCGTGACAAGCAGGCGCATGCCGCAGTTGATGTCGAACCCGATGCCGCCAGGTGAAATGACACCGCCTTCGTGCACGTCCATCGCCGCAACACCGCCGATGGGAAATCCGTAACCGCTGTGCCCATCGGGCATGCAGAGCGCGTAACGCGTAATCCCGGGCAACGTCGCGACGTTGCTGATTTGCTCGTAAACAGCCTCGTCCATCTCGCGAACCAGCTTTTCCGTCCCAACAATCCGTGCCGGGACGCGCATACCTTGCTTGTGATTCGCCGGTAATTCCCAGATGCTGTCGGAGATTTTTTTCAGGTTATCGATGGTGGCCATGCGCGCTGCGCCTCACGAAGAGATCGTTTTTCGCTGTAAATTTCTTCGTATTCACGTGTCATCCCGAACGAAGTGACGACCTCGTCCGTCTCAGGCGGACTGGAAGGTCACACAAAGCAAGTGTGACATGCTTTGCCGTTGTGAGGGATTACCGGGGGTACGTTGTTAGCGTTTAGTCGGAAGCCTACGGCGGCTGGAAATCCGTACCGATCGAGCAGTGAGTTTCGCTCCGACTTTCAAAAACGAATCGACCCACCGAAAAACATTCTCCCCGCGCACGACCCGTCTCATGCGCTTCATCCGCGCAGTGCGCTCGGCACCGGTCATGCGAAATGCTTTCAAAACTGTGTCGGCAACTTCCTCGACATCGTAAGGATTAACCAGCAATGCGCCGGTTTTGAGCTGCTCCGCCGCGCCGGCGAATTGACTGAGGATAAGCGCACCGTCTTCGTCGATGCGGCAGGCACAATATTCCTTGGCTACCAGATTCATTCCGTCCTTGAGCGGCGTTACAAACGCGATGTCGCACCCGCGGTAGTGCGCGATAAGATCGTTCCGATCGAGGCCGCGAAAATGGTATTGCACCGGCAACCAATTGCTGGTGGAGAAGCGTCCGTTGATATCGCCCACCAGGCGGTCGATCCGTTGCTTGAACTCGTGATATCTGGGAATCTCCACCCGACTCGGCACGACAACCTGAATGAGCACGACGCGCCCGCGCAGTTCCGGATGGCGTTCCAAGGCGTCGCGGTACGCGCGCAATCGTTCAGGAATTCCTTTGCTGTAATCGAGCCGGTCCACGCCCAGGATCAGCTGGCAATCAGGGAAATTAGCGCGCAACTGCTGTGATCTGCGCGCGACCGCGTCGGACATTGCACCCCTTTCAAACGAGTCGAAGTCGATCCCAATCGGGAAATGCCCGAGGCGAATCTGGCGCTTTTCGAAACGGACTAATTGCAGTTCGCGACGAGGAACTACGCGCGCGTCCAACATCACGCGCCGAACGCACCCGAGAAAGTTGCGAACGTCGCGCCGCGTCTGGAACCCAAGCAGATCGAATTGAAGGAGAGCGCGTAGCAGCCGCTGCTGTTGGGGAAGCTTCGCAAAAATGTCATACGGCGGGAAAGGGATGTGCAGAAAAAACGTCAATCCGGAAAGTTTTTGAGATACACCGCGCTCGCGCAATGCCTGGGCGACGTACATTAGGTGATAGTCGTGTACCCAAACGAAGTCGTTAGGTTGCGCACAGCAAGCGATGGTATCGGCGAAACGATCGTTGACCGCCTTGTAGGTTTGCCAGTATCCCGGCTCGAAATTGCAAAAGTTTTGCAGATCGTGAAACAGCGGCCAGATCACTTCGTTGGAATAGCCGTAATAAAATTCGTCCCGATCGGTCTCACTAAGGGCGACCGGCACCACTTTATAACCTGCGCCGCGGGTGGCTTCGGCAAGTGGCGTCTTTGGAACTTCGCCCGCGGTTCCGGGCCATCCGATCCAGGTTCCACCGCGTTCGCGCAGCACCGGCTCCACAGCAGAAACCAGTCCTCCGGCAGCCGGTGTCACCGTCCAAAGGTCCTCGCCCGTCGAATCCAGCGCGAATGGCAATCGATTGGAAACGACGATCAGGCGATTCATATAGTTAGTTTATAGTCGTAGTTGATAGAATTTCGATTCTCGGATCTTGAATTTACACGTTTGCTAACGACCAAATTGGTAAATCCAATATGCTTCCTTCTGCACTGGCGCACGTTCCAGAGATAGTTGGCGCCGGCGATGAGCTCGCCGTCTTCCTCGATTATGACGGCACGCTTACGCCGATCGTCAGTCAGCCCGACCAAGCGGTGCTTATAGATTCCACTCGAGCAATTCTGTGCACTCTCGCGGCGAAAATGCCTGTCGCAATCCTCAGCGGCCGGGACCTCAAAGACGTTCGCAAGCGCGTTGATATCGATCGAATCGTTTACGCTGGCAGCCATGGATTCGATATCGCCGGACCCCGCGGACTACGCAAAGAAATGGCCACGGAGTTTCTGCCTAGACTCGACATGGTAGAAAAGAAGCTTGGCGATCAGCTGACTGGAATCCCCGGCGCGCGCCTGGAACGGAAACGTTTCTCCATCGCCGCACATTACCGAAACGTGAATGAAAGCGACGTTCCCAAAGTAGAGCGAGCTGTCAGCGAAGTGGCCGCGCGACACTGCGAGCTGCGCAAAATGGACGGAAAAAAAGTTTACGAACTGTTGCCTGATATCGATTGGGACAAAGGCAAGGCGGTGCTCTGGTTATTGGAAGGTCTGGGCTTGCAGCTCGCGAAGATCCGGCCGATTTACATCGGCGATGATCGCACCGATGAAGACGCCTTCCGCGCGCTTGAGAAGTCCGGCGTAGGCATTCTCGTAAGCGAGGAACCGCGTCCCACTGCAGCAAGTTATTCGCTCAAGGAGCCGACCGAAGTGGAGCGCTTCCTGCGCGAGCTCGTTGCAGCACTAAGGTGACGCCCATTCGAGCCTTAGGCTACTGTCCTTGTCCAACCTCGCGCCGGTGCTGAATTGCGCGCCGAGCTTGTTCAGTAGATTACAAAGCCATTCGGCGTCGGTGCCCGGTGCGCGTTCCAGCTTGAACCGCCGCATGTGCATCGGGACCAAACGCGCGGCGATCAGTTCGCCGCTGCGTGAGTCGAGTTCGATCAAATACATCAACGCCAAATCGCCGCGGAACATTTCGTAACCGCTGATTCCTTCGTAGTCCGTCAGAAAATCCCCACAGCCGTAGAGAATGAGCCGGCCCTTAAAGACTTCAATTGCTTTCACGTGGTGCGAGGAGTGTCCGTGCACGATTGCAATGCCTTCTTCGATCAAGCGATGAGCAAACGCTATTTGGTCACGTGGAATTTCGTAGCCCCAATTGCTGCCCCAGTGAATGGAAGCGATAATCAAATCGCCCGGTTGCTGGTATGCGCGTATTTGATCGGCGACTCGCGCCGCGGTCGCTTCTGAAAGATCATCGAGCAGATTTACTCCCGGGGAAATGCTGGTAGCCTTCCAATCTTCCGGGATACCGCTGGTTCTTGATCCAAAAGAGAATAACAGGAGGCGGCCATTGCCCGCCGTGTCCCAGGCCGCGGGCTGCGTAGCGTCTTCGGCATCGTTGCCTGCGCCCGCGTGAGCGATGCCTGCCGCATCCAAGGTTTTCAACGTTTCCGATAATCCGTCGTATCCCCAGTCCAACACATGATTGTTCGCCAAAGCACCTGCGCTGATTTTTGCAGACGCGAGGCAGCCGATGTTCTGCGGGTGCATACGATAATGAATTCCCTTTTCAGGCCATGGCGCTTCAGCCGAGGTAATCGCGGTTTCAAAGTTTGCGATTCGCAAATCAATCCTGGCGCGTTCCAGTTCGCGCAGCGCATCGCCCCAGATGTAGTCGGTACTCAGTGGGCGGGGTATCAGTCCATTGGCTTTCTCGGCAAGAGCGACATACTCTCGCGCATCGCGCACATACGGTTCGTATAGGATTGGATTTACCGGATGCGACAGCGCCTGATCAATGCCGCGTCCAGTCATCACGTCGCCGCAGAGAAAAAGGCGCAACGACATTGTTCAAACTTATATCGCCGTGCTCGGTATCACAGCTTCAGCTTCATTCCATCGTAGGCGATACGCACGTCGACGCCACGTTCGGCGGCAATAGCCCGGAGTTTCGCAGACAGCTTCCCCTCGTCGCCCGTGACAATTTCCGACCCGCAATGCGTGATGATTGCACGCGGAACGCCTTCTTTCTGGCACCATGTCAGTTGCGTCCGAACGGGCGAGTGGCCGATTAAGGCCCTGCCGCGTTTGCGAATAAATGAGCGCGTAACCGTGGCGCCATCGCCAACGTAGATTTGCACGCTCTTAAGCGCTTTACTGCGCTCGTGAATAAAGATGAGGTCGGGTGCGTAAAAAATTCGAGCGCGCCCTGCGCTCACGCGGTATCCCACCGCTGGCGAGAGAATAGAATGTTCGACTGGGAACGGCTCGAATGTGATGCCGCAGATTTTCGTCGGCGTACGCTCTTTAATCAGCCGACGTTCCTTGATGGGGTAATGCAATAATTCCTGCCACGTTTTTTCCGGCGCATATACGGTACATGGCGCGCCGTTTCTTAAGCCCCACGCGTGGTCGGGATGCGCGTGAGTGAGCACGATCGCAGCGGGGTGCAGGCGCTGAAATTTTCCCAGCCAATCAAGACCGCAATCGATCATCACTTTTGCACGGCGATACGAAACCAGCAGCGAAGTGTGCATGCGATGGCGCCGTGTGCGCACGTCGATCTCGCCGCGCGTGCCTACGAACTTCAGTTCCATCGGGAAAGTTTAGTCTTTTTCTCACAGTCACCTGCGATTTATTGTCGAGGTGGCTCTGCTCGACAAAACTTTGGGTCGTCCGCTCAAGTCATCGGAGCGCGAGAAAGAAGAACTCACGGTGGCATCGGAACGTCGAAGTAAATTCAAATCAATGTGAGATAGGAAACACTCAACATCGTTCGACTGGAACATTTCGCCCGGCGCTTATGAAAACACCGGCACAGCGACGACAAAATGCTGTTCATTAGCAGCGCCACCATCGCTTTCAGCAATTTCCCGTTCAGCGTGCGGCCACCGAGAGGGACGCTGTTGCGCGCCAATTGCATCCTGAGGCTGCTCGCGCCTTCTTTAACGGACATGCTCAGAACGTCCGCGAAACAGGGTACGCCGGAACGCCATGAAGAACAAGATTCGCTATGCTGTTGTTGGGCTGCGATATATCGCGCAGACCGCTGTGCTGCCTGCGTTTGAGCAGGCGGCGAATTCGGTGCGATCCTGGGATTTCCTCGCGACCCTATGGCAATTGGCAAAGCTGCCACCCGGCCTGATCACCCTCTTCAAGTTTTTAATCGATCATCCGGTCTGCTTGCTTCGACCGGCTGTTTCTACTCCGGCCGACCGCGGGGGCGGGAACCAGCGCAGCGTGACGAAAGTAACGGCGCTCAAAATCGCTCCGAGCTCATAATTGTGGCAGGCAACCGCGGCACCCATTGCGGCCGTGCTCCAAATGGTTGCCGCGGTAGCGATGCCGTGGACCTTTTCTCCTCTTTTTAGGATGGCCCCAGCCCCAAGCCAGCCAATCGGCACGGCGAGCTTCGGAGTCGGCGGCAGTTTTCTAGCTGGCCCCGGGCTGTTTATCACAGGTCTCCCGATGAATTTTGTTGTCGGCACCGACCTCGCCCACATCGTGGGTAAATCCCTTGTGGCGTCGCGCGAGCATCTGGTGCGCGGCAACGTCGATATAAAGTTAGCGGTCATCATGGCGGGCGGAACGATCATCGGCACTGAAGCTGGCGCACAAGTGATTCAATATCTGAAACAATTCAAAATAGTGAACATCGTTGTCGGCGTCGTTATGATTGGCGTTCTAATATTGATCTCCGCTTTCATGGCTTGGGAAAGCTGGCAGACAATAACCCGAAGCCAGATCGCAGAACTCAGACTCAAAGGCAAAACCGCCCCGCCGGCAGTTCGCCGTTTCCATGAAAAGGTCCAGCGCTTCAAGCTATGGCCAATGATAAACCTTGCCGAATCGGGGGTAAGAAACATTTCGTTCTGGATCATCCTCATCGTTGCGGTAGTCGCCGGATTCCTGGCCGGATTTCTTGGCGGCGGCGCCGGGTATCTGCGCATGCCATTGCTGGTGTACGTGCTCGGCGTGCCCACGAAGGTGGCCGTGGGAACAGATCTTTTCGAAGTCGCCGTCTCAGCCAGCTATGGGACGCTATCGCATGCCATCAAGGGAAACGTGGACATCATGATCGCGCTGGTAATGCAGACCGGAGCAGCTGTTGGAGCGCAGATCGGCGTCAAGCTGACGGACTTCTTTCGTGGTGCAAAGATTCGATTGGCCTTCTCCCCCTTGCCGTTGATCGGGGCGGCTCTCATTGTTTATGGCTTGATGACCGGACAGAAAATGAAGTGATCCGCACGCCGTTATATGCGTGGCGCGCGAACGAATAACTGGCTGCGCAAAGGCGGCCAAACTTCGACCTGAAATACGAAGCATGGGAGGTATGCTGGCAGAGAACCACTGGAACCGTGGTGAAGAGTAGCAGCTTTCTTGCTCGGCACCGCAAGCGCGGACATGTGCGCGTCCCGAACCCTTCTTTATTGGCGATTGTAATATGATGT
>Ga0209375_1000643_pt1 | contig 28831 bp, 28 predicted proteins | sample GraSoiAngelo_131_FD_185888 | JGI IMG/M metagenome (GOLD analysis project Ga0209375, IMG submission 185888) | Grasslands soil microbial communities from the Angelo Coastal Reserve, California, USA - 14_0929_02_30cm (SPAdes) (version 2) | ecosystem: Environmental > Terrestrial > Soil > Grasslands ... | reverse complement strand
TTCCGTCTCGAACGTCGCGACCGCGGCGTTGACCACCGTCTCGGGATCGACGCGCTCGACCAGCGGGACACGCCGGCCCCACTCCATGGCGCGCCCGAAGCGGTCGAGCGTCTCCGACGTCACCTGCCGGTAGAGCTCGAACGCCTCGCGCAGGTCGCCGGGCAAGTCCGAGCGCTTCGTGAGCAGCGTCAGGTGCCCGAGGAAGGCCGTGAGCGGGCCACGGAGATCGTTGGCGAGGCCCGCCAGGTAGAGGCCGAAGACGCGCAGCGTGTCTTCGCGCTCTGGCCGTCGTGGCGCGGCCGACCCTGCGCCCATGCCGTCGTCCGCTATGACGAGAAGCGTCGGTTCCACCTCGCGCGGAAGCGGCCGGAGCACGACGGCGACGTCGCACACACTGCCGTCGTCGCGCGTGATGGAAACGGTGCCAAGGGCCTCCGGCGTGCCACCCCAGGCGCGCTTCACCGCCGCCCGAACCTGCGCCCGCACTTCGCGGGCCGGGAAGAGCCGCACCAGCGGAGTGGCGGGGAGGCTCTCGGCGGAGCGCCCGAGGATCCGAGGCACGTGGCCGTTGGCGTACAGCACGCGCTCTCGCGTCATCACGGCCACGCCGACCCGAACTGCATCGGCGAGCCCCGCGAAGCGCGCGGACAGTCGCTCGATCTCGGCGGTCTGGGAGAGCCAGCCGGAGAGGAGATCGAGCTCTCGACCCAGATTCTCAGTCATTTCGATCCACGCAGCCTGACCCCCCGCCCATGTGTGCGTGCATGACCGCCTCGGCCGCGTCGAGGGCCTCGCAGAGGGCCTGGCTCACCTGAGCCTTCGGAATCGAAGACGCCGTCATGAGTGGGATCCCAGCGCGGCGGCGACCGCCGCGATCACGGTGCGCTGTTCGGCATCGGTCATCTGCGCGTAGAGCGGGAGGATGAGGCCCTCGTCGCTCACGCGCTCAGCCGTCGGGAGGAAGACGTCCCCGAGAAGCTTCCGGTAGGGCGCCTCCCGGTGGATGCACATGATGCCCCGGCGCGTGGCGATTCCCTCGGCGAGCAGGCGCACCATCAGCGCGTCGCGGCTCAAAGGCGCGCTGGGGCTCACGCGGACCATGTACGACTGGAACGGATGCGCGAGCCCGGCGGGCTCGACGGGCGTGGTGAGGTGCGGCACGCCGGCCAGCGCTCCGGTGTAGCGATGGGCCAGCGCGCGGCGACGGGTGAGCACGCCGTCGAGCTTGCGGAGCTGCTCGATGCGTCCTGGAGGTCCGTCATCCGGTAGTTGAAGCCGATCTCCGGATAGGACTCGAACTGAACGGTGGCGCCGCGGTGACGATCGAGACCCGAGAGTGCCATCCCGTGCTGCCGCAGTCGACGCACGCGCTCGGCCAGTGCGGCGACCCTCGTGGCCCAGGGGAGGCCGGCAACCCGGACTCCGCTGGGCTGTCGAGCCGGCTCACTGCGCGCGCCTCAGACAGTCGGCGACGTAGGCGATCTGGGCCTCGCTGAGCTCGGGATGAAAGGGTAGGCTCAGGATGTTCTCGGCCAGCTGCTCGCTGACCGGAAAGTCGCCGGGCTGGTAGCCGAGGAAGCGATAGGCCCGCTGCAGATGAACCGGGGTCGGATAGTGCAGCCCGGTCTCGATGCCGGCCGCGGCCAACTTCTCTTGCACCCGGTCGCGCTGGGGGACCTGGATCACGTAGAGATGCCACACCGGGAGCACGTGCGCCGGGTGACGCGGAAGCACGAGGCCCGGGATGTCCCCGAGCGCTTCCTCGTACCGGAGCGCCAGCTTCCGGCGCTGGGCGTTAGCGGCGTCGAGCGCGCGCAGCTTCACGCGCAGGATCGCGGCCTGCAACGCATCGAGCCGGCCGCTGTAGCCAATGACGTCGTGCTGGTAGCGCCCCGACTGACCGTGGTCGCGCAGGCGGCGCACGAGCGCCAGCGCGCCTGGATCCCGCGCGGTCACCATGCCGCCCTCGCCGCAGGCTCCGAGGTTCTTGGACGGACAGAAGCTGAAGGTGGCGAGATCGCCGAGGTTGCCGGTCCGGCGCCCGCGGTACTCGGCGCCGTGGGCCTGGCAGGCGTCCTCGATCACGGAGATGCCGTGCTCGCGTCCGAGCGCCATCAGCGGGCTCATCTCGACTGGCTGGCCCCACAGATGGACGGGCACGATCGCGCGCGTCCGGCGCGTGATCGCGGCGGCCACGCGGCGGGTGTCCATCAGCGCGGTCTCCGGGTCTACGTCGACGAACACTGGCGTGGCCCCCGCGTGAGAGATGGCCTCGGCGGTGGCGATGAAGGTCAGCGGCACGGTGATGACCTCGTCGCCGAGCCCCACGCCGGCCGCGCGGAGCGCGAACGTCAGCGCGTCGGTTCCGGTGCGGACCGACACGGCCTCGGCGGCGCCGCAGAACTCGACGAACTCGCGCTCGAGGGCTTCCACCTCGGAGCCGCCGATGTAATTTCCGGACTTGAGGACACGGATTGCGGCGGCCAGCACGTCGGTTTCGTAGGGCTTGCCTGCAATGCCGACGTCGGCAAACTGGACCTTCATAGCCTTGTCCACGGCATCAATGTGCGGACGGCCTCGCGCATTGAGTACCATCCGTGGCCGGAGGCTCTGGCGTGCGCCGGCGAAGCGCACGTGCCGCCCGGGCCAAGGCGTCGGTCAGCCCGGGCTGGCCGGCCGCCGCCGTCCGGTTGGCGTCCTGGATCTTCAGGTAGATTTCTTCGCGATGGATCGCGACGTTGCTGGGCGCGCTGACGCCGAGCCGTACGTCGCGCCCGCGGACATCGAGCACGACCAGCTCGATGTCCGCGCCGATGCGCAGCCGTTCGCCGATGCGCCGGGTCAGAACCAGCATGGCGCTAGGCGGGCAGCTGCGCTGCCATCGGCAGCGTCTCGTCGGGCAGGATGACCTGGCAGCCGAGCCGGGTGTCGAGATTGATCACGATCGGGGCGCGCAGGTTGACGCCGATCTCGCCGCCGTTCGGCCTGATGGACGCCACCGCATAGTAGGCGATCGGCGCCTGCGTGCGCTGACCGAGCGACGCGAAAGCCGCCCGCGAGGGCCGCACGTCGAGCGTGCCGGGTGCCACCGGCACCAGCGGCAGCGCCACCTCCGGCTGCTCGAGCGCGGCCAGAAAGATGAAGGGATCGCACTCGTCGCGAGCCAAGAGTACGAACTCCCGCAACTGCTCGAAACCCGCGATGCCCTGCGGGAACCGGATCACGTCTTCGGTCCCGTAGCTGAAGTCGCCCAGCTTCGGCGACCGATACACGAGCGCTGTGTCGAGCGGCGTCATTTGAGGAACTCCAGTCGTGAAGGTTGAATGACGAGATCCACGAGCACGGGCACGCTCAGACCTGCCCGTCGCGGGAGTTCTCGAGCAGACGAAGCTGGAGCACGAGGGTTTCGGTGCGGGTGTACAGGTCACCCTTGCGATCCAACACCTCGGCGAAGCTCGGCGAGGCGCTCTGGGCGCTTCTACCGAGCCTGATCCTACGCGTCGACGACTCCCTGACCGAGCAGAGCTTTGGCGATCCGGTCGGGATCCGGGACCAGATCGCCACTCCGGATCCGGCTGCGAAGGGCGTCGACCCGATCGGTCTGCCCATCGGGAACGTCGAGACCGACCCGGCGAGCTTCCTGGACGGCCTCGCTCCAGTACGACGGCCCGACGGCGCTGTCACGGGATTCGCCGGCCGTGTTGGTCCCTCGACATTGAACGTCGTCGATGTCCATGGGTACTGGGTCTCCTCCCCCACTACTTCCGGGATGCTAGTAAGGTGATCGGCAGTGTGGTGTCCGATCCCGAGGGAGGGGACCCAAAACCTTGAGGGCGATGGCCTCCTTGAGCTGGGCTCTTGCCATGTCCCTCCGAGCGGGCAGGAAGAGCACTGCCGATGCCGGGGATGGACGTCAGGAATCTCGGAGATTTCCGAAGCGACCTGCAGTGTGCGGGGCGGCAGCGGGAGTCGCCGACGGCAAGATCTGCCGCTGGTGCAAATCTGCCGCTGGTGCAAATGAACTAAGAGCTTAGAGCTCCTCGAACCCGTTGTGCGAGTGGCCATTGCCGTGGGTGTGGCCATTCGTCCCCTTGACCGTGAGCGTCTCGATGAACTCCGCCAGCCCCGGATCCTCAGCCCTCATCCTCGTCCGCTCTTGACGTTTCGTTCCTTCCGTCCTGGCCGTCGATTCGCTGGCGGCCTGCTCCTGGGTGCCCGACGCGAGCTGGCCGGTGGCGCCCAAGAACTGCTGAGGGGCGCCGGTGACGTGGGTGGCGGTGAGGCGCGCGCTGCCGATGATGGTCGTCAGCGTATCCATGAAGGTGTTGAACGAGCTCGCGAGCTCACCGATCTCGTCCTTGGACTGCACCGTGAGACGCTTGGTGAGATCGCCGTCGCCCTCGGCGATGTCGCGCAGCAGCTCGACCGTCTCGGCGAGCGGTCGTGAGATGGAGCGGGCGAGCAGAAGGCTCACGGTCAACGCCGACGCCAGGGCGGCTGCGATCCCGATGAACATCCACCAGCGGATGGTGGCAGCCCGTGCTTCCTCGGTCTTGACGCTGCTGGCCGCCGCGCTCAGATGCATGTCGCTGAGCGACCGCAGGACCGTGCGGGCTTTCTCGAATTTTTCGGCGCCCTCGTTGAGCGAGACGTCGATGGCGTGCTTGCGTGCGTCGGTCGAGTCCTGGGCGAGGAGCTTCACGACCTCGCCCGCCGATCTTTCCCACTCGGCCCGGGCGGCCTCGAATTCCGCGCGGAGCTTCGCCTCGCCAGCGTGCGCCGGGAAGGCGACGTAGGCCTTCCAGTGCTCGGTGATCTGCAGCATGCTGCTCGTGTAGCTCTTCATCTGCTCCTGTGCCGCCAGAGAGTCCGACTTCATGAACATCAGCGTGCGCTGGGCCACGAGGGCCCGCTGCATGTCGCGGTCGGCCTGCACGAGATGGCTCACCGCCGGAAGATTTTCGTTGGCGGCCTGCTGAAAGGCCGCGTTCATCGTGGCGAATCCCCCGGTCCCGACGCCGCCCACGAGCGCGGTCAGCAGCGCGAGACCACAGCAGGCACCGAGGAGGCGCGCCCGGATCGACGACCCTGGCAGCAGTCGCATGATGACGTTCATGTCGATCTCCCGGCTCTCGCCGTTACTTCTTGGCCACGCGTTCCAGATAGGTGACGGGGACGCTGGCGACGAGCACGCCGATGGCCTTGCCGCCGTCCATGACCGGCACGGCGACCTGAAGGGCGTAGCCCTGGAGCGACTCGTCGAACCACGGCCTCGTCATCTGCCAGGCCTTGCCCGTGCGCATCGGCACGTCGAACTTCTCCTGGCCTCTATGGATGTAGCTGATCGTCTTCTCGGCGAACGCGACCTTCTCGCCCTGGGCGCCGTTGAGGAACGCCTTGTCGAGCGTGCCGTTGCTGGCGTCGATCTTCTTGCGGAGCAATTGGCCGGCGGCGCTGCCGACGAGCGCCTGCACGGTCGGATCGCTGCGGCGGACCGCCTTCCACTTGGCGTTGTCCATACCGGCGATCGGGCCCTTGGCGTTCTGTTCCTTCACGGCGGCGACCACGACCGGATCGGCCGCCCAGGCGGCGAGGACCTTCGATTGCTTCTCGAGCTCCGCCAGCACGGTCGGGGTGACCTCGAAGCTCGAGGCCAGCGCGACGACGGGCAGGAAGGCGACGACAGCCAGCGCGATGCACCGATCGACATAGCGGAATTTCACGGTCGTCTCCTTTTCAAGGTCGTCATCTCGGCAACGTCGGCAGCCGCCCGATCACGGCGAGATGATCGACACGCAGACCGATACGGCCACTCCCAGTCCGGCCAGCGTGTCGCATTGTCCTGTCCTCCCCCGGTCGCACGACGAGCCTCTGACTGGGTTATCGGCGCGGGATGGCAGGTTCGGAGGGACGCCGTCGGCCAGGATTCGGGCGAGCCGCGGCGTTCGACGGGTTTCTTGTCAGGCGCCGAGCCCCTGCGCTACTCTCGGTGCCACCTTTAACTGGCTCGGGTGAGGGCGAATGCCTAACGCGCTGCGGCTCTTGGTCGTCGAAGACGAGCAAGAGCTGCGGGAGGTCCTGGTACAGGGGCTGGCGAAGCGCGGCTTCAACGTCGCCGCTGCGGCCGACGGCGATGCCGGTCTCGCCACGCTGTCCGAGCAGGAATTCGACGTCGTCATCCTCGACCTCCGCATGCCCCGCCGGGATGGGATCCAGGTCCTCCAGCAGATGCGGACCGACGGCCACGACGCCGAGGTCATCATCGTGACCGGGCACGCGGACATCGAGACGGCCGTCGACGCGCTCAAGCTGCACGCCTTCGACTACCTGTCCAAGCCGTTCCAGATGGCCGAGCTGCTCCAGACCGTCACGCGCGCCGCCGAGTACCGGCGGCTTCGTCTCGAGAACCGCTCGCTCCGCCGTGCCGTCTCCCAGCAGGAGATCGAGCCGCTGCTGTACGGGTCGAGCCGCGCGATGGATCGGCTGCGCGGTCTGCTCGATCGCGCCAGCCAGTCGGCGTCCAACGTGCTGATCCTCGGCGAGAGTGGCAGCGGCAAGGAGCTGGCCGCGCGCTCGATTCACCGGGGCAGCGCGCGCCGTGATCTCCCGTTCCTCGCCTTGAACTGCGCGGCGCTGCCCGACGACCTGCTGGAGAGCGAGCTCTTCGGTCACGAGCGCGGCGCCTTCACGGGTGCGACGGCGCGCCGCCACGGCCTCCTCGAGCTGGCCCACATGGGCACGCTCTTCCTCGACGAGGTCGGTGAGATGAGCGTGGCCATGCAGGCCAAGCTCCTGCGCGCCCTCGATTGCGGCGAGATCCGGCGACTGGGCGGCGACCGCACCCTGTACGTCGACGTGCGCATCATCGCCGCGACGAACCGCGACCTGGCCAAGGCCGTGTCCAACAACGAGTTCCGTCACGACCTCTATTACCGGCTCGGGGTCATCGTCATCGAGATGTCGCCGCTACGCGAGCGGGTGGAGGACATCCCGCTCCTCGTCGAGCACTTCACCCAGCAGGTGGCGCCGCCCGGGCGCGCCCCCATCAAGGTGACGGCCGAAGCGCTGGGCCTGCTCACGCGCTATCACTGGCCGGGCAACGTGCGCGAGCTGCGCAACGTGGTGGAGCGGCTCAGCGTGCTGAGCGAAGATGGCGAGGTGACGGCGGCCGAGGTCGCGCTCTACCTGCCGGCGGTGTCGATGGACGACATCGACACCTCCCTCATCGCGCTCGACGACGTCGAGCGCCGTCACGTCTTGAAGGTCCTCCAGCACTGCGCCGGTAACCGGGCCCGTGCGGCGAAGATCCTGGGCGTCGATCCCAAGACGCTCTACAACAAGTTGAAGTCCTACCACCTCGACGACCGGTGACGCGTACCGCGCTGTCGGTCCGCGCTGGTGAGCTGGTCAGGGCCGCCCAGGCCCTGCCGACGGCCAAGAGCGCCGACACCCTCTACGAGATGATCGCTGCCGGCGCCGCCACGCTTCGTCCGGGCGTGGTGACGACGCTGCAACTCGTCGACGGCGACGGCGTTCGACTGGCTGCCATCGCCCCGATTCAGGCCTCCGTGTCCGAGCTCGACACCGATCATGCGCGGCGCGTCCTGAACGCCGCCGGCCCCCTCCTCATCCGCGGCAAGCGCGCGGGTGAGGGGAGCTATTACGGCCTGTTGCTGGCCGACACCGAAGGCGCGCTCGGAGTGCTCGGGCTGTCGCTCCCGCCGGGCACGACCGTGCTCCCGGGCATCGAGCGGCAGCTCCTCGACATGTACGCCACCCAGGCGTCGCTCGCCCTGAGGCACTCGGTGCTCGCCGCGACGGTGGAGCGCCAGACCGCGACGCTCGAGGTGGCCAAGGGCGAGCTCGTGGAAGCCGCGAAGGTCCTGGCGCTCGGCCATCTCGTCTCCGGTGTCGTCCACGAGGTTAACAATCTCCTCGGTACCGTCACGCTGAGGATGGAGCGCCTGCTCGAGGCGCCGCCCGACGCGGAGACGGCGCACCAGCTCCGGGCGCTGGAAGGACACTGTCGCGAAATCGGCGATGTCATCGGGGACCTCCGGCGCTTCGCGACAGGCGGCGGGATCGGCCGCACGCTCGTCGATCTCACGGCGCTGCTCGAGCGGATCCTGCGCCTGCGCCAGACCCAGCTCCGTGGTGGTGACATCCGCATCGAGCGCCTGTATCCGTCGGGCGGGCCGTCGGCCCTGGGCGATCCGGGCCAGATCGGCCGCGCCCTGCTCGCGCTCGTCCTGGAATCGGAGAATGCCCTGCTCACGGTGCCCGGGGGCGGGACGCTGCGCGTGTCCACCCGCCGGGAGGAGCGCGACGGCGGTGCCTGGGCGGTGGCGGTGCTCGAGGACGACGGCCCTCACATTCCCGACCATCTGCTGGCCCGCATCTTCGAGCCGTTCGTTGTCCGCGACGGTCAGAGCGGGCGAGGTCCCTCGGTCGGTCTGGCCGCCGCCCACGCCATCGTGGACACCCATGGCGGCCGCCTGACCGTCGCCAACCGGCCCGACCGCGGCGTCACATATAAGGTCGAGCTTCCCGCTGGGTAGAACCGGACGCCGCGATGGCACTCTGGTGCCACGCCGGCAGGTGTCGCCACCTGAGTCATCGGCGACTTCACGAATTTCCCTCGGAACGCTCACGTTGCGATTCGAACGAATGTGGCATTGCCCATGCTCTAGCCGGGCAGGATGCGCCCGCCCGCTCTCACCGGCAGCTCCAAGAGATTCGGCCTCCTCGTTGCGATCACGACGCTCGCGCTGCTGCTCGGCGCCTGTGCAGGCTGGTGGCCGCCGGATGGCCGTGACCAGGCGGGGACGGCGGCGGACCGACGTGAGATCGCGGCCTACATCGGCAAGTACGTCCTCATCACCCTGACGTACTTCGACGAGGACGGCGACGTCGTCGCCCAGCCTCAGGTCCACGGCATCATCGTGTCGGCGGATCGGGCGCGCGGCTTCGCCGTGGCCCTCCAGGGCGTGTGGGAAGGCGAGACGTTCTGGCTGCCACCCGACGTGCGTGGGTTCTCGCCCGCGCGCCGGGGTGAGTACCGACTCAATTCCACCAGCGAGATCATCTACGATCCCGATCTGATCTCGACGTGGGAGATCACGCGGGCGGCGCCATGGCTATGAGAGCGAGCTCGCCCATCGTGGTCTCGACGACCTGGGGCTACGCCCTGCTCCTGGTCGCCGCGCTTCACATGCTCTGGATGCGGCTCATGCACCACGACTCACGATGGCTATAGCCAACTTTGTCGTGCTGCTGAGCATCATCGGCGGCGCCGTCATGGTGGGCGCCATCTGGGAATGGTTCGCCGACTGGCGGCTGATTCGTGCGACTCGACGCCGCCTCGCCTCGGCGAAGTTTCGCAAGTCCCGCCGCGCCGCCTGACGGGCGGCACGCTCTCACGGTGACCGGCCGGACGAACAGACTCTTGAAGTTCTGATTCGGGCCTGAACGAGGCTTCTCACTGAATTACTCGGCGACGGTGACGCGCAGCACCTCCTCGACCGTCGTCACGCCATCGAAGAGCACCTTCAGAAGGCCCGCCTGGCGCAGCGTCTTCATCCCCTGCGACTGCGCCATGCCCCTGAGCTCGGCGGTCGATGCGCCCTTGATGATCATGTCGCGCAATTCCTGGGTGACGGGCATGATCTCGTAGATCGCCACCCGCCCCTTCATCCCGGTGAAGTTGCACGTCGTGCAGCCCCGGCCCTTGTAGACCTGGGTCCGCCCGACGCCGGTGAGCACGTGGCCGTAGGGCAGCAGCGACTCCTCGTCCACCTCGTACGGCTCCTTGCAGTCCTTGCAGATCTTTCGGCCCAGCCGCTGCGCGAGCACGAGCAGCAGCGACGAGGCGACCAGAAACGGGGGGACTCCCATGTCGATGAGCCGGGCGATCGTCGAGGGCGAGTCGTTGGTGTGCAGCGTGGAGAAGACCAGGTGGCCGGTGAGCGCGGCCCGGATCGAGGTCTGCGCCGTCTCGAGGTCGCGCGTCTCGCCGACCAGGATCACGTCGGGGTCCTGGCGCAGGAAGGCGCGCAGGGCGGAGGCAAAGGTCCGGCCCACGCCCTCGTTGATCTGGACCTGGTTGACGCCCTTGAGGTTGTACTCGACGGGATCCTCGGCCGTCATGATGTTGTGCTCGGGCGAGTTGATGGTGTGGATGGCCGAGTAGAGCGTCGTCGTCTTGCCCGAGCCCGTCGGCCCCGTGATCAAGATCATTCCGTAAGGCTGCCGGATGACCTTCTCGAACTGCTCGAGCGCCCAGGGATCGAAGCCGAGCTTGGACAGATCGAGCTGCAGGGCGTCCTTGTCGAGGATTCGGAGGACGGCCTTCTCCCCGAAGATGGTCGGCAGGACCGACACCCGGAAGTCGATCTCTCGCGTGTTGTAGCGCAGCTTGATGCGGCCGTCCTGGGGGACCCGGCGCTCGGCGATATCCAGGTTCGACATGATCTTGAGTCGGGAGATGGTCGCCGCCTCCACCTTCTTGGGTAGCGAGAGCATCTCGTGCAGCACGCCGTCGATGCGGAACCGGATGCGGAAGACCTTCTCGTAAGACTCCCAGTGGATGTCGCTGGCGCCCTTCTGGATGGCGTCGGCCAGCACCTTGTTGACGAGCTTCACGACCGGCGCCTCGTCGGCCGACTCCTTCAGCTCGAAGACGTCGATTTTCGTGGCCGCCTCGTCGCCCTCATCGACGACCTCGACGTCCGGGGAAGCTCCACTGTTGAGCTCTGAGACGATGTCGGTAATACCACTCGTCTGGCCTTCGTAATGCCGCTCGATCCCCTCGCGGATCGCCACCTCGGACGCGACCAGCGGCAGGATTTGCAGGTTTGTCATGAAGGCGACGTTGTCGAGCGCGAACACATCGGTCGGATCCGCCATCGCCAGGGTCAGCATGTTGCCCACCCGCTTGATCGGCAGGACAGCGTGCTTCTTGGCAATCTGCGCTGGCACGAGATTCAGAGCTTCAGGGTCGATCTCCAGCTGCGAGACCGCGATCAAGGGGACCCCGTACTGGCGCGAAAGGGATCCGAGTAGCTGCTCTTCGGCGACGAGGTTCAGGCGGAGGAGCACGGACCCGAGCCTCTCGCTCGTGCCCTTCTGCGCGGCGATCGCGCGCGCGAGACCGTCCTGGGTAATTAATCCTTGCGCGACCAGGACGTCGCCCAGGCGCCGGCTGACCGGCTGGCCAAGCGTTCTCACGGCGGTCGACGCCGTGTTAGGCGCGGCAGTCATCGTGATGACCGCTTTCGCACGCGGCCCGGCCGCCGTGGAAACCAGATAAGGCGATCATGGACTAGTTGTGCGGCTTGTCCCCAGGCTGACGGAGCCCGGAGAAGAGGCGAACTTTTGAGGCATGTAACGCCGAAGGGTCAAGTGTACCGATTGATCCCGGGCTCGGCGCGTCGGCGACGGTCTGGGAGGGTTCGTCACGGGGCCCGACAATCAGTTCCTTCAGCTTGCCAAAGGTCTTGGTGAGGTCATCGCGACTCCGCCGAAGCTCCTGATTCTCTCGCTCGAGCGCGCTCATCCGTTCGTTGAACCTGCCGGCCTCCCCCTTCAGCTGCTCGAGTTCGCTGAAACAGGTCGGGAGCGACACGAGAAGACGCTTGGTTTGCTCCACCCAGAGCATGAGCTGCTGCTGAACCTCGGTGACCGGTTTCTCTTTGCCGTCCATTTATTACTGCCCACCTTTCAATTCAGTAGGAGTCCAGAGTTCCGCGGATGCGGACCTCGCCGACAACGAGCAAATCTCCGACCATGGTGTCCTCGTCAAGCGCTGGAGGCCCGGCGAAACGGCGAGAGTCGAGGCGGCTCGACGGCGGACGGCGCGCGGCCCAGTGTTGGCGGATGCCCCTGTTCTCCCCGTGAGGAGTCGGCCCGCCCAACATCGGGGCGGGCCTGGGAGCGGACGAAGGCAAAGCCACTGGCGCGGAGTTCGGCGTCAATCTCAGGCCGCGAACGGCGATCAGCTGGGCGCCGGTCGCCTGCCGACGTGTCCGCCGGCGGGCGCCGTTCGCCGGAGCGCCGATCCATTCTGACTTCCACGGTCTCCACCCCCGCGAACGTGCCTTTGAAAAAGTCATAGAGGCACGCCTGGTCCTTGGCCGTGATCACGAGATAGGGCGCGTGTGGCGTCCGGAATTGTGCGAAGAAGTCCCGCCACGCCGGTGAGGGCGTGAGATCAGTTGACGTACGAGGGTGCTGCCCAACCTCGAGAGCCTCGGCGGCCCATTCGTTCCCCGTGAGGCCCGGCACGGTCCCGCTCGCCTTGCGACCCGCGGCCGCGGACTCGGGCCCGCGCGCGCGTGGTTTCTGGAAGGCGCCAGTCACGACCTGACGGCCCGAGTTCAGCGATTCATCCTTGCGGCCGACTTCCCCACTGCGGTCCCCGCCGACGTCGAATGCCTCCAGCGCGGCCACGAGTTCTGCGGCCGCAGCGAGCAGAGAGCCCTGAGAGGGGGTCGCCGGCGGCTCGCCCGTGAGCCGCCCGAGCGCGTTAGGCCTTTCTCCCTGGTGCTGTTCGAGCCTTCGCGTCTTCACTGCCGTGTCCATCTGGCGTGTGCCTCTCAGTCTTTAGCGCGTAAAACTTCTCGGGCCGGACCGCGGGCTGGGACGTGCGATCGAGGCGTCGGGGAACTCGTCGCAGGCAGCGCAGACGACGAGGTCTCGGAACGTCGTCTGGACGCGCGCCATGCTTATCAGTGGCGAACTGATCATGTTCTTACCGGGGCACACTCGCAAGGCGGATACCAGGTTCGCTTCGCGAAGGGAAACAGTCAGTTAGCGCGTGCAACCATACGCCGGCGGGGCGGGACGACGCGGAGGCATTCCCACCGCCGGGGAGGAACTCCTAGAGAGCCGCATCGGGTGATATCGGGCCGACGCGGTCGCACGTCAGATTGCTGGCGGACTTTCGGTACCAAAATTTTATCGACGCTTCCGGCCGCCGGCGCACCATGTCCGCCTTACGTTTTCTCTCGAGTTTCGCTTGAGTCCGCATAGACGGACCGGAAAAGCCCGCTGCGACTGCGACGAGCGTCCGTATCCTCCGACAAGGGGGAAAGTATGCCGACGCTGACTGAGCGCTTCGTCGCCGACATCGAAGGCCTCAGCGACCTTCCGTCGCTGTCGCCGGTCCTTGCCCATCTGATCGCAACCCTCGACCGCGAGGATGCCTCGGTGGCCGAGGTGGCGGCGATCATTCGCCAGGATCCCGTGATCGCCGCGCGCGTGTTGCGGGCCGCCAACTCGGCTGCCTATATCGGCCGCAGCTCGGTGTCGTCGATCCGCGACGCGCTCCTCCGTCTGAGCCTGGCTCGCATCCGACGGCTAGCCCTGGTAGCGAGCCTCTACGACGCCGTGCCCGTCCGCGGCACGCAGGCTTCCCGCGCGATCTTCTGGCAGCACAGCCTGGCCGTGGCCCATCGCTCGGAGATCATCGCCCGCCACGCGATCGGTGCCCCCGCGGATCTAAATCCCGAAAGCGTCTTCCTCTCAGGACTGCTTCATGACCTCGGCCTCCTCGTCCTCGAAAGCCACTACCCGAGGGAGGCTTCTGCGGTGAAGCGTCACGCCGAAGCCAAGGGCATGCCGATCTGCCTGGCCGAGTTCGAGATCTTCCAGACCGATCATGGCGAGTTGGGCGCTCTGCTCGCCACGCACTGGATGATGCCGGAATCGATCACCGCCGCCATCCGCGCCCACCACCGCTTCGACCTGGCGCCGGTGGCGTACCAGTGGAATGCCGCCGTCATTCACCTCGCGGACAATCTGGTCAGCCAGGAGGCGATCGACGACCTCGAGGAGGGCTCGCCGGTACGCCTCGACAACGCCGCCGTGGAGGTGCTGGGGCTGTCCCCCGCGGCGGCGCTCCAGATCACCGAAGAGACGCGCAGCGATGCCGGCGAGTCGGCGGCCGTCCTCTTCGCGTCCCCTCATTCGGGATCCGCGAAGTCGAGCGTCAGCAATGAGTCCCGAGCGACATCTTCGAGCATGCTCGGCCGCTCGGGCGCGCAGACGAGATCGACGCCGAGGCTGTGAGCGGCGTCCACGCAGTCACATCTTCAGGCGTCGTGTAGGCGCGTCAGGTCCTGCGGCTGCGCGCGGTGAGGCCAACCCGCGTGCGCTTGCCGCGCTCGCCCCGCAGCTGCTCGTAGATGGCCACGTCGAGAAAGACGATGGTGGCGAGCCTTCGTGTCGGTGTCGGCATCGGCGATCCGCCGGTCAGCCAGGCCTCCACGATCGGTAGAACGGCGACGCCCACAGGCTCGCCTGCTGCAGGACGTCCTCGTATGGGCCAGCGTGCGCGAGGTGTGCGCGTTGTCGAAGTCGTGCTCGACGCCGACGTCGTCTGATAGACGGATGCGATCGGCGATGGCGCAGCCGGCGAGCACGACGGTCAGGGCGTGCGGCTAGCCCTGCACGTTCATCGCGGCCCGGCCGCCGGCTGAAGCCGACCGGTCTTGACCTGGCCGCGTAGCGCCAGCACCGCCGCGGTGTGAAGCTGCGTCGCCCGCGACTCCGAGATGTCCATGACCATGCCGATCGCGCGGAAGTTCAACTCCTCGATGTAGTGCAGATGAAGCACGAGCTGCTGCGCTGGCGACAGCGCCGCCACCAGCGCGGCCAGCCGGCCCACGCTGTCCTTGTCCATCAGCGACGCGAGCGGATCCTTGGTCGCGGGATCGGGGATCCAGGCGCGCGTCACGGGTTCACCGTCGTCGCCCTCGCTCTCCACCCACTCGAGCGAGAGCGTCATCGCCGCCCTGGCCTGGCTCAGCAGCCCGTGATAGTTGTCTATCGAGATGCCGAGTCGCGCGGCGGCCTCGCTGTCCGAGGGCGGACGCGACATCTCCTGCTCGAGGTCGATCAGGGTCCGTTCCATCTCGCGCAGCTTGCGGCGCGTCACCCGGCCGATGGGATCGATCTCGCGCACGAAGTCCACCATCGAGCCGCGGATGCGCGTGAGCGCATACACGCTGAAATCCGTGCCGTGCCTGGGATCGAACGTGTCGAGCGCGCCCAGGAAGCCGACGACGCCCGTCGAGACGAGGTCGTCGAACTCGACGCTCGGCGGCAGCGTGCGGCCGAGCCGCCCGGCCATGTAGCGCACGAGATGGATGTAACGCTGCATGAGCGTTTCGCGCGCCTCCGGCGAGCCGGTGGCGCGGTACTCCTTCCACGCGGCCTCGACGGCCTCGGGGCGAACCGCCCTTCCGGCGGACTGGAACGGCCAGCGGGATGCTTTGCGTGGGCCGGAGTTCTTCGCCAGCAGGTCGGCGAATTCCCCCGAGTGGCCCTTGGCGCCCGTGGTGTCGATGTTCGCGATGTTGTTGCCGATGACGTCGACCGCTTCCTGATTCGTCCGGAGGCCGGTGGCCCCGATGGAGAGAGCTCGCAACATGCTCGGTTCTCCTCAGATGGTGGGCGTGCCGATCGTAGTGACGTCGGCGAGGTTGATGGTGACGGAACCGACCTGCACGACGGGCTGGTCGTCCGCTGGATCGGACCTGTCGCTCTCTGATTCCGACGTCTCCATGCCGACACAAATGGTGAGGAGGAGCAGCGCCAGGAAGTCCGCGCTGACCGGTGAAGCCTCGGGCGCCGCTGTCGTCGCGGACGCGGAAAGACTGGCCGGTGTCGCGGCCACGGAGGTCCGCGTCATCGGCTCCCTCGGCTCGGGCCGCCGGCTGACGGACAGCAGATTCGCGGCCACCGCGCGCAGCCGCGTGACGCCCTCGAGGAGACGGCCGGTCATGGGCTGGAGGTCGGCGTCCGTCGCGCACTGTTCGGCGACGAGCGTGGCGTAGAGCTCGACGCCGCCGAGGACGTTGCGCATCTCGTGGGCCACCGTCGCCGTCATGGCGCCGAGGCTCTGCAGCGCGCGGGCGTGCGTGTCGGAGCGCGGAGCGGTCTTCACGCGTTGCCCAGGATCTGCTGCATCCTCAAGATCGGCAGCGCCTTGGTCAGAGCGTTCTGGCGGAGGGCGCGCATCAGCGTGAGGCCTGTCGCGACTTGGCCGTTCTCGGCCTCGATGACGTCGTTGTACCCGATGGCCTCACGCGGTTCTCTCCCCAGAGACGTGATTCTCGGCGTTGCGCGCGATCATCCGGGTGCGCAAGGTCTCGCGCGCGATCCCCAGGAGCTGAGCGGCTCGGGTCTTGTTGCCCCCAGCGAGCGTGATGACGTAATCGATGTACGCGTCCTCGATCTCCTTGAGCGGCCGAGGGCTGCCGATCGGCATCCAGGCGGGGGCGGGACCGCGGGTGGCCAGGGCGATCTGCTCGCCACGCACGGTGCCCCCGGCAAGCCCTTCGGCGATTCGCGCGATCGTCTCCCGGAGTTCGCGCACGTTACCCGGCCAGCCGTGCCCGAGCAGGCGGTGCTCGGCGTCCGGCGTGAAGCCGAGGAACTGACGCCCGTGGAGCGCGCCCGCCTCGGCGAGGAAGTGGCGGGCCAGCGGCAGGATGTCGCCGGTGCGCTCGCAGAGCGGCGGCACCGGGACGCTGGCTCGGTCCAGCCAGGCGACGAGCGGACCCTCGGCGGCTGCCTGCGTGGTGAGGCCGACGACGAGCGGGGCGGTGCCGCGGTGCTTCTCCAGCCAGTCGAGCAGTGCGGCCTGCACATCGCGCGCGAGACACTCGACGTCGTCCAGGATCAGCGTGCCGCCGGCCGCCGCCGTCAGCAGGCCGCCGTTGCCGTCGGCGCCAAAGAGGGCGACGGCGGGCGCGAAGGCCCGGCCGCAGTCGAGGAGCAGGCAAGGCGCGTGGTGCCGGTGGCTGCCCGCGTGCAGCGCGCCGGCGAGCCAGGTCTTGCCGACTCCCGCATCGCCGACGATCAGCACGCCGGCGGCGCGCGTGGGAGCGAGCCGGCTCAGCGTCTCACGCACGCGGGCCGTCTCGGCGCTCGCGCCCACGATCAGCAGCTCGGCCGGCCGCACCGGCGCTTTCACGACGGGACGGCGGGCGAGGGCGGCGCGACAGGCCGAGAGCAGCACGTCGGGGTCGAGCGGCTTGCTCAGGTAGTCGTGGGCGCCCCGCCGCATCGCTTCCACGATGCTGCGCGGCTCCACGTAGGCGGCCACGACGAGCGCCGGTAGCGTCGGCCACGAGGCCCGGAGCTGGCTGAGCAGCTCGATGCCGTCGCCGTCGGGCAGAACGAGATCGACGATGGCGAGCGCCGGCTCCTCGTCGGCGGCGACGCGGAGCGCTTCAGTGGTGGAGCAGGCCTGGACGACGGCGTAGCCGGCGCGGCCGAGCGTTTCGCTCGCCATGCGCCGCACGACGGCGTCGTCGTCGACGACGAGAATTCTCGGGCTCTGGGATTCGCTGGTTCGCATGTGTTCGCCTCGCGTCGCACTTTACCGACGCGCGTTGAACGCCTGATGCTCGATTCCGGTCCCGATACCCGGACTCACGCCGTTTCGTGACACTTCGCGCCGCCAGCCGCTGATGCGAGTGCATCACTCGAGGCGCAAACGGCTCATCGGTGACACACTCGGCGCGCGTCACTGCGTTGACGGTTCCGATCCCAGGACGACCTGGCCTGGTGCGTTTGGGCTACTTCGCGACGGGTCCCCTGATGTAGGTGAACGGTGCCTCGACGAGGTCGACGACGTGCGACGTGGGCGGCGGCGCGGTCCGCACCGCGATGCGGGGCCCTATCGTGGCCCCCAAATCCCATTACCCTTACACTGCAGTCATGGCATCGATCAGGATCCTGATCGCCGTCCTGGCCGCGGTGCTCGTTCCGGCTGCGGCGTTCGGGGGCAGCCAGCCCGTTCGTACTCCGCGTGACTCTGCGCTCGTCGTCAACGGCGTCGTCCGGCCGATGACGGGTGGCACGGGAGCAGCCGCGCCGCAGCCTCGCGCGCCGGCGGTGAGCGGTGCCAGCACCTGCCCGTCGCGCGCCTTCCCAGATCCGGGCTATCGGCCGATGTGGGTTCCGGGCGACTGGTGCGCGACGGGCCTCGAGTCGGTCTGGGTTCCCGGCCACTGGGTCTGGTGAGCCTGCGTTCCGGACGTGGTCTTGGCGCAGGCGATGAGTCCGTGCTGGCGCAGGCCGGTGAAGACGCCTTCGGCGAAGAGGTCGGCGCCCTTGACCGTGTGATGGAAATCTTCGTATCGGAAGAGCGGGCCGTCGACGGCCTCCCGGTAGCGGAACAGCGACAGCAGATTGATCACCGGAAAGTCGTTCCGCGCGCCCAGGGATTCCAGGATCTTGAACGGGCGCTCCGACGCGAAGAGGTGCGCGCCGATCCCTGCTCCCTGGCGCCCGGCCGGCGAGGCGGTCACGCTCACCTGGTGGGGATGGGGATAGGTGACCAGGACGAAGCGCGCGCCGAGGCTGCGCGCCAGATCGGCGATCCCGCGGACGTACCGGCCGGTGAGCGCCCACGCTCGGCGGATCTGCTCGGTGTCGATCTCTCGTGTGATCGCAAAAGGATCGTAGCGGAGGTCGCCGACCAGGCCACTCTCTTCCAGACCGACGAGATCGAGCTGCCGCTGGCCGAAGAGCCACGTGCCGAGCGATGACCGGCGCCATCGCTGGTAGACGGCGAGCCGCGAGAGCCGGTCGTCCAGCCCGTGCAGCGCCGGCGGCAGGAGCGGCGGCAGGACTTGAGCCCACTCGAGTCGCCGGTTGGCCCGCACGGCGACGGGCAGGCCCTCGGCATCGAGCGACGCGATCTCGGTTCTGATCATGTCCTCCTGGACGTCCGTCATGTCGAAGTTCACGACGACGAGATCTGGCCTGAGGGGCGCGACCACGTGCTTGAGGTGAAGGTAGTAGAGGATCGGCGAGTAGCTCGACACGCCCGCGTTGATGACCTCGATTCCCGGGCCGCACGAATTCTCCCGCAGGCGCGCTTCCAGGCGCTTGGGCATGGTCTCCGCGTCGTCGAGGCCGCTGCCTTCGGTGAACGAATCACCGAGAACGGCGATCCGGAAGACGCCGGCCGGCTTCGGGACGGCGAACTCGCGATCACGGAGCCCCCGGGAATTCGTGGTGAAGCGCGCACCCCGGATCATCCCGCTGAAGTTCGGACGCAGGCGATGGTGAAGCAACACGCGATCCTCGACGAACTGATTGCGCACGGTGTCCCGGCTCGCCTCCTGGAGCCGAAGCGCGACTTCGATCAGGACGAGCCCCACCGCACAGCCGAACCCGACCAGCAGGACGAGCGCGAGCCGCCGGCCTCGCGAAGACTTCAGGACGTCACCGGAGCGTCCGACACCCGCCCGCGATGGGTCCGCAGCGCATAGAGGGCCGGCAGCACGAGCAGGGTGAGGGCGGTGGACGAGATCAAGCCGCCGATGACCACCCGGGCCAGCGGGCGCTGGATCTCAGCGCCGATCCCCTGGGAGAGCGCGGCCGGCAAGAAACCGATGACGGCCACGATCGCCGAGACGACGATCGGCCGAAAACGGATCTCACACGCCCGGATAACGGCGTCGTGGATGGACAGCCCCTCCTCGGTCCGCGCCTGGCGGATCGACGAGACCAGGACGACGCCGTTGAGCACGCTCACGCCGAAGACCGCGATGTAGCCGACGGCGGCCGAGATGTTGAAGTTCGAGCGCCAGAGAAAGAGCGCGAGCGTGCCCCCGATGATCGCGAACGGCAGGTTCAGCATGATGAGCAGCGCGTCGCCGACGGACTGGAACGTGCCGAAGAGCAGGATGAAGATGATGAAGATCACGAGCGGGACGATAACATAGAGCCGAGCGAGCGCCCGCTGCTGGTCCTCGAAGCGTCCGCTCCAGACCATCTGGTACCCTTCGGGTAATTTCACCGCCGCGTTCACCTTCGCCATCGCCTCCGCGACCAGGCTCCCCATGTCGCGATCGCGGATGTTCCACTTGATCCCGACGCGCCGCAGATTGCCCTCGCGCAGGATCTGAGCGAGGCCCTCCGTCTTGATGACCTCGGCGAGCTGGGTGAGCGGAATGCGCTCGCCGCTGGGCGCGCTCACGGTGAGGGCCTTGAGGCTCGAGAGCGGATCCCCGTCGTGGGCGAGCTTCACCACGACGCCGAAGCGGCGCTCGCCCTCGAAGATCTCCGTGACGTTCCGGCCCTTGGTGGCCGCCTCGATCGCGTCCTGGACGTCCTGGACGTTGATGCCGTGGCGGGCGGTGGCCTTGCGATCGATCACGATCTGGAGCTGGGGCTGTCCGACCAGGTGATCGTAGTCGAGGTCGGCGACGCCTCGCACCGCCGCCAGGACGCTGGCGATCTCGCGGGCCTTGGCCTCGAGCACGAAGACGTCGGGTCCATAGAGCTTGATGGCCAACTCGCCCTTCACGCCGGCCAGCGCCTCGTCGACGTTGTCCTTGATGGGCTGGGAGAAGTTGGTCGTGATCCCACGCAGGTCGGCGAGCGATGCCGCCATCGCATCGATCAGCTGGCCCTTGTCATGGAAGCGCCACTCGCCCCGCGCGCGGAGCCCGATGTAGAACTCGCAATTGTCGGGGCCATTGGGATCGGTGCCGTCATCGGGCGCGCCGAGCTGCGACACCACCACGCGGACCTCCGGAAAGCTCGAGAGCTGCTCGCGGATGCGGTGGACGTAGGGCTGGGCGCCTTCCAGCGAGATGCCGACGGGGAACTTCACGCGCAGCCACAGGTCGCCCTCGTCCAGCTCGGGCAGGAATTCCTTGCCGAGCAGCACGAACACGACGAGGGCGAGCGCGAACAGGCCGCCAGCCCCGAGGAGGGGAAACACGGGATGCCGAACGCACCAGCGGATGGCGGGCGTGTACGGCCGACGGAGCCAGCGGATCAGCGGGCTCTCACGCTCGCGCGGCGGCCGGCGGAACAGGAAGGTGGACAACACGGGGATCAGCGTGAGCGTGAGCAGGAGCGCCCCCACGACGGCCACCGAGATCGTCACCGCCATCGGCCGGAAGAGCTTGCCCTCGATGCGCTGGAAGGTGAGGATCGGCACGTACACGGTCATGATGATGACGACGGCGAACGTCAGCGGGCGCGCGACCTCGAGCGCCGCGTGCTGGACCTCGCGCACGACGCGGTGGCCCGTCGGCCGCCGCTCGGACAGGTGACGGAGGATGTTCTCGGCCATGATGACGGCCCCGTCGACGATGATCCCGAAGTCGATGGCTCCCAGCGAAAGCAGGTTGGCCGGGATCCCGCGGAGATCCATGAAGATGAACGCGAACAGGAGCGACAGCGGGATCGTGAGGGCGACGATGAAGGCAGCGCGCAGGTCGTAGAGGAAGAGCGAGAGCAGCACCACGACGAGCGCGGCGCCTTCGACGAGGTTGCGCAGCACGGTGGTGACGGTGGTCTTCACCAGACGGTCACGACTGTAATAGTCGTAGAGCTCGACACCGGCGGGCAGCATGCGCTTCACCTCGACCAGCTTCTTCTTCACGCCATCGATCACCGCGTCGGGGTTCTCGCCCTTGCGCATCAGGATGATGCCCTGCACGAGATCGTCCTCGTGATCACGGCCGAGGACACCGAAGCGGATGGCGTGACCGATTCCCACCTCGCCGATGTCGCGAATGCGGATCGGCGTGCCCTTCTGGGCGGCCACCACCACGTCGGCGAGGTCCTCGGTCGAGCGGAGCAGGCCGATGCCGCGCACCATGAGCGCGTACTCGCCGTCGCGCAGGTAGCTGCCGCCGGCGTTGGCGTTGTTGGCGGTCACCGCGTCGAAGACCTGCTTGAGGGTCAGGTTGTAGCCGCGCAGCCGGCCGGGATCGATGATGATCTGGTACTGCTTGATCCCACCGCCCCACGACACCACGTCGGCCACGCCCGGGACCTTCCGGAACTCGCGCTCCAGCACCCAGTCTTGAAGGGCCTTCACCTCGACGAGCGGCATCGTCTTCGATTCGAGCGTGTAGCGGTAGACCTCGCTGATCGCGCTGGCCAACGGCCCCAGCCCCGGCTTGGCGTCGGGTGGCAGCTCGGCCCCGGTGATGCGCTCGAGCACCTGCTGGCGAGACCAGTAGTTGTCGGTGCCGTCGGCGAAGAGGACGTGGATGTTGGAGAGGCCGAAGTTGGACACGGAGCGGAGGAAGGTGATGCCGGCGATCCCGTTCAGCTCCTTCTCCAGCGGCACGGTGATGAGCCGCTCCACTTCCTCGGCGGCGTGCCCCGGCCAGATCGTGATGACGTCGACCTGGACGTCGGCGACGTCGGGATAGGCTTCGATGGGCAGGCGGTGATACGAGATGATGCCGCCCACGGTGAGCAAGAAGGCCAGCGCGAGCGTGATGAAGCGCTGGTGGAGCGCGAACGCAACGAGACGCGTGATCATGCCGACAGTCCTCCCGTCTGGAGATGGGCATTACGAGAGATCCGGGACGACGGTCAGGCTGCGGGAGGGACGTCGGCGAGGGAGGCGCGAGCGAGCAGACAAGCCCCCGGCCGCCAGGTCGGCGGCAGCGGGCGTGACGACGGACTGGCCAGACGCTCGTCCCGGATGGGACGGTCGTCCAGCATCGCAATCACCCGGGCGACGATGGCATCCACCGGTACGAGGCTCGCCCGCCGGACATCGTCGGCGTGCTCGGCCTCGGCCGGCTTGAAGGTGGCGTGGCGCGGATCGGTCTGGAGGTCGGAGCCGTCGAGATCGAGCATCTCGAAGGCGATGAACGACAGCACGCAGACGAAGGCCAGCGCGTACACGGCCAGCCACAGGCACGGCCGGGTGTCGCGGAGCGTGACGAAGGCGATCACGTCGACGGCTCCAGCGACGGCTGGTGCTCGTGGCGCACCGCGACCAGCGCGTAGATCGCGGGAAGCACCAGCAGGGTGAGGATCGTCGAGGAGACGAGGCCGCCGATGACGACACGGGCGAGGGGCTGCTGGATCTCCGAGCCGATGCCGCGCGAGATGGCGGCTGGGATGAAACCGATGACGGCGACGATGCCGGAGACGACAATGGGCCGGAAGCGGATCGCGCAGCCGCGTACGACGGCGTCCGGGACCGAGAGACCTTCCTCGGTGCGCGCCTGGCGGATCGACGAAACGAGCACGACGCCGTTGAGGACGCTGACGCCGAAGACGGCGATGTACCCGACCGCCGCCGAGATGTTGAAGTTGGCCCCCCACAGCCACAGCGCGAGCGTGCCGCCGATGAGGGCGAAGGGCAGGTTCAGCATGATCAGCAGCGCATCGCCCACCGACTGGAAGGCGCCGAAGAGCAGGATGAAGATGATGAAGATCACGAGCGGCACGATGACGTAGAGACGGGCCAGCGCCCGCTGCTGGTCCTCGAAGCGGCCGCTCCACACCATGCGGTAGCCATGCGGCAGGCTCAGCGACTTCACGCTCTGCATCGCCTCGGCGACGAGACTGCCCATGTCACGCTCGCGCACGCTCCACTTGACCGCGACGCGACGCTGGTTGCCGTCGCGATTGATCTCGGCCACCCCCTCGGCCTGGATGAACTCCGCCAGTTGCACGACGGGGATGCGCTCGCCATTGGGCGCGCTGATGACGAGACGGCGGAGATCGGCCAGCAAATCGCCCTCGGAGCGAAGGCGGACGGCCAGGTCGAACCGTCGCTCGCCTTCGAAGACCTCGGTCACCGTACGCCCCTTCGTCGCCGCCTCGATGGCGTCCTGAACGTCCTGAACGTTGATGCCGTACCGTGCGGTGGCGGTGCGGTCGACCACGATCTGGAGCTGGGGCTGACCGACGAAGTGGTCGTAATCGAGGTCGGCGACGCCGCGGATCGGGCGCAGGAGTTGGACGAGCTCGCGGGCTTTGGCATCGAGCACGAAGCTGTCCGGGCCGTAGAGCTTGATGGCGAGCTCGCCCTTCACGCCGGCCAGCGCTTCGTCGACGTTGTCCTTGATCGGCTGCGAGAAGTTCGTCGTCTTCCCCGGGATGTCGGCGAGCGCCGTGTCCATCGCCTCCGCCAGCTTCGCGCGCGTCCGGAAGCGCCATTCCTCACGCGGCCGGAGCCCCACGTAGAACTCGGCGTTGTCGGGCGCCTCGGGGTCGGTGCCGTCGTCGGGCGCGCCGAGCTGCGACGTCACGGCCCGCACCTCGGGGAATTGCCCCAGGCGTGCGCGAATCTCGCGCACGTAGGGCCGCGCGCCCTCCACGGAGATGCCGAGAGGGAACGTCACCCGCAGCCAGATGTCGCCCTCGTCCAGCTCGGGCAGGAACTCCTTGCCGAGCATGGTGAAGACGAGGAGCGACAGCGCGACCAGTGCCGTGGCGCCCGCGATGGGCACGAGCGGCCAGCGCAAACACCAGCGCAGCGTGGGCAGGTAGGGCGCCCGCAGCCCGCGGATCAGCGGGCTTTCGCGGTCCGACGGCGGGCGGCGGAACAGCACCGTGGTGAGCACGGGAATGAGCGTGAGGGTGAGGATCAGCGCGCCGATCACCGCGAGCGAGATCGTCACCGCCATCGGCCGAAAGAGCTTTCCCTCGATGCGCTGGAAGGTGAGGATGGGCACGTACACCGTCATGATGATGAGGACGGCGAAGGTGAGGGGCCGCGCCACCTGCATGGCGGCGTGCTGGACTTCGCGGGTGACCCGGTGTCCGGTGACTTTCCGCTCGGCGAGGTGGCGCACGATGTTCTCGGTCATGATGACCGCGCCGTCCACGATGATCCCGAAGTCGATGGCGCCCAGCGAGAGCAGGTTGGCCGGGATCCCGCGAAAGTCCATGAAGATGAAGGCGAACAGCAGCGAGAGCGGGATGGTCACCGCGACGATGAGGGCCGCGCGCAGGTTGTAGAGGAAGAGCGTCAGGAGGATGACGACGAGGGCCGCGCCTTCCACCAAGTTCTTCAACACCGTGTGCACGGTGGCGTCGACCAGCTTGTCGCGACTGTAGTACGGGCGCATCTCGACGCCCTCGGGCATGAGCTGCTTGATCTCGTCGAGCTTTGCCTTGACGCCGTCGATGACCCGGCCCGGATTCTCGCCCTTGCGCATCCGGACGATACCGGCCACCACGTCGTCCTCGCCGTCACGCCCGAAGACGCCGAGACGGATCGCGTGGCCGATGCCGACCTCGCCGATGTCGCGCACGCGCACCGGTGTTCCTCTCTGGGCGGAGACGACGATGTTCTCGATGTCACGCGTGGACTGGATGAGGCCGATGCCGCGGACGGTCACCGCGTACTGGCCGCGCGGAATGTAGCTGCCGCCGGCGTTGGCGTTGTTGGCGGCGACCGCGTCGAAGACGTTCTTGAGCGTCAGGTTGTAGGCGCGCAGCCGGGCCGGGTCCACCGTGATCTGGTACTGCTTGATCCCGCCGCCCCACGAGATGACGTCGGCCACACCCGGCACCTTGAGGAACTCGCGCTCGAGCACCCAGTCCTGCAGCGCCTTGATCTCGACCAGCGGCAAGCGATCGGAGTGGAGCGTGTAGCGGTAGATCTCGCCGATGACGGTCGACAGCGGAGCCATGGTGGGCTTGACGTCGCCCGGCACCTCGGCGGCCACGAGGCGCTCCTGCACCTGCTGGCGCGCCCAGTACGGATCGGTCCCGTCGCTGAACAGCACCCGGATGTTGGACAACCCGAAGAGCGATTGCGAGCGCAGGAAGGTGAGGTTCGGAACCCCGTTGAGCTGCTTTTCGAGCGCGAGCGTGACGACACGCTCGACCTCCTCGGCGGAATGCCCCGGCCACAGCGTGATCACCTCGACCTGCACGTCACCGACGTCGGGGTACGCCTCGATGGGCAGGCGATGGTAGGAGACGATGCCGCCGATCGTCAGCAGCAGCGCCAGCGCCAGCGTGATGAAGCGCTGGTGGAGCGCAAAGGCGACGAGCCGGCCGATCACTTCACGGAGCGCTTGAGGAGGATGCTGCCGGTCGTGACCACGCGATCGCCGGGCCCAACGCCTTCCAGGATCTCCACGCCGCCCTCGATGTCGTTCCCGACCTTCACCGGCCGGCGCTCGTACTCGTCCTTGTTCTTTTGCACGAGCACGAAGAGCTGGTTCTGATCCCGGTGGAGGGCGCTGGCGGGCAGCGCGAGCACGCGGGTGGCGCCGGTCGCGATCGCGACCTTGACGAACATCTCGGCCTTCAGCAGGCGGCCGCGGTTGGGGACGACGGCGCGGACCTTGATCGTGCGCGTGTCCTTGTCGACGATGTCGCTGATGTAGCTCACCCGGCCTTCGAAGCGCTCACCCGGGCAGCACGGGAGCGTTACCGTCACCGGCTGGTCGCGCTGGACGCGGGGAATGTCCGGCTCGTACACGTCGGCGAACACCCACATCGTGGAGAGATCGGCGATCACGAAGAGGTTCACGGGCGTATCGGACTGGCCGTAGGCCACGACCTGGCCGGGAACGATGTTTCGCTCCACCACCACCCCGCTGCGGGGTGCGTGGATGACGAGCCGGGTCGACGTGTCGGATCGCGCGCCGACGTCGGCGATCTGAGTCTCGGTCATACCAAGCGTGCGGAGTCGCGACGCGGCCCGCTCGCGCTCGGCGATCGCCTTGCGATAGTCGCTCTCCGCCTCGCGGATGTCCTTCTGGGGAATGGCCTTGACCTCGAACAGTTCCTTGGCCAGCCGCAGCGCCCTGTCAGCCCGCTCGACGTCGGTGATCGCCTTCGAATAATCCGATTTGGCCTGGCTGAGGTCGGGACTCTCGATCACGAAGAGGGGGTGGCCCGCCTCGATCACGTCGCCGGGCTTGGACAGCACCTCCACCACGCGGCCGGTGACCGGCGAGTGAACGCGGGTGACCGTTTCCTCGTTGAACTGCACCTTGCCGCTGGTCTCGAGGATGCCGCGACGCATGCGCGCCTGCGGCGTGACGACCTCGATCGGCACCTCCGCGCTGTTGTCGACTCGCGTCTCGATCGGTTTGGGGGCCGCCGCCGGCGACGGGGCCGAGCCCTCACCGCAGCCGGCCGCGAGCACCGCGACGACGAAACTGAGGGAGGGCCACCACCGCGTCATCACTTCTCCACAGGGCCGCCGATGGCGGCCTCGAGCTGATAGAGCACGGTCCAGTAGTTGCCGAGCGCGCGAAGATGCTCGAGCGAGGTCTCACGATACGTGCGCTGGGCGTCGAGGAAGTCGAGGAGGCTGACGCCTCCGCGGCGGTAGGCGAACTCCACGGTGTTGCGCGCCTGCTCGGCCTTGGGCAGATAGACGTTGCGCAGCGACTCGACGCGCTGGCGCAGCGTGGTGACGGCCGCCAGCACCGTTTCGATCTCGGACACGATCTGGGCCACCGTCGCATCGCGCTGGGCGGTGACGCGCTCGACCTCGGCCTGGGTCCGCGCGATCTCGCCCTGGTTGCGGTCGAAGATCCTCAGGGGAAGGCTCAGCCCGAAGCCGAACGTGTTGTCGTTGGTGTCGGTGCGCTTGTACTCGAGCTGCGGCGTGATGTCCCACTTCGCGTTGGCGCGAGCCAGGGCCACGTCGGCTTTGGCCTTGTCGCGGGCGGCCTCGGCCGCTTGTAGATCAGGACGGGCGGTCAACGCGCGCTGAACGGCTTCGTCGCGGCTCACGCCCACGTCACGGAAGCCGAGATCGCCGAGCACCTCGACGTCGGGCGCCACGGAGGCTGCGCCCACGAGGGCCCGCAGCGCGATGGTGGTGGCGGCGATCGCCTGACGGGCGTCGGCGGCGTCGCGCTCGAAGGTGAAGCGCTGGAGCTGGATGCGCGTCAGCTCGAGCTCCGAGATGTCGCCGCGCTCGGCCCGGAAGCGCTGGATGCGCTCGACGTCATCGAGCGTCTTGAGCGTCTGCTCGGCCAGGACCAAGGTGGCCCGGGCCACCAGCACGTCGGTGAACGTTTTCTTCACCTGGGCGAATACCTGGCGGCGTATGTCGTCGACCTCGAAGCGCGTCACCCGCGTGGCGGCACGGGCGCTGTCGAGCCGCCGGGCGCGCTTGCCGCCGAGCTCGATCGTCTGGCCGACGGTCACGGTGTACTCCTGGGCGGTCGCGCCGAACTTTTCCGCGGTGTACGAGGCGCTGGGATTCGGGCGCAGCCCGGCCGTGATCTCGCCGGCGCGCGTGACGTCCAGCTCGAAGCGCTTCGCGCGGAGCGTCGGGTTTTCGCGCTCGGCCAGGCGAAGGGCGTCGTCCAGCGTGAGGCGCGTGGCGCGCTCCTGACCGGACGACGCGATGGGCGCGAAGCAGACGGCCAGCGTGCCCACGAGGACGAGGACGCGGCTCACGGACGTCGTCACGAAATCCACGGCGATTCTTGCAATCAAGGGGCTCCCTGGCCGGTGGTCTCCGGCCGTTTCATTCATCACGTCGCGGCCGTGGTCGGTCTCGGCCGCGCGAGAGCGCGGGTCAGGCGGTGGGAGCGGGCAGGGAGGCGCGCGCGAGCGGTGGCCGGTACCGGCGTCCGGTTCCGGTGCGCGCGGCGGTCGTGGGAGGCGCCATCATCTGGCGCATCGTGGCTGACGAGGTCACCAGCGCGATGAGGCCGATCAAGAGCAACGGTGCGACGGCGTTGATCAGGGGCGCTCGGCGCAAAATATCAGCGTGCTCTTCCGCGGTCGTGGCGCGCAGGGTCGCGTTCCGGCCGGTCGGCACCTGGAAGTCCGAGCCGTCGACATCGAGGACCTCGAAGAGAATGAAGGAAAGGACGATGACGAAACATACGGCATAAAGGCTCAGGCAGAGCGGAGACCGTCGATGCCGGTGCCACCAGCGATTCATGGTCAGACTAGATTCGGTCATAAGTGGGCGATATGTCAAGGCTTATACCTGGCACTGGTCAATCGGCCTTGAAGTACTTGGCGCTGGGATGGTGGAGCACCAGCGCGGACACCGACGCCTCGGGGTCCATCATGAAGCCTTCGGTCAGTGTCACGCCGATCTGCT
>Ga0209375_1000642_pt1 | contig 28896 bp, 25 predicted proteins | sample GraSoiAngelo_131_FD_185888 | JGI IMG/M metagenome (GOLD analysis project Ga0209375, IMG submission 185888) | Grasslands soil microbial communities from the Angelo Coastal Reserve, California, USA - 14_0929_02_30cm (SPAdes) (version 2) | ecosystem: Environmental > Terrestrial > Soil > Grasslands ... | reverse complement strand
CCTGGATTAATTGCGACTGGGTCGGTTTCGATCCGCTTGCGCAACGGGCGAATTGAGCTTTAGATCTTGTCCCCGTGCTCTTGCCTCGTGGTGTAATGGTAGCACAAGAGATTCTGGATCTCTTTGTCTAGGTTCGAGTCCTAGCGAGGCAGCCATTGTCGCAATTCTGCTCCGTTGTGTCAGTGAGCGCCAGAGCGTGTCTACGCTCCTCATTATCTTCTATGAGTGGCGCCGTGATCAGCATCCAGTTAAAAACCACCACCGGCTCAAGGAGCGGCGTCGTCCTCCATCGCCCCGCGTTTTTTGCGGAAGAAATCTTGCAGGATGGAAGCGCACTCGCTCTCTAAAACGCCGCTGGTGATCTGACAGCGGTGATTGAGCGCGTCGTGTTGGAGCAAATTCATTACCGTGCCGGCAGCCCCGGCACGAATGTCGGTGCAGCCGAAAATCACACGACGAATCCGGGTATGGACAATTGCCCCAGCGCACATTGGGCAAGGTTCCTTGGTCACGTAAAGATCAGAGTCAGTCAGGCGCCAGTCGCCGACGGCTGCCTCGGCTGCGGTTAATGCGAGCATTTCGGCGTGAGCCGTCGCGTCTTTGAGGAGCTCGACTTGATTGTATCCGCGCGAGATAATTCTGCCGTCCCGGACAACCACCGCGCCGACTGGAACTTCGTCGGCGGCACGCGCTTTCATCGCCAAGCGTAACGCCTCTTGCATGAAGGTTTCGTCCAATTCCATCGTCAACGCCGTTCGCCTAACAATCTCGGAAGATCGACATCTTTATCGAAAAGACACGTCCACGCACCTTTAAGGCGGCGAAGTACTTGTACTGCAATGAAAAGGCTATTCTTCATCCTAACGATCTTTTCTTTATCACTAATTGGGGCGAACGCGACCGAGCAAGACACGGTTGATCGCTCGGCCACCACAATCCGGGAGTTTCGCCATATGCCCGAGAAAGGCATTCCATCGCGCATTCTTCGGCGTGCGCGAGGCCTCGCGATTATCAGCGTGGTGAAAGCGGGCCTTATTTTTAGCGGAAAGGCCGGCGAAGGCGTGGTGGTGGCGCGAACCGGACATGGTTGGGCTGGGCCGTCTTTCATCGGCACCGGCGGTGCGGGTTGGGGACCCCAAATCGGCGCGCAAGTGACCGATTTTGTGATCGTGCTTAACAACGAAAGCGCTGTTCGCGCCTTTTCGAAGGGCGGAAATGTGACGCTCGGAGCGGACGCAAGCGTTGCCGCGGGACCAGTGGGACGCGCTGCTGAGGCCGATGTGACACCGACAGCGGCGATTTATACTTACAGCAAAACGAAAGGCCTTTTTATCGGCGCGTCGCTGGAAGGCGCTGTGATCGGCACACGCAAAGGCGCGAACGAGCATTACTATGGGCGCCCCGTCTCTGCTTACGACATTTTGCATGGGCGTGTCGCCGCACCGCCGGGCGCTGCGAATCTGCGGGCAGCTCTTGGCCGCTGAGTCTAAATCGAGAAGGGCGGCCGGCTCTTCCTTACCGGTTGGAAATCGTCTGACTGCCGATAATTTGCTTTACAAGCGAACCGTGGGTTCACGACCTTAAGAGGTGTGCGCTGGTTGCCGGCATTCTGCTTAACGTGCCTTTGTGTCTCGGCAAGCTGGGCGCAACAGCAAGAGCCTAGCCTGGTCGATCGCTTGCTTAGACCGAACCTGGAGCTGCACAATAATGCTCAGGGTAAAAAATTCGTCGCCAGTTCTGCCGTGGTCGAGCATCGGGGCAGCGTGGGAACGTTTTCGCTGCAACCGAACCGTGCGGAAAAATCATTCGTCAATACGCACGCGCTTACTACCACGGAGTATCCTTCTCGCTCGGTTGGGACCGAACCCAAAGTTTCCTCGACCCAGAATCGGATCGCAAATATCCCCGAGCCGGTAGCAACATCGTCCGTTCGCGACATTCACAGTGCCAACAATCCTCACAACGTGACCGCGAGCCGAACCTTCGCCGACCAACATCAGTTCCGAGATCAGGGAAAAAGTCAAAAATCGTTGGATCGCCAAAATCCGCCGATGACGATCGACCAAGTTCGGGACCTGCTGAATAAGAATAAATAGCGCGCTCGGTAAAACCGGCCGCCCTCTCAGTTGCAATTGTCGGAAATCTTTGCCGCCGAGGACGCCGGCCACTACAGTTGCGAATCATGCGACCGGATGAAGCCTTGGCGTTTCTAAAAAAAGGCGCCGCGCAAATCATTAGCGAAGCGGAGCTGCGCGAAAAGCTGGCGCTCGGTCGCCCCCTCCGGGTCAAGCTTGGGGTCGATCCCACGACTGCCGACATTCACCTTGGTCACGCAGTTGTGCTACGAAAGCTTCGACAATTTCAGGACCTCGGACATCAAGCAGTTCTCATTATCGGTGATTTTACAGGGATGATTGGCGACCCGAGCGGTCGGTCCGCCACCCGGCCGCATCTCACGCACAGAGAAGTGATGCATAACGCGCAAACCTATCGTGAGCAGGCCTTCAAGATTCTCGATCCGGCTCGGACGGAGACCGTTTGCAATGGCGATTGGTTTCGCAGCATGTCCTACGAAGATGTGCTTCGCTTGAATAGCCGGGTCACACTTCAACAGATGCTGCAGCGGGAAGATTTCCGCGGGCGGATCGATAATCAACAGCCGATCCACGCCCACGAAATTCAATACCCGATCATGCAAGGCTGGGATTCTGTGATGGTGCGGGCCGACGTGGAGCTCGGTGGCACTGATCAACTTTTCAACATTTTAGTCGGACGCGGTTTCCAAAAGGAGGAAGGTATGCCGCAGCAAATCGTTTTTCTTCTTCCCATCCTGGAAGGTTTGGATGGCTCAAAGAAAATGAGCAAGAGCTTGGGCAACTTCGTCGGCGTGAACGAACCGCCCACGGACATGTTCGGCAAGCTAATGAGCATCTCAGATAAATTGATGGCGCGTTATTATGAGGTCTTGCTCGGGCGTGAGCTATCAAAAGGCGCGGACCCGTTTGAAGCAAAAAAGCAGCTCGCGTTTGAGATCGTACAGACCTATCACTCGGCCGAGGTCGCGCAGAGGACACTTACCGATTGGAATGCGCGCTTTAGCGAAAAGCGTTTGGACGAAGCGGAGCTTCCGGCAATTCAAGCGATTGTCGATGAATCGGTGACAGTGGTCGCAGCAGCTTACGCCCAAGCTTTCGCGCTCAAGAAGTCACGCGCGGAAGTGAGTCGATTGATCAAACAAGGCAGCGTGCAAATCGACGGCAAGAAGATTGTCGATCCAAAATCAAAAATCTCATTGCGGCCGGGGCAGATCCTGCGTCTCGATAAAACTCACGCCGTGCGAATCAAATAAAAAAGCACGGAGCGGAAGCTCCGTGCTTTTCATGGCGGTCTGTTTTGGAAACTTTACGCGGCGGCAGCGGACTCAAACAACGGCAGAATAGGCATGCGTTCAACGTAGGACGTGGCAATGCCTTCAAAGTGCGCGCGAATGCTGCGCAGTTCCGCATTCACAAATGTATCGACGAAGTGCAAGCGCTGATCGAGCCAGGCGAAGAGCCGATTCTTTATCCGATAGTGGACCGCGAGCGTGACCTCGGTGCAGGCCGGCCGGATCTCGGTGAAGTCGACTAACCCCATCACTTCGATATTTCCGCCCGCTGATTCAAAGGCGAATTGGTCGTCTGAATCGCCGTCCACCGCCAGCAGGACGGTGCGCGCCTCAAAGCCGAGCGGACCGCGAAAACTGAATTCTACCGTCTTTGAAGAGGTCACCATTGCTTTCGTGACCATTAGAAACTGCCGTTTATAGGATTGAATGCTGGTCAGCCGGGCCTTGGATTCGGCCAGCGGCTGGCTCATGTGAAACGTTTTTTCGAGGAGCATATTTTGTAGGGTTATTTACCAGAAACGTTTAGCAGCGCAGATGCCAGCGTGATTTACCTGGGGAGAGCCGCTACAGGCCTCCGATTTGCGTAAAGTTAATTTACACTTATGTCCGGTTGATTAACAGACACCTCTACTCCGAAAAACCCAAAATCTGTTTCCATTCTTGTGGCAATTCTGCCGTATTCTCCGCCAATTCGGGCAGTAACGGAATATCAAGAACGCTTCCTAAAATGTCCGCGTTGGTGGTTTGGGCGATATCTGGGTCTCTGGAGGGACTGTTCAAGACCACGCCCGCGCAGCGCAAGTCCGCCGCCTGAACACTGCCGACTGTCAGGAGAGTGTGATTCAGGCAACCCAAGCGGTTCCGAGCCACAACCAGCACCGGGAGGCCAATCTCAACGGCCAGATCTTTGACAAAGTAATCCGACCGCACCGGTACCATCCAGCCGCCGACACCTTCGACAAATACGCCATCAACCCGGGCCGCCAGTTTCCGAAACGCATCGAGCAACGGTTCGATGTTGATATTCACGGCTTCGATTTGCGCCGCGGTCAACGGCGCGGCCGGTGTTTTCAGCCAAAGCGGATTAATTTCGTCTATGGTCAGACCGTTCGCGCTCGCGGACAACAGAAGCTCGGCGTCCCGGCGATCACCACAGCAAATCGGTTTGAATCCGGCGCACGATCTTCCATTTGCGCGCAACAGTCGGAGCAATTGCACGGCCGTGTGCGTTTTTCCAACACCGGTATCGGTGCCGGTAATGAAGAAGCTCACAATGCTGATCTTTATGCAGCGCGTGCGTGCTGAGCGACGATGGTCTCCATCATCGAGCGAAAAATCTTTGCGCCGTCAGCGCTTCCAAGCCGCACGTCGGAGGCGCGATCCGGGTGCGGCATTAGCCCGAGCACGTTTCCCTCGCGATTACAGATGCCCGCAATGTTCTCGATCGAGCCGTTCGGGTTCGCCTCGGGAACAATTCGGCCCCGATCGTCGGCGTAGCACATAATGACTTGCCGGTTGTGATTCAGCTCGTGCAGTGTCTTATCATCCGCGAAATAACAGCCCTCGCCGTGGGCGATCGGCATTCGGAGCAGAGTTCCTTCTGAACACCCATGTGTGAACGGCGAATCCGGGACTTCTACGCGCAGTGTCACCATCTCGCAGACAAAACGAAGCGATCGATTGCGGACGAGCGCACCTGGGAGGAGGCCCGCTTCACACAAAACTTGGAAACCGTTGCATGTGCCAAGAACGAGTTTCCCCCCGTGCGCGTCGCTGATCACCGCCTTCATGATCGGCGAGAAGCGTGCGATCGCGCCGCAACGTAGATAGTCGCCGTAAGCGAATCCGCCTGGCAAAACGATCGCATCGTAATCGCGGAGCGATGTTTCTTTGTGCCAGACGTAATCAGCCTGCAGGCCTTCAATGCTATTAATGCCGGAAACGCAATCCTGATCGCAGTTAGAGCCGGGAAATTGGATGACGGCAAACTTCATGTCGATCTAATGGGCGATTGCCCGCGCGCGTTGTTCCTCATGATAATCGTTCACGACCAGTGCGGCATGAATAACTCCCGGTATCCAGCCCAGCAATGTCAGGAGGATGCTCAGAAAAAAACTCGCGATCCGTCCGGTCATCAGTACCGCCAGCGGCGGGAGCACCACACAGAAAAAATACCGCAACGCTTTCACTTCTTCTTTTTTCTGATCTGTGAGGTCTTGCGCGCGCCGTTGGCCTTCACCAGTTCGTAGTCTTCAATTACCGGATTGGAGAGAAGGTCGCGACAAAGGCGGTGCAGCCGCTTCTCAAGATCGGCATCTTCTCCTTCGACATTGATTTCCATATATTTGCCGATCCGAACGCTGCGGACTTCCGGCATGCCAAGGTGACGCATTGCGTCGCGAACCGCATTTCCCTGCGGATCGAGCACAGCCTCTTTCGGTTTGACGATTACATTGACTTTCACGTGTCACACGCTAACGCGGATTTTCTCCGCAACAAGCGCAAGGCTGTGCCTTTACGGCATTGACGATCCACGCGAGTATCGCGGCGAATGCAACGCATCGGTTGGCGGATTCCAGCGGCGTGGCTCACTCTCTGCATCGTTTGGAGCTCTACCTGGCTCGCAATCAAAGTCGGGCTGCGCGATCTGCCGCCAATTTCCTTCGTCGCGGTTCGCTTCCTGATCGCAATCATCGTTCTCACCGCCGTTTCGACCGGCCGGGTGCGACTTCTGCCGCTGTATCGCGCTGATTACGTCGTGCTTGCGTTTACCGGTATTCTAATGTTCGCGATCAATTACACGCTCCTCTTCTGGGGCGAGCTTCATGTCTCGTCCGGCCTTGCGGCTGTATTACAGGCCACTATTCCGATTTTCGGAATGATCTTCGCACATTGGATGTTGCCGGATGAGCCATTGCGCCTGCAGAAACTGATGGGTGCATTGCTTGCCCTCGCCGGCGTTGCGCTGATCTGTGCGCGTTTGCTCACTTTCAGCGGTCTGCTCGCGTTTTGGGGCGGCGTTGGAATTTCGTTAGGCGGCGCCGGCGCTGCTTTCTCAAATGTCGTCCTTAAAAAGCGTGCGATTCAAATTGCGCCCGCAATGCTCGCTGCCTGGCAGATGATTTTTGGAACGGTGCCGCTTCTCTTTCTTGGATTCATTGTCGATGGTGACCCAACGCGATTTCATTGGACGATGATGTCGATCTTCTGCTTGCTTTATCTCGCGGTCATTGGCTCCGCCCTGACATTTCTGCTTCTCTACTGGCTGTTGCCGCGCATGTCCGTCACAAATTTGCAAACCATTTCCCTGATCACGCCGCCGGGCGCAGTCATGCTTGGTTGGTCAATAGGCGGCGAGACCTTTCCGCCTTGGTCTTTATTCGGTGCCGCATTTGTCCTTCTCGGAGTGTGGATGATTTTCCGCCGAACAAGAGATCAGGGACTGGTCGAGGCCGCAGCCGGCTTTCCGGATCGCGGGTGATGCAATCGGCCATGGCTTTCAAAGATCGCTCCGGCGAGGTTCTGAGCTACGGTCCGTGGCTCGTCGGTCTCGGTGCGGCCCTTTGGGGGACGGAGAGCGCGTGGCGCATTCCACTGAACGAATTGTTCGACGCCCAGGTGATCGTTTTTTGGGAACATGTCCTGATTCTGCTGATGTTTCTGCCGCTCCTCCTGCCGAATCTCGGCGAGCTTCGCAAGATCAACATCTCGACGTGGAGCTATTTGCTCTTTTCCGGTTTCGCCGGCTCGGCGGTCGGCACCATCTTTTTCACGCTCGCGCTCAAACACGGAAACCCGACTGTTGTTAACGTCATTCTGAATATCCAGCCGGTAATCTCGACGTTGGGTGCGTGTCTCCTATTCGGCGATCGCCTCGCGCCGCGTTTTTTTCTCTATGCCGCGATCGCTGTCCTCGCCGGTATTTTTCTCTCCGTGGAATTTCCCACGCTCATTGCAGTTTCGTTTGAGCGCGCCGGGCTGACTCTTGGCACCGGCTACGCTCTCATCTGCGCTTTTTTTTGGGGCGGCTCAACCGTTGCTGGTCGCGGTGTCATGATGGGCATGCCGCTTCGAATTGCTGCCGGTATGCGCATCGTGGTTGGACTGATCTGCATGACGTTGATCCTGTTCGTTTACGGCAAACTTCATGGCGCCACGCTTTGGCCAACTGCTGCGCAAACTCACGCCTTCAAAGCGGTCGGTTTGCTCATTTTGCTTGCCTCAATCTCGGGCGGTATCCCGCTTCTCATTTACTTCGAAGGACTGCGTCTCACTCGCGCTTCCACCGCCGGTTACTTCGAGATGATGCAAACGCTCGCCGCAGTCTGTATCACATGGGGATTCTTTCACGCGACACTGCGGGCCCATCAGATCGTCGCCGGCGTCGTGCTCATGGCCGCCGTTGCCATGGTCCAGCGCGTCCAGGCAAACGTCGGAAACTAAATAATCACGCCGCCGCGCGGCGTTTTTGTTTTACCAACGAAGATGTCGATCTCCGCCGACCGGTTGCGCCATTGCCTCCGCGCTTTACCCGCCCAGATTGCGACCGGTTGATGCTCTCTTGTAAAACTTTAACAAGATCGACCACGTTCGTGCTCCGCGGCGCTGCAACGGGTGCAGCCGGCAACGCTTTATTTTTCGCCTTTGTCTCGATCATCTCCATGACCGCATCGCGATACTCGTCGCGATATTTTTCCGGCTGCCACTCCGAAGACATGCTCTCGATCAACGCATTCGCCATCTTCAGCTCCTTGTCGTTCAAGTCCGTCTTTGGACGGGTTAATTCTTCCGGGGTCAGCACCTCGCTCGCGAAATGCATCAGCTCGAGAACGAGAAACAATCCGTCCGGCTTCACCGCCGCCAGATACTCGCGATTTGCGATTACGACTTTGGCAATGCCGATCTTGCCCGTTCCGCTCAGCGCCTTGTGCAGGAGCGCGTACGCTTTTTCGCCACCTTTCTGTGGCTCGAGGAAGTACGGCTTGTAGAAAAATTTCGGATCCACCAGCTCAAGGTCGACGAAGTCGGTAATGTCGATCGAGTGGGTGGATTCGATCCGCACCTTTTCGAAATCTTCGTCGCTTAAAACGATATAGCGGCCGCGCTCGTACTCGAAACCCTTTACGATTTGATCGGCCGGCACTTCTTTCATGTCCGCCTCGGCAACCTTTTTGTATTTGATCGGGCTGAGGTCGCTTTTGCGCAGTTGTCGAAAACTGAGCTTTTCTTCCCGGGTCGCCGGATAAACCGAAATTGGAATGTAAACGAGGCCGAAGCTGATACTGCCCTTCCAAGTTGGACGCATAATCAATCTCCTTTTGTTGTTAGACTGGGCGCGGGACTGTCGATTTCCGCCAATTGTGAACAATTGTCAATAACTTCCGCGTTCGAAGCACGAACTGTTCCGAACTTCCTCAGCTAGGCCGCTTCCCGCGTTACTTTTGTGGCTTCTTTGTCTTCGCGCATGCCGAGGAAGACCGGTTGGCGAAGTTTCCCGTCGCGAGTCCACTCCCCGAACTTGATTTGAGCGACGAATTTAGGATTCACCCAGTGCATTTTTTTCATCATCGACGGAGTGATTCCCTGCACCCATTCACCACCATCTTTCGACGGAAGATCGACAAACGGACAGTCGTCGCGTTCTTCTTCGCGAAATTTCTTGGACAAGATCGACAAAGACTTCGCCGTGAAACCGCTTCCGACTTTACCGGCAAATTTGAGACAACTGTCTCTTCTTTTGTTCTTGTCTTCGTAGTAGCCAACGAGGATCGCGCCGAAGTGTTTGCGCGAACCGCCGGGCGGCGTGTAGCCGCCAATTACGAATTCCTGCTGATTGAGACATTTCAGTTTAATCCAAGTCCCGCTGCGCCGCCCCGGCTCATAGACCGATTTGCGCTGCTTGCCGATCAATCCTTCCAGTGAGCGGCGTTTTACTTCGGCGAGCAACGATTTTACATCGCCGCTGATTTCGCCGGAATAACGAATTGGGTCGCCGGCGCTTTCGCAAACTTGGGCGAGGACTTGCCTGCGTTGTTCGAGCGGCAGGCCGAGCAAACTTTTGCCGTCGAGTTGGAGCAGATCGAAAACGTAAAAGCGCAAAGGCGCTTTTCGTCCTTCCATCTCGAGCGCCTGCAAGAGTTGAAACGAGGAACGCCCTTCTTCATCGAGCGCGACCACTTCGCCATCGATCACGCATTCTCGAACGGGCAACTTTTTTACCGCCTCGGCAATTTCAGGAAAACGCGCGTCTAATCTGTTTCCGTTGCGTGAGATCAGGGAAACCTTCGCATTGTTCTTAATCGCAATCGCGCGAATGCCATCAAACTTTAATTCATAAAGCCAATCGCCGTGCGTTGGAGGATTATCGACCAGACGCGCTTTCATCGGCTCGATGAAGCGAGGCTTGGCCGTTGGTAACTTCTTCAGGAGCCCGGGTGCGGCCTGCACGCCTTCATTTTCGGCGTCGTCGCGTCCTGCTATTCCTCGGTCTTTTTTTTTAAGCGCGGCCTTAATTCGCGCCTTAAATGTCGATCTTTCGCTCGGATTTTTTTCTTCGCGATTTGATTCCCATTCTGCATCGCGCTCTTCCGCGATCTGTTTCATCGTCCGGCCGGTCTTGACCGACTGGTCCTCAGCTTTCTTCGAGAGCGGCTTGGCGCTTCCGCCCGTTTTCATGATCAACCACGTATTCTTTTCCCCATCGCGGCCGCGAATTCGCACAAGCGTCCATTCGCCTTTCGCTTTTTCCCCGGCGAGAACGAGATGAAGTTTGCCCTCGCGCAGTGATTTCAACGGCTGCTCGCCGTAAACATAATAGGCGCCTTGATCCCAAACCATGACCGTGCCGCCGCCGTACTGACCTTCGGGAATGATGCCTTCAAAGGTTTCGTATTCTATCGGATGGTCTTCCACTTCGACCGCGAGATGCTTCTCTCCTTGGTGCCAGGGCAAGCCTTTTGGCAGCGCCCATGATTTGAGAACGCCCTCCATTTGCAGCCGGAAATCGTAATGCAATCGGCGCGCGTCGTGTTTCTGAATAACAAATCGGGAGGCGCCGCGGACTTGCTTTGGCAACGGCTTCCCCCCCTTCGGCTCGCCGGTCTCCGAGAAGTCGCGCTTCGCTTTGTATTTCTTCAGGCCCACCGCTTCAACTTAACCGCGGATTACGCGGATGAAACGGATTTTGCTCAGGATGACAGAACGCTATTACGCTCCGGCGGGAACCGGCTCGCCAACGAGGTAACGGGTGAAGCGGCGGATCACAATGTTCTCGCCAAGTTCGGCAATTTTTCCATTGAGCAGATCTTTGATCGTGACGTCGGGATTTTTGATGAAGCCTTGTTCGAGCAAACAGACCGTGCTGTAGAACTTGTCGAGTTTTCCATCGACAATTTTTTCAGTCACGTTTGCGGGCTTGCCTTTCACCTGCGCCTTGTAAATCTCGCGCTCGGCCTCGATCAATTTTCCGGGCACATCCTCACGACTGACGTAAAGCGGATGCGCTGCCGCGATGTGGAGCGTGATGTCTTTGACGAAAACACGGAAATTTTCGTTTTTCGCGACGAAATCGGTTTCGCAATTCACTTCCACCAGAACACCGACCTTGCCCTGCAAATGAATGTAAGAAGCAACGATGCCTTCCTTGGTCGCACGCGACGCCTTCTTACTCGCACTCGCGATCCCTTTGGTTCGCAAAATCGTCTCTGCTTTCGCAAGATCTCCCTCTGCCTCGGCCAGGGCGCGTTTGCAGTCCATCATGCCCGCGTTTGTTTTTTCGCGGAGCTGTTTAACTAATTGAGGGTTGATGTCGGTTGTCGCTTTCATTGAAAATCTTGAACGTTGAGCGTTGGGCTTAACGTGTCGCCGGTCAGGCAGAAACGCCAGCCATCTCGATTTGCTCGCGAATCCGTGCTTCGCCGCTCGCCGAAACGATCGCATCAACAAGTTTCTGCAAGACGATTCGGATGGCGCGAATCGCGTCGTCGTTTCCCGGAATCGGATAATCGATCATTTCCGGATCGGCATTCGTATCAACGATCGCAACGATCGGAATGTTCAGGCGTTTTGCTTCATTGACCGCGTTCTGCTCGCGAGTCGTGTCGATTATGACTACGGCATCGGGTAACTGCGCCATTTCGAGAATTCCCTCGAGGTTGCGACGCAGCTTGGCCGCTTCGCGGTTCAGAGCCGCCAGTTCCTGCTTGCCCATTTTCTTGTATTCGGGCGATTGCTCGATCTGCTCGATGTATTTGAGCCGGCCGATGCTTTTCCGAATCGTCGCGAGATTGGTCAAGGTCCCGCCAAGCCAGCGCTGATTGACGTAGAATTGGCCGCATGCGAGCGCCGCTTCCTTGATCGCTTCCTGCGCCTGCTTTTTGCAGCCGACGAAAAGAATTTTTCCACCACGGCGCGCCACTTCCTGAAGGAACTCGGTTGCGCGATGAAGTTGCTTCACCGTCTCATCGAGATTGATGATGTAAATTTGATTGCGCCGCTCGAAGATGAACGGCTTCATCTTCGGGTTCCAGCGCTTGGTCTGGTGACCGAAATGCACGCCCGCTTCCAAAAGCTCAGGCACTAATTCAACTGTGTTTGCCATACAAAAATCGCGCCGCAGAGGAGGGGGAATCGGCGGACGTGGAAGATGCTACAGATAGGCGCCCGTCGCAACTGCAATTTCTGCATTCAAACCCTAGCCTCTTGCGCTGGAGGCGCCGCGATGCAATCGCTCGATCAGGACTAATCCAGCCAAGCTAATCGAAGCCGCCGCCGAGGCGAGACAGTACTTGCAAAAGGAATGGATCACAAAGGCTTGGAGATAGAGCAACCACAGGCTGACCAGCGCCATCGTCGTCGCCATAACGGCGAGAATCTGTCGTCCCAGTGTCGAGCCCCATGCCGCGAACACGGCAGCGACGATCACAGCCATGTAGGCCATCGTGCCAAAACCGGCCAGCGGCACGCCCGCAACTCCTTCTGCGTACCTACTGCCGAGAACGGCGGAACAATCGTCCCCGCAGCGAATGTAGCTGCCTTGAAGATGGTTTATCGTCAGGTAACCGCTGTCCACCAAACCGAAGCCCGCGATAACGGCCGCGATGATGGCAATTCGCCGTGACCACATCACTGGTTTGCTTTAGCCAAGGCCGCCTTGATTGCGGCGCGAAAGCCATTCTCATTGAACTCGGTGTTCGGAACATTGTAGCCGTTGATAAGCACCGACGGCGCGGTCTTCACGCCGCGCGCTAGTCCGTAGGCCCCGTCCGCGTCAATCCGCTCGCGACATTCAGTACCGTCCAAGTCCTTTTGGAACTGGTCGAGGTCCAATCCTAGGTTCTTAGCCTGGTCGATGAAAATCGTGCGCGGTGCCGGAGCGCTGGCCCACATCCATTGCGTCTTGTAAAGAGCTTCGGCCATTTGCCAAAACTTGCCCTGGTTTGCTGCTGCCTCGGCAGCGCACGCCGCGAGCACGGCGTGCTCGTGCGTGTTTAACGGGAAATGGCGCAGCACCATTCGCACTTTGTCGCCGAACTCAGTCTTCAAGCTCTTGACGATCGGTTCGTAGCGCGCGCACTGCGGACACTGCAAGTCGCTAAAGAACTCAATAGTCACCGGCGCGTTAGCCGGGCCTAACACGTTGGCGGGTCGAGTCGCATCAGACGGTGCCGCGACTAACTGCATCGTACTAAGAAAAAGAGCCATTGGTGTGGCCAACAGTTTTGCCGAGGAAAAAATTTTCATTGCCGCCACGTTATCACACTCTTGCCCGTGCCTCAGTTGCACGCGCGAGAATCCAACACCAATCGGAGAGACGGTTGAGATAACGAAGAATCTCGGGGTTCGGATCCTTCAAAGTCGCGACCTGCCTTTCCGCTCCGCGGCAGGACGTTCGCGCAAAATCGAGAGCCGCGGAAACGCCATTGGCGCCGGGAATGACCCAATCCTTCGGATAGAGCGATTTATCTTTTTCAAGGTCGACAATCACTGCGGTAACCCGATCGACCATTTTAGCGTCAGTTATGTGGAAGCCGTCCTTAGAATATCGTTCTCGATCTTCCGGCAAAGTAGCGAGTTCTCCCATGATGTTGATCAGATCTTTTTGGATGGCGAAAATCTGCTCAGCCACAAATTTGTCATCGGAAATGGCGCGGGCGAGTCCGAGCGCGGCGGTCAATTCATCCACCGAACCGTAAGCTTCAACGCGCGAATCGTTCTTTGGCACTCGCCGGCCGTACATGAGCGACGTTTCGCCCTGGTCACCGGTTTTGGTCACGATCGACATCAAACGAATTGTAGGGCGTTTCGGTGAAACGCCAATCCGTTAGCTACCTGTTCGAGTGTTGATCTTACCCGATCGCCGGTTGCAGCTCGGCTTCGTCCATCGCTGGGGCGCCGATTGGTTCGCCTTTTTCCACCAGCCTGACTTCGCGATGCGCCGGGAATCCCGTGCCCGCCGGAATCAGGTGACCCATGATGACATTCTCTTTGAAGCCGCGCAGGCGATCGACCTTGCCGAGCGTTGCGGCTTCGGTTAGCACGCGCGTCGTGTCTTGGAACGATGCCGCCGAGATAAAGCTGTCGGTTTCAAGCGATGCCTTGGTGATGCCAAGCAACACTGGCACGGCTTCCGCTGGTTTGCCGCCCTTATCGACGACCTGTTTGTTCTCGTTCTCGAAGTCGAGCTTATCGACCTGATCGCCCCAAAGCAGCGAGGTGTCACCTGGATCGGTGATTTTAACTTTACGCAACATCTGACGAACGATGATCTCGATATGTTTGTCGTTAATCTCAACGCCTTGGAGCCGGTAAACTTCTTGCACTTCATTGACGAGGTGTTCCTGTAATTCCTGCGGACCACAGACCTCGAGAATTTCGTGCGGTACAATCGGACCTTCGGTCAATTGCTGGCCTTTCTTCACGAAGTCGCCCTTGAAGGCAATGATGTGTTTGGTGAGCGAAATCAGGTGCTCCTCTTCTGCGCCCGTCTCCGGGTGCTTCAAAATAAGTCGGCGTTTGCCACGAACGGTTCCGCCCATCTCGACAACGCCATCGATCTTCGCGATCTCGGCTGCGTCTTTTGGACGCCGCGCCTCGAACAATTCTGCGACGCGCGGCAGACCACCGGTGATGTCTTTCGTCTTGGCAACTTTTCGCGGTGTTTTGGCCAATAGTGCGCCTGCGCGGATTTTTTGGTCTTCATCGACAATGACGTGCGCGCCTGCTGGAATTGAATAGCTGGCCAGCACTTCCTTTTTATCGCCAACAATGACGATTTGCGGATGCAAATCTTCTTTGTGTTCGATGATGACGGTGCCCATCAGGCCGGTCGCTTCATCGACATCTCGCTTGATCGTGACACCCGCGATCATGTCGCGGAATTCAATCTTGCCGCTCTTGTCGGTCAGAATCGGGACGTTGTATGGGTCCCATTGCACGAACGTCTCGCCTTTTTTCACATGCGCGCCGTCGTCTTTCGAAATCATCGAACCGATAACCACATTGTAGCGTTCGAGCTCGCGGCCTTCCGCGTTGTGCACGCTGATCGAGCCATTCTTGCTCAACACGATCCAGCTGCCATCGAGCGCTTGCACTGTGCGCAAATCGTTGAAGCGCACCGCGCCGTCATTCTTCGCTTTAATGATCGGCTGTTTGAAAGTCTGGCTCGCCGTTCCGCCGATGTGGAATGTCCGCATCGTTAATTGCGTTCCAGGCTCGCCGATCGATTGGGCTGCGATAATTCCAACCGCTTCGCCCATTTTCACGTACTGGCCGGTGGCCAGATTCCGTCCGTAACACATTCCGCAAACGCCGCGACCGCATTCGCAGGTCAAGACCGAGCGGATCTTCAAGCTCTCTACACCGATGCGCTGCAAATCTGCCGCGATTTTCTCGTCGATGAGTTGGTTGGCTTTGACGATCTTTTTCTTCTTGTCCACTGGGTCCGCGATCGTTTCGCAGCTGACGCGGCCGATGATTCGCTGGGCAAGATCGACAACTTCCTCGTCGCCCTCGTAAATCGAGCGGACGACGATCCCGTTAACGGTGCCGCAATCTTCTATATTGATAATAACGTCTTGTGCCGCGTCGACCAATTTACGGGTGAGATAACCGGAGTCCGCAGTCTTTAGCGCGGTGTCGGCCAGACCTTTGCGCGCGCCGTGAGTCGAGATGAAATACTCGAGCACGCTCAAGCCTTCGCGGAAGTTGGAAGTGATCGGTCGCTCGATGATTTCGCCGCTCGGCTTCGCCATCAAACCGCGCATGCCTGCGAGTTGACGGACTTGTTGACGATTGCCACGCGCGCCGGAGTCGACCATCAAATAAACCGGATTGAGTTCCTTACGGCCGTCGTTGTGTTCCAATGTACGGAACATGACGTTCGAAATCTCGTCGCCGGCGTGCGTCCAGATATCGATGATCTTGTTGTAACGCTCGCCGTCGGTGATGATGCCTTTGCGATATTGCTGTTCGACCTGGCGGATCTGTTTGTAGGCGTTCTCCAGTTCGGTCTCTTTTTCCTTCGGAATAATCATGTCCGAAATTCCGATCGAGATTCCCGCCCGTGTCGCCTCGGTGAAGCCAAGCTCTTTCAGCTTGTCGAGGGTCGCGACCGTCGCCGCTGGTCCCGCAACCTGATAGCAGCGCCAAATGATGTCGCTCAGTTGTTTCTTGCCGGCGGGTCGATTAAAGAAACCGAGCTCTTTCGGCCAAATCTGATTGAAGACGACGCGGCCCGCGGTTGTCTCGAGGACTTTTACGTCGGCCTTTCCGAAAATTGTTTGGCGGCCGAAATCCGGATTTTGGAAACGGATGCGATCGTGTGTTTTGACCGAGCCTTCGGCCATGGCGAATTCTACTTCGACTGGCTCGGCGAAGAGCGGCAGATGGCCGTCCTTTTTCACCACTCCGCGCGGATTTTGCGTCATGTAATAGCAGCCGAGCGTGATGTCTTGCGACGGCGTCGTGATCGGTTTGCCGCTGGATGGTGAGAAAATGTTATTCGGCGCGAGCATCAGCATGCGCGCTTCCAATTGCGCCTCGACCGAGAGGGGCACGTGCACTGCCATCTGGTCGCCGTCGAAGTCCGCGTTATACGCGGTACAGACGAGCGGGTGAATCCGGATCGCTTCGCCTTCGATCAATTGTGGCTCGAAGGCCTGGATCGACAATCGATGCAGCGTCGGCGCGCGGTTGAGCAACACCGGATGTCCGCGGGTGACTTCATCAAGTATGTCCCAGACTTCCGGTGTCTGGCGCTCGATCATTTTCTTCGCGCTGCGCACGGTGTGCACGTAGCCGAGGTCTTTCAGTCGCCGAATGATGAACGGCTCGAACAAAACGAGCGCCATTTTCTTGGGCAAACCGCACTGATGAAGTTTGAGTTCGGGCCCGATAACGATCACTGATCGGCCTGAATAATCGACGCGCTTGCCGAGCAAATTCTGGCGGAAACGTCCGCCTTTGCCCTTGAGCATGTCGCTGAGTGATTTCAGCGGGCGGTTGCCGGCGCCGGTGACCGCGCGGCCATGGCGGCCGTTGTCAAACAAGGCGTCCACCGCTTCCTGCAACATTCGCTTTTCGTTTCGAATGATGACGTCCGGGGTTTTGAGCTGGAGCAAATTCTTGAGTCGATTGTTCCGGTTGATGACGCGACGGTAGAGATCGTTCAGGTCGGAGGTCGCGAAACGTCCGCCTTCCAGTGGAACGAGCGGACGCAGATCCGGCGGGATTACCGGAAGCACGTCGAGAATCATCCACTCTGGCCGTGCGTGCGATGACATGAAGCCCTGCACGAGCTTGAGCCGCTTCGCGAGCTTCTTACGAATCTGTTTGCTCTTGGTCGCGCCCATCGCCTTTTCCAGCTCTTTGTTCAGCTTGTTGAGCTCGATCTCGGAGAGAAGCTTCTTTATCGCTTCCGCGCCCATCCCGGCCACGAAATCCTCGCCGTATTGTTCCTGCGCTTCGCGGTACTCGACTTCGTTCAGCAGTTGCGCCCTTTGCAGCGGCGTCTTGCCCGGATCAATGACGATGTAGTCCTCGTAATAAATGACGCGCTCGAGCTGACGCGCGCTCATGTCGAGCATCAGGCCGATGCGCGACGGCATACACTTGTAAAACCAAATGTGCGAAACAGGGACGGCGAGCTCGATGTGGCCCATGCGCTCGCGGCGGACGCGCGCGAGCGTGACTTCAACGCCGCAACGATCGCAGATGACGCCCTTGTGTTTGATCCGCTTGTATTTTCCGCAGGAGCATTCCCAATCGCGGGTCGGACCGAAGATTCGTTCGCAGAAAAGGCCGCCCTTCTCCGGTTTAAACGTTCGATAATTGATCGTCTCCGGATTTTTGACTTCGCCTTTACTCCACGACCGCATCGTGTCGCTCGAAGCCACGCCAATTGCGACCTGGTCGAAACCGACCGCTCTCTCTTCGCCCACTAACTCACGCCAGGAATGTTCGTTCATTGATTCTCCAAATGTAAATGTCGATGTAAAAATTTATGCGAGGTGCTCAAAGACTGTGGTCGGAGCCTGGCCGCCGACTTTCACGTCGAGGCCGAGACTCTGCATTTCCTTGATCAGCACGTTGAAAGATTCAGGCGTGCCCGCTTCGAGCGAATTGTCGCCTTTGACGATCGATTCGTAGATGCGGGTGCGTCCTTGCACGTCGTCGGATTTCACGGTCAGCAGTTCCTGCAATGTGTAAGCGGCGCCGTAAGCTTCGAGCGCCCAGACTTCCATTTCACCGAAACGCTGGCCGCCATATTGCGCCTTTCCGCCGAGCGGTTGCTGCGTCACGAGTGAGTAGGGGCCGACCGCGCGCGCGTGGATCTTGTCCGCGACCAGGTGGCCAAGCTTCATCATATAGATATACCCAACCACCACTTCTTGATCGAAGGGATCGCCAGTGCGGCCGTCGAACAACTTCGCTTTGCCGGTTTCCTGGACCCAACTGAATCCTTCTTCCTTGCGCGCGTCCTTTAAGTAATCGCGGATTTTGCTCTCCTTGATTCCGTCGAACACTGGCGTGGCAACTTTGAAGCCGAGCGCTTTGGCCGCGACGCCGAGATGCGTTTCCAAAACTTGACCGACGTTCATTCGGCTCGGCACGCCAAGCGGATTGAGCACGATCTCAACCGGAGTTCCGTCCGCGAGGAAGGGCATGTCTTCTTCCGGGACGATGCGCGCGACCACTCCTTTGTTGCCGTGACGGCCGGCCATTTTGTCGCCGACCGAAAGTTTGCGTTTCGAAGCGATGAAAACTTTGACCTGTTTGATGATGCCGGGATCGATGTCGTCGCCGCTTTCCACCCGATCCATCGAGCGTTCGCGCTCGAGTTCGAGCTCGGCGAACTTGTGTTCGTAGTGGCCGATGATCTCGCGGATCTTGTTCCGAATCGGACTCGGATCGATCTCGATGTGATCGTAAACGTTCGCCAGTTTGCGCAGGAGCGTCTTGGTGATCTTGCGATTGGCCGGAATAATGATCTCGCCCGTCTCGGCGTTGACGACGTCGAGAGGAATTTTTTCGCCGAGTAGAATATTTGAGAGCGAATCGGTGAGTTGTTCGATCAGCTCTTCTTTCTTCCGCCGATGCTCTTCCATAATCGCTTTAATCTGCTTCTTCGTTTCCGCCGGCGTCAGCTTCTCGCGGGAGACTTCCTTGCGCGAAGAAACCTTCACATCCATGACGATGCCGTAGGTGCCAGATGGAACGGTCAGCGAAGTGTCTTTTACGTCGGCCGCCTTTTCGCCGAAAATCGCGCGCAGCAATCGTTCTTCCGGCGCCAGTTCGGTCTCGCTCTTCGGCGTGATTTTGCCGACGAGAATGTCGCCCGGCTTCACTTCCGCGCCGACGCGAACGACTCCGTCCGGTCCGAGATTTCGCAGAGCTTCTTCGCTGACGTTTGGAATGTCTCGGGTGATTTCCTCTGGACCGAGCTTGGTGTCGCGGGCGCCGATCTCGAATTCATCGATGTGAATCGAGGTGTAAATATCCTCCTTCACGACCTTCTCCGAGATCATGATAGCGTCTTCAAAGTTGTAGCCGTTCCATGGCATGAACGCGACGAGCACGTTGCGGCCGAGTGCGAGCTCGCCGTGGTCCGTGTTCGGGCCATCGGCAATGATCTGCTCTTTCTTGACGTGCTGCCCTCTCTTGACGATCGGCTTCTGATTCACGCATGTGCCGGCGTTGGAGCGCATGAATTTGCGCAGTTCGTAAACGTAAAGTCCTTCTTCGGGATCGGTCTTTATTTTTTTCCGGTGTTCTGGAACATGGCCGTCTTTAGAGACGATAATCTGGTCGGCTGTAACTGATGCGACCTTGCCGCTATCAATCGCGATCAGAACCGCATGTGAGTCGCGAGCGACTTTGCCTTCCAAACCGGTACCAACCAATGGGGCTTCCGAAACGATCAGCGGAACGCCCTGGCGCTGCATATTCGAACCCATTAACGCGCGATTCGCGTCGTCGTGTTCGAGGAACGGAATCAATCCCGCCGCGACCGAGACAAGCTGTTTCGGCGACACGTCCATGTAATGGACTTTCGACGGCTCGACTTCCAAAAAGTCGCCGCGATAACGAACCGAAACTTTTTCGCCGGTGAAATGACCGCGGCCGTCAACCGCCGCGTTCGCTTGCGCGACAAGGTAGTTTTCTTCCTTATCGCCAGTCAGATAGTCGATATCATCCGTGACACGGCCGTTCGTGACTTTGCGATAAGGTGTTTCAATGAAACCAAACTCGTTGATCCGCGCGAAAGTCGACATCGAGCTGATCAAACCGATGTTCGGTCCTTCCGGCGTCTCGATCGGACAAATTCGGCCATAGTGAGACGGATGCACGTCGCGCACTTCGAATCCGGCGCGATCGCGACTCAATCCGCCTGGTCCGAGCGCGGACAACCGGCGCTTGTGCGTTAATTCCGCAAGCGGATTCGTTTGATCCATGAACTGCGAGAGCTGCGAGCGACCGAAGAAATCTCTAATCACGGCGCTGAGCGCTTTGGGATTGACCAATTTCTGCGGCGTCATGCCGTCGACGTTGATGTCGAACAACGTCATGCGTTCTTTCACCAGTCGCTCAGTCCGGGCGAGACCGACTCGGCACTGATTCGCGAGCAATTCGCCCACTGTTCGCACCCGGCGGCTGCCGAGGTGATCGATGTCGTCGAGCGTGCCTTCGCCGCGGCGCAGATTGATCAAGTATTTGATCGCAGCGATGAAATCTTTGTCGGTCAAAATTCGTTCGGTAAGATCGACATCGATCCCGAGTTTCTGATTGATTTTGTAACGGCCGACGCGACCGAGATCGTATTTCTTCGGATCGAAGAACAGTCGCTTCAGCAAAGCGCGCGCGTTGGCCACGGTCGGCGGGTCCCCAGGGCGCAATCGGCGGTAAATATCTTTTAGCGCTTCCTCCTGATCGTGCGCCGGATCTTTGCGGAGCGCTTTGACGACGGTGTCGTCGTTGGAAATATCGATGACCTTAACTTCCTTGATCCCGAGACCCATGACCTGGCGAACGGTCGCGAGTGTGAGCGGTTCAAAAGCCCGAGCAACGGTCACTTCGCCGTCACGGACTTCCGCCGTCAGAACTTTGGTCGCGAGCTTCTCTTCGTCGAGTTTCTCGCTCAGCTTCAGATTCTCGATGTTGTAAAAGAGTTTGATGACGTCCTCGTCTGACCCGTAGCCAAGGGCTCGAAGGAAAGTCGTGGCCAGGAATTTGCGACGCCGTTTGCGACGATCGAGATAAATGTAAAGAAGATCGGCGGTATCGAATTGCACTTCGATCCACGAACCGCGGTCCGGAATGATCCGGAAGCTGTAAAGAACTTTGCCATTGAGGTGGATGGTCGACTCAAACGCGATGCCGGGTGAACGGTGCAGCTGGGAAACGACTACGCGCTCGGCCCCATTAATGACAAACGTGCCTTGTGGTGTCATGAGCGGGATTTCGCCCATGTAAACTTTTTCTTCCTTCGTTCCTTTCTCCTCGCGGAGTTGAAAGGTTACGTGGAGCGGCGCGCTGTAAGTCTGACCCTCGCGTTGCGCTTCGAGCGCGGTCAGCTTCGGCTCGCCGATTTCGTAATGGCTGAAATCGAGGACGGCTTTTTCGTCGTAGCTCTCAATCGGGAAAACTTCCCTGAAAACGGCCTGGAGCCCGTGGTTCTTGCGCTTGGCAAATGGAACGTCTTTTTGGAGAAAATCGACGTAGGAGTTGAGTTGAACCTCAATCAGGTTTGGAGGCTCGATGGCTTCCTTGATTGTTCCGAAGTGGATGCGTTCCGAATTTCGTTCTGACATAATCACCAGGCCACGGGGTTATTCTCGCGCCGATCCACAATAAATTGCGGCCGCTTGGGTACAAAGAGCCTACTGCGTCACCGGAGAGCGAGGAGTGCAAAAATCGCCTCAAAACAGCGGCTTGTCAAATAAGACCCCACCGTTTTGCTGCAAGCTTCGTTTTTACCACCAACTGCAGGTTAAAAATAAGTCTCCTTACTTCTAACAAAAACCGAGACTAAACCAAAACGGCCGCCACGCAAGACAATTTCGCGCGGCGGCCGTTGTAAAAATTTGCTTACTTGATTTCGACCTTCGCCCCCGCCGCTTCGACCTTTTTCTTGATCTCCTCGGCTTCCTGCTTGGTAACGCCTTCTTTGATTGGCTTGGGAGCGCCTTCCACCAGCGCTTTCGCCTCGGCCAATCCAAGGCCCGGAACCGCGCTGCGGATTTCCTTGATCACACCAATCTTGTTTGCGCCCATTTCTTTCAAAATCACGTCAAATGTGGCTTTCTCTTCCGCCGCCGGTGCTGCTGCTCCGCCGCCAGCCGCTGGCGCCGCTGCCACTGCAACCGGTGCGGCCGCGCTTACGCCCCATTTTTCTTCCAGTTGTTTTACCAAGCCAGCAATCTCGAGAACGGACAATCCGCTGAGTTGCTCCACCAATTTATCTTTGTCTGCCATTTTTTTCCTCCAATTGCCGCTTCCGAAAGCTTCCGGAAAATTAAGGCCGATCGCCATCAGCCCGGACAGTGTTTTTGTTGTTTATTGTAGGGCAACCGCTTCGGTTGCCGAGGCAGGCAATTCGCCCGCCCTACAAAAAATTTATGTTGCCGGCGTTTCCGCGGGCGCGCCCTCCTTTTCGCTCTTCGCTTTCAGCAATCTCGCCAGCGATGAAGCCGGTTCATTAAGTAAGCGCACAAGTTTCGTAGCCGGCGAGAGGAGCAACCCGAGCAGTTGGGCCTGCAAAACTTCCCGCGGCGGCAAATCCGCCAGGGCTTCGATTTCAGCGGTGGAAACGACCGTACGATCGATCAGGCCGAGTTTGAGCATCGCCTTTTTGAATTCACCGGCGAACGTTTTCAAAACTTTTGCTACAGGCGCGACCTCTTTTTCTCCCGTCACGACTGCCGTCTGCCCGGCGAGCTTTCCGTCACCGCTTGGAAGCCCCGATGCCTCCATCGCGCGCTTTAAAAAGCTATTTTTGACGACGTGAATTTCTGCGCCGGTGGCGGCCAGCCGTTTCCGCAGCTCGCTAAAATCGTCGACTTTCATGTGCTGGTAGTCAGCCACCAGGACAAAGGACGATTCCTCCAACTGTTCGGACAGGTTCGAAACGATATTGGCTTTTTCTGGTCTCATGATGTCGATCTTTATGCGGCTTGTCCGGCCAGGTAAGGCGATGGATCGAGTTTCAGGCCGGGCGACATTGTCGCGCTTAATGTCATCGCGTCAACAAATCGGCCTTTGGCTGTGGCCGGGCGCGCGCGAACCACTGCTTCAATCACGGCGTTGCCATTTTCTACCAGCGCTTTTTCTTCAAACGAAAATTTTCCAACCGGTACGGCGACGTTGCCGTTTTTATCGAGTTTAAATTCAACCCGGCCAGCTTTGACTTCCTGAACTGCTTTGGCCGTATCTTCGGCGACTGTTCCAGCTTTAGGATTCGGCATGAGACCGCGTGGTCCGAGCACTTTTCCGAGCTTGCGCACTTCGGCCATCGCCGTCGGTGTCGCGACCGCGACGTCAAAATCTTGAAAACCTTCCTGAACTTTTTGGATCAAATCTTTAAAGCCGACGTGCTCAGCGCCGACGTCTTTCGCCGCTTTTGCCGCTGCGCCCTCAGCGAATACGAGGACTCGCACGTGTTTGCCACTTCCATGGGGCAATGCGCAGGTGCCGCGCACCATTTGATCAGATTGTTTTGGATCGACACCTAGACGGAACGAGACCGTGACTGTTTGATCGAACTTGGTCGGCGGAAACTTCTTCAGCGTGGCGACCGCGTCGTTGAGGCTGTAGGATTTTTTGCGGTCCACCTGCTCGGCGGCGGCGCGATAACGTTTACTACGTTTTAGTTGCATATTTGTGTGCAGTGTTAGCGGTCGCCGGGCGACCTCCTGCTAATTTAGCCCGCCTCTCAGCGAAGCGGGGCGGCACAGTAGGGGAGCATTTTAGGATTGTCAACGCCGGGCAATCTCTGGTAAAACCCAGGGGTTATGAAAAGCCCCACTTATTATAGATTGTTGATCGTTGCCACCTCTCTCCTTGCCGCCAGCCAACTCTTCGCCCGGCCCATTGGTTTTAGCGAACTATCATTGCTCGTCCGAATGCATGAGCCGGAAACTTCGATCAAGAATGAAGTCGCGGACCGAAAACTTTTGCACGGATTGACTCAACCCCAGGAAGGGATTCTCAAATCGCAAGGCGCGAGCGATTCGCTCATCCAGTCGCTCCGCAATTCCAACCTCGTCGTCTCGAAGGAAGAGGCAGTTGCGGTTGAGTCGGCCGCCGCACGCGAGTCGAGCGCTTCTGCAGCGGAAATGCATCCTGCCGGTCACCATCGTCATGTTTTAGTCTTCGACGTCGCTTTGGGTCATCCGATTAATTTAAGCCAGTGGGGCGGCCTGGATTATGAGATCGCATTTTACTCGTACCGCTTCGCTGGCGAAGATCACATCCAGCCGGCATTAATCGATCAGGTCGGCACGAGAACTGTAGTGAGTCCCCTCGTCCCAACAGGTGGGCTCAGTGTCACTGAGACTTTTCCGTCAGATTGGTTTCCAACAAATGGGGTCCGGAACTGGCGCTTCATGCCTTACAATGGAGTCGATTATGACAACCGCGGCGATTTTCGCGACGCGCGCTCAATTTATTTTAGCGACACGGTTGGGGTAAGCTCGTATTCGGTTTCGCGGCCGGTTGCGGTCGATTGGGACGCTCCGGTATTCCTCGAAGGACAGCCTTATACGTTTTATCCGGTTTACGGTGCGGGCGGCGTGAACCTGTATTACATCAATTCGACGAGCTATTCAGCCAGAGTCGCGGTCGCGTTTAATCGCTAACCCAACAAGTTAATCGGCAGGAATTTCGGGACTCTGATCGGCTGAGACGGCGACTGGCGGTGCACTTGGCGGACCGTTCCGGATAATTTTGCCTTCTTTCATTACGAACGACACACGTTCGGTCGCGGTAATGTCGGATGTCGGGTCTCCGGGCATCGCGACCACATCGGCAAACTTTCCTTTCTCAAGCGTTCCAGTTTTTTGCGCGATGCCGAATAAATCCGCTGCGTTTCCCGTGGCGGCTCTCAGCGCATCGATCGGCTGCATTCCCAGATCGACCATCAATTTGAATTCCTTTGCGTTCTGGCCGTGCGGAAATACCGCGGCGTCAGTTCCAAATGAAACTTTGATGCCCATTTTCACGGCATTTCGGAACATGTCGGAGCGCGCCGCGCCCGCCGCTTTCGCCTTGGCCTGCAATGCCGGCGGGTAATTATCGATCTTGCTCATGATCCATTCCGTCGCCATCAACGTCGGTGTAAGATATGTGCCTTTGTTTTTCATCAACGTGAGCGTTTCCGGTTTCATGAACGAGCCGTGCTCGATCGAATCGACGCCGGCCTCGATCGCTTCCTTCGCCGCCTGATCGCCATGACAATGAACGGCCACTTTTTTGCGCAAACGATGTGATTCATCAACCAGGGCTGCCATTTCTGCCGGCGTGAGTTGCGGCGTGTCCACTTCATCTGCCAGTGAAAGAACACCACCCGATACCGCCGCTTTGATCACGTCCGCGCCGTTTTTCACTTCAAACCGCACCGCTTTCCGGATCGCATCGGGCCCGTCCGCGATTCCTTGACTAAAATCGGGCTCGTGACCGAAAAGCATATCGCGAAAACCGCTAGTCGGATCGAAATGCCCGCCGGTCGCACCGATTCCGTAGGTTGCAACCAACATCCGCGGACCAACGATGACGCCTTTGTTAATCGAGTTCCGCAGCGCAACGTCGACAAACTCTTTGCTGCCCACGAAACGACTGCCGAGATCGCGCACGGTTGTGAATCCGGCTTCGACTGTGGCGCGCGCATAGCGCGTCGCGAGGATCGCTTGCTCGGAAACATTCAGGTCGACTTCTTTCAGTCGGCGCTCGTTGTAATTACCGGAAAAATCGAGCGTCAGATGGGTATGCCCGTCCATGAAGCCTGGCGAAAGGGTCGCGTCGCCGAGGTCGATGACTTGCGCATCCGGCGGCGCCGGCAAATTGCTTCCGGCGTCGACAATTTTGTTGCCCTGAACAATGACGACGCCGTTTTGGGCCAGCGTTTTCGATTTGCCGTCGAACAGACGCGCTGCTTTGAGAACAACAATTTTGTCGGCGGCTTGGGTCGCAATCGCGCAAACCGCGAATGCAAGAATGGTGAAACCAAATCGTAGGGAAGATCGACAAAAAGCTGGGACTTTCATTCCCGGGATATAGAAACTTCGGGGACACAAAGCAAGGCTGCGCGGTGAATGCCTCCGGTCTTGTTTAGGGCATTGGCTTTGGCTTCAATGGCTGGATGCTCCAACCATCAACTGTCTATCGCGCCTTTATGGTTCTCGGTTTGGTGATGACGTCAATCTTTGCATTAGTGATCGCGCAAACTAATCCATCGAAAGGCCCCTCTCCTGAGCCAAAAGCTGAAACGTCTCCTACGCCGCCGCCCGCGACCGATTACGACATTCGCTGGGGGGTGAAAATTCCGATGCGAGACAAAGTGGAGTTGAACGCCACCCTTTATCTGCCGAAAACGCCGGACGGCTCAGCGCCTAACACTCCCGTCGTCTTCACACTGACCCCCTACATCTCCGACAGCTATCATGCGCGCGGAGCTTACTTCGCGTCGCACGGCTACGTGTTCGCGCTCGTCGATGTTCGCGGTCGCGGAAATTCCAGCGGCGACTTTGAGCCGTTTGCCAATGAACCTCGCGATGGTCACGACGTCGTCGAATGGCTCGCGCAACAACCGTTCTGTGACGGAAAAGTCGCGATGTGGGGCGGTTCCTATGCTGGATTCGACCAATGGGCAACGGCAAAAGAGTTTCCGCCGCACTTGGCGACGATCGTGCCCGCGGCCGCGGCGCATCCCGGCCTTGATTATCCATCGCTCAACAACGTCGGCTATCTCTACGACATCCAGTGGTTCACCGCCACCAGCGGCCGCACCGCTCAGCAAAATCTTTTCGGCGATTCGAAGTTTTGGCGCACGAAATTTCTCGATGCCTACAAAAAGCACATTGCGTTCAGTACGGTCGATTCGTTCGTCGGCAATCCTTCGCAAAACTTTCAGCGCATCCTGAAACATCCGACGGTGGACGCCTATTACGACGCGATGGTGCCCAACGCCGGGCAGTTTAAGAAAATTTCGCTGCCGATCCTCACCATCACCGGTCAATACGACGGCGATGAGCCCGGCGCGATGAGCTACTATCGCGATCACACTGCAAACGCTTCGCCTGAAGCGCGCGCCAAACATTTTCTCATCATCGGGCCGTGGGACCACCCCGGTACGCGCACGCCGACCGACGAAGTTGGCGGCGTGAAGTTTGGACCCGGGGCGGTTGTCGATCTTAATGATCTCCATCGGCAGTGGTACGACTGGACAATGAAGAACGGCTCGAAGCCCCAGTTTCTGAAAAATCAGGTCGCGTATTATTTGATCGCGCCCGGAAATTCCGGCGCCAACGGCGAATGGAAATACGCCCAGGACTTTGTGAGTTTAGCGGCAAACCCAAAGATGTTTCATTTGGATTCGAAAAATGGTGACGCGAACGGTGTCTTTCGCTCGGGTACACTGACAGAAGCGCAACCAAGCGAAGGCGTTGATCAGTTCGTCAACGACCCGCTCGATACGCATCGCGGCGAAGAAGTGGAGGGGGTTGAGCCGAACGACAAGACGGCCGGCATTGATCAGCGTTTTGCGCTTTGCATTGGCAAAGACGGCCTGGTCTATCACACCGATCCATTGCCGAAAGAAACGCCGCTGGTCGGATGCCCGGAAGTTTCGCTCTGGGTTTCAATCGACACGCCCGACACCGATCTGCAAGCCGATCTTTACGAAATTCAGCCGGACGGAACGAGCATCGCGCTCTGGAGCGACTTTCGCCGATTGCGTTATCGGGAATCGCCCCGCGAAGCCAAGCTGGTGAAACCGGGCGAGATCGTTAAATGCGATTTCGATCCTGGGCTGTTCGTCGCGCGCCGTTTGATGAAAGGCAGCCGTCTGCGCCTGGTTGTGTATTCCCCGAACTCAATCTTCTGGCAGAAGAATTACAATTCCGGCGGAGTCGTCGCCGATGAAACGGCGAAAGATGCGCGAACTGCGCACGTCAAAGTTTATCACGACACACAGCACGCGAGCGCCATCGAATTGCCGCTGCGCTAATGACCTCGCGAGTCCTGATCGTTGCAGCATTTTCATTTCTCGCGATCAATCTGCGCGCCGCGTCCGAGATCGTAATCGCGATCCGTTATTTGCAGGCGGAAGGGACCAGCCACTCGCACGTCTATCTATATAGAGAAGATGGGAAGTTGCTGCGCCAGCTCACCAGCAACAATTCAGGACAAGACGTCGATCCGGTATTCGCGCCGGACGGAGAGACCATTGTGTTTAGCCGGAAGAAAGAGGGCAGTCCGGTTGAATTTTGGAGCGTCCGGCCGCTCGGTGGAGAACCAACCAAGCTCGACTCGGCTCCGGATTGGTACGAGCAAACAAAGACTTCCTCCTATTTTACGAATCGTGACACACCGCCGGAATCGGCAGCGCCCGCACTCGAATCAAGGCAAACTTCGCCATCAGGGAGCGGGGGCGGCATGATCGGGGGGCGGCGGACTTACAAAGCGCCCGATGGATCGGCGGAATTGATTTTACGCGAAGATCCGAGCGATCCGGACGATCGAGCGAACGGGGAAAAGCACGGCAAACATTACGTATTGCGGTATCTAAAAACTGGGATCCAGGCGGATTTCGGAACTTTGCCGGGGTTCTTCGGCGCTTATGAAATACTGTATGAAAGACAAAATCCGGACCGTCGATTCTTGCTCGAAGGCCTGCTGCGTGTGGCGTTCTTCGGCTTGCATTTAAACAGCACCGACGGCGATACTTCTTTTGCGCTCGACCTCAACGGTCCGCGTTTTGTCCGACTTTCTCCGAATTGGGCCGCGCCAGTGCCGTT
>Ga0209375_1000640_pt1 | contig 28975 bp, 19 predicted proteins | sample GraSoiAngelo_131_FD_185888 | JGI IMG/M metagenome (GOLD analysis project Ga0209375, IMG submission 185888) | Grasslands soil microbial communities from the Angelo Coastal Reserve, California, USA - 14_0929_02_30cm (SPAdes) (version 2) | ecosystem: Environmental > Terrestrial > Soil > Grasslands ... | reverse complement strand
CAGCCAGCGCCTTGGTGGTGGCGCTTACGGCGCTGCTTTGGGCCGACGCGTTCCACGAAGTGTCGTAGGCTACGACCGTGTAGCTGTACGTCGTTGCCGCGGCGAGTCCCCTGCTGGCATAGCTTGTCCCGGCAACGACGGCGATTTGAACGCCATCCCGATAAACGCCGTATCGGATCACGCCGACGTTGTCGGTTGCAGCGAGCCAGCTGAGGTTAATGCGTGCCGCAGACGCCGCCGACGCGGTCAGGCCTGCCGGCGTCGAGGGAGCGATGGTGTCCCAGCCGGTCACGTCCGCCAGGGTCGTCGCGGACCTCGGCATCCAGTACGGAGCCGCCACCGTGTTGAGGCTGCCGTTGGAGGCGATCACCCAGCCGTTCATGAGGTACGCGTAGTCTTCGCCTGTCGCGGAGTTGCGCCACAGGATGTCGGCTTTGCCATCGCCGTTATAGTCCCCCACCGCCTGGACCTGCCAGTTGAGGCTCACAGCGTTGATCGAACCGCGCGAGGCGATCTTGAGACCGTTCATCAGGTAGATGTAGTTCTCGCCAGTCGAGGAGTTGCGCCACAGGAGGTCGGCCTTGCCGTCGCCGTCGAAGTCGCCGATCCCCTTCACCTGCCAGACTGGATCCACAAAGTTGACGGAACCTTGGGAGGTGGTGCTCAGCCCGTTCATCAACCAGATGTAATTCTCGCCAGTCGAGGAGTTGCGCCACAGGATGTCGGCTCTGCCGTCGCCGTCGAAGTCGCCGATCCCCTTCACCTGCCAGGCCTGATCGCCCACAGCGTTGACCAAACCCTGCGCGGCGATCGTCCACCCGTTCATCAGGTAGATATAGTTCTCGCCCGTCGAGAGGTTGCGCCACAGGATGTCGGCCCTGCCGTCGCCGTCGAAGTCGCCGATTCCCTGGATCTGCCAGCCTGAGGTCGGATCCACAACGTTGATCGAGCCCTGCGAGGCGATCGTCAGGCCGTTCATCAGCCAGATGTAGTTCTCGCCGGTCACGGCGTTGCGCCACAGGATGTCGGCCTTGCCGTCGCCGTCGAAGTCCCCGGTCCCCTGTATCTGCCAGGCCGGATCGCCCACCGTGGTGAGAGAGCCCCCCGTGGCGATCGTCAGGCCGTTCATCAACCAGACGTAGTCTTCGCCCGTCGCGCTATTGCGCCACAGGACATCGGACTTGCAGTCGCCGTCGAAGTCCATCGGCGCGCAGACCGGCAGCGCGTGCGCGGATGAAATCGCCAAACCGATCGTCGCTGCAGCAAGTCCTGCTCGAAGTAGTGCTTTCATGACGCCTCATAGTTATCGGACTACAAATTCGTAGTCGTCAAACTACAAGGCATCCGGTACGGCTCAGATGATGCGCTTCACGCCGCGTCAGAAAATGTCAGAGGAGCGTGCGGAATTTGTGTAGCGCGTGTGTGCAGGAATGCTCGGCGCGCTACTAGCGGATAAAACGAGGCGCTCTGTTAAATTTGACCGCTCGGAGAATCAACTCGCGTCCACGCGTATCAGCAGGATCGCGGCTGCACGACTGCGGTGGAGTCGTTCAGCTCATTTGTCCGGACGACCCACGGATGTAATTGCCCCGGCCTGATTGTCGTGCTTCGCTCAATGTCGCTTCAGCACTTCAGTTATCTCTCGCGCCAGTGTCGAATGGTGCGAGCGGATCATCGAAAGATGATCCCCGACCATCGGAATGATCTCCAGTCCCCGGGTGAATAGGTTGTTCCAGCCCTGGCTGTCGTCGTCGCGCAGAACGGCATCGCCATTGATCTGGTCGGTCCGAAAAAGCACGCCCCGGCTGTCCAGGCGGCGCGGCCGGTAAGAATCGCCGATCCTTTTATACACTCGACCGAGCATTCCCCCGGGCAGCGGCACACCCTCCTCGTCGAGAACGGCGGTGAGCTCCTCCAAATCCAGCCGCAGAAGATTGAAGAACGACCATACCCTGTACTTTTCCTGTCCGAGCAGCCACCGCGTTATGCGCCAGAAGCTCCTCAGGTGGGAACCGCCCGGCGCCTGCTTCCAGTTCTGCCGCCATTGATGCCACGCGACCCGATGAGGAATCGGAGGCGTGGCCCAGGTATCGAGCAGGATCACCATTTCCACCTTGCCGCCCTGGCGCTGGAATTGATGAGCCGCCTCGAACGCCATGAGCCCGGCAAAGGAATGTCCCGCCAGGACGCAGGGGGAAGCGCCCGCATGCGCGCTCAGCGCCGCCACATAGGGAGCAACCAGTTGCTCCATGGTTGGAAAGGCAGACCTCCGGTTGCGAGCCACCGCGTCACGCCACGCCAGGGACCACGGCGCCTCGAGGCCGAATACCGCGTGCCTGGCGTCCATCAGCTTCGCGAGGCGGAACTCGTCCGGCCCGGCGTAGATAAAATAGACGGGAGGCCCAGCCTGTCCTTTCTGCAACTGAACTACCGCTGGCTGTCGTCTACTCCTTGGTTGCTGCGCATCGATCAGCCTCGCCAGTTGCCCGACAGTCGGATTCCGAAAGAAATCCACCACGCGGAGACTCAGCTGATGCCTTTGGCTCACTTGGCTGATCAGCCTGACGATCATCAGAGAATTGCCGCCCAGGGCGAAAAAATTATCGTCTACGCCGACCCTTTCGACGCGCAGAAGCTCGCGCCAGATGTGCGCCAGCCTCAGCTCCCACTCAGTGCGCGGCGGGACGAACGCTTCTTTGAGCTGATGCGCGAAGTCCGGCGCCGGCAGAGCAGCTCGGTCCACTTTGCCATTGGGGGTCAGTGGCAGCCTCTCCAAGGTAACGAACGCGGACGGCAGCATGTGATCCGGCAGGTGCTGCTTCAGGAGGCTGCGCAATTCGGGCGGGGCATCGGCGTGCCCCGGCCTCAGAACCACATAAGCCACGAGGCGGCGCTCGCCCGGATCATCCTCGCGCAGCGCCACGACGGCCTCTTGCACCTGGGGGAGCCGGCCGAGCACCGCTTCGATCTCCCCCAGCTCGATGCGAAAGCCGCTGACTTTGACCTGATCGTCGCGTCGCCCGAGGAACTCGATATTGCCGTCAGGCATATAGCGTGCGAAATCGCCGGTCCTATACAGGCGCGTCCCCGATCCCGGGCTGAAGGGATCGGCGATGAATCGCTCCTTCGTCAGCTCCGATCGATTCAGGTAACCGCGCGCGACGCCATCCCCGCCGATGCAGAGTTCCCCCGCCACCCCGATCGGTACTGGCTGCAGGAATCGGTCTAGGATGTACAAGCGTGTGTTGGCGATGGGTCGGCCGATGGGGATCGGTCCGTGGGTACGAGTCTCTGGCGTCACCGTGTACACGCAGCATCCCACTACGGTTTCTGTGGGCCCGTATTCATTGACGAGCAAGGTGCGCGGCGCGTGCTGGCGCCAGAACGCTATGGCCTCGGCCCGCAGTTGCTCACCGCCGATGACGAACGTTCGGGTCCGCTGCGCCACTTGCTCTGGCCGCAGGTGCAGCTGCAAAGCCTGCAGGTGTGCAGGGGTGAGCTTGACCAGGCTGTATCCGGCCGCTGTCCGCAGCGCGCTGGCGAGCGCCTCGGCACCCGGATCGTCGGAAAGCAGCTCGACTGCGCGACCGACCAGGAGGGGTGTGAAAATGCTCGTGACGGTCAGGTCGAAGGCGAGGGACGAATGCACCGGGGCGCCTGTGCCCTCGGCCACCTTGTAAGCGCTTATGGCCCAGCTCAGGTAATTGACCAGACCTCGGTGCGCGATGCACACACCCTTTGGCTGTCCCGTGGATCCGGAGGTGTAGATGACGTAGGCGAGGTGTGTAGGGTCGGCGAGGCCAGGCGGGGAGCGCGTGGACAAATGCGCGAGCCTGTGCCAGTCGGCGTCCAGGCACACGGTGGTGGCGCCGTGGCTCGGAATGTGCGGTAGCAGGCGCGCTTGGGTAAGCAGCACCCTGGCCTGGCTGTCCTGGAGCATGAAGGCTTGGCGCGCTGCCGGGTAGCTTGGATCGATCGGCACATAGGCACCTCCCGCCTTGAGAATGCCCAACAAGCCGACGACCATCTCCAGGGAGCGCTCCACGCACATGCCGACCAGCACCTCGGGACCTACACCCAGTTTGCGCAAATGATGAGCGAGCTGATTGGAGCGGCGGTCCAATTCCTGGTAAGTCAGGCGCTTGCCTTCGAATCTGACCGCTGTCGCCTGCGGAGTGCGTTTCGCCTGCGCCTCGAACAGCTCGTGGACACATGAATCGCGCTGGTATTCCGCCGCAGTTTGGTTCCACTCCGTCAGAACTTGACGCCGCTCCGCTTCGCCCAACAGCGGCAGCTCCCACACGCAGCGCTCGGGCGATGCGATCATTCCCTCAAGGAGCGAGCGCCAATGAGTGGCCATGCGCGCGATGGTCGACTCCTCGAACAGCTCGCTCGTGTATTCGAAGCTCCCGCTGAGCCCCTCGGCGGTCTCCCACACGTGCAGCGTGAGGTCGACCTGCGCCGCGCTGCGGTCTATGTCGAGCGGCCTTAGCGTGATCCCTGGCAGCTCGAGCGGTCGCTGCGGCGCGTTCTGCAAAGCGAACATCACCTGGAACAGGGGATTGCGGCTCAGGTCGCGCTCCGGCCGCAGCTCCTCCACCAGCCGCTCGAAGGGCAGGTCCTGGTGCGCAAAGGCATCCAGGCACACTTCGCGCAAGCGGGCGAGAAACCCGCTTGCCGAGGGATCGCCCGACAGATCGGCGCGCAGCACCAGCGTATTGACGAAACAGCCGACTACGTCCTCGATCTCGGCGCGGCTGCGGTTGGCGACCGGCGTACCCACCAGGATATCTTGCTGGCCGCTGTGACGCGAAAGCAGCAGCGTGAAGCCGGCGAGGAGCGTCATGAAGAGAGTCGCTCCTTCGCGTCGCGCAAGCCCACGCAGCGCGTCGGCCAGCTCGAGGGGCAGCGTGAAGGTGTAGATTTTACCGCGCCGGCTCCTCACTGGCGCTCGCGGCCGATCGGTAGGCAGCTCGAGCACTTGAGGAGCCCCCGCGAGGCGCGCGCGCCAGTGCGAGAGCTGGGCCTCCAACGTTTCGCCTTGCAGCCAACTGCGCTGCCAGCGCGCGAAGTCGCGGTACCGGAGCGGAAGCGCCGGCAGCATGGCCGGCTCTCCGCGCGAAAGGCACCCGTACAACTCGCCCAACTCCCGGGTCAGGATGCCCAGCGACCAGCCGTCCGAAATAATGTGATGCATCGCCAGCGTCAGCACGTGCACGTCCGCCGCGAGCCGGTAAAGCTGCGCACGGAACAGCGGACCGCGCGCCAGGTCGAAGCCGCGCGACGTTTCCTCGCGCAGTCGCTCGCGTGCGTCGGCCTCACCGCTCACTTCCGCGACTGGCAGCGCCCACGGCGCCGGCTCTAAAACCACCTGCAGCGGCTTTCCCTCGACGTTCGCAAACACCGTGCGCAGCGACTCGTGGCGGCTGACGAGCGCCCCTAGGGCGCGCTCGAGCGCCGGCACATCGAGTGCGCCTCGCATCTCGAGCGCCAGTGCCACGACATAGGCTGCGCCTCCCGGCTCGATCTGATCCAGGAACCAGAGCCGCTCCTGCGAGAACGAGAGCTCCGCCGGTCCGCGCAGGAATTCCAGGATCTCGCTCCTGCGCTGCAGCAGCTGCTCGCGCAACTCGGGCGTCAGCGCGCCCGCCGGGGCATTGCACTGCAGCCGCTCGCCGTCGGCCCAGACCTGAATGTCGCGGTTGCGCAGCTCTGCAAGCAGGGGCGCTATCGTCACAGCTCGGTCTGCTCCCTGTTTCCGGTTACCCCGGGCGACTGGCCGGAGCTCGCCAGCCAAGTGAGCGCGTCGAAGGCGGGCGCCGACCCGGGCTGCGCGCGGAGCACCTCGATGCGCGCCGCCAGGCGCGCGACGGTCGGAGCGGCGAAGAGCTCGCGCAGGGGCAGCTCGGTGACGAGCCTCTGCCGCACGCGGGACACCACCTGCATGGCCATCAGAGAATTCCCGCCGAGATCGAAGAACTGGTCGTGGCGGCCGATGCGTTCGAGCTTGAGCACGTCGCACCAGATTTGCGCCAGCGCGCTCTCAATGTCGCCGAGCGGCGCCTCGAAGCCACGGCCGGCGTAGGCCGCGGCTTCGGGCGCCGGCAGCGCCTTGCGATCCACCTTGCCGTTAGGGGAGAGCGGAAAGGCATCCAACAGAACGAAAGCTGCCGGAACCATGTATTCGGGCATGGCGGCGCGGATCAGCGCGCGCAGCTGATCCGCCAAGTCGGCAGGCGGACTCGCGCTCACCAGGTAGGCGACCAGGCGCTTGTCGCCCGGGGTGTCCTCGCGCGCGATGACCACCGCTTCGCGCACAGCAGCGTGCCGGATGATGCATGCTTCGATCTCCCCCGGCTCGATGCGAAAGCCGCGCAGCTTCACCTGATAGTCGATGCGCCCGAGAAACTCGATATCGCCTTCTGGCAGCCAGCGCACGAGATCGCCGGTCTTGTACAGCCGGGCTCCGGGTTTCGGGTCAAACGGATCGGCAATGAACTTTTCCGCGGTGAGATCGGGCAGGTTCCAGTAGCCCGGGCTCAGCTGCGCTCCGCCCAGGAGCAACTCGCCTGGCACCCCGATCGGCACCGGCTGCAAGTGACGATCCAGCACGTATGCGCGGGTGTTGGGAAGCGGTCGGCCTATGGGCGGTGCAGCGCTTCGCGCGCCTTCGGCTGCCACCTCAGCGCACGTGCTCACCACCGTGTTCTCGGTGGGACCGTAATGATTGACCAGTCGGAACGGCAGCTTGCGCGCGGGCCGCTGGTTGAGCCTGTCACCGCCAGTGAGCAAGGCGCGCAGCGCCGCAGTCTCGGGCCAGTTCTCTCGCAGCACTGCCTCCGCGAGCGGCGTGGGCAGAAAGCTCAGGGTAATTTGCCGCTCTGCCAGCCAGCGCACCATCAGCCCGGCATCCAGGCGCGCGGAGTCATCGGGAATATGCACGCTGGCGCCCGCGGTGAGGTACGGCCACACCTCCCACACCGAGCCGTCAAAGGCTGGTCCGGCGATCTGCGTGGCGCGATCTTCCGGCTTGACGTCGTAAGCCTGCTGATGCCAGCAAATCAGGTTGAACAGGCTCGCGTGCTTGATCGGCACCCCCTTCGGATGGCCAGTCGAGCCCGAGGTGTAAATCACATAGGCAAGTTGTTGCGGAGACATGGGGCGGCGCTCTAAGCGGCGCCCGGAGCTCCCCTCGACGCTGTCCTGCGACGCGTCCACATGAAGAATCGCCCGATCCGAGGCCGCCAAGGTCCCGGCAAGATGCTTCCGGGTCAGTGTCACGACCGCCTTCGTATCCTCCAGCATGAAGCGGATGCGTTCGGCGGGATACTCCGGATCGATGGGCACATAAGCCGCGCCTGCTTTCCACACGCCCAGAATGGCGACGAGCATCTCGATCGAGCGCTCGAGCAAGACGCCGACCAGGGAACTCGAATGCACACCCAGCATGCGCAGTTGCTCGGCCAATGCTTCCGCGCGCTCGTCGAGCTCCCGGTAGGTCATCCTTCGCCCGCCGCCTTCCGCCGCGAGCGCCTGCGGGCGAATGCGAGCCTGTTCCTCGACCAGTTCGTGCACGCACCGCGCCGCGGGATAAGCCACCGAGGTCTGATTCCAGACCTCGACCAATCGATGGCGCTCGGCTTCGGTCAAGAGCGGCAGGTCCTTCAGCCTGACTTCGGGACGAGCAGCCATCGCCTCGAGCAGCGTGTGCAGATGGCCGAGCATGCGTGCGGCGACGTCGTCAGCGAAGCGCTGCCGCGAATATTCGAGCTGCAGTAGAAGCTCGTCGTCGCCATAGGCGGCGAGCGTCAAGGGATAGTGGGTGTGGCCGAGAGCCAGGAAGCGGCGCTCCCTCCAGGCGCCACCCAGAGCGCGCAGCTGAGCGTCCAGCGTATGGCTATCGAACACCAGGATGCTCTCGAACAGGGGAATGCCTGGGGGCACCTCGCTCCAGCCCTGGACCTTGACCAGCGGCGTGTGCTCGTAGTCGCGCAGCGCTACCTGCTGAGGGCGCAGTTGCCGCAGCCAGCTCACCAGCTCAGATTCAGGATCAATGCGCATCCGTATCGGTAGCGTATTGATGAACAGGCCGACCATGTCCCCGGCACCGTCAAGGGACGACCCGCGACAGCCGCGGGTAACGCCGAAGACAATGTCCGATTCGCCGCAGTAGCGGTGTAGAAGCAGCGCCCAGGCGCCCTGCAACAGCACGTTGAGGGTTACCGACGCCTCGCGCGCACGCTTTCTGAGAGCAGAGGTGAGCGCAACAGACAAACGGACCTCATGAGATCCACAGGTGTCTTTCTTGACGGGCTCGGCCTCGCGATCCACCGCCAGGGGGGTAGGGGCGCGATAACCTGAAAGAACACCTTTCCAGTAGGTTTTGGCGGAGGCGTAATCGAATTTTCGCAGCCACTCGATGTAGTCGCGATACGGGCGAGGCAGGGGGAGATCGGCGTCCCCGCCGCGCAAGAAGGCCTCATAGAATGTAAACACCTCCTGCCAAAGCAGAAACCTCGAGCGCCCGTCGAGAAAGCCGTGATGAGTCGTCCACAGCACCCAATGCTCGCGCTCGGCGGCGCGCACGAACGCGAGGCGCATGAGGGGCGCCTGATCGAGTTCGAAGCCACGCATGCGTTCGCGGTCCAGGAGCGCCTGAAACCGTTGCTGGCGCTCGGCCCCTGCGACAGCGCGCCAGTCGAGCCGCTCGACGGGAATCTGGACTCGCTCGACCACCTCCTGCACGGGTTGCGCGACGCCTTCCCAGCGAAAACGGCTGCGCAGAACCGGATGCCGCTCGGCGACCCGCTGCCAGGCGCGATGGAACTGCGCTTCGTCCAGCGGCTCGTGCAGCGTTGCGACCACCTGCTCGATGTAAGCGCCGGCATCTCCTCCGCTCAAGCCGTGGAACAGCATTCCCGCCTGCGTCGGCGACAGCTCGTAGATATCGACTACAGAAGTCATGGCGCCTTGCGCGCGAAAATACGAACCATGTCCCGCGTGTTCAGATAGAGCCTGCCGCGATGCATCAGATCCCATGCAGCGCTGAGTCTTTCGATTACCTGCTGCACCGTCTTGCTCTTGGACATCACGCCGATGTTCCACAGCACGCGCCCGAGCGACACGGTGCGGCCCACGCGCCGTTCAGCAACAATCTCAAATCCGAACCGTTCGAGGAGAGCGCCCAACGTGCGGCCCGTGTAGAAAACAATGTGCCCATCGCAATTGAGGTTGCGTTCGCGCCTGCCGAACAGGCGATACATCAGCGTGTCGTAGACTGGCGTCTCGACGACGAGGAATCCGCCCGGCCGCAACACCCGCGCTATGGTCCCTACGGTGCCGGCCGGATCGTCGAGATGCTCGATCACGTGAAGCATGACCACCGCATCAAACGTGGCCGGGTCATATCCCGCGTCCTCCAGAGTGGTCGCCCTCACGTCCAGCCGGTAGTGCGAGCGGGCAAAGTTCGCCGCCCTGCGATCGGGCTCCACACCGCTGACGCTCCATCCCTGGCCTCTGAAGCGATCGAGGAGCACTCCTGCATGGCAACCCACCTAGTTGCCGCGAGCCAAAACGGCCCATGAGCCCCCGTTTGTTTCCTAGCCCGACAGGTCGTTTGCCAAGTCCATTCCATGAGGGAACAAGCCTACGGTAGACATGTGTTACAAGAATGAGATAAACAATAGCTCGGGTGGGCCAGATTTCTTGAGGCTGCGCTCCCGAACTTATCGGCGTGTCCGCAATTTGTAGCTGGACAGCTACGCCTTCCCCTCGGCGAGACATACTGTCTGCTTCCGGCGACAGGTCTTGTATACTCGCAGCGCATCCGCTCAGAGAAAGTTCAGTGTGAAAGTAGTGGCCATCTATCCGGCCTTCGCTCCCGAGATCAACGAGATGGCGGTGACGTGGCAACACCTCACCGCCGCAGGACTCGTCGAGTGTCGTGTGCTGGCGGGGGAAAACGACATCCTGAGGGCCACCCGGTCGGCAGTGGGCGTCCAGCGGTTGCCTAATCTCGAGATTCTCCGGGTACCCGGACTCTTGGCGCCTGGACAGCTCGACGATGCCGCCGTCGCGTGGGCGGCAGAGTTCAAGCCGGATGTCATTTTTTGCGCTCTGCAGGTCAATGTCCGGCACGCGCGGCGCATCGCACGGCGCTGCGGCGCGCCGATCCTGCTGCACGCCGAGGCCTGGCTCGATTCAACCAGCATGCAACGGCGCCTGTACCTTGGCATCGAGCTCCTGCGTCCGATCGTCGCGAGCGCGCGTCGGGCCTGGTATCGACGTCAAGTAAAAGCGGTCGCCTTCTCGAATCCGCAGGAAATCCCGGACCTGCAGGCAAGCGCAGGTATGCACTACCTGGCGTGGCCGCATCCCTGGTCCGCATCCCCGAGACAAAAAAGAGAGGCGCGTGCTCTCGACACGGTAGTGCATGTTGGCTCTCTGTACCGATGGAAGGGCGCCGAGCGCCTGGGTGAGTACTGCGAGCGCTTGCTGCGCGACGATCCAGAGAGCAAGCTGCTGATCGTCGGGCCGGTTGGCGACAAGGTGGCGAGGCGCGCCATCGACAGACTGCAGGGCTGGTTGGCCGACGGTCGGTTTCGCTACATCGAGCGATTGCCGAGAACCGAGGCCATGGAACACATCGGGCATGCGCTCGCCGTGATCTCGCCGTACCACTTCGGGGGCTGGGGCTTGATCGGCGACGCATGGCAATGCGGCACGCCGGTGATCGGCGTGGACAGCCACTACGACCTACGAGAGGGATTGAACGCGCTGGTGGCTCCATCGGCCGCAGACTTTGTCTCGGCGGTGCGACGACTGCGCAGCGACGCTCAGCTTTGGCAGGCCTTATCTTCCGCAGGGAAGCACACGGCCGAGTCCAAGCACGGCGTTGACGTCGTTGCCGGTCAGTTGCTCGAATTCCTGCGGGGAGGCAGTTCAGTTTCACCCTACGCCCGTTTGGCTTGACCAGAGACAAAACGAGGTGAGCGCAAACAGCTGACGGCTCCTGTCTCGTCTGCCGCTCACGTGCTCCCGCCAGAGGCCCTGGATGGCCTGCCTGTTAAGCCATGCCCAGTGCGACGCCGAGGGATTCAACAGGATATTGGCTATGCGGTCCTTCCAAACGGTACCTGCCCACGTGCCGAACGGTACCAAGAACCCCTTCTTGGGGCGGTTGACGATCGAGCGCGCGAGATGCCGGGCTGCGGCGAGCTTGTGGGCAATCTTGCCGCCTCGCAGAGATACGCGGTGCTCGCTGGGCAGGGACTCGACAAATCTCACCAGTTCGATATCCAGCATCGGCACGCGCGCTTCGAGGGAATGGGCCATCGAGATCTTGTCCCCATAGAGGAGGAGGTCATCGGCGAGCCCCATGCGGGTATCGATCGCCATCATGGCTTCCACGCCGGAAACGTCGGCTGAGCCGAGCCAGTCCAGCCAATAGCGAATCGCGCCGGCGGCACAGCCCGGCTCGGGCGATCCCGCAAGCTGACTGCGCATGTCGGGCGAAAACAGCGCGTAGGCCTGCTGAAAGCGTTGCGCGCGATCGGCGATCGGGATGGAGGCGGCAGCGCGCTCGATGAATTCCGGCACCTTGGGCACGCGGTGCAGGAGGGGGCGAAACATCGCGAGCAAAGACGGAAAGGGAAGACGGTCGTGCCAGATCTCCCCCTGGTAGCGCCGGTAGCCTCCCCAAGGTTCATCGGCGCCTTGCCCGGTGAGAACCACGGTCACGTCCCGGCGAGCGCGCTGAGCCAGGTACCACATCGGCAGCACCGACACAGTCCCCAAGGGCTCCTCCACAGCCGCAACGCAGTTTTCGAGCGCATTCCACAGCTCGCTCGGCGTGACGGTGAGGGGGTGATGCTCAAGCCCCAGCACAGCAGCGGTTTCGGCCGCCTCAGCCAGTTCACACGCAGCGTGGTCCGCTCCAAAACCGACCGTGTAGCTCGGCAGCTTTCCAACCTGTTGCACTGCGAGCGCAGCCACCAGCCCGGAATCGACTCCACCTGAGAGAAAGATTCCAAGGGGCACGTCCGAAAGCAGCTGCCGCTTGACCGCCCGCGATAGCAGCTCGTAATAGTCCTCTACGGCGTCGTCGAGCGTTCCGCGGTACCGTTCCGATGGATATTCCGTATAGCAGCGCAGATCTTGCTGCCCCGTTCCCAGTTCCCTCACGAGGGCGTGCCCCGGTGGCAGCCGCTTGATTCCCTCGAGCAGGGTGTTCGGCGAGGGAACGAACCTGAGGGTCAGAAATGCCCGCAAGGCCTGGAGATGCAGGTGCGGCGCCTGGTTCGCGAGAGGCAGCAGCGCCTTTATTTCGGAAGAAAACGCCAAGCCGCCGTCATTCGCCAACGAGTAGTACAGCGGCTTCACGCCGAATGGGTCACGCGCGAGGTAAAGCCTGCCGGCGATCACGTCGAGCGCCGCGAAGGCAAACATTCCGTTCAGCCGCGGTAGCGTGCGCTCGAGACCCCAGGCAGACAGGCATTCGACCAGCGTTTCCGTGTCGGAATGCCCTCGCCAAGCGACGTGAAGCTCCTTTCTGAGCTCCAGGTGATTGTAGATTTCTCCGTTAAAGGTCACCCACCAGCGCTCATCCTGGCTGCGCATGGGCTGGCGGCCAGCCGGAGAGAGATCGAGGATCGAGAGTCGCGTATGCCCGAGCCATACGTGAGCCGGACCGACGCGCAACGATTCCGACGCGGATCCGTCCGGGCCTCGGTGGCGCAATGCGTCCAGCGCCGACTGCGGGACGGGAGCGATGGGAGAGCTAGAAATCAGTCCTATTACGCCGCACAAGCTTTGGTGTCCTTGATTGAATCGACCTGAATGCCAAGCTGCCGATACAGCGTTTCGAGATCCTTGATCACCGATTCGGTGGAAAATCGCTTGCGAACGTCGCCGCGGGCCGCCTCTCGTAATCGCGATCGCAGTGCATCGTCCGTGAGCATGGCAACCATCGCTCCCGCGAGTGCCTCCGGCTGCCCGGGTGCTACCAGCAGGCCATTGACGCGATCTTCGATCACGTCAGGAATCCCTCCCACAGAGGTGGCCACCACAGGTACCCCGCACGCCATCGCTTCCAGCACGCCGAGCGGCAGCGCCTCGCCGTAAGAGGGCAGTACGAAGACATCGGAGTCCCGCAGCAAATCGTCTTTCTTGCTGCCGTCGACCCAGCCCGGCAAGCGAAGCGAATGCTCGACGCGCAGGGATCGGGCAAACTGCAGGATCGAGTCTGGAGTTTCGCTGTCGCCAACGGCGCGGCCGGCAATCACGAAGCTGGCCTCGGGCACGCAGCGCAGCACGATCGGTATGGCTCTGACGAGATCGAGAACCCCTTTTTCCCTTTGCAGCCAGGCGAGAAACAACACCGTGCGAGCCGGGCGCCGCAGCGGCGCGATGGAAACCGGGACCGGGATGGGATTACCGATGATGGTAGTGCGCGCTGCCGGTTCGATCTTGCGCACCTCGTCGCGCCAATGCCGGCTGAGCACGACAACGCGCGCGGCCTTGCGCAGCACGGCTCGCACCCAGGACTTCGCGAGGCCACTGCACCCGCGCTGATAGAAGTCAGCCAAGCGGCCGTCATGGAGGTGGATGACATAGGGCACCCCGAACGCTACTGCCATCGCGCAGAGCGCCGACTTGCGCCAGAAACTCCCGTACGCGGCGCTATGCACGTGGATCAGTCCAACCCGCCCTCGCGCCAGCAGCATCAGTGCTCTGCACAACGCGGGCAGCCACGCCCGAAGTACGGTCAACAAGCCCCGGCCCTGGTAAGTGGATACGTAGCGCAGCGGCCAAACCTCAAAAACCCCCGCTGCGAAATACGCTCTAATCACTTCAGTCATGCCGCCCTGATAATTCAGGCTCGGGCCGAGCATGAGTATGAGCCGCGCGTCACTGCGCATGCAGCAGCTCGGCATACTTGTCCGCGACAAGTTTTGCCAGGGTCTGGTAGCCGCGGGATGCGCGCACGTAGCTCTGTCCCGAGGAGGCCATCGCGCGGCGCAGGGGCTCGTCAACGAGCAGACGGCTCACGGCTTGCGCGAAGTCATGTGCCGTAAGCGGCACGCACAGTCCGCCGCCCCCCTCGCGCAGCACACGTTCCTGGTCGGGGTTGTCGTTGGCGACGACCGGCACACCCAAGGCCAGGTACTCCAACACCTTGGTCGGCGAGCCGCAGTCGAGCATGGAGCCTCTTGGAACCGGAGCCAAGCCGACTTCCGCCGCGCGCACGTATCTCCACGCCTCCCGGGGCGGCAACCAGCCGGTCCAGACCGTTGCTTCAGCGACGCCTGCGTCGTCGGCCAGCTTTCGCAGCCGCTTCTCATCCACTTCATCGTCGGCCTCGCCGACCAGCAGGAGCAGCACATCGGGAAAGCGCTGCCGCAGGATCTTCAACATGTCGAACAGGACCTCTATGCGGCGGCCGCGCGCCAGGGTGCCGAGATAAATCAGTACGCGCTTTCCCTTGAGACGCGCATCGTCTGCCGGGGCAATTGCCTCGGGCACTGAAGCCTCGAGGTCGACACCCATGACGACCGGAGTGAGCTTCTGCCGCGCGATTCCTTTGCCCACCAGATCTTCCCGCATCCTGTCCGACTGGACGAAGACGTGGTCGGCCCGTGGAAGCACGATGCGATAGAGCAGGAACAGATGCATCCACCCTCGCCACAGCAATGGAAACAGGAATCGGAGCAACCCGGCCGATAGCCCCCTCTCCCGGGCGAGGTAGATCTGACCTTCGGGCGTCGGGAATGACATCCAGTAAAAAAAGGGCAGCTTCTTCAGCCGCGCTGCAAGCAGATCCGCTCGCAACAGCGTGAGAGCGTAGTGCAGCAAATTCGCGGCGTATCTCCCGGATCTGCCGTCACGGCTCGAGATCAACAAGGCCTCGCCACCTCCCCAACTCACTTCGCCGGCAACGCCGGGCGCACGCTCGGCGACTAGATCACTAGTTACTCCGAATCGCGGCAAGAACTTGCCGAACAGCGCAGCGACGTCGGGCCGGAACGTCGGGCAGGGCTCGATCGTCGCAAACAGCAATCGCATCGCGGGCGCTCGAGGCTTCAAGGTATCAATTGCCGGCCCAGAAACGCCGGCATATGTGCCGCCAGGAACAGCCGCAGCCAGAACCGCGGCAGGCGCAGGCAGCCAGGATCGTAGAGCAGCTTGATCGCGCGGCGGCGCTGACCCCTGAGCAGCAAATGGCGCGCGATGACTAACCGGCCTGCGCCCAGCGTGCGCGACACGCCCTTGCGGTGATGTGTTGGAATGGCGTTGGCGCGAAATCGCGTCGCCAGGCGTTCGTAGGCGGGCAGGAAGTCGCCGGCGAACGAGCTCGCCAGACTGCCCGATACGCCGAGTCGGTAGCCGACCAGGGGTCGTCCTAGATACCCGATGGGCCAGCGCTCTGCAACCCGAAACCAGACATCTTGATCTTCCCCGTGCTGCTCGCCCTCGGGAAAGCGGATGCCGCAATCGCGCAGGATGTGCACCGGCAGGACCGCCGAACAGGTGCAAAAGAAAACCCCGTGGGACCACATCTCGAAAAACCGTTCAATCTGCTGGGGGGTGGTATTGGCCTTGATTCCCCATAGCCGCGGCACTTCTCGAAAGCCATCGTCGCGAAAGTAATAGAAGTGCGTCGCATACAATCCGCATTGCGGAAAGCGCTCGATCAGATCCGCGATGGCGGGCAGATACTCCGGGGTCCAGTAGTCGTCCGCATCGAGAAAGGCGACATAGTCGCCGCTCACCTCGCTGATGCCACGGTTGCGCGCCGCCGATACGCCGCCGTTTGGCTGCCTGATTAGCCGCAGACGCGCATCACCCATAGCCGCAACGCGCTTCGGCCCATCGTCGGTCGAGCCGTCGTCGACCACGATGACTTCATGAGCCGGGTACCCCGATTGCAGAACCGACGCCAGAGCCCGTTCAACGTAACTCTGCTTGTTGTAAAGGGGGATAACTACCGAGATCCTCGGCCGGCTCCGGTTCAAGATGCCCTCCCCGCCGTAATGAGCGATGTCGCAGGACGCGCAACGCGGACCGCGCGATAACCATGAGCCAGGGCGACGTGAAAGAGTAGGAGCTGCGTCACAAAACCACCACTCAAGAAGCTGTCGATCGAAAGGGGCGTTTCGGTGATGCAGCGCACGAGCACGAGCATAAACAGCACGACGGACAAGCCCCGCGAACCATGTCGGGCGCGAATGGCGTAGCGCAAAAGGGTGCCGAGATAGACGAGCAGGCCTATTAAGCCTATCGAGCCGGCCATGCTCAGAGACTGAAGGAACTGATTGTGGGCTGAGACTGCATGATTCAGCCCGACTTGCATTCGGTATGCGTCGTTCCACATCGTGAGGCCGTGGCCGAACAACGGATTGCGCATCCACTCGTGCACTGCTAGAGACCAGATGACATCCCGACCCGTGAGCGTCGCCGCCTCTTGTGCCTCCTGCGTTGCCAGCACATCCTCCAACGAAGGTCCCATCGAAGGGAGCAGCAGCAGGGCGACCGCCACTAGAACACCCAACGTCAACAGCGAGAAGGCCGCCCGCCCCCACGCACGAGCGCGCAGCACGAGCAGCAAGGGAACCGCTATTGCCGCTGCAGCCCAAGTCGTCTTGGACTGCGCCATTACCAACACGGCAACGCCCATGACCATTCCCAGGCGCTGCAGCCAGCGGCGTTCGAAGGGCTGATGGATCGCGAGCAGCAAATACACCAAAGCCACAGGTCCCATGCTGTTGGCGTGGCTCTCCAGCCCCCAAAACCGTACCGTGACGCCCGGGATCAAGCTGTGGTAGTTCCGCTCTATCGTAAGTTCCGGCGCTACGACCGAGGCCACGCAGCTTCCAGCTAGAAAGATCAAAAATCCCACCTTCGCGAAACGGAGCGCCGTTTCGACATCCTGTGTCCGACTCGCGTACACCACCCCAAAAAGGAACAGTACGTAGTACTGGTCATGGCTGAATTGCGGTTGCGTGCCCAAAGCGCTATTCAGAACGGTATTGGTCAGGAAAAACAAGCCAAAAGCAGCAAGCAGACCGCCCCCGCCGGCGCCGCGATTCTCCCTGGACAATGCCGCTGCCAATATCCTGGCGACGCAAACCGTGAGCGTTGTGAGCACCGCAAGGCGTGTGAACCATTTGGCGGCGGGGCTGGGAGGCGCCAGCAGGTCAGGTGCGTAGAGGTCACGGCCGTAAATGACGCGGGCTATGCAGCTGTAAACCAGAATGAGCGCATAGAGCGCCGGAACCATCAGGCGGCGCCATCGTGTTTCTATCTCCATCGCCGTGCCTAGCGCGAACACTGCCGCCAGCGAGAACAGGATCGCGGCGCTTATGTAGATCACTAAGCTGATCATTTAGCGCCCGTCACCGCTTGCGAACCACCCAGGAGGGATTCGCCGAAGGGCGCGAGGCTGCGGGGCAGCCGCGCCAGGAGCATTTCGAACAGAGTCCGCACTTCAGGGGAGAACCACGTTCTGAACACACGCAACGCGATCACCTGAACGACGAACCCAGTCGCCGCATCCAGAGCCAATACGACCTGCCGCTGCTCGGTCATCTGCGCTGCCAGCTCGTCCATGAGCGCTATCGCGCCCGCCACTAATACGGTTACGGCCACCCCGGCGCGAAACGCAGCGGCAACATGGCGAACGTGCAGGTCGAGCGCAATGCAGGTCGCCGTCGTGATGACGATAAAGCGCAGTACGAAGATACCCAGCACGGCCCAGGCCACTGCTGCCAGGGAATGTTGTGCCGCCACGTAAGCAGCCACCGCGAGCGCAAAGGCGATGGGGAGCTGAAACTTGAACTCCTGGGTGGTTCGCCCCGATGTCCAAAGCATCGGCGTTCCCATTGCAGTCGCGAGAAAGAACGGCATGGCGAGCGCAAAGGGACGCAGCAAGGGCGCGCTTTCCCGCCACTCTTGCCCGTAAAGGGCCAGCATGATGGTTTCGGGCACGGCGGACATACCGACAAAGACCGGTCCAGCGAGGAGTGCAGTCGCGGCAAGCACCGTGAGGAATCCCGCTCGCAGACGCGCTACGTCGTCTTGAACGCGTGAGCTGGCTGCAAAGAGCGGGGGTTGCACTGTGCCCACCACCGCGCTCGCAAGCTGCATGACGAGGTTGTAGGGCATCGCATACAGCCCCATCGCAGCGCTGGGAAACATTCGGCCCACCGCGACGCGACTGAGATGCATCAGTACCCAGTTATTGATGTTGGTGGCGAACACGGTGAATCCATAGCTCCAAAGCGCGGAAGCATCGCGGTGCCAGATGACGAATCCCAGCACGTGCCGCTTGCACACGTAGAGCAGCGCGAGGCTGACCAGAGTCTGCGTGATGAATGCCATCACGAGAGCGTTTACGCCGTAGCCGCTGATGGCAAGCGGAATGCCGACAAGGCCGTAACCGACCGCATAGCTCGCGATGCCGGCCAGGTAAATCGACTTGAAATCGAGATCTCGATTCAGGAGGTTGGCTGAGGGGCCGGCAGCAGCCTGCAGCAGGCATACGATCGACATCGTCCGAATCAAGGGAGCGACCCGCGGCTCGTTGAAAAATCCGGCCGCGGGGTCGGCAAGCAGGAACACCGCTATCGCAACAGCCGCTCCGACGGACAATTGCCAGAAATTGACGAAGCGCACGTCTTCATCAGTGACAGTGCGCTTCTGGATCAGCCCGTACGCGAGGCTGATGGTAAAGAAGCTGCTCAACAGGATGACCACGGCAGCCATTGCAAACAGACCGTACTGCTCGGGCCCCAGCAGCCGGGCAAGGATGACCTGGATGCCGAACTGCAGAGTCAGCAGCACCGCCGAGCCCGACGCCACCCACAAAGCGGCGGAAATGCTGCGACGCGATAGGTCGGCGGCTTCCGACATCACTCAAGCAGCAGCACCGGCTTGCGGCGCAAGAAGGCAAGCCTGCCCGGCAGCTTGCGTCGCGGGATCACGCCCAGCATCGGCAACTGGAGCATCTCGGCGACATCGTGGGCCGAGCGGATGCGCCGGTCGAGGATCTCGAGCCCGAATGCCGCCCCGACGCCGCCGAAAGTCCCCAGCAAAATGGCGGCAAGGGTGTTCAGCAGCAGGTTCGGAAAAGACGGCGCGGCCGGCTCGGACGCCAGCGTCAGCACTGAAGCATTGGATTGGGTGAACTGGCTCTCGAGCCTGCTCTGCGTGAGGCGCTGCGAAACGCCGTCGTAGGCCTTCTGCGCGTTGTCCACGTCGCGCTGCAGCGTGGCGAGCTCGTCTCGCGCCTGCCTCATCCCGAGCAGTTTCTGTTTCTGCGCCGCCATGGCGGCCGCCAGCTCGGCTTCCTTATCCTTGCTCACCGCGGTGGCGGTGCCAAAGCCGCTGGTAATGAGGCGCGTCTCGGCGTCCAGCCGCTGCTTGAGCGAAGCAAGCTCGGATTCCATGCGCTGGTACTGCGGATGGTTCTTGCCCAGGTTGCCCGCGAGTTCCTGCAGCTTGGCCTCCTGACGGGCAACATCGGCCTTGAGAGTGTGGATCAGCGGGTTCTGCACCACCTCGGGCAGGCTGCTGGAGGCGCTGCCCGAGCGCAGCTTGCCTCTCGACTCGGCAGCCTGCCCCTGGACGACGGTGAGCTGCGCCGAAAGATCGTTGAGCTTGGCCGCTTCGCTGTCGAGGCGCTCGTCGCTCGCGACGATGCCGTATTTCTGCTGGTGCTCGGACAAGCGCGCCTGCGCCTTCTCCAGGTTTTCGCGCAGCCCTTTGTCCTGCTCGCCGAACCAGCGCGCATACTGCCGCGCCGGCTCGGTCCTCAGCTCGATGCTGGCGTCGATATAGGCCTGCGCGAAGGCGTTGGCGACGGCCGCGGCGAAGGCCGGATCGCCCGCGCTGTACGAGATGTCGATGACGTTGCTCTCGCGCGAGGGCTTGACGTCCAGCTTTTTCTGCAACCCGCCCGCCAGCCAGGCCATGAGGCTGCCCTTGCCCTGGGTGCTTTCCAGCCACTGTTGTTTCGTGCCCGGCCTCTCGTCGAGCTTGAGCAGCCGCACTGCCGTCTGCGCCACGCGATCGCTGCTGATGATGTCGCGCTGCGTCGCCATGTAACCGGGCATCACCATCGCGTGAAGAATCGTTCCGGAGACCGGATCCGGGGATCTCACGTCGAGCACCACGGCGGCGGTAGCGGTGTATCTCTTGGGCAGCACCAGGCTCGCCGCCACGATCGCCGCTACGGTCGCGAGCAGGACCAGCACGACGACCTTGAACCGTGCGCGCAGAACCGTCAGGAACTGATGCAGATTCATCGCGTCCTCGGCATCAGAAGTCGTTGAGCACGGCGCCGACGATGGTGCACTTCGCCTGCACCACGCTGTCGGAGATGCCCTGCACCCGCCACAAGCAGGAGGAATGTTTTCGCACCACGATCAGCGCGGCGCCGGCACGCACGGCGATGGTCTGCGCGTCGGCGTTCTGGGCGACGGGCGGGCAGTCGAGCAGGATGAGGTCCACATGCGCGGCGAGCTGCTGCAGCAGCTGCGCGAACGCCGGCCGCGCCAGCAGATCCTGCGGGCTGGGCGGCAGCGCCCCGGCAGGCAGCACCGAGAGGTTCGGCAGCGACGCGACGCGCTGGAGCGCCTCGAAGGCAGCCGCGCGGCCGGACAGCACCGCCGAGAGGCCGGCGCGGTTGTCCAGGCCGAACAAGCGGTGCAGGCAGGGCTGCCGCAGGTCGGCGTCGATCAGCAGCGTGCGTGCGCCGAGCTGCGCGAACACCACGGCGAGATTGGCGGCGATGAAGCTGCGGCCCTCGTTGCGAGCCGCGCTCAAGATGGCGAGCGCCTTGCTCGCGGGCTCGCTGTCGAGCCAGCGCAGCATGAGCTGGCCGCGCACCGCGCGCAGCGCTTCCACCTGCGGGCTGAAGGGCTCGTAGGCGGCGACCACCTCCTCGCTCACCTTGCTCTCGCCGCGCCGCAGGCACGGGTGGTCGAACTGGCGCGCAAGCGCGAACTCGATGTCGGCCTGCGTGAGCAGGCCAACCTCCTTGCCGGCGTCGCCGAAGCGCAAGCCCTTTTGCCGTTGCAGCTGCAGGATGTGCTCGACGTCCTGCGGCCGCAGCCTGCCGGCGTGGATCAGGACGGCGCCGAGCTTCCGCTCGGCGGCCTTGAGTGCAACGGACTGGCCCGGCACGGAAATCGACTCGCTCACGAGCGCTACAGTGTTGGGTTCCATGGCCTAGAACAGGCTGTCGCCGACGTAGAACACGTCGCCTGGCTGGATTGGGTCATCGAGCCTGGGGTTGGTGACCTCAAGCTTATTGCTCGGGCCGCGCCGGTGCAGCCGCAAGCTACGCTCGGTGCCGCGCTGCGTTGGCCCCCCGCCCTGCGCCAGGGCCTGCCGCACCGTCATGCCGCGATCGACGCGGTACGAGCCGGGACGCTGCACTTCGCCGTAAATGTAGAACACCGGCGCGCGGTTAACGTAGATCACATCGCCGGGGGCCACCGTCACGTCGTCGTCGTACTTGTTGTAGAGAAACAGCGCGGGGATATCGATTTCCTTGCGGAATGGCTTGCCTGCACGCTCGCCCATGACGATGGCAACGTCGGCACCGGTCGGCGCAATTCCGCCCGCGATGGCGATCATCTCGGATACGCGGACGTTGAAAGTCTCCAGCGGGAAGCGCCCCGCGCGGTTGACGAGCCCAAGAACCGAGACCTGGTTGCTGCGCATTTGCAAGGACAGGATGCTGACCTGCGGCTGCTTGATGAAATTGCCGTCGGCGAGCGCCTTGGCGATGGTTTGCTCGGCGAGCGGGATCGTCAGGCCGCCTATCCTCACTCTGCCGATCAGCGGATAAGTAATGATGCCGTTCTCGCCTACCCGGGTCTCCAGGGTGAGATTCGGATTGTCGAATACCGAGATGCGAATGCTGTCACCCGGCCCAAGCCGGTACTCGACCACCTTGTCCTGTGCCCGGGCGCCCAACGCGAACGCTGCGGCGAAGATGAGCAGCGCGGCGCTGGGGAGGCTACGAAGTCTCATTGAAAGAATATATCCAGGGTTCTTTACAGAAGCTCGCGATGTCAGCGGAAAATCCGCCGCCGAAAGGTGTATTCGCCGCGACCGCTGCGGCGTGGCTAGGCAGTCGCGTTGAGCACCCTGTGGCGGCGACGCGCGATGAATCCCAGCAGGGCAAGGCCCGCCAGCGCCATGCCGTAGGTTCCACGGCCGCGCTTCGGCTTCGCCGCGGTGTCCAGGGTTTCGGGGCCAGGCTTCGGCGTCGCCGCGGCGTGCGCGGTATCAGCGCTCGTGGCGGGATGTGACGCGAAGTGAAAAGGAGCGGCGTCGACGCAAGACACGCTCCGCGCGGCATTCAAGCCGGGGGCGAGCGAGCTGTGGATCGCGTCCGGAGCTGGAGAAATCGAATGGTCCAAAAGTGACGCGCTCGCAAGCGCCTCCCCCGGGGCGAACAATGCCATCACAGACAAGATCGCAGCCTTCGCAGTTCGCATCAGAGACAAGTTCGTCAAGGAGAGAGGGGAGGACATTTAGCCTATCCGATCATAGTGGCTCGGGTCTCGATTCGCTATCGAGAAAGCCCGATTTTGTTGTAGCCACTCGACGATCCGAAGTCGCTGCCCGACTACATAACGTAGTCCGAGCGGAGCAGGGCAGACCAGATCAGAACATCAGCGACGCATCGAGCGTCGCGACAGTGGCGCTGAATGGGACTGTAGGATCAGTGGACGTCTGCAGGTTGCGCTGCAGGCTGGCCTTGACCGAGACATTACGCAAGAGTTGCCAATCCAGCGCAAGTTGCGCGCTGCGGAAAGCATAGCGGCGATCCGGACCGCCGGGGACCACGGGATTGCGAAAATCGCTTGCCACGTGATCGAGGGTCATCGCCAACGCGGTCCTGGCGCCGAGTTCCCATCTCGGTCCGAACGACAGCCGCGTGTCGACTCTATAGCTCGCGAAATCGTCCTGCCAGGGCTGGAGATCCCGGCTCACGGCGAGATTGAGCGACAGCTTTGCCGTGGGCGCCCATCGATATCCGAGCCGCGCCGCGGAACCGGTAAAGTCCCGCTCGGCGAAGTGACTCGAGTGGTAATCCACCCGGGCGAGCCGTCCATCGAGCGTGGATTTGCCGGTGACGATCCAGGTCGCCAACAGCTCGCTTTCCGAGCGCCTGAATCCGTCGTCGACCAGGGTCACGGGGTCCGCCACGCGATCGGTGAAGTGGCCGACTACCGAGCGCAAGTTGAAAGTAACCGAGCTGCCGGATCCCGCCACGTACTTGACGCCGCCTTCGCCGCCCGTCACGCGAGAGCTCCCCAACTGCACGAACTGCGCCGAATTCTTCGCCGCCTGCTGCCTCGCGGCCCCCAGCAAATGCCAGCCGCCGAACAGCCATGCGTCCACGGAGAGCAGGCGGTTATCGATGGTGCGCACGTTGCGCGTTGAAGGGTCCCGGAAGTCGGTGTAGTTGACGAGCGCTTCAGTGCGGTCGGCGGCGAGCGTGCCGCTCACGCGAGGGGTGAAGTGCCACTGCCACGAGCCCTGATACTGCAGCGCGTTGAAGTCCAGAAAGGAAAAATTGTCGTAGCGGTAGGCCGTTTCCGTCAGCTCAAGAAGAAAGCGTTGCTGCGCGTACGGCTTGTCGACGCGCAGCCCCGCATACGTGGCGCTGATGCGATCGGACTTGGCGGGCTTCCCCAGTAGCGCCTGCGCGTCGACGGCGCTAGGAAGGTGAAACACGTTGCTGTCCCAGGTGACGGAACTGCCGATCAGCGCCATGACGGGATGCTCCTGCACGGCAACCGGCGGGGGCTGCTGGACCTCCGCAGGCGGCTCCTCATCGCCCGCGGGCGGCTGCTGGGCCGCCGCAGGCAGCGCCAGAAACAGGCTCATCAACGCCAGGACCCGCGCCATCAGGTTTATCTTACTCATTATTGTTTAAGGCGGCTGATCGCGCCGCTATTTACTCGACCGTGACCGACTTCGCCAGGTTGCGCGGCTTGTCGACATCTGTGCCCTTGTCGAGCGCGGCATGATAGGCGAGAAGCTGCAGCGGGACCGTGTGCAGGATAGGCGACAGGATTCCGGCGTGGTTGGGTACGCGGATCACATGCAGGCCGTCACCGTCGGTGAGCCTGGTGTCCTGATCCGCCATCACGTGCAGCTCGCCGCCGCGCGCTCGCACTTCCTGCAGATTGGACCGGAGTTTCTCAAGCAGTGCGTCCTTGGGCGCGATCGCGACGACCGGCATGCTTTGGTCGACCAGCGCGAGCGGCCCGTGCTTGAGTTCACCCGCCGCATAGGCCTCGGCATGGATGTAGGAGATCTCCTTCAGCTTGAGCGCTCCCTCCATCGCGATCGGATAATGGATGCCGCGGCCCAGGAACAGCGCGTGATGATGCTGCGCGAATTTCCTGCCCCAGGCGCTGACCAGAGGCTCGGCCCGCAATACGTCCGAGAGCTGCGCTGGCAGGCGCCGCAGCGCCTGCAGCAACGCCGATTCCCGCTCGGGCGACAGCCGGCCGCGCGTCTTGGCGAGCGCCATGGAGAGCAGCACTAGCGCGGCGAGCTGGGTGGTGAAGGCTTTGGTCGAGGCGACGCCGATCTCGGGACCCGCGCGCGTCAGGAATCTAAGCTCGGTGGCGCGCAGCAAAGCCGATTCGGCGACGTTGCAGATCGCCAGGCAGTGGCGGTGGCCGTGCGACCTGGCGTGATGCAGCGCCGCAAGCGTATCGGCGGTCTCGCCTGACTGCGAAATACCGACCACGAGCGCGCGGGGATTCGGCACCGACTCGCGATAGCGATACTCGCTCGCGATCTCGACGTTGCACGGGATGCCGGCGAGGCCCTCGAGCCAGTAGCGGGCGACGAGGCCGGCGTGGTAGCTGGTGCCGCAACCCACGATCAGCGCCGCATCAACATCCTTGAAGATGCGCTCGGCCTCGGTGCCGAACAAGCAGGGCGAGACCGCGTGCGCGTTGATCACCATCTCCAGAGTGTCGGTGATCGCTTTCGGCTGCTCGAAGATCTCCTTCTGCATGTAATGCCGGTACTGGCCAAGCTCCACCGCCTGCGGCGACAGCTGGCTGAGGTGCAGCGGGCGCTCGACGGCATTGCCTTGGGCGTCGACAATCCGCGCGCCGGCGAGGCTCACTTCGGCGCAATCGCCTTCCTCCAGGTTAATCATGCGCTGTGTCACCTGCAGCAGCGCGGATGCGTCGGAGGCGGCGAAGCACTCGCCGTCGCGCAATCCCAGCAGCAGCGGGGCTCCCATGCGCGCCACCACCATGCGGGCGGGTTCGGCCTCGGCGATCACCGCGATCGCGTAAGCGCCAACCAGTGCGGCGACGCTGCGCCGTACCGCATCGAACAGGCTGCTGCCGGCGGCGTAATGCGAGTGCACGAGGTGCGCGATGACTTCCGTGTCGGTCTCGGTGACGAACTCATAGCCTTTCGCCTGCAGCTTGCCGCGTATCTCGTCGTGATTTTCGATGATGCCGTTGTGCACCACCGAAACGCCACGGCTCACGTGCGGGTGGGCATTGTTTTCCGAGGGAACGCCGTGGGTCGCCCAGCGCGTGTGCGCGATGCCGAGGTTCCCCGACAAGCCGTGCTCGTCCGCCAGCCTCGCGAGCTCGGCCACCCTGCCGGTGCTGCGCAGCCGCCTCAGCGTTCCGTTCACCACCGCGACGCCCGCGGAGTCGTAGCCGCGGTATTCAAGCCGCTTCAGGCCTTCGAGCAGGATGGGAACGACGTTACGCCGAGCGACAGCAGCGACGATTCCGCACATACTTGAGGAAAATAAGGCAGGCGATGCTCGCCGCTGACGTACCGGCGGCTAGCTCCATCAGACTACTTCCGGATTCACCCTTCCAACGCGGCTTGTAGTTGAGCCGCCACGTCGAATCGCTCGATCGCTACAGGAAAATCCAGCTATGGCGACAGCAGGCGGGGGCACCATGCACTATGATCGAGCCGCGAGTTTAATTCTGCTGAACTGATGTGAACTTTTCCTCATGCGAGTAGACGACGCACAGCAAGCAGACGACGAGCTCCAGACCTGGCAGCGCGAACGCCAAGACCCGGTGTCGCCCGAGTGCCCTGCGGCCGGCAGTCCGGCGCGCTTCGACCCCTTCGAGCTGGAATCCGTCATGCTGAACCTGGATGCCTCGCTCAGAATACGCGCGCGCCACCAGTTCTTCGGCTGGACGCAGGGGACGCTGCAGAGCCTGGTCGAGCATCAGCTGCTGATCTGTGCCTTGCACAGTGACGCGCCGGCAAAGTTTCATGTCGACAGCTTTTCGACCGTTCCCGTGGAGCCCACGCATTTCAGCGAGCTGTTCCGCCAGGACGTGTTCCTGGTCCCGCACCTCATCAAGAGCTGGGAGGAAAACCACAATCAGGTGGTCAATTGCGAGCCGGGAAACGGCGGCCAGTTTGCAGGCAGCGCCCTGGCGCGCGAATTGACCCGGCTGGGCGCCAGTCACGTCGTTGCGCACGGGACCCACGATGCCACCGGACAGCTGACGAGCTTCTTCACTTTTGCCTGCCGGCCAGGCTCGATCGGTCCGAGGCAGGCGTATTACGTCGAGCTGCTGGTACCTTTCCTGCACGCGGCCTGGGTCCGCACCCAGGTCAACTGGCAGGCGAAAAGCGCGGGAGCGAGACCGGCGGTGACGGGCTTTCTCACCCCGCGGGAGCGGGAGATCCTCGAGTGGATCTACCGCGGCAAGAGCAATATCGAGGTCGGGATGATCCTCAAGATCAGCCCTCTCACGGCGAAGAATCACGTGCAGAAGATCTTGCGCAAGCTGGGTGTGCTGAACCGCACGCAGGCTGTCGGCAAGGCGCTCGCGCTGCGCATCCTGACCACTTAAAGCTGCAAACCAATATCGTTCGCGTGACTGCTTGGATCGGATTCCAGGAGCGACTTCGCCCGACAAAAAAAAGCCCGGGCGTACTGCCGGGCGTGGTAGATGCCTGCTTAGGGAGGAAGGAGGGGAAGACATCTACCCGATCCAATAATAGTGGCTCAAGTCTCGATCCGCTATCGCGAAAACCTGATTTCACTGTAGCTACTCGGCGATCTGAGGTCGTTGCCCGACTACAAGCGTGAAGCCTGGCCCGATGAGAAAGACGGTCCTGCTTGCGGTCCTTGCCGCGACGCTCGGGCTTGTCGTGTTTGATTCCGCGAGGGTGGAGCGCTCGACAGCTCCTTCGAGCACATCTTCTTCCGATCCTCACAGGGCCGAGGGGGCTGCAGGCAGTTCGCCGCAGGCCGCGGCCGGTGGCGCCTCGGTTCCTCTCGCATTGCCTGAGCGTTCTGAGCTTGGAAAGCTGCGCGCACCGCTCTTCGCTTCGCGCTCGTGGCAGCCGCCGGCGCCCAAGCTCGCGTCAGCGCCTCATGTGCCTCCTCCTGCACCGACCCCACCGCCGATGCCATACAGGTACGCAGGGAAGCTGGTACAGGGGGGACAGCAGTCGGTGCTTCTGGCCAAGGGCGACATGCTGTTCCCGGTCAACGAGGGTGAAACGCTGGATGGCACATACCGCGTGGAATCCATCGGCGAGACCCAGGTTACCCTGACGTATCTGCCGCTGGCGCGCGAGGAACGCATCGCCGTGGACTCTTCGCTCCCGGTTGCCGCTTCTGCAACCCGGCTGGATCCCGCCGCCGCAGCCGGTGGTGGGCAGGCCGCATCGGCCACGGCTGCCCCGGCGCGGCCAGCGCAGCTGCTTTGGGAAGGACCGCAGCAGGTCAGGCTCGGCACGCGCTTTGAAGTCGTTCTGAGAGTGACCTCGGGTCAGCCGCTCCAGGCTTCGCCTGTGCAATTGCGCTTCGACCCGGCGTATCTTGAATTCGTGGCGGCGAAGCCCGGGAAGTTTCTCGGTGGCATGGGCCGCGATTTCACTTACCGCGCCAACCCGGACGGCTCGATCTTTGTCGGGGCATCGATCCAGGACCCGGCGCCGGCTGCGGGCGCCGAGCTGCTGGTCCTCAGCTTCAGAACGGTGAAGATCGCGGCCGCTACGGAACTCAGCGTCGCCTCGCTGAACCTGCGGGGAGCGGGGGGACAGCCGGTCGCGTTCAGCCAGCCCGCAGCGTACAAGATCGCCATTTCGCCATAAAGGCGCGTGGCAGCGCCGCCTGTTCAACGCGGTTTACGGCGCTGCTTGGTGCGTCTTTGCTGTCCGGCGCGTCGTTGTTGCTGACGGCGCTCGTGACGTGGGTCTCCGAACCACTGGTACGCGGCCGTTTCGTCGGGAAAGCTCCGCACATTCAAGCCGTGCTGTCGCGCAATCAATTCGACGTACTCGTGCGAGAGCCGCAGCTCCGCGGAATCCCCCAGCAGCGCGATGCGCCGCGACGATGCGGCCGCAAGCTTGCGCAGGTACTCGATCAGCCCGTGCCGCTCGAACTGAAATATCGGCTTCGACGAGCGGACCGAGATCAGGATGCACGGGGACCGGCTCTCCTTGCTTGCGCTGACGATCGCCTGGAAAAAAGCTTTCGTTTCCTCAACCGTCTCGCGGCCGAATAATTCCGCCCGGAGAACGCCTCGGTCGAGAATGATCCTGTACCCCATGGCTCCGAGTCAGCTCTACTGTGCGTTTTCCCTCCGTTATTGCGGAGCGACATCCCGCGTTAGGGCGACGGGGAGGCACCGAACTGCTTCAACAGATTTGCCGTGATGCGCTGGATGCGCGGGTCCATGTAGCCATCGCCATCATCGGACAGTCCCCAGGCCCAACTGGTCGTGCCCGCGCCGAACACCCACGCGCCGCTCGGTGCCTGGTAGATCGACGAGTTCGCAATTATCGCTTTACCGCCGGAATCGGTGAACGGAGACTGCGACAACACCTGGTAGGTGCCGGCGACGGAAGCCGGAAGTGGGAAGTTCGACATCGACGAGTCCATTTCGTAGCCGACGATCTTCGGGATGCTGTCGCCGTCGTGCAG
>Ga0209375_1000637_pt1 | contig 28996 bp, 35 predicted proteins | sample GraSoiAngelo_131_FD_185888 | JGI IMG/M metagenome (GOLD analysis project Ga0209375, IMG submission 185888) | Grasslands soil microbial communities from the Angelo Coastal Reserve, California, USA - 14_0929_02_30cm (SPAdes) (version 2) | ecosystem: Environmental > Terrestrial > Soil > Grasslands ... | reverse complement strand
CGCGCACAACGTCGGTGGTCACCACACCCGCGTTCCAGAAGGAGGTGAGAGGGACTACCCCGTAGCGGCCTCTCCATCCGTCGATCGTTCAGGCTGCGGATTGCGTTGGTGTTGCGCCCTTGGGGAGCGTTGTCGCCGGCGACCCCCAGTCGGATCGATGGCTCAACCGTGTCACAGATATGTCACGCATTCGGAGAACCAGGAGGACACATGAGGACACCAGCGGACACGACGACCCGCGAAATCACGTACAGGAGGACACGGGCGGACACGTCGGGACACGGGCGGACACGACATACGCAGGGTCCGGGACCGTGAGGCCCCGGGTTCAAATCCCGGGCCCCCGACCAGTTTCTGAATCCCGAAGCGTCAGGTACACCTTTACGCGAGACGCTCCGGGGTCGCCGCCGTGTCACAGCTGTGTCACAGATTTTGGAAAAACTCGGTGGCGGCCAGCTCGTTTGAGGGTGGTTCGTAACCCTCGTTTGAACTCGCGCCTCGTCACTGGGCAGCCGATATATCAGCATGCGCACGGCCCCAGAACCGTGCGTCACCCGGGGTTCGAAAATCCAACCGTGGAGCGCTTCATCAAATCCAGGCCACTTCAAAGATCCCACGTCGCGTTGATGCCGAACTACGCTAGATGCATGGCTCAAAAGTGGCGCGTGAACGTGACTACGGGCGCCCCTGATGAGGCGAAGGCACAAGACATCGTCCGTCGACTCCCCGATGACAGCCGGCCTGCCTACATTGGATACGGCGACGATCTGGCTCTTCGAATCGTCGCAGTGAGTGTCGAGGCCGACGATGAGGGAACCGCTCGAGCAAATGCGATTCGTCTGGTGAAGGACGCGTGTCGGGCAGTCGATTGGGATTGGGAACCAGAGGCAAGACGCATCACTGCGGCGTAGCCTCGTAATTCACCTCAGTCTCGTGTGCGCCTCAGGCGTTATCTGATCAGAAACCCTGTTTAGGGAGGTAATGTCATGGCAACCACGCGGCAGAAGTCGGCTGCCCGACGCAACATCAAGCGAGCGGTAGCGGTCTCAGCATCGCGTCGTCGCCGCGGCCTGGAACCGAAGCGCGGAAAGCACCCGCTCAGCTCGCACGCGGAGCGCGAGATTCCGTCGACGAAGTTTGCGTTCCCCAAGGAACGCAAGGAGCCTTTGACGGACGCGCGACACGTTCGCAATGCCGTCGCGCGATTCAATCAGGTCGAGGGTGTCAGCCAGTCCGAGCGAAACGCCGCTTGGCGGCGCATCAAATCGGCAGCCAAGAAATACGGCATCGAGATTACGGTCGCCAAGTCCAAGGCGCGGAGCCGCTAGCTATGGCCCGATGTGAAGTTTGCGGTAACGAATATGACAAGCCGATCACCGTGGCGTCGGCTGGCCGCAAGCACATCTTCGATTGCTTTGAGTGCGCCGTCCATGCGATGGCGCCTATCTGTGAGCACTGCAGCTGCAAGGTGATCGGTCACGGCGTCGAGGTAGAAGGCCATTTCTTCTGCTGCGCGCACTGCGCGCGTGAGGGCTCTGGAACAAAAGCAATCAAAGATCGTGCAGAGGTCGCATGATGAATCGGCTGACCGACTCGGAGATCTCAGACCGGCTGCGGTCGCTGGAGGGTTGGGAGGTGAGGGACAGCAGACTGGTTAAGTCCTTCAAGTTCAAGGACTTCATGTCGGCCGTCCACTTCGTCGACGAAATCGCTCCGCTAGCCGAAGCGGAAGGCCATCACCCCGACCTGCAGGTGGGTTGGGGCAATGTCGTCGTCGAGCTGACGAGCCACGATGCCGGCGGCCTAACAGAGAAGGACTTCGAGGTCGCCGCTCGCCTTCCCCGGTAGGCGGCTCCGCCAGATCTAATGGTTATGGGTGCCCCTGCTCGGCAGCAATCCTTTCCTCCCGTGAACCTGGTCCGTGAGTCGGCGCATCGCTGGGTTCTGCCGCGCCACGGGAAAATGCGGGTACAGGGCGTCGTGTTCGCGTCCGAATCCCTGCTCCCGTCTGCCCTCGGAGATCGTTCGCTGTCGCAGGTGGAGAACGTCGCCTGCCTTCCAGGCATCGTAAGGGCCAGCTTCGCGATGCCGGACGTGCATTGGGGTTATGGCTTTCCGATCGGCGGCGTGGCCGCAACAGACGTAGAGCGTGGAGGAGTCGTCTCGCCCGGTGGCGTCGGTTTCGATATCTCGTGCGGCATACGCCTGCTGTCCACGACCTTCGACGAAGGCGATCTCCGGTCGCGCCTGACCCGTTTGATGACCACGCTGAAGAGAGACGTACCCGCGGGCGGTGGCCGTGGCGGTATCTGGCGTGCCAACGACAAGGATCTCCAGCGAGTGCTCGAGCACGGAGCACGCGCCGCTGTCGAGGCCGGCTATGGCTTCACAGAAGACCTCCGGCGTTGCGAGGACGGTGGCTGGTTACCAGCCGGTGGCGTCAACGCTGTGAGCGAGCGTGCGAAGGCGCGCGGCATCGGGGAACTGGGAAGCCTCGGCTCGGGCAATCACTTCATCGAGCTGCAGATCGTTGACCGGATCTTTGATCGTCAGGTCGCGCAGCGATTTGGGCTGAGTGAAGGTCAGGTGACGGCGATGATCCACACCGGCTCGCGCGGGCTAGGCCATCAGATCTGCAGCGACCACGTACGGGAGATGTTGAAGGCGCTGGAGTCGTACCACATCGAACTGCCCGATCCGCAATTGGCGGCCGCCCCGGTCCGCTCGACGCACGGTGAGCGCTATCTGTCGGCGATGGCCGCCGCAGCCAACTTCGGGCGAGCCAACCGCCAGCTGCTGACATGGGCGGTCCGCCGGGTTTTCGAAGCCGCGCTAGGCCGCGGTCAGATTTCCGTCGTCTATGACGTCTCACACAATCTCGCCAAGCTGGAGTCGCATCAAGTCGGCGGTTCGCGTGTCGAGTTATGCGTCCACCGCAAAGGCGCCACGCGTGCCCTGCCCGCGGGGCATCCTGACCTGCCCGGCGTCTACCGCGAGGTCGGGCAGCCGGTGCTGGTGCCTGGTTCGATGGGCACCGCGTCTTACGTGTTGGTGGGCGAGAGTGGCAACGATGCGTTCTTCTCGACCTGCCACGGAGCCGGACGCGCGATGAGCCGCCACGCCGCCATGCGCACGGGCGACGGGGTGGAGCTGCGGCGCTCGCTTCAAAGGCAGGGAATACTGGTGGAGACACGGTCGGTCGCTTCGCTGCCCGAGGAAAGTCCCGACGCGTACAAAGACGTCGACGAGGTGGTCCGCGCGTGCGAGGGCGCCGGCCTATCGCGGCCTGTGGCGCGGCTGCGTCCGGTGGGCGTCCTCAAAGGTTGACCTTTCAGACATCGAAGATGATTCGAGCGCGCCAGTGTCGGCCGGCGCGCCGGACCTCGAGCCCATGTCTGGTCACCGCCTTGATCACCGGGCCGACCTGGGTCGAGGCGGGGCCGAATGCCGCGCCCTGGGCCAGACCCACGGCGTGCGATGCGGCGACGCTTTGAACCTCGAATGAATGCAGCGCGATCCCTTTGACCTCGGATTCGAATAGGAGCTCCTCGAGCCAGGACACCATCAGCTCTTCGACTCCATCGGCGCTAACCTCGACGCGGACCGACTGCTCCGCGCCACTCCGCGGGCCTAAAGCAACAAAGGAGGCAAACATGCCCGCCGCGGCGCGGGCAAAGCAGCTTTCGAGCGAAGGCGCCCAGACCTCGATCCCCAGGTCGGCGGTGTGCGCGAAGAAACGCACCCCGATCGGCGGCCGGTTCTGAAGAATCCGAGCTCGGGCCACCCCGACGTTCACCCAGGATTGAGTGTGCAGGCGGGCGCGGCGCCGATGTTGACGACCCAGGGTGTTGGGGCGGCCAACTAACCACGATTGCCCCGGCGGGCCTGCTGATCCGCTGGAGATCGGGCGTGGTGGACCTCCATTCCTACAGTCTGCCGATCCGAGGCGATGCTCTTGACACCGGCCTTGGCCCAAGGAAAAATTGACTAGGGTGGCCCTGGGCACGTGACCAGGCCAAGCGCTCGCCGGGCGCGGATCCGGCCTCAGTAAGGTTTGCGCCGGGCCCATTCCAGGGCCACACCTAACTCCTGCGTTGGGGCCGGGCCTGAGTCGGCTGCCCTAGCTGGTCACCCAGGACATCGAGGCTGTTCGACAGCAAGGTGGTCCGGGCACGCCAACTGTGCGCACCCTGCACAACGTTTGGTGGTCACCCCATATCCGCCCTCGCGCTGCCTTTGTGCGAAGAGGCTGTTCTCTCCCGAGTAGCGTCATCGCCACCCCAACCGGCAAGCGCAAGAGCGAGGACGATGACGATGGGGCTAGGAGGTCGACGCGAAGCGCCACGGCAAAACTGGGAACTGGAAGGGCCGGCAACCCGGCCCTTCCAGATTCAACGTCTAGCTCTGCGAGCCCACTCCCACCAGCTGCTTTTGCGACTTGCCGCTGATCGCAATCTTGCGCGGCTGCGCCGCGGGCACCTTGGGGATCTCGATTACCAGGATGCCGTTCTCGAAGCTCGCCTTGATCTGGTCCTCTTTGACATCGCCCGGCAGCTGGACGCTGCGCGCGAAGCTGCCGTAGCTCAGCTCCCGGCGCAGATAACTGCCTTGCTTCGAGCTCGACTCCTGCTTGTGCTGTGCCGAGATGTTCAGCATCCCGTCGGAATAGGTCAGCTCGACCTCCTCCGGCGAGAACCCTGGGACGGCGGCCTTGACCTCGTAGGACCGGCCCTGGTCGACCACGTCAATCGGCAGGTACCAGGTACGAGAGCCGGTCTCGCCACTCTCCAGCAAAGGCCCGCCAAAGAAGTCGCTGAACAGCCTGTCCATCGCCGTATGCAGGCCGGCCAGCTCTCCCATCGGACTCCAGCGACTCAACGCCATCTTTCCTTCACCTCCTGTTTTTGATGAACCGGGCGGATCGCTTAGCTGGTGACATACCACGCTCCATCCGGGCTCTAAACCAGGCCGTTTGAAGCCCTGGCGAGCCGGTGAAATGACCAGAGGCGGGGTGCCCCGGGCCATCCCCGGCTTTCCCCAGGAAGAGAAGGTAGCGGGGGTCGTCCGATGAGAATCGCCCCGTGGCGCATTCGACCCTAACTTTATGGAACCACCGAGCGTGTCGTCCAAGCCCTGACCGAAGCTCTGGTCGAGCCACCCTAGGACCGTCAAGGTTGGCGGCAGCTGCATGAAGGTGCCCCCATGTATCACCGGGTACCGGCGAGCTAACGCTGCTCCGGCGAGGCTCCAGCGGCAAATGTCACCCCGTGCGCCGACGTCAGCCCGGGGACGCTGCTGAGGTCCAGTTCGACGCCGTACTCAGCCGCTTTGGCCGCCATCCGGCCTGGGTCCAGCTCACCGCGAGCGGCAAGGTCGGTGACCTCGTCAAAGAACTTCTCAAAACCGGCTGGCGAGATGATCTCGAGGATGCGGGCGCGGCTGTCGCCGGCGTTCCAGAAGGTGTGCCACTGGCCCTTCGGCTTGAAAATCAGGTCGCCGACCTCGCCGTAGACGATCTCCCCTCCGAGGTCGGCGCCGACGCGACCTTCGAGGATGAAGCTGTACTCGTCCTCGCGACTGTGCCGATGCATCGGTGCGGCGAGGGCGCGCGGCTCCATGGGGTGCTCGACGAGCGCGAAACCGCCGCCCGACGCGGCGCCATCAACCATGAAGCGAACGCCTATCCCGCCCAGCTGCCCAAGCTTGCCGTCTCTCGGTCCCACGATCCGAACTGCCGTTGCTGTCATCAGTAGCTCCTTTCGATAAACATGGCGTTCAGCGATCCACTACGGTATACGATGGGTGAACGGCATGTCAAGTCAAACTCGAAAGTACGCGCTCAAGGTCCGGGCTGAGAAGCAGGCCGAGACGCGCCGCCGAATCGTGGAAGCCACGGCCGCGCTTCACACGGAGGTCGGGCCGGCACGGACGACGGTGGCGGAGATCGCACGCCGGGCCGGCGTTCAGCGGCTCACCGTGTACAACAACTTCCCTGAGGAAAGGGAGCTTTTCGAGGCGTGCGGCGCCTACTGGCTGGCGGGAAATCCGCCACCGGATCCGACCGCCGCGTTGGAGATGAAGAACCCGACCGAGCGTCTGAGTGCGGTGTTGGTCCCCCTCTATTCCTGGTATCGAAGCACCGCCCGGACCATCGAGAACATGCAGCGAGATCGCCTGGTCATGCCTCCGTTGGACGCCGTGATGAGGATTCGTATGGACAGGCAATTGAACAATCTCTCAACAGCACTGGCCGCCGGTTTTAAGCAGGGCGCCCACTCAAAACAGGGAATCCGAGCCGCGGTCGCGCTGGCCGTCGACTTCTGGAGCTGGCGGCGTTTGGCAGGGGAGGGGATGTCAGATGCAGCCGCCGCGGCCTTGATGGTGGGCGCGGTGAAGGCGGCGGCGCACATAACTGCGGCGTGAGTCATATCCGCCGCTTCCAAATCTGACGCGCGCCCCCCGGGCATCCAGCAACCGCTGGTCACATCCGGACGGAGAATCGGAGGTGGGTCGCCCCGGAGTGTCCTCCTCTTCAGTTGGATCCGTCGGCCGCCAAGACCAATGCTCGGTCGCTCCGAACCGTGTCACAGATGTGTCACGCATTCGCGGAACCAGGAGGACACGGAAGGACACAGAAGGACACAACGGCCGTCGAAGTTGAGTACAGGAGGACACTGGCGGAACCGGCGGGACACGGGAGGACACGAGATACGTAGGGTTCGGGACCGTGAGGCCCCGGGTTCAAATCCCGGGCCCCCGACCATTTTTGCATTCGAAACCCGCGATTTCCGACGTCGTCCGGTGCCGACTTTGATCGACTCGGGAATGCCCGTAGATGCGGATGGCTCGGATCCCCCGACCGAAGAGTCGGCCGGCATCCTCGCTCAGCTGAGGGAGCTTAGAGTGCGGCCTGAGGACGTCGAAGTCGTCATCTGCACACATTTCGACATTGATCACGTCGGTCATCACGAGCACTTCATCAATGCCGCGCACATCGTCCAGCGCGAGCAGTACGAGGTGGCGGTTTCAGGTGCGGAGCGTTTTGCAAGTGGCCGATCACACTGGGACGCGCCGGGCACCCAGCGGCGATTGGTCGATGGCGACGTGGAGCTGATGCCCGGATTAAGGCTTGTAGAAACCAGCGGCCACGCGCCGGGCCATCAGTCGGTGCTGATGACGTTGCCGGGGACCGGTCCTGTGCTTGTTGCGGGAGACGCAGTTAGTCTCGAGCGGCAGTTCTCAGTCGACCGTCAGCCGCGGTCTTATGAGGACGCCGACCGGCTTCGAGCGAGCACGCGCAAGCTGCTCGACCTCGTATCCCGCGAGAAGGTCGCACTCACCGTGTTCCACCACGACGGCGAGCAATGGAGAAAGTTGCGGCGTGCGCCTGAAGCGTATGAGTGATCGCCCCGCTTGCCTGAGCGCCACGATCCCAAGGCTGGTTTGAGGCCAGAGCCGGAGCACCGAGTTAGCAGTCGCGTGAAACCAAACGAAGAAGTCTGCAAGAAACTCAGGGCGATCCAGGTTGACCAAGGGCTAGGGCGGGCGCAGGGCAAAGGTCCCATGGACATGACTGCAGTGACTCGCATAGTCTCGCAGTAGCTTTTGCGCCCACCCGGTGCCCTGGGTGGGGCATCGAATAGGAGAACGGTATATCTCTACTCAGAAGGGAGGAGGCGATATGGCCTTAATAAGACAGGTTCGGATGGTCGGCCTCATTGGCGCCTTGGTCGCCGCTCTCGCGCTCGGCGGGGCGGTTCCGGCCGCGGCCGACTATGGCAACAGCGGTGGCAACGTCCAGTTGTATCAAGTCACGGCGTCAATGAACTGCAACAACCCGTCGCTGTGCCCGCAGCCTCTGGGCGGCTTCTGGGCTTGGGCAGTCTTCAATCAGGACGGCACGTTTGATGGTGAAATCACCTTCTGCGCCCATATGTCCACCCCCGCCGGCCCAGGCCTCGCTGGAGCCGGGCACGCGCACGCGAGCGGCAACTACATAGTTACGGACATCTTCCCCGGCTCAGGCCCATGGATCGTCATCACCCATGAGGTAGACGTCCTGACCGGACAGGGAAGGGGCGTTACCGTCGTCAACGATGTCCCCATGCCAATCGCGCCGGCCGTCAAAGGCCACTTCTCCACGGCTGATATCCTCGGCTTCTCAGCGCCGGGGGTCACGTTCCAACTGACCGTCACACCCATGCACACCTAACGGCTTTGCGATAAACAAAGGCTGTCGGGCCGCCAACTAAAGGCGGCCCGATTCCTTGTCGAGACCCACAAGCCCAAAAGGAGGTTCGCGGCAGTCCGGGTGATCGGCCTAGTGCTGCGCGTGCACGACTCGGATTTGGTCGAGCCAGTGGACCGGCTCGCCCAGATCGGCCAGGAATGGATCCCTGGATAGGCGGCGGTCAAAAGTTCGGGATCTTCTTCGGGCGGAACATCCCTTGCGCTGTGGGCCGCAATGTCGATCTCGCGCCGCTTCAACACGGAGGCGAGAGCGGTGACAAACATCCCCTCGCCGGGCCTCGAGTCGACTGGCCGCACGTCGCCTTCCGTGACTATCCGCACCAGCTCGACATCGTGGCCAACCGCGCGAAGGCGCTGCACGACCACCTCGCTTTGTGCCAGCGCCAGCATCGAACCCCGCGTCCCGAGGCGGATCTTCACCGGACCCGGCCCAGCCAGGCGAGGTACTCGGCCATGTTGCGCTGGACCAGCGCTTCCGCCTCTTTCGCCTTTCAGTCGGCGAGCCACACCGGGGAGCCTTGGCTGGGTCCAGACCTTCTCGAGGCGATCGAGCGATCACGCGCTCGAGACATCCTGGTATGCCCGATTGGGCTCGTCGCCGATCACCTCGAGATCCACTACTACGACCTCGATGTCGAGGCGCAGGCGTTTGCGCGAGAAAGAGAGATCAGGCTCAGGCGCACCCAATCGTTCAATGCGCGTTCGGAGTTCATCGACGCACTCGCCCAAGTGACCGTCGAAGCTCGTGTCCGCGCGGCGTAATCCCGTTTAGCGACTGCGAGCGGAAGCCCGGCGTCGGCGCCGATTCAGCGATCTTCAATCCACGTGACGGATCACAGCCGGATCACGCATTCTCGGAAACCGGCGGATACGGGAGGTTACAGGAGGGCACGAAGACGATCCAGCTCGAGTACAGGTGGAACCTTGCGGACACAACAGGACACGAGAGGACACGGCATCACGCCGGTTCGGGACCGTGAGGCCCCGGGTTCAAATCCCGGGTCCCCGACTTTTTCAGACCAAACTTTCTCTATTTGAACTCGCCGGAGGTCCTATCGGCCAAGAAGGCCTCACGTACGTCTGGGCTGGGTCTTACTCAGTCCAGTCCCTTGCCGGGGACCGAGCGTTCTTCGACCTTGGCTTCGAGCAAGCCCTTCAGGTCGCTGAGGTTGGCCTCCACTTCGCGACGGAGGCTCGCCGCCATCAGTGGCTGCACGAGGCGGATCAGTCCCGAAGGCCGCATCTCGATACGAGAGGTGAGCCTGGCTCGGTCCGAGCCTGCCGGTTCGACCACGTACCAGCCCTGCGCGGCCACCGAGCCCGAGGTTACCTTGAAGGAGACCAGCCGATTGGGCTCGTACTGCGTGAACTCATTGCTGGCCCCCATCCGACGCCCCATGAACATGCGCACGAGCGTGTGTCGGGTGCCGACACCAATCGGGCCCTCCGTCGCACGGCGAACTTCGAGCAGCCCGCGCTGCCAGCGCGGAGCATTCGTGTGGTCGCTCACGTACTCGAACACGTCCTCCTGGCTTCGGTCAATGACGATGCTCTTCTCTACCTTGATCATCGCAACCCTCTCTGAGGCCCCATTCAATCCACTGGTGTCAGTCACTAGAGGCCGCAACTAGTGATCGACCCTGATAGTGTGGCAGCGGCGATGTCTGCTGTCAAGAGATTGGCGCCTGCCAAGCTGTCCCGCCGCGAACGGGCGAAAGCGACGCAATGGCGGATCGTCAAAGCTGCATACACGCTCTTCTGCGCGCGGGGATACGCCGGCACCACGATGGCTGAGATCGCCGAGGCCGCGGGCGTGGCGGTCCAGACGGTCTATTTCACGTTCCACACGAAGTCGGCATTGCTGAGTCGCGCCTACGACTTCGCGGTCATGGGCGAGGATGAGGCGCTCGCCCCGGACAAGCAACCCTGGTTTGGCGCGCTGACAGCAGAGCCGAACCTTGCGCAGGCGGCGCGCCACGTGGTGACAGGTGCAGGCGAAATCACCCGGAGGGTAACGCCGCTGTACCGCGTTGCGCGCGTGGCGGCAGACGGCGATCCGGACACGGCCAAGGTCATTGCCTTCCACGAGCGCTGGCGTGTAGATGGCTACAGAGCGGTGCTGGAGCTCCTGGTAACGAAGGCGAAGCTTCGTCCGGGCCTCAGCTTCGAGCGCGCCACGGACTTGCTGCTGCTGTTCGTCGGCCCGGACGTCTATCAGGTCCTCGTCGGTGGCCTCGGCTGGTCGCACGAGGAGTGGGTTGACTGGACAGCCTCGACTGTGGTGGAGCAGATCTTTGACCGAGCCCTCTCCTGAGCCGGCCCCAGCTGACAGGCCCCCCTCGCGCAAATTCCATGATGCGATTGGGCCTTCTCCGGGTCAGGGACCGGTTACAGAATTCCAGCACCGGGAAGCTCTAGGGGGACACGGAAGCCGCCAGTTCCGCATCGCGCAACTAGGTCTCGAGTCGATTGGCCTCTTAGCAGTCCGAGCACGGCGCTGCCGAATTCAACTCGCGAGTTCAAATAGTGTCCCCTCCCCGACCATTTTTGTATTCAAAATCGACGATTTCCGAGTCTCTCTGGAGTCAACGGCACACAGCCGGATCACAATTTCCTACGGAGCAACCAAACCGAGGCGGCGCAAACCGTGTTGTCGTGGGCTATGTGAGATCGCTGGTAGCGACTGCTGGCCACGCAGCGTCTCCAGCCGGCGGACTCACAAGTCAGGACCGTGAGGCCCTAACACCCGATTGAAGATCCTGCCGGCAGCACAACGATGGACTCTTTGACTAGCGGACAATTTAGCCGGACCCACCAGTGGGGCTTGACGCATCCGACGGTCGATCAGTGCCCCATCATGCCTCGCATCATTGCGGGCATTCCATCGCGCACGAATCCACTCACCTCCTGCGCATGTTCGCGGATCGCACTTGTAATCCGAGCATCGGTCGAGGTCTCTATTACAACCACGCCTTTGGCTGTCAGCGTCAGCTCTCGTCGGTAACTGGTCGAATTGCGAAATAGGATCGGGAGGCTCGAACTCATGCACTTGACCTCAGCACGTTGGTTGAGATGCGAGTACATGCTCGAGACATGAGTTTGTAGCAGGGCGATCAATTCGGGCGCATCGGATTCGGTCGTGGTGCGCACTCCACCATCAATCGCCTCGACCGTTCTTCTTAGGTCGGAGTGGCGGTCAAAGAGCTTCATGTAACTGCTCATGTCGGCCTGGGTCGCGCTGCCCATCGATCCCGACCCCATCATCCCGCCGCCGGCCACGGACTTCAGAGCATCTCGAAGCACGTAGCCACCGGCAAGCCCCAGGCCGAGCAAGGCCCCGCCGGCGGCCAACAAACCGAGCGCTGCGCGCCGCGTGATGCCACTCACGGATCCACGTGTGTTTGAGGCTAGAGCAAGGGAGCAGCGCGAGGCAATGTTTCGCGCATTCGAACTGCGACTACGAGTCCTGATAACCCCGTGAGGCAGGCGACAGTGATGATTGCAGCGGGAAATCCGGCAGCGTCCGCAATAACGCCGGCGATGATCGCCCCCGCCGCGTATCCGCTATCGCGCCAGAATCGGTAGATGCCGACTGCCGTTGCTCGCTCAGGCACCCGAGCAGCGTCGCTTACCACCGCTAGCAATGTTGGGTAGACCAAGGCCGTGCCAACGCCCAGCAACACACTCTCCGCAACCCACCAGGTAAAACCGGGCATGATCACGAATCCAGCGATCGCCAACGACTGAAGCAGCATCCCCGCGACGACCAAGGACTTGCGACCGACGTAGTCACTGATCCAGCCGGTGCCCAACTGGCCGGCTCCCCAGACCGCCGGGTAGATCGATGCGAGCAGCCCGATCTCGCGAAGCCCGAGCCCTCGGGCCGTGAAGAAAAGCGGTAACAGCGCCCAGGCCATGCCGTCGTTGAGGTTGTTGACAAGGCCGGCCTGGCAGGCGCTTGACATCGTCCGGTCACGGAAGCTGACCTCCGCGGCGAGTTTGCCAAGCGATTCCGTCCCCATCGCACCCGCCGATTCGAGCTCGACTTGCGGCGAGGTGTCGCGGGCAAACAGGGAGAGCAGGAGACCGCAAGCGGCGAGACCCTCCGCGAGCAAGTAGGGACCAGGCCGGATTCCGTAATTCGCGGCGAGGAATCCGGCAACTGCAGCAGCCGCAGAAACGGCTAGATAACCGGAGGCTTCGTTAAGTCCGAGCGCGAAGCCCCTTCGCCGAGGTCCGACGAGGTCGATCTTCATATTGACCGTGGTCGACCAGGCGAGTCCCTGATTCAAGCCAAGGAGCACGTTCGCAAACACGACCCAGTCCCAGGACGGTGCGAGGATGATCAGCAGAGGCACGGGCAAAGCGGCCATCCAACCCACGAGCAGTACAGTCCGCCGGCCGAAGCGGTCGGCGAGTCCGCCGGCGATGAAATTGCTCGCGGCTTTGACCAAGCCGAAGCTGATCAGGAAGGAGAGGATCGCCGCGCTGCTGGCGAGGTGAAAGTCATTCTCGGCGAGGGGTGCCAGGGTCGACCGCTCGACTCCCACCACCCCGCCGACGAACGCGTTGATCGCTACCAAGAGCGCGAACTGTTGCCAGTTCGCACGTAGGCCGAGTCGGATCGCGTGTGATGCCTTCATGCGCCGGGTGGCTTCAGGCGACAGCGCAGCGGTTGGCTCCCGCCTCCAACTCGCTGGGATCGTCCGTAAATTCTCCACGCTCGTTGAGCTCGACGATGCGTAAGTGATTCGGCGGATCTGGAGGGATTCGCGCCAAAACGGCGCGCACGAATGCAGCTTCGTCGAGCCTCGCGAGCGCCACGGTATCCCGGATTGTCCCGACCGTCGTCCCCAACATCCGGCCATCGAATGGGATTGGCTCCGAGACATGGCCGGGAAACACTTGGGTCGCCTCGGGCAGCTGGAGGAGGCGGCCGACCGACAGATAAAGGAGACGCGCGCGCGACGCCAGGTCCTGACGGGCCCCTTTCTCGAGGTCGGGCCGGCCGACGCCGTTGAGAAATAAGGTGTCGCCAGTGAACGCGGCTGTGTAGTCGAGCAGGTAGGTGGTGCTCTCATCGGTATGACCAGGTGTACCCACTCCAACCAGGGCGGATGAGCCGAACGTGATCCGCTCGCCGTCGCTCACAGGTCGGAAGGGATACTGAGCGCGGTCTTGGGTTGGCAGCCAGAGCGCGGCGCCCTCGAGGTGGGCCAGCCGCCTCGACCGCGAAAGATGGTCAGCATGGATGTGGGTATCCGCCACCGCCACCAGCCGCCAACCGCGCTCACGAAGCAATCGGACGTAGACGTCGGGATCGACCGAAGCGTCGATGACGATAGCCTCGGACTGAGATTCAACGATGTAGGAGAGGCATCCCTTTCCAGTCCTCCTTACCTGGACGACCTGGCAGCCGGAAATCGTTGTTTGGGCGCTATTCCAGGCGAGGGACCAAGAGCGCATGCCGCCGTCGAGCGTCACTGCTTGGACGCCCTTTGCTCTCAGCAGGTCTGTAGCGATAGCTGCGGTCCGGCCCATTGCACAGACTGTGACGACGGGTCCCGAAGGCAGGTTCAATTCCGCCAAAGGTCCAAGCCGACCGGATTGGAGATCAGCGTAGGCGTCCACTTGGATCGCGCCGGGAATCTCCCAATCAATTTCCAAGGCCGACCTGACGTCCAGAACCGTGACTTGCCGCTTTGCAGCGAGAAGCTCCTGGAGCTCGGCGACCGAGATGCGGTCAGCGGTCAAGTCGCGCCTCCTCCAGGAGTCTCGCTGAGGTGTCGTTCGCGTCAGGCGAAGGCGACCGTCTTGGCACCGGCGACGATCTCTTCCACTATCTTGGCGGCCCCCACGATGCTCACGCCGTCTGCCAGCTGCTCTGGGGTGATGCCCCGCGGCTTGGCACAGGCGCCGCAAAGCCACACCTTGCCCTGGTTGGCGATGAACTCAGTCATGAGATCGTGGAGCTTGGGCAGCCCATTGGCCTCGACGCCCTCGCTGCCTCCCTTGCACCCCAGGCGAACCGCTTCGATCGTGCACAGGACGACTGCTTCCTGTCCCGCAGTGGCCGCGATATTGGCGGCGATGAAGGGCAGCGTTGCCCGCTCCGGCTCTTCACGGCCCCAGGTGCAGTTGAAGATCAGCTTCTCGTTCATTTCTGTCTCTCCACAGTGATGGTGAGGCGCCCGTCGTCGTGCGCCTCGGTGGACGTGATCCGCTGCCCGAGCAGCCTGGCCAGAGAAGGCAGATCCTCTTTGGCGGCCGGATCGCTGACGACGACCTCCAGCGATTCGCCTATCGAGACCTTGGCGATCTGGCGCCGGAACTCCTGAGCCAGGCCATCCGCGCAGCCCATGTCGCCGGCGTCAAAGACCTGCGTCGGGCCGGCGTCGACACCGGGCTCCGCCAGGAATCCGGAACAGAGGAGATCGATCCGTTGGATGCCCTGAGGCCCGAGGTCCAGGTAAACAAGCTGCTCGATTACCTGGCGCGAGCCATCGCGCACGACGTTGAACCGCCAGCTGATGCGGTGCCGCATTCCGACCTTGTCCTCGGTCGAGGCCGCGAGGTCGAAGACCGAAGCAGACCCGAACCAGCTCCTGATCCGGGCAACGATTGCGTCTCGGCCGTCGTACTCCTCTAGCCCGTGTGGAAGCAGGAACCGGGCGTGGGCGTCGCTCGTCAGGGAGCCACCCAGACGCTCGAAATCGCGCGCGGCGAGTAGCTCCAGGAACCTGGGCACAGGTGCCGGCTTGCCTTTCGAAGCCAGGTCTGCCTCGGCTGCCGGAACGCGCCTCTGCTCGATCATCTCAATCACCTCCAGAAGTCCGCTGGGTGGCATTGTCAGGGCTACTTCTCAAATTGTCAAGAGATCAATTGAATGCTTGACATGAACACCCGAAACGGGGATACTGGCGAGTGATGACAGAGCGAGCACTGAAGGTCGAGTTGTTCGATCAATTCGCGCGGGTCGCGCAGGCCGCAGCCAGCGGGCGCCGGGTTGAGATCGTCGACGTGCTGGCCAACGGCGAGCGAAGCGTCGAGGAGCTGTCGCGCCAGGTCGCCATGTCAGTCGCCAACACAAGCCGGCACCTCCAGGTCTTGAAGGAGGCCGGACTCGTGGCCGCCACTCGGGACGGCACACGGGTGCGGTACCGGTTGGCCTCGCCGGCCGTCTACCGGTTCTGGGTAGCCCTGCGCTCGTTGGCGGCTGAAAGGTTGCCTGGCGTACAGGGCTTGGTCGAGGCGTACCTGGGTTCACGAGAGGGCCTAGAAGCGATCAGCGGCGATGAACTTCTGGCCCGACTCAGGTCTGGCGAACCGTTGGTGGTGGTCGACGTCCGACCCGCCGAGGAGTATCAAGCAGCGCATGTTGCCGGCGCGGTTTCGATTCCGCTTGCGGAGTTGGAGCAGCGGCTGCGGGAGTTACCACGTGAGCGCGAGGTCGTGGCTTATTGCCGCGGTCCTTACTGCGCCTTTGCGCCGGAAGCGGCCCGCACCCTCCGTGAGCACGGTTACGCCGCGCGATACCTCACCGACGGCCTGCCGGAATGGGCCGCCGCCGGGAATGGTGTTGAGTCGGACGGAGTCGGAAGTTCGACTGCGGACCGATGAAGGTGGCCGACCTGACAGCGGGTCAGCAGACGGCGATGCTGGCTGACCGCTACTCGCAGCGCGCCCAAGCCTATGACGGATTGTGGAGTCCCGTCATCCGGCCGATTGGCGAGCGTTTGATCGCCCGCCTCCCTCTGACCGCCGACACCAGCCACGTGATCGACGTTGGCACAGGCGCAGGCTCGTTGTTGCCAGCAATCCAGCTGGCGGCTCCGAGCGCCGTCGTCGTCGGCATCGATCGTTCGCAGGGCATGCTCCGCCTGGCCAAGGAGAGGCACTCGTGCCCGCTGGCACTCATGGATGTTCAGAGGCTGGCGCTGCCTGCCAACCGTTTTGAGGTAGCGATCGTCGCCTTCGTCCTCTTCCACCTGCCATGGCCGGAACAATGCCTCGCAGAGGTCAACCGGGTGTTGCAGCCAGGAGGCTCCGTGGGCACGGTTACATGGGGGTCTGAGACAGAGCCCCCGGCGAGCGCCATTTGGGATGACGAGCTGCAAGCAGCGGGCGCGCGGGTGATCCAGCTGCCCGCAGTCGACAATCGGGATTGCTGCGACAGCACTCAGAAGATGACTACGCTGCTCGAGCAAGCGGGATTCGTCTCGATCAATGTATGGACCGAGTCGATTGAGCATCGATGGCGACCGGAAGACCACTTCGACTATCAGTTGCGCATGAGTTCGCGACTGCGTCTTCAATCATTAGATGTCCAAGACCGTGAGTCTTGCATCAACCGTGTTCGAGACCGCCTATTCGGCGCGGATCGCGCGCAGTACGTCTACCGCGGCGAGGTGTTCATGGCGACGGCGGTCAAGGCAGATCATTCGGCACGCAAGCACTAGGAGAAGACGATGGCCGAGATTCTCGAGGTAGTCGATCTGGAAGCGCTCCGCAAGGAGGTGCGCGAGAAGTACCGCGAGGTCGCAGAGGACCCCACCGCTGAGTATCACTTCCATACCGGGCGCGCCCACGCGGTTCGACTCGGCTACCCTGCGACGCCGCTTGACCAGCTTCCCGATTACGCCTGCGAAGCCTTTGCCGGCGTGGGTAATCCTTTCTTTTGGGGCGGACCGAAGCCTGGTGAGCGGGTCGTCGATCTCGGATCCGGAGCCGGTATGGACTCCTTCTTGGCGTCGCTCTGGGTGGGCAAGGAAGGACGAGTGATTGGTGTCGACATGACTCCTGAGATGCTGGATCGCAGTCGGTCGATGGCCGCCAGGTTGGGCCTCGACAATATCGAGTTTCGCGAGGGCCTGATTGAAGATTTGCCCATCGAAGATGGGTGGGCGGACGTCGTGATATCCAACGGCGTGATCAACCTCTGCCCGGACAAGATCGGCGTCTACCGTCAGATCTTTCGGGTGCTAAAGCCGGGAGCCCGGATGACGGTGGCGGATATCTGCCTCGAGCGCCCCGTCCCAGAGGAGGCGCTTCGTGACATCGATCTCTGGACTGGTTGAATCGCGGGCGCCCTGCCGTGCGCAGGGTGGGAGACAGTGATAGGCGGCGCCGGGCTCATCGACGTTGAGCTGGCCAATCCGCTCGACACGTTCGCAGGCGCTCGCGGAGAAGAGAGCGCCCGCGAGTTCGGCACCCTCGGCTACTCGATTCGAGCCCACCGTTCCCCGTGAGCGACTGCTGCACACCGAAGGGTTACAGGCAGATCTTCAGTGAGAAGAATGCGGCCGGAGAAGCAAAACGCTACCGGCGTAAGGGCCTAGATGGGACCTCTAAGCAAATCCTTGACTTCATCAGGGAGCAGGGCGTCGAAGGCAAAGACGCTTCTGGAGGTGGAGGGTGGCATCGGAGCCATCGAGATCGAACTGCTCAGGGCCGGAATGGGAAGGGCGGTCAATGTTGAGCTGACACCCACCTACGAATCGGCTGCCAGCGAACTTATCCTCGAGGCCGGCCTGGGTGATCGCGTCGAACGAAGGGTGATGAACTTTACCGAGGCTGATACCTCCGTGGAAGCGGCTGACGTCGTCGTCATGAATCGCGTCATCTGTTGTTACTCGGACATGCCCAACCTGGCCAGCGCGGCGGCCGTGCGCGCCAAAGGCATGTTGGTCATGAGCTTTCCCAACTACCGCTTGTGGACCCGGCTTGGTCTAACGATTGTCAACCTCGTGTTCCGCGTCATCAGGATGCAGTTCCGAGTTTTTCTGCATCCGCCGGTGCGGATCTTGGCTGCCGTCGAGCAGCGCGGATTCAAGACCAGGCTTAACCAACCAGGCCTGATATGGCAGATCGTCGCGCTTGAGAGGACCCCCGGAGGCGCTCAGTGATAGCGAAAGAGGGCAAGACCGAGCGGGGCCTTCGTCTGGCCGAGTTGCTCGCCGCGGTTTCGCTCGCAACTGACCTCGCGCACGATGTGCCGGCGGAGAGCGCGCTTCGAGATTCGTTGCTTGCGGTTGAGCTGGCTCGACTCGCGGGCTGGTCCGAGCCTGACCTCTCGGACGTCTTTTACCTCGCGTTGCTGTACCACATTGGATGCACCGGCGCCGTCGCGGCGCAGAGCCGGCTTGGGGCGGGCGATGACGTGAACGTGCGCCGATGGATGTCCGAAGCCGACTACGCAAATCGTCCACAGCTGATGCGCATTGCCATGACCAAGCTCGTGCCGAAGTGGGGCCCCACGAATTGGGCCCCGGCCATGGCGGCGTTGGCGACCGCCGGACGAGACCTCCCGGAAGCCTTGGCCAACACCGCCGAGGCCGCCGCTCGGCTTTCGCAGAGGCTGGGTGCGAGTCCTCGAGTCACCGCATCGCTGAGCCACGCCTATGGACGCTGGGACGGACAGGTCTTCCCGTCGCTGCCCAGCGGCGAAGGACTGTCGGCGACTGCTCGCCTCGTCCACCTGGTGCACGTGGCCCAGATCTACCACCAGATGGGCGGGCCCGACGCCGCGGATGAGGTGGTGCGCCGACGCAGCGGCACGGAGTTCGACCCCGAACTGGCCAGACTCTGGCTGCAGAACAGTCACGATCTGCTTCGCAATGTGGCGCTTGATTCGGTTTGGGATCAGGCATTGCACATCGAACCCGAGCCGCACCGGCGCGTCGGTCCCGTCCACCTGGACGACATATGCAGTGCCCTTGCGGACTTCGTCGACCTCGCGTCGCCCTTCACGTCAGGGCACTCGGCAGGGGTCGCCCGACTGGCAGAAGCCGCAGCCCTCGATGTGGGCCTTGATTCGGACGAAGTGGCGACGATCAGGCGCGCCGGGCAGGCCCATGACCTCGGCATGGTCAGCGTCCCAAACCGAATCTGGATCACACGCAGGGCGCTGAATCCCTCCGAGTGGGAGCGAGTTCGTCTCCACACCTACCACGGCCAGCGCATCCTCAGCTTGGCGGCGCCCATGCGGTCTTTGGCTTCCGTCACGGGCCTGCATCACGAGCGACTCGACGGCTCCGGCTACCACCGCGGATTGTCCGCATCAGTGATGTCGATGCCTGCCCGCATCCTCGCCGTCGCCGAGATGTATCAATCGATGAAGGAACCTCGTGCGTGGCGGCCGGCGCTCGCACCCGACAAGGCCACGCGTCAGTTGCGCGATGAGGTGGCCGCGCATCGTCTGGACCCACGCGCGGTCGACGCGGTCCTCCTGGCGGCTGGTCAACCCCGATCAAGCAGGAGGTCAGAGCGGGCCTGGCCCGCCGGACTCACCGATCGTGAGGTGGACGTGCTGAGGGCGATCACGCGCGGACTTGCCAACAAGGAGATCGCCCGAGGACTACATGTCTCACCGGCCACCGTGCACACGCACGTGCTCAACCTCTACGGCAAGATCGGCGTCAAGACGAGGGCGGGCGCGACACTGTATGCCTTCGAGCACGACCTCACCGACCCGGCGAACTTATAGAAATCGACCAAACGGTGGATATCCTCGGGCCGCATTGGAACCTACCGTCTGGGCATGGAACAACCCTCGATGCACCTCAGCAGGCCTTGTTCGGCGCCACCGGATGTCGTCTACGATTTCCTTGCCGATCTCGGAACGCACTTGACCTGGGCCGGTAAGCAGCAGACCAGCGACTTCCGGCTCCTGTCACTCGAAGCGCCCGCCGGTCCAGCCGGCGTCGGCACCACCTTCACCAGCACCGGAACCATACCCATGTCGTCGCGACGTTGGGAGGACCGGTCGAAGGTCACGAAAGCCGAGCGCCCGAATACGTTCGAGTTCGTCACCGCCGCCACGGCGCGCGGAACCCGGCGCTCGATGGAGGCGACGTACAGGCACCGGTATGAGATCGCCGCGACACCTGGAGGTTCGAAAGTCAGCTACAGCATGACCCAGCTAACCATGTCAAATCCCTTGCTCCGGCTTGGTCTCCCTGTGGTCAGGACTATGACCTGGCAATTGGGGATCCCGTTCATGGCGGGGCGTGGATTCCGGAACCTCCTGGCCATCGCTGAGAAGCGCGCCACCAGTGATCGTCCCTTCAGCGAACAAGCAAGTCGTGCGTGAGCTATACGACGTCTCGGTAACTCGACCAAACGGTGGATTCCGCCGCCCTAGGCTCAATTCAGTGACAGCGGTTTGCGGGGCTCGCTGCTCACAATCACCCGTCGGCCCCGAATTTGACTTAGTGAGGAGGTTTGCGATGCCGCTGTATATGGATATTCATCACAAAATCGATGGCCTGACTGCTGAGGCGATCAAGGGTGCGCACGAACAAGATGTGAAGGTTCAGAAGAAGCACGGGGTCACGTACCACAAGTATTGGTTCGATGCGGCTTCCGGCAAAGCCTTCTGTCTGGTCGAGGCTCCAAGCAAGGAAGCTGCCAACGCCGTGCATCGTGAAGCACACGGACTGGTCGCCGACGAGATTATCGAGGTGCAGGAGGGGGCTTAGTCAGGCCGCGAGTAGCCCGCTAGCGGCGTCCAGCAGGTCGGTGTTCGCCACACCGGACGGCTGGCGCCGCCGGCGCGGTCTCAGTCGGCGACTCTTATGAGAAGGGCGTGGCCGAGTCTGTCGTACGTCATTCAAATCCCGGGCGCCCCACCCGCCTTTCACCTAAACGATAGGCATTGCTGAACCATGTGGAGCGCAATCGGCCGTATGCGAGACTTTAATCGGAGGGCTGAGGATCCTTGCCGGACATTACTTCGCTGCACACTTCCCTCGTTGCTCGAGTCCTCGAAGGGGAGGGCCGGGCGTCGGTCGAGATCCGCCACGCTGCCTTCAATAACGAAGGGCTAGCCGAGCCGATAGGCAAATTTGTGGAGAAGGTCGCACACAACGCCAGGATGGTCACTGATACGGACATCGGCACTCTACGCAAAGCGGGCCTGAGCGAGGACCAGATCTATGAGATCGTCGTCTGTGCCGCGATTGGCCAGGCCACTCGCCAGTACCAGAATGCGCTCGCGGCGCTCACTGCAGCAACGGGGACGCACTGAAGCGTGCGCCTCGCCATCCTCGATCATGGACATGGATTCCGAGCGAAGGCGATGTTCGCCCTCATCCGGGTCTTCTCGGGGCATCCGGTGGTGGATGCGGTCAAGTTGGCGTTGTATCGCCCCAGCTTCTATCGAGCAGGAGGGCTTACCCAGGAGGCGATGCGCGGACCATCGCAATGGTCGGTCGCGGACCGCGAGCTCATGGCCGCATTTGTCTCCAAAGTGAATGAAACGGAGTTTTGCATCGCCGCCCATACTGCGACTTCTGCAATCGCCTACAACGATGGTGCAAAAGTGTCCGCGACCCTCACCGACCTCGAGACGGCTCCTGTCACCGAGCCCCTCCGCGCGACGTTGCGCATGCTGGGCAAGCTGACGCGTGAGAGCAAGGTAGATGCTGACGACATGCGCAAGGTGCTGGCTGCGGGCGCGTCAGAGCAGCAGATCAAGGACGCCCTAGCGGTCGCATTCGCGTTCAACGTGACCGACCGATTGGCCGACGTCTTCGGTTTCGCAGTGGACGACCCTGCGGCTATCAACGCCGGCGCAAAGTACCTGCTCGCGCGGGGCTACCGCTAACTGGTCACGGAGGCCGTTGTGGCCCGCACGGGGCCGATTTCGATCTGGGCTGGGAATTACCAACGTCATCGCCTCAACCGCGGCGGCAATCGTCAGCTCGACGTCGCCCTGCACCGCATCGCCATCACCCAGATCCGACTCGGAGGTGCCGCGGCGGCTACCAATTACCGCGGAGGTAGGTAGTTCGAGTCCACCGCGGCCCTCTCCGACGGCGCCCAACACCGGGTTATTTCCGAGGACGAGGCTCAGTCACCGAGCTCCGTGGAGGTCACAGCCGTGTCACGCATTCGTGGAACCCAGCGGATACAGGAGGACACGAAAGGACATGGCGAGGTCGGCGGCTGAGTACAGGAGGACACTGGAGGAGCCGCTGGGAGACGGGAGGACACGACATTAGGCCGGTTCGGGACCGTGAGGCCCCGGGTTCAAATCCCGGGCCCCCGACCAACCCCCTACGCGCGGGTAGAGCGAAACGCCTTGACTTTGGTCGTGTGCGGATCGTCCAGTACCTGCTTGTACCGTGACGATTCAACGGCGATCAGCGCGATTTTGCCTGCAACGTTGTTGTGAATGCCCCAGCCGTAGCGCTTTGTCAGCGGCGACACCCGCAGGTGCGGATGGCCCTTGCTCAAGAATTTCTTGCGTTCCTTGGGCCAGAGATCCTTTGGGATGTCATGTAGGACGGCATATGTCTCAAAAGCGATGTCTTCTTCGGTGTGACTATATGGATGCTTGACGAGGATCTCGTACTCAACCACCGCCTTGGTTTTCTTGCCACCTCTTGCCAGCGGCACCTGGGCTTTCTTGGTCGGACAGTCATCTGCGACTTCTATTAATGTGTCGAAGTAGTTCATGACCTAAGCCGGACCACCTCGTAGATGAGAAGAGCGAGATCGTCGACCGGCCTGGTGCTGACGAGGCGCATGGGTTTCTTTTCAGTGCTATCGCCGAAGAGGCGCTCGCCAGCCCCAAGCACGACTGGGTAGATCATCAGGCGCAGCTCGTCCACAAGGTCGTGCTCCATTAGCGTGTGCCAGAGTTTGAAGCTAGCGGCGACAAGGATTTCGCCATCTAGCTCTCGCTTCAGCTTCGAGACGTTGTTGATCACGTCGCCCCTTATTACCGTCGTGTTGTTCCAGACGGGAGCATCGAGAGTCGAGGAAACGACGTACTTGGGAAAGCTGTTCAACCTGTCCGCGAACGGGCCACTTCGGGATGGCCACCGCGCAGCCAAGAACTCGTAGCTCCGCCGGCCCAGCAGAAAGGCCTTCGCGCCCAGCGCCTCGTCGAGCGCAACTTTGGCCGCCTCGTCGCGACCCTGGCCGCCGATAACACCGACCCAGCCGCCGCGGCTGAAGCCCTCGACGCCCGCCGGGTCCTGGATGACTCCGTCGAGCGAGACGTTCTCACTGACAACAATCCTTGCCGTTGCGCTTCTCCTTGCCGCTGGTCGGCTAGGCAGATCGACGTCTATAAGAAGATTCGCCTAAACCTCGACGCGCCCACCAATTGGTTCACAACTTGATTCTCTCGCCGGTAAAGCCTCCGCGAGCCATTTCGTCACCTGCCGTATCACAGCCGTATCACGCATTCGCGGCACCGGACGGCTATAGGGGGTCACCATAGGACACGAAGCTGGTCGATTTCGTATTCGCGAGGACGACGCGGGAGTCTGTCGGACACCGGAGGACACGTCCCCGCCACGGTTCGGGACCGTGAGGCCCCGGGTTCAAATCCCGGGCCCCCGGGGCCAATTTTGCATTCAAAATCGCCGATTTCACGTGAGCTGTGAAGCCGCCGGGTCACAGCTGGGTCACAGATTCCCCCAGCGCATGTGGGTGACTTCAAGTCCTAAACGTCCTGCCGCCGAAGATACGTAATTGCCTACGACCTTACGATTCCAAAGCGACTGGCGATTCGTAGGCTGCCTTTATGGCCGACTTCTGGCTCAGCGATCCCTACCGCTGGTGACGCGACACCGTCGACCTCATCGGTTTCGGGCTGGAACAGATACTGCCGAATCGCGAGCGCCCGCGCCGGTCACCTTGATCCCGAAGATTAACAACCACACGACGAAGACGAACTCGCCGGCGCCGCCGACCTGCCCGACCTCGAACACATAGGGAAGGTCGGGCGCAAGAAGATTGGCGAGGAACTGTCCCATCCAGCTCATCGCGGCGACTAGCAGCAGTGCGCCCACGAGCCACGGGATCTGGCGAGACTTGATGACCAGGTAGCCAAGGGGAACGAGCCACAGGCCGAAGAACATCTCGTCGATCACGAGCCCGTTGGCATGGGCGTCGACGAACAGGGAGGCGAGCGCATTTGACGCCGGGGCGCCGAACGCCTGGATGTAGGAGGGGTTGGTAGCGATGGTCAGCGCGTTGTAGAGGTTGATGTCGCTCAGGTAGATCACGACGATCTCGATAGCGACCAGCACGACCATCGCAGCAGCCGCAAGCCGGTCGACGTGGCGCAGCAGCAGGTACAGAGCCATGCCCGCGAGCAGAAAAAATGTTCCCGAGATCAGGTCGATGGTCAGGCTGATGCGGAACAGTGGCGTTGACGCTCGAATCCTGTCGATCAGGCCCGAGCCGCCGCCTGAACCCTCGATGCTCGAGCGGATCGCGATCGCGACCACGAAACAAACGCTGGCCAGCAGATAGAGCGAGCTCGCGATTCGGGCCAGGACCTTCGGCGATCTCAACGGGCTCTCAGGCGGGTCGCCAGGTAGACGATCATGCCCACGGGAGCAATCAGCGCCACAAGGCTGATGGTGAAGAGAACGGCGCCCACCGTCACGTCGACCCAGGCCGGACCGGCTTCGGAGGCGGTGGTGATCCAGTGAAACGTGGACATGATGAGGAGCACGCCTGCATATCCGCCTGGGGGGATCAGGGTGCCGAGCAGCTTCTCGCGCGTGGTCCAGGTTTTCGAGACCCAGAGCAGGATCGCTCCGACGGGCCAGGCGGCCACCAGCAGGATGAGCGCAAGCACCTCCAAGGTCCCGAAGCGCCGGGTCGTGGCAATAGAGGTTCGCGGCTTTTTGCTGCCGCGGGCTGCGGCTGCGATGTCTCCTGGGTCGCCGAGGCGCTCCAGGAGGTTCATGAGGGTGGCGTCGGACTCGTCGGCCAGGCCGCCGCGCTCCTCCGCAATGTGGCGGCGAATCTCGTCGATGATCTCGTTGCGGCTGTCAGGGGACAGGTCGGTCAGTTCTCGCTCGAGCCGCTGCAGATATTCGTCCACCAATTGCGCGGCATGCGTTGCGGTCATCACGGTTTTACTCCGTTCCGAAAGATGCTGTCCACCGAGTCGCGAAACCTGAACCACTCGTCGCGGAACTGGGCCACAGCCTTCTGACCGGAACGGCTCAGCCGGTAGTAGCGCCGCGGGGCGCCGCCGGGAGTGTCGCGCCACTCTGTCTCGACCAGACCCTCGGAGCGCATACGGCTCAGCAGGGGATAGATCGTCCCTTCACTGACCACGAGCTCGCCCCTGGCACGCAACATCTGGATCACCTCTCCGCCATAGCGCGGCATCTCCTTGAGCATCGCCAGCACGCAGTACTCGATGACTCCTTTGCGAAGCTGTGTGGCGAGGCCATCGATCGGCACCGACGATACTGTAGCGCAAGGATCCTTGCATTGCAAGGCTCGGACTTCTTCCAAGAAGCTTTTCAACGCGAGACTAGACAGCAACTCAGTTCGCACCATCGACTTCCATGAAGGTGACGCTGTCGATGAGGCCGCGTTGAAGGCGCTCATTCTCGAAGCTGTCCGGCTGAACATGTTGAAGGTGCGTAAGCGATAGGCGACCGAGATGATCAACCTCCCAGTTTGTGTGTCGTTGGCGCGAGCACGTGCAGTGGGGCGTGAGTCCGCGGAGGGCGCAAACGCCTAGTCGGCGACAGTCATGATCACGTTTCCGACCTTCTGCTCAGAATCAACATAGCGATGCGCCTCGACCACCTCGCCGAGCGTGTAAGTGCGGTCGATCACTACTCGGTATCTACCGGCCTCGATTAGCTCCTTGAGGAAGACGACATCCTCTTTCGTCACTGCGCGAGCCGGGAAGATCACCTTCTTGTCCTGGGAGCGCGTAGTGAGCACGCGCCAGAAGTTGTCGAATCCGTCGGTGGGCAGGAACCGCCCGCCCGGCTTTAATGAGTTGCGGCTCCTCACGAAAGAGTGCTTTCCCACAGCGTCGAAGATGACGTCGTAACTCTGGCCGTTCTTGGTGAAGTCTTCCTTGGTGTAGTCAATGACATCGTCGGCGCCGAGCGACTTCACGAGCTCCAGGTTCTTTGTGCTCGTGACCGCCGTCACGTGAGCGCCGAAATACTTTGCCAGTTGGACGCCCGCGGTGCCGATGGCGCCCGACCCGCCGTAGACGAGGACTGAATCTCCGTTCTTCACGTTGCCTGCGCGGAGTGGGCTGAGTGCGTAGAGGCCGCCATCGGTGATCCCCGCGGCCTCGACGTGGCTGAGATTCTTTGGCTTTCGCGTCATGCGTGAGCTCTCCGGCCTCGAGATGAACTCCGCGTAGGCGCCAAATCTAAAGCCGGTACTGCCGAAAACCTCGTCCCCGGCCGCGAACTCCTTGACTGCCGGCCCGACGGCCTCGACCACGCCGGAGAAATCGCCGCCAAGGATCGGCTGCCGCGGCCGGCGAAGGCCGAAGACGGCGCGACTCACCAGCTCGAAGCCACGGCCGCTGTTGCGGTTGGCTTGGCGTGTCGCGCAATCGGCGCGCGTCACCGCGACGGCGTAGATCCGGACCAGGACCTCGTCGTCCCTGGGGAGGGGCTTTTCTACGTCTTCGATGTGCAGGACGTCTGGACCTCCGTACCGGTCGAAGACGACTGCTCGCACGACTCGGAACTCTAGTGCGCATCGCGCCGATGCGCCAACACGATGCGGCACCTCGATCGGCCCGCTGGTATGCCATGGGCGGTTGAGAGACGAGTAGTCTGGCCGTCGTGGACGGGGCGGCGCCGCTGACGGTCGACCTCGTCGACGCCGAACGGGGCGCTGGGGTACTCGTGGGCGGCAAGGCCGCAAACCTCGGCGAGCTGGCAAGGGCCGGCTTTCCAGTGCCCAATGGGTTCGTGCTCACAACCCACGCCTACGCCCTGGCCGCGGAGGCCGCTGGTGTCGACCCCGCACGACCGGCCGAGGCGGCCGAACGGCTACGTGCCGCGCCGATGCCGGACGTGATCGCGAACGCCGCTCGCAAGGCATACGCCGCACTCGACGCTGAGCGCGTCGCCGTGCGGTCCTCGGCCACTGCCGAGGACCTGCCCGGCGCTTCGTTCGCGGGCCAGCAGGACAGCTACCTCGACGTTTCCGGCGAGGAGGGCCTCCTCGACGCGATCCGCCGCTGCTGGGCGTCGCTGTGGAACGAGCGAGCGGTCGCCTACCGGCATGCCAATGGTGTCGACAACACGGGGGTCAGCCTTGCCGTTGTCGTGCAAAAGATGGTGGATGCGTCCGCGGCGGGCGTCCTCTTTACCGCCGACCCCGTAACCGGACGGCGCCGGCGTGCGGCGATCGACGCGGTCGCAGGTCTCGGCGACAAACTCGTCGCCGGCGCGGTCGACCCCGACCACTATGCGGTCGAGATCGCGAGCCACGAAGTGGTCCAGAGCCCGGCCGGCGGCCAGGGATCCGTCCTCTCCGACCAGGAGGTGCTCACCCTTGCGGAGTTCGGGGATCGCGTCGAACGCCACTTCAACGCACCGCAGGACGTCGAATTCGCGCTCGATCAGGAACGGCATGTGTGGCTCGTCCAGTCGCGTCCGATCACGACGCTATATCCCTTGCCCGAGGATGCGCCCGATCCCCAGAAGGAGCTTCGCGTCTACTTCTCAGGCAGCGTTTTCCAGGGCTACTTCGAGCCGATCACGCCGATGGGCATCCAGTTCTTCCGCCTCCTGAGTGGCGCCGTGTCCGGCATGTTTGGATTCTCGGTCGACGATCCCGTGGCCGGCTCCCAGATCCTCAAGGAACCCGGAATGAGGCTTTACATCGACGTGACGCCAATCGTCCGGGATCCAGTCGGCCGTCGCGCATTCGTGACCCTGACATCAATGGGCGAGGCGCGAAGCTCGGCTGTTCTAGTCCAGCTCGCTTCTGATCCGCGTCTCTCCCTCGCCAGGCGCTCCCGTTTTCGTTCGGTGCGCGCGATCGCCGGATCGATGATGCGGGCAGGCGTTCCTCACTCCGCGCTGCGAGTTCTGTGGTCACCGGAGGCGGCCCGCGCGCGTTACGTCCGCGAGATCGAGGAGTTCGCACGTATCGATCTGCCCGAAGATGCGACCTCGGAACAGCGCCTCGACGCGTTCCAGCGTCTGATCCTGACGGTGACGCCGCAAATGTTCCCGCGGATGATCGGGACCATCATGCCTGCGATGCTCTCGTTCGCCCTGGCGGTACGGCTGCTGCGCGGCAAGGCGCGGATGGACGAGCTGCAGGCCATCACTCGGGGCGCGCCGCACAACCCAACCACCGAGATGGACCTGGCGCTGTGGGCTTTGTGCACCGATGTCCGCGACGATGCGGACTCACGGGAGACGCTGATCCGGCGGACGCCAGCCGAGCTGGCGGCCGCCTATAGACGCGGTACGCTGCCCCCGCGCCTGCAGTCCGGCCTCAAATCATTCCTCGCCCGTTACGGCTTTCGATCGATTGGCGAGATCGACATCGGCGTCGAGCGCTGGTCCGAAAACCCGGAGCACATCCTCGGCGCGCTCGCGAATTACTTGCGCCTCGGCGACGACGCGCTGGCGCCCGACGCACAGTTCGCGAAGGGCCAGCGGGAGGCGGAGGCGATGATCGCCTCGCTGCTGACCAGAGTGCACGGCCCACGGCGGGCGATCCTCCGAGTGGTGCTGGGTAGAGTACGTGCTCTCATCGGCGATCGAGAAGCGCCGAAGTTCCACATCATCCGCCTCCTCGCGACGCCCTCACGAGAGCTACTCAAGCCGGTTGGTCGCGACCTGGTCGCGCGCGGCCGGCTCTCCGACGAAGACGACATCTTCTTCCTGACCCTGCCGGAGGCGCGACGCGCCGCCGGCGGCGAGGACATGCGGAAGCTGGTCGCCGCCCGACGGGATGCCTTCGACCGCGAACGCGCGCGCCG
>Ga0209375_1000633_pt1 | contig 29109 bp, 32 predicted proteins | sample GraSoiAngelo_131_FD_185888 | JGI IMG/M metagenome (GOLD analysis project Ga0209375, IMG submission 185888) | Grasslands soil microbial communities from the Angelo Coastal Reserve, California, USA - 14_0929_02_30cm (SPAdes) (version 2) | ecosystem: Environmental > Terrestrial > Soil > Grasslands ... | reverse complement strand
ACCTTGTCCGGACGAAGGTGAGAGACTGACTGCAGTCTGGGCATCGTGCCTTAGGCTCCTCGTCAAACATGCTGTCCATGCCCAATTTCAACGAGCGAACTGTATCGTCTACAATGATTATCTGCTCTTCTTAGTTAACACCTTCCCAGCATTATCAGGCACATCGATAACCAGTCGAAGGCGAGCTCCAGGCACACTCTTTGAAAACAAACCAGGACCTTGATATGTTTGAATCAATTTTCTCAGGGAACCCTATCGCTTCGCTCAGGTCTGAGTTCATAGCGAGGCTACCGTATGTACGGAAAAAGGTACAAACGATCGATCGAAGCTCCAGAACACGCAGACGTAGTGTCCTCCTCCTCATTCTACAGAGCCGCACACAGAATAGCGGGAAACAGTGCAATTCGAACGCCGACCTAGTTCATGGAGGTTACTGATCGGCAGTGAAGACCGCGACAGCCTACTCCCCCTGCAACATAACAGGCTTCTTCCAGATCCATGACAAAGCCTCAGACCCTCTCCAAGTAGGCTCCACAGGAGCAGGAGTCGCTCTGGCCAAGGGAGTCAACACGAGATTGAGTGTCAAGAAAGCACAGGCATCGCGCGTCGATGCGACCTTCAACGGCAAACGATTGCCCAGAAGGTCGGTCTCTGCCCGCGTCGCGACTAGGTACATCGAGCTCGACGGAAGACAGTGGAGAGTCGACGTCACCCACACCAGTCCACTCCCTGTCGGGTGCGGCTATGGAACAAGCGGAGCCGGCGCCCTCAGCTTATCACTTGCCCTGAACGAGACGATGGGATTATCCCTCTCGACGCTTGAAGCAGCTCAGATCGCACACATCTCGGAAATAGAATGCAAGACAGGGTTGGGAACAGTCGCGTCTGTCTTTTCCGGTGGTCTTACACTCAGAACAATACCGGGAGCTCCGGGTGTAGGAAGAGTGAGCAAAGTCGCCGTGCCCTCATCACTAATGCTGATCACGGCTAGTTTTGGGCCAATCTCGACCAGATCGATTCTTGGAAGAGCTTCTCTCAAGAGGCGTGTTAACGCTTGCGGTAAGGGATTGATCCAGAGGTTCGACAGGCGAAGCCCGCAGAAAAGTTTCATGATACTCTCGAAAGGATTCGCCGAATGTGTAGGACTAATGTCTCAACGGTTGTCCCGCCTCGTCACCCGACTCGACTCGACGGGCATCAAATCTAGCATGACGATGCTAGGCGAGTCGGTGTTCTGCATTGCCCCAATGGAAGTAGTTCCGCTCGTGACAACATTTCTCCGAAGGCACGGCATGACTCCATATGCTTCCCGTATAGCGAAATCGGGGGCGCACATGCTCTGATCGTGAGCCCGCACCACCCAAGGTTCTTGTCCCTCGCAACTCGTGAGAGGCTTGCGAAGGCTATGCGGTCGGGGATAGTCGTTCCACAAGGACTGATCGCTCATGGAAGAGGAGAGGCTTTCGACTATCTTCTGGGCGAAGAGACTCTGCCAGCAGCATTAGCTGCCACCTATGCAGCGGCCGCTTTTCTGTTAACGGCAAAACACCCCGTCGTATCGGTCAACGGGAATGCTGCCGCCCTCGCCGGGAGAGAGATTGTGAACCTATCCTCCGTAATCTCTGCACCGATCGAAGTCAACCTCTTCCACCGGACCCCTAAGAGAGAACGTCTGATTGCAACCTATCTCAAGTGGCTAGGGGCGGAAGACGTTCTGGGTGTAGGAAGGTCTGCGAGCAGCACAATTCGAGGCATAGCGAGTTCACGAAGACGGACCGACCCGAGGGGCATTGGAGAGGCAGATGTGGTCTTGATTCCTCTTGAGGATGGCGATAGGGCAGAAGCTCTTTCGAGGAATGGAAAGAAAGTAATCGCGATAGATCTCAATCCTCTCTCTCGAACTTCTCGTGCAGCTTCGGTCTCGATTGTCGACAACGTTATCAGGGCCATCCCGGCCTTGACGGATGCTTCTCGCAGAATGAAAAAGATGCCTCGCGATTATCTGCAGCGCTCGGCGTCTGAATTTGACAACCAGCGCAATCTAGCGAGGGCAATCCAAGAAATGATTCGATATTTGAGAGGATGGGCGTAGATTTGAGACCCTCCGATGCTAGAGAGAGACGAAAGGTATCAGTGACGACCTTCAAACGGATGAAAGCAGAAGGCAGGAAGATCGTCATGGTGACGTCCTATGACTATCCTACCGCTGCGATTGCGGACGAAGTCGGCGTCGACTCGATACTCGTTGGCGACTCGTATGGCATGGTAGTCCTTGGATACGACAATACGATCCCAGTTACTGTCGATGAGCTTCTTCCTGTTTGTCGGGCTGTTAGGAGAGGAGCGACGCACCCCTTCCTAATCGGGGATCTACCGTTTATGAGCTTTCAAGCATCCACGGCAGAGGCAGTTCGTAACGCTGGACGATTCGTAAAAGAAGGCGGAATGGAAGCGGTCAAAGTAGAAGGTGGTAGAGATGTATCGCAAATCATCAAAGCAATCGCTCGAGCCGGAATCCCTGTTCTCGGACACATAGGAGTTACCCCTCAGACAGCGACCCTACAAGGAGGATACAGGGTCCAAGGAAAGAGTCAGGCTTCAGCCACTCAGCTTGTCGACGACGCTGTTTCGCTCGAGAAGGCCGGGGCCTTCGGAATCGTCCTAGAGATGGTTACGGAAGAGGCGGCCCAAGCGATTACAGAAAAAGTTTCAATACCTACAATTGGTATTGGGTCAGGAAGATTCTGCAACGGCCAGGTTCTCGTGATACACGACATCATCGGACTTTACTCAAAGTTCACACCCAAATTTGCCAAACGCTACGCTGACGTGTCTGCCATCATCAAGCAGTCGCTTGAAAAGTATACAGGTGACGTGAGATCCGGAGATTTTCCTGCAGAGCAGAACATATTCAAAATGGAAGACGACCAGAGACTAACTGTCGACTCTCAACAGAAGACTTGACGAGTTGCGGATAGCGATCGTGGGAGCTGGTGCGATTGGTTGTTTGTTCGGAATACGTCTGCACAACTCAGGTCATAGCGTTATCATAGTACATCACAACAATCGAACCATCGCTACCATCAGAAAGAGGGGAGTGGGTCTACGAGAATTGTCGGGGACAAATATCCGGGCTCATATTGAAGTGAAGCGATCATTATCGAAGAAAGATGATCCTGATCTCGTTCTCCTCACAGTCAAGGCGTACGACACGGAAGCGGCCGCTCGACCTCTACGCAAGTCAATTAGGAGCAACGGCCCCGTTCTAAGCCTGCAGAATGGTCTGGGAAACATTGAGACTCTACGCCGATACCTGCCAGCAGAATCACTTCTCGCGGGAACGACAACCGAAGCTGCTCTCCAGACAGGGCCTGGGCAGGTCGCCCACACCGGAAAAGGCATGACGTGGATTGGAGAACTGGGGAGAGAAACTTCGAAACGCTGCGGAATGATCAAAAACGTCTTTCGTAGAGCCGGGTTCAAAACTCAGGCAAGCAAGAATATCGAAGGGGTAATCTGGTCAAAGGCGATCGTGAACTCCGCAATCAACCCCATAACCGCACTTGCCCGAGTTCCTAATGGAGAGCTGTTAAGAATCCCGCATCTACGCGCAATCTCCAACGAGACGGTCAGTGAGGGAAGTGCCGTAGCGAGGGCCCATGGCGTCTCCCTCAGCCCGGACCCGCGCTCTATGCTTCCTCAGGTTCTCGCATCCACTAAGAAGAACAGGTCTTCAATGCTCCAAGACATAGAAGCTGGAAAGAGAACGGAGATTCGACAATTGAATGGATGGATTGACTCATTGGCTAGGAAGCTCGGGGTTGACGCTCCCTACAATCGTATGCTCACGGAGCTGGTGCTCGGCTTAGAACAATATCAGAGTCAGTAGCAGCGACCACTTTGTTTAGTACGGCCTCCGGGATTCAAACTGGATCTTTCCACTTAGGAGGTGGATAGAGGAAGCCCTCTACAGTCGACCTTCCCCTTCACTCTACGAATAAAGTTTGGACAAGCAAAGCATTGGACAAACGAGACCGTCTTGTTTAGAACCGGACAAGCAACAGCCTCCTTCTTCATCCTGGCTATCTGCTTCCCGCCAGCGACACCCTTCAGGTCATCAACGTACTGTTTTGCAGTTGCCGGCGGCTTTTCCGGTGAAAAGATCTCGACGATAAACTTTGCAGGTGGCGGGTCGTCGGCCATGGATTCTCAAGACCTAATCGGTCCCACCGCTTAATTATCCTTTGTTACCAAATGCGTCGGAAAGTGTTCGTCTAGGATCGTGACGTTGCGATATGCGTCTTCTAGTTATACGAAAAGACATACCGTTGCATCCTTTGTCAGATCTTCCACAATTTGTTCATCGGACTAAGACCCTATCGTACTTTGCGACCAATGCCGGACCCGCTTTCAAGATCGCGAATAAATGTCGCTCAGAAGAAAATCAAAATATCCTCTTCGAAAATCAACCCTGGGCCAGACTAGCGCGTTCGGACCTACCGAGGACTCCGCACTGAGTACATGCACGATATGGAATCCTTATACTCAATCCCTCGAGGCTTGACTCGAGAATCTCGTTGCGCAGACTACGGAACAGTGTCCGAACAGCGGTCGTTCTCTCGGGCGGGGAAGGAATACGACTGTTGCCAATCACGAAGGACCTTCCTAAGGGGCTCGTCAAGGTTGGAGGCAAGCCTCTCCTGCAATGGGTTGTTGAATGGCTGAGGGAGAACGGGGTCACTAGTATAGTAATGGGCGTCGCCTATCTGAAGGATCACATAATCAGCTATTTTGGCAATGGTGACAGGTTCGGTGTTGAAATCAAGTATAGCATTCATACGGTGCAAGGAGGGACAGGGGAGGGTTTCAGCCTGGCGATCGATCGATATGTCAGTGACGACACTTTCTTCGCCCTTAACGGTGACCAGATAACCGACCTAAGGCTGGGTTCCCTGCTTGGAAAGCACATCGAGAAGAGTGCAATTGCCACGATCGCTGTGGTCCACCCTCGACTACCATTCGGACTTGTGAAGGTTGATCGCCACGACAATTGCCTAGGATTTCTCGAGAAGCCTATACTCAAGGAGCGATTCATCTCAACTGGCGTATATGTCTTCGATAGGAGGATCACCAGGTACCTGCCTCGTCGGGGCGATATTGAAAGAGTTACCTTTCCAAGTCTTTCCCGCTTTCACAAACTGGGGGTCTATCGCCATCCGGGCTCATTCATTACAGTCAACTCATTAAGAGAGCTCGAAGAGGCAGAGAATCAACTGAAGGGGAACCACTTGAATTGAACGTGCTGGTAACTGGGATAACCGGCTTCATAGGATCGCAGCTTGCTTCAAAGTTGGTCACTCAAGGAGATAATGTGTACGGACTCGTAAGACATTCCTCCGAGAGAGAGCTGAAGAGACTGGTGAGCATCGTCTCGAGTGTTCATTTTATCGAAGGTGACCTGGTGAGGTACCACTCAGTCCTCTCCGCAGTCGAGGCATCAGACCCGAACATAGTCTTCCACCTTGGAGCACTCACTCCAGTACGACTATCATTCGATGATCCCTACCCGTACATTGGAATCAATTTCGACGGGACCGTAAACCTCGTGCATTCAATCCTGAAACAATCCCCAAACACAAGGCTCATAGTTGCTTCCACAGCGGAGGTCTACGGCTGGCAACCCAGTGGCCAACCTATCTCCGAGGATGCGATGCTCAAGCCGGCATCGCCCTACGCAGTGTCGAAGGCGGCGGCAGACCAGTATATTCAGATGGCCAACAGAATCTATCATCTAAGGGGAACCATTATGCGTCCTATCAACAGCTACGGACGGACTTGGGAGAGTGGCTTCTACACAGAGTATCTCATATCCAAGATGTTGAAGCAAGAGACTTGCTATGTGGGCGCGCCAGATTCGATACGGGACTATATGTACGTAGAAGACCACGTCGAAGCCTATCTGGATGTGGCAAGGACCGAAAAGGCTGTCGGAGGAATCTACAATGTGTCCCCTGGAAACCCGGTCACAAACGCTGAACTCGCGAAGCGACTGTCTTCAATAGTCGGATTCAAGGGAAGCGTCGTCTTTGGATCTTACCCGCCGGGTTATCCCCAGCGGCCCCAGAGTCAGGACCCTGCATATCTCGTCCTCGACAATACAGCGATCAAGAGAGAGGTGAGCTGGAAGCCTAGGTTTACTTTGGACGAGGGTCTGAAGAAGGCTGTCGAGCTGTGGAGTTCGAGGTCTCTGTGATTGACTTGGCAGCTAATCTGGCTGCACTGCGTTTTCGGGTTCCTCTTCTAGCGCCAGGAACCCTGAGTAGCCGCATTTTTCGCACAGATACCTTGTTGGGAGGATCCAACCCTCTAGGGGAGCTCGTGAACGCTTCACACTTGCCCCGCAGTTCGGACACGCCAGGGGTCCGTGCACTCCCCGTCGGATGGATCGAAACACGTCTAGTAGCGCGGACAACTAAACTAGCCTAGTGAAGCTCTATGCTTGCTTCGGGAAATCCGTAGCCGACTAGGACTTTCTTTACCTTATCGCGATGGTCTCCCTGGAGAATGATAGAGTTGTTCTTCGATGTTCCTCCGCACGCGCAATAAGTCTTGAGCTTGGTCGCTAGGTCAGAAAGATTGACGCTTTTCCCGTCAATTCCTTCGACAATCGTTGCCGGTTTTCCCCATTTACGCATCTCCATACGGACCTTCACCGTCTGCTGCTCCATGCTGATTGTTCCGCAGACGCAAAGATCCTTCGGCAGACCGCAGGTCGAGCAAACGTCGGCCATTCTAGAAGCCTAAGACTCCCTTCGATTCGTCCACGAACGTTGAAGGGTCTCCCAGTTATTTAAGCGTGCCCTCAATTATTTGCTAGACCCCAATAGTCAGAAAGAACATGAACCAGAATAGCCATGTGCACATAAGGAACATGAGAACGGTCGGCTTCTCTTCCATCCCGTCGCCACTGCTGAAGAGGCTCTGGTTGAGATAAAATCGGATTTGTAACCTTGGAGGAAGGAATCCTAGTACTACGCTCTTAGCCTCAAGAGGGGGTCATGGGGAATCCACGGAGTACTAGGGATTGCTGGAGGCTTCCAGGGTAGGAGTTTGATAGGGGTACCCGTCGAGTCCGATGTATAGCCATAAATATTCATCACTAGCTATGTAAGTACGTCTCAGTGGGAGAATGAGCGAGCGCATCTCCGTTTCAATCGAGCTGGAGTTCTTCAACAAGTACCTGTTCAATGCTCTGAAAAGGAGCTTATCCAATGCGACTCCTAAGAAGAAGCTTGACATTATCTACTACTATTCACGCGATCCCCGGGTCAGGTTTTCTATCTCGCTGAATGGTTTTAGCAGTGGTAGTTCCGCACCCCACCCTCAGTGGAGCACGGTCTTCAACAACATACAGAGCATGAGGCAATACCTCAGGTAACTGTGACCTTCAAGCTGATAGCCCGAGCGAGTCTTTGAGGCCTTTGTATCGATTCCGCACGGTGACTTCGGTTACGTTGGCAATCTCGGCAATCTCTTTCTGCGTCTTCTTCTCATTTTCGAGTACGCAGGCGACGTAGAGTGCCGCCGCGGCCAGGCCCATAGGGTCCTTGCCCGCGACCACCCCCTTCCTCTTGGCATCTTTCAGGACCTTTATCGCAGACTGTTGAGTCTGCATTGAAATCTCAGCGCGGCTAGCGATCTTAGAAATGCATCTTATCGGATCTTCAACAGGCATCGACATTTCAAGCTCGCGAAGAAGTAGCCTATAGCATCTCGCAACGTCCTTCTTCTTTATTCTACTGGCCCCGGCCACCTCCTTTAAGGTGCGAGGCGTCTCCGCTGATCTACAAGCTGCATAAAGCGATGCTGCGGCAATCGCCGCGATCGAGCGTCCTCTGACAAGCCCGCTGTCGAGAGCTTTCCGATAAACTACGGCTGAATTCTCCTTAACGTTTGCTGGCACATGAAGTTTGTCTGTAAGCCTGTCGAGCTCCGCCATTGCTTGAGCGAGGTTACGATCGGATGATGAGTGTACGCGCGTTCGAATTTGCCATTTGCGGAGCCTAAGCATCTCCATCCTGGTCTCCATAGGGAGCTGGCGCCCGTATGCGTCCCGATTGACCCTATCAATTACGGTTGACAGCCCTTTGTCATGGATTGAAAATGAGGTTGGAATACCGACCCGGCCCCGCTCGTCCTTCTCCTCCTTTGTGAAAGCGCGCCACTCTGGGCCCCGGCTCATCAAATTTTGCGAGAGCACAAGTCCGCAGTCTTGACAGATTGTCTCCCCTTGATCGAAGTCCTCTATGAGGTTGACGCCGCTACACTCAGGGCAAACATGGACCCTTGGCGGTTTTCCGCTGGGCACTGTCGGAGTTGTCGTTGTCTCCCCCTCATCTTCCCCTCTGAGTCCCTAGTCAAATGGTTCCTCAGGTTTACTGAGGCGTCGTTAAGGCTCAGTTCGAGGAAAGCAAGAGCGAGGGGTTGAGAGCATATATAAGTCTTTCGACAAGTATATAGGGAAGGTCAGTTTCAGCCTCGAAACCTCTTATGAACAGGGATGGTGGCTGGCCCATCGTAGCCCGGTGGTGTAGTGGTCTAGCATAGCACGGACGTTACGGGCCAGACGTTTCAAGCGTCCCTAGTAGGCTCTGGATCCCGCACGATTGGGTAGGAGTCACCTGCTGACGGGAGTTCGAATCTCCCCCGGGCTATTTCGCGAGAAGTTATCCGGCGTGTTCTTCTCGACCATCCAGGTTCCAATCTAGCCCGGTTCTCTTCAACCGGTGATTAAGTTAGCCTCGGCGGTCATCCAATAAATAGCAGAGATCGTTCATAAGCGATTAGGGTTTCTACAGGCCAAATTTCTAGCTGAGTTAGTCGGCTTGCATGTTTCGAAATTCGCGCACAGAACCATCGCCGTGGGTGGAACCTTTGACATATTGCACATTGGACATGAGCGTCTTTTGGGCCGCGCGTTTGAGTTGGGAGAAACAGTATACATCGGTGTTAGCGGAGATCAACTGGTTGCAAAACTTCACAAGATTCATGACGTGCGGGCGCTTTCCGCAAGAAAGCGGGATCTTCGAAAGTTCCTCCGGTCGCGGCGTTGGTTGAGGCGCGCAAGGATAATTGAGTTGAAGGATCCACTCGGCCCCGCGGCCGAGAGGAGGGATCTTGAAGCCTTAGTTGTCAGCGAGGACACGCGCTCCAACGGTATGAGAGCGAATGCGCTCAGAAGGCGTCGAGGCTTGCCGCTACTTCGACTGTACACTGTGAGGCTGGTCAAGTCTAGAGACGGGAAACCGGTTTCGGTAACTCGGATACGACTTGGTAAGATAGATTCGCGCGGGAGATTGTCGGGCGCTCGGCTGCGCAGCCAACGACGGAGAAATGAATACATCTTATGATGCTTAGTGTGGCTGCGCTCTCAGACCGCTCTCCGATGAATAGACCGCGACCATTTGTTCGAGTTCACGAAGAAAACCGCCGCTGAGGTGCCATCTCGAGTCTTTCTTCTCGATAAATCCTGCTCCGACAAGACCATGGATCATATTGTAGAATTGGCCGACGCTCATACTTCGCTTTGAAATCCAGTCTTTCCATGCCTGAATTGGTAGGCCCATCGGCTCAGACCTCTTGACTTCGTGCCAGAAATTCTGAGCCTCGCTCGCCAGGAAGTCGCTTTTCCAGAACACTCGCCGGAACAACTCTTCAGGGCTGCTGGGAAGGTTCCCGGCTTTGAAAAGGATCGTCGTCTTCTGTTTTGGAGGTCCACGGACAGCTCTACGCGGCATCGGCGGTCACATTTTCGGCGCAGCGGCAGGCCATGTTTAATACTTATGGCGGTCCAGTTGCTGACATGTAGGTGGGTCGCCGGCCAGAGGGCAGGACGTCTTTACGTGAGTAAAGAATTCAAAATATGCTGCCCAAACTCGAGCTTAAAATGCGGTCGTATTCTCCTATCCTGAAGCCAGCTCCTCCATGATCCTAGAAAGTCTCTCGGTCGAAGATTGGCCAACATAGAGGTTCGTTGTGCTAATGTTCTTGTGGCGCATGAGATCACGTATCGTAAACGCGTCGAGGCCTTTGTCTTTGGCATCGGTCGCGAAGAATGCTCTAAGACGGTGGGGTCCAACTCTCGCCCAATCATCTATTCCCGCATTTTTGGCATATCTTTTCACGATTTGTTCGGCTCGGACAGCCGAGATCGGGAACAGTTTATCTTCGTGATGTTCTTGGAAATGTGCTACCAAAGTCTGAGTGACGTAGCGGCGGAGCCCTCTGATCACTTCTTTTGGGATTACGACGAGCCGATCTTGAACGATTCCTTTGGCATACCCCTTTCCCTTCACCCAGACTCCATCGTCTCTAATGTCTTCGATTCTGATACCTGGTAACCCCCGCCACCCAACTATTTCCCCACAGCGTAGCCCATAACGCATCAGAAGTAACAGAAGGTAATCTCTCTCACTATTATGCTTGGCCAGATTCAGCATGGTGTGAACTTGCTCGCCAGTAAGCCAGACCTTTCGTTTTTTTTGGGCCAATCGGCGACCACTTACTGGCTAAGGGCAGAAAATGATAATTTAGCGTTTGCTTTCTATATCGGAAAGCAAACTCTCCATGATTATTCGTGATGTGCCGTGTATGACTGCCGAGGATTAGCTCTAGAAATCCGTCACGGAAAGAAATTCTTGCTTCCTAGGAATTAAGCGCTCCAATTTTTTGGAGATATGGCATGGCTCCGATATTTTGGATGTCGAGCTTCCGGCTCTAAGTCGTGTATCTCGATTCTTTCCTTGGCCCCGGCTGCTGTGCTGCCCCCTCGGTCGGGACGCCCATGGGTGGAAGTGGTGGTGGGATTCCGAGACTTCTGGAGATGATAATCGCGTCAGCCATTGCTATACTGGAGACGGCTTGGATTACCGTCGCTGGGGGTGGTCGGTTCCTCTTGCTCTCGTCTATCATCTGGCTGACTTCTGCGCGGTCGCCGGATATCTGGGCCCTTCCTTTGATGCTTAGCTGCGCGATTGATGGGATGTAACTTACTGTGAATACGAAAGGCGCTTCGGCGGTTGATTCGTTCTTCTGGTCTAGTCCGACGATGTTTATGTTTACTGCGATCTGGACCTGACTGGGCAGCGGGTTGTCCGCGGCCCAGTAGCGTTCTCCGCTGATGTTTGTTACCTGAATCGTTACTCTAAGCAACCTGTTATCGTCCTATCAAATGTTCCGAGCATAATATCACTTCTGGCGTTGCTCATTGGCGATCTCGGTGCGCCTCTCAGGTTTTCGAACTCTCTGGACAATCAGCCTTCTTCCATCAACCTTGACCATCAGAAGGTCGCCTTCTTTGAATGGAAAGACGGAGTCGTCCGTCAGCTTGGTGGGCAGATAGATCCTGGGTGATCGATAGACCGCCCCTCCGCTCTTGGCTGTCTTCTTGGCGACGGCGAAGCTAGTGACTATCTTCTTGACCATGTAGGGAATTGCCCCAGCACGTTTCTGGCATGGAGAACGTATTTGTGCGTTTACGTAAGTAAAGGTTTTAGAATTTGCGCGCGTTTTGCGGTACCGAATCACTTGGAGTCACTTGTCAAATTGTGGCAGTATGCAGCGCAGTTGAAGGCTGAGGAAAGGAGGGGCTGGAAGAGGTTGGGGTTGACGAGGATCGAGTCCGTTGCAGACCACTCCTTCGGTCTAGCGATGCTGGCCTGGTTGGAAGCGGAGCGGAGGAAGTACGACGTTGGGATGGTTCTCAAGCTTGCTCTGATTCATGATCTGGAAGAAGCGATAACGGGAGATCTTACTCCTGCGGACAAGAGGATCCTTGGAGCCCCCGAGGTACACGGCGCGAGAGGGAGAGCCATGGAGGAGCTGATCAAGAATCTACCTAGTAATCTTCGAGGCTCGTACCGTAGACTGTGGACGGATCTCAGACTGTTACGCACAAAGGAGGCGTTGCTGGTGCACGAATTGGATAAGCTCGAGATGGCATTTCAAGCAGCCAGAATTGGAAGGAGGGTTGGAAGAACTAGGGTGCAGAGATTTTTTCAATCCGCTGCTAGGGAGATAAAGGATCCCGAGCTGAGCCGGGTGTTGAATCAGATCGCAAGCTAGGCTGATGGGGCGACCGCGACTCGTTGTTTCGCAGCCTTTAGCAGATCGTCTTTGTGGAATACTGTCTTAAAATCGCGCGTGAGGATTCCGACATAGTCGGAGATCTCTTCTTCGCTCATGAACTGGAACATATAGTTCCCGTTGTAGGGCGAGGCTTCGCCTTCTCTCTTCACGAACTCGATATGCATCAAAGGGTCGCCTCGTCTGATGGTGATGGGCTGTCTCTCATTGCTTAGGTTTACAAGTTCTAAGGCGAGTCTTCCTACGTAGCCGCTGTGCACTTTTGCCGCGTTGAGGAAAGAGAGTCCCATCCGGCCGTATTTGCTCTTGGCGGTTAGGTGAGCGACATAGTTGGGGGGGGTGAAGACGACCTCGTGGGAGATGAGATTCTGGTGTTCGAGATAGTGGAGCGTTCGCTCGTCCTTGACCGTGAGTATGTAACCGTCGCCGTCTAAGAGGCTGTAGTCGAAGGGGTGGATGCAGTTGTAGCTCTTGATGAGTTCCGTGAGCTGGTTCTTGCCTATGATGCACATGTTCCCCGTCGGTTCTATCGGGGAGAATTTGATGGTTTCGGTCGCGCCTTCTAGGCCACGTCTCAAGCTGTTGATGCGCTGACTAGGATAAAGGATAGGGAGGGCGTGTCCGCGAAGAGCGTTGCATAGTCAAAAGCGACTACGAGAAGGAGATCGCCGTTCCCGTTGGGTGCGACAAGCATTGTCATGTTCGCGTCGAGCGCGGGGGGCGCAGCGACTGGCCGAATTTGCCCGCTGATCAAGACGGTCGAGTTGGAGAACATGATTTTCATGCTGTCGTAACGGCCTGAAGGGACTGATGCGGAGGTTATGGTCTGGGGAGTCGACTGGCTTGTTGGGGATAGCAGGTCGATGACGGGAAAGGACTGGGAGATTGTTGTCCAGTTGAGAAAGCCTTCGCGGTGGAGTTGGATGCTTGAGATGCTGATGTAGAGGTGGCTAATGTTGCTGGGGGATATGAGCGCTGATAACCTCACGGTAGCTGTGCCTTGGGTCGTGGCTGGAGCATAGGCGATTACGAATATGATGATGAGCAAGGCGATGAAGGGGGCCCGCCTCCAGGCCGGGAAAGAGTACATCGAGCGGGGAGCCGAGACTCGAAACGGGTATTTTAACCATCAGAACCGGAGATTGGGATACAAGACGAGCGTTTCGAACGATACTTCTTCAACAGAAAGTCTCACGAAAGACACTTTTGCGTCGCGGGAATTTTTTGTTTCTAAATTCTGGAGACATCCTCTCGCCATCTGAAACAGAATTGGGCGACATTATTGGTTTGTCGCGCAGAACGGTTTGAAGGGCGTTTTTCAGTAAGTGCTGGTGAGAGCCCTTCAAACGTGAATAAGGTGCTCTGTGGGACGCCCCTCCCGGATCGTTGACCGGGCTTATTCTGAACGATTTGTCTGCGACAACTCCTCTCCTGGGTCCATAGCGCGCGGATGACGACTTCCATAATCGAGGACGTGGCGGATAAGTACCGAAAATTGGAGCAGCCCTCTCTGACCAACGCTCTATAACATAGACTGAGTAGCGAGCGCGAGTCTGAAGGTCCTGATCAGAATGCTCTACTCGCGCCTAGTCGATGCATATGAGAGTATTAGCAAAACCACCAAGCGACTGGAAATCACAAGCCTTCTCGTCGGTCTGCTAAGACAGACGCCCCCGACCGTTATCGACAAGGTTGTCTACCTCACGCAAGGAAAGCTCTACCCGGACTATCTTGGAATCGAGGTCGGAATCGCGGAGAAACTGGCGATCAAGTGCATAAGCGCAGTAGCCGGAACAACCGAGCAGAAGGTGACCATTGAATACAAGGCGAAGGGAGATCTAGGAACTGCTGTCGAAGAACTCCTCGACAAGAAGACGCAAGCGGCGCTCCAGAAAGAACCTCTCACAGTGGAGGACGTCTACACTGGGCTGGACCGGATAGCACGGTCGGCCGGATCAGGCTCCGTAGAGTCGAAGATTCGACAGCTGACAGGAATGCTCGGCAAGGCCTCCCCGATCGAGGCCAAATATTTGATCAGAACTGCCCTAGGGCGTCTACGTCTAGGCGTGGCGGACATGACCATACTCGATGCTCTCTCACAGGCTTTCGCAAGCGGGAAAGCCTCGCGAACGGTTCTCGAGCAGGCTTACAATCGGTCATCAGACCTGGGACTCCTGTCAAAAAGGTTGGCTGCTGGAGGCATCCAAGAGATCGAGTCTTTCAAGATAACAGTAGGGATTCCAGTTCGCCCGATGTTGGCTGAACGACTCCCCGATGCGAAGGAGATTCTTGAAAAGATGGACGGGATTGCAGCCGCCGAGTACAAGTACGATGGCTTGAGAATTCAAGCGCATCTCTCCCCAAACGGCATCACTATGTTTTCACGGAGACTGGAGAATATCACCGAGCAGTTCCCGGACGTCCAGAAACTGCTGAAGCAGGGAGCAGGGCTGGGGGAGATCGTTCTTGAGGGCGAGACGGTGCCGGTCGATAGCGCGACAGGAGACCTGCTTCCCTTCCAGCTAGTATCACAGCGGAGAGGTCGCAAGTACGAGCTTGAGAAGACGATCGAAGAGATTCCCGTTGCATTCTTTGCCTTTGACCTTCTATTCGCCAATGGAACTGACTACACTGGCCAACCATATCCCAAACGTCGTGGAGCCCTGGAGAAATTGGTCAGATCTCAAGACCGCCTGAGCCTCTCCCGCCAGATGATAGTGAAAAGCGCTGAACAGTTGGATGATTTCATGCAGCAGGCTATCGCAGATGGCTGCGAGGGTTTGATGATCAAGAGTGTCGGCCCAGATTCGATCTACAAGGCTGGTTCGAGAGGATGGGCCTGGATCAAGTACAAGAGGGAATACAAGTCAGAGATGCAAGACACCGTTGACCTCGCGGTAGTAGGTGCGTTCGCTGGGAGAGGAAGAAGAGGAGGAGCCTATGGCGCGCTTCTTCTCGCTGCTTATGACGAGAAGGAGGACATGTTCAGGACAACCTGCAAATGCGGCTCAGGATTCACCGACGAAGATCTAGCGAAGCTCCCGGAACTATTGGACAAGTACAAAGTGGACCACAAGCACGCTAGGGTCGACTCTAAGATTGAGGCGGATGCTTGGTTCGCGCCCGCAACGGTAATAGAAGTCATCGGGGCGGAGATCACGTTGAGTCCAATTCACACTTGCGGGATGAACTCAATTCGACCCGGGGCGGGCCTGGCAATAAGATTCCCACGATTCACCGGGAGATACAGAACCGAAAAGGCTCCCGAAGACGCAACCACCGCCATCGAGATCATTGAAATGTACAATAATCAATTGAAGAAAATCGAGTCCAAACCGATGGAAGCAGTCTAGGGACCGTAGTCCCTCAACAGGTCTGAAGTGCGCTCATTATCCGCTTGTGGGTCGCCTCCACGCTCTCAATCCCTGTATTCAACAATAGACACTTCACTCTGAATCGGGAGATCATTGTTCGAAAGAACTCTTCTTGACGAGCGTGGTCTAGGTGGAGCAGGTACGGATTGTACCAGGGCTCATACCCCATGTGCCCCCACATCTCCTTGGGTCCTGCTCCGGGACGAATCATATACTCGCCCTTTCGAAGTACCTGAATTGCATCGTCAGCGTCGAGTTTGACTTCTGGTGGGCTCGTGTCATCGCGGCGCAACAATACAAGGAGTCGAATTCTCGCTTCGTCAGCTACTTTGTCGAGTCCGAACAGTTTTTCTCGTGGGACGAGGGCTCGGCTGTTTCCGAAAGCATAGTAGCACCAGTCGAACCCGTCGTCAAAGACACAATTCCGCCCGGTGAGTTTGCAGCCTGTGGGACCCTGAGTGAACTCGCATTTCGACTTGCTCGTGACGACATTCTCGCATTTGCTCTCGTCGAAGATCTTTCGCAGCCAGTCCTTGTTGAGCTGGCTCTCCGTTCGCATGTAGAGACTCTTCTCAGGCTGCCTTCCCACAAGATGCCCTCTTCTCCTGCCTTCCCGGTGGTCGATGTAGACCCAGTCGTCACCAACTATCCTACCGCCTGGGACCTCCATTAGCTTGAACGCTTGAGTTGTCTTCCCCGTGCCGGTTGGCGCGACGATGATGACTCCCTTGCCGTCAACGTCAACGCAGGCACCGTGGATCGAGTGCGTGTTCCTAGACGTCTCGAGGACCGCCGCGGCCATTCCCAGGGCCCAGCTCTTGCACTGCCCGTAATATTCTGTGTTAAAGAAGAGGGATTCGTGGGTCTCCGGACAATAGAACGCGGATGGTTCAGAGTCTTGGACACCGAACGCTGAGATGATCCTCGCATCTGTAGTGGAGTTCGCCTTGGCCTCATTCCAGTTGAGCCTCCAGAAATCATACTGGTGCTGGCTGTTGCCCCAGAACTCAACGACGACACCGTTCAAATTGGCCTTAGCGTTGAATGACGAGGACGAGTTGAGTTTCTTCTCTGCCCTATGTTTGAGTTCGTCGAACCTTGACCGGGGAACGTTCTTGTCGCTCTTGACACGAGTAGTCGAGGCGGTTACGTAGTTATCCAGCATTATTCTTGAAGGCCTCGAACCGAGAGCGCAGCAACTGCCTCGAATATGACCTTTGCACAAACCGCCGCCGTCTGGCCAGAATCGAGCTCGGGCGAAACTTCCACCGCGTCGAGGCCTATGATGTTCCGGCCCATCGATCCCTGGACAAGAGTGAGTAATTCGTCAGTCGAAAGCCCGTCAGGTTCCGGGTTTCCTACGCCAGGCGCGTAGGCAGGGTCTAACGCATCAATGTCGACGGTGACGTACGCGTGGGGGGACTTGGCGAGAAAGCTTCTGATTCTCTGAGCAGTCTTCTCGACTGAACTTCTTCTGAGGTCCAGCGGAGTGATGACCTCCACTCCGGACTTTTTGCAATAGTCCAGCTCTGGCTTTGAGAAAGCGCGAATGCCCACTTCCATGACGTGCCCGGGACCGATGCGTTCAGCAACTCTTCGCATGAAAGTTGCATGCATGATCTTCTCACCAAGATACTCGTCTCTAAGATCAAGATGAGCGTCAAAGCTAACGAGGCCAAGGTCCAAGGGCAGGGCATCAATCGCAGCCTTCGTTATAGTGTGCTCTCCGCCAACCATAATCGGAATCTTGTCAGCGGCTACAAGCTCAGACCAAACGGAAGTCACTCTTTTCAAAGTCTCTTGGCTGTCCTCCACTGTATCTAAGTCCCCCATATCGTGTACGGGAACTTTCTCCAGATCAACGTCTGATCGGATACTGTACAGTTCAAGGTTTGCTGACACGTCCCGAATGGCACCTGGACCGAAACGCGATCCGGCCCTGTACGTGCTACTCCGATCATAGGGGACCCCGAAGAAAACGTAACGTGAATTCTCGAACGAGCTGGAGACTCCCGTAAACTCTGGACGAGGAGAGAGGTACAGCTTGGCCTTGCTCAAGTTCTTTCAAGGCTACGGCCGCAATGAATGTAAGGCTTGCTTCCAACAGGCAGACCCATGACGAAATTCGCTCTCAAGTCATGAGTTATGAGACAGGTCAAGCAGAAACATCATGATGAAGTGAGAAATCGGCTGCGGAGGCGCTACCTTGGCTATTTCTGGCTCTTCCACATTTCTCTTACGACTGTATTGGCAAGATAATCGTCGATCTCCGAATGCTCTGGACGGACCCCGCGTTTGCAGTTCTCGCAGAAGACATCCCTGGCGTCGTTAGTATAGCCGCAATTATCACATCTCCAGAAACTCGCATTCTTGGTCATTAGCCGAATAGCCCAGCCATCAGAAGGTCGTGTGATTCCTTGGAAGAATACGCTTTTGTAACCAACGGAGGAACGGCGGGGATTGTTGCGTTTGCTTCTACACGACGTCAAGACTCACGGGCAAATATCCGAGGATACAAGGCTTGCCAGAGTGGACTTTCTGGGGCCCAAGGCTTTGGGCTGCTGGGTCGTCTGGTTTTGACGAAGGCCGACCAATTGTTCACAATAGTCCTTGCCTGTAGAGAGCTGTCGCAGAGTTCTTTGATTGGTAAGGGTTAGGGAGCTGAGCCGCAGGCCCCTCAGAATTTCTGGCTCAGCGCATTTTTCCCGCCCGCATTTTGGGCACGCCCTTCTAACGAAGGGCTTATTTTGGGAGACCTTAGCGGGCCGCTCTAGGTTGGAACATGTCCAAGCAGGAGACGAAGCCAGATACCAAGGCTACAGAGGCTATGCGGCCTGTGGGGCTCTCGATCTCAGCCTTCTTCTATGCTGCCTCAGGCGCATACTATCTCGTCTATCCCATAGCAGCGAGCGACCCCCGCATCTGGCCCCTCTACGTCATAGGCGCATTTTCATTGCTTGGAAGCCTTGGGGTCCTCAAGATGACAAGATGGGGTCTCTGGCTTGGCTTAGGGCTCTTTTTTCCCCAAATAATCGTTCCTATCTACGCAATTAACTTTGTACTGCCCTATGCTAGCGTGACCCAACAGCCGATCTACGTCGTGTTTATTGCGTCACTAGCGGTCTTGACGTTTTTCGCGTCTTTGACCTTCTTACTGATCCTCGATAAGCGGCGTACTTTCAAGTAAACCCCCAGAAGCGGACGAAGAGATCCGAATCGGCTTATTCATGCTGTTGAGCTTAGCCCTTTTCGTAGGTTTGCTTGAGTAGCATCGAGGACAAGAAGTCATGCTCCTCCATCTTCCTGATCGCGTCGTGATGAGCTGGAATCCGCAGACTTTGCAATTCTTCCCAGTTACGGTTAGAGATCCGAACTGGGGGAGAGGTAGTGTGAATCTACAACCTTTCTCATATCCCGTGCATCCGATGAACCTCTTGCCTGAGGTTCGGCTCCGGATCATCGTTAGCTTCGAGCTGCATGAAGGGCACGGATAGTCAAGTGTGGCGTTAGATTTTCTCTGGATGGCGGCGGCTTCAGCGAGCTGAGTGCCCAAGGCCTCTTCTTTCGAGATTAGGTGGAGCATGATGGGCCGTAGACGATCAAGGGTGTTAGCAAGGATCTCGCGTCTTGTTGCCTCTCCTGATCGAATCTCTTCCATCTGGCTCTCCAGCTGAGACGTGAATCCTGAGTCCGTTATCAGAGGACAATACCGGTCAAGTATGCTGGTGATCTTGACGGCGACAGGTGTGGCCTGGATATGAATGTCCTTGATGTAGCCTCGCCGGTAGAGAATCTCGATGATCTCGGCCCTGGTCGCTTTTGTTCCAAGATTCTCATCCTCCATCTTGCGGAGCAGACTGCTTGGGTTGTAACGTGAGGGAGGCTCGGTGAACTTCTCGACGGCATCGATCTTCTTTATCGGAACTTTTTCTCCCACTCTTAGATCGGGGAGTTTCTGGTCGGGCTCAGAGCCGTACGGGCGGTAGAATTCGATCCAGCCATCTCTCAACAGTTTAGATCCTTTCAGGAAAAAGCTGTGCTGATCCTTCCTGAGGATGAGCTTTGTCGTCTCGCGGAGGCCGGATTCGGCGAAGGTTGCCATGAATCTCTTGATAATGAGATCCAACAGGTTAGCCTCGTGATGGAGCAGTCTTCTCTTGGGCGATTCCCCGGTTGGGTAGATCGCGGGATGAGCGGGATCCTGTCTTGTGCCTTGGTTTGGTCGCAGGGAGGTTCTGTTTGTCAGCTTTGAAACGAGTGATCTGTATTCGGCTCTGGTTGCTATTCCTATGAGGATCTCGGAATATCCGATGTCAGGGGGCAGTTTTTGGCTTGAGGTTCTGGGATACGAGATCAGAGCATCCAGGTAGAGCCTCTCTGCAAGAGCGAGGGTCCTAGAAGGCGTGTAGCCGAAGTGTCTGTAGGCTTCAGACTGTAGGGCGGACAGGTCGAATGGATAGGGTGGTGGTTGCTGGATGGTCTGAGTTTGGATGTTTGCTACTTCTAGAAGCGCGTTCTTGCAGTCGACTGTGATTCGTGTCGCTTCAGCTAGTGTCGGAATCTTCTCTTTTTCGTATTCGAGGGAGTAGGTTTCGTCTTCGTGTTGGATTGTCGCTTTGATGGTCCAGAACGGGGTGGGTGTGAAGCACTGGATCTCTTCTTCTCTCTGGACGACGAACTTCAGTGTCGGGCCTTGGACTCGTCCGGTTGAGAGTGTCGAATAGCCTCGGTTCTGTTTCAGGGCAGATTCTGTTAGGAGTCGGCTGAGATTGATTCCGTAGAGCCAGTCCAGCTCATGCCTGCATCGGCCTGCCTCGACTTGGGAATAATCCAGCTGGGGAAGAGCCGTGTTGTAGGCGGTCTGGAGCTCTTTCTCAGTCATCGTGCTGAACTTCATCCGTTGAGCCTTGGCGTGGGCGCCGCTGCACGCGTATCGGAGGATCGCGTATCCGATCAGCGACCCTTCGACATCATAGTCGCAGGCGTTGACGAAACGGTCCGCATTTCTTGCAAGTGAGCTAATGGTCTGGATCCATCGAGAGAGCCTGGCGGACTTCTTGTCGATGAGATGACTTGGCTCCCATCTATAGTCCCAGACAGGATAGTAGCGACGCGGAGCGCAGCCTTTAGAGTCGATGGAGTAGAGGTGGCCGAGCGCCGAACAGACGATGATCGTCTCTTTTCTGCGCCTAGCCTCGTAGTATGGGACGCCCTGCGTATCGAGTCTGCGTGGGTCGCCGTCTTCGTCGAGGGCCCGTGCAACACGGGCGGCGGCGTCCGGTTTCTCGCAGACGATAAGAGTCTGTATCACTTCCACCTCGACGGATTTTCCAGCAAGAAACGGGCGATTTCCTTGGCCTTCAAGCCCGTCTGAGGAAGCTTCTGAACCTGCTCAAGAAAATCAGGGACCCTTGGGCTTCCGTAGGCGACCGTCCACGTGCTGAAGGCTCGTTTGATATTATCAAAGGCGCGCTGGTGAGTAACACAGTAGCCAGCTCCTGCTGCGTCAATTTCTTCATGACACAACGGACAAGTCATGGAAAGAGGACTCGGGGCCCGTGATCCGAGAGGACCGCTCTTTGAAATAAGAATTCTTGCTTTTTTTCGTCTCTGTTGTTTTTCGAGTTTTGGAAATCATTGTTACGATTTTTTGGAGGGAGGTGAGTGTAAGTAACGAGTCTCGATTAGACGAAGCGATTGGAATCTGCGATCCCCATCTTCTCTAGACGCGTCTTCTCGGACACCCGAGTCAGGAGAGTTTCTTGAGGATGCGCAGTACGTTTAGCGTGATCCACGGATTACGCTCGCCAACCTTGCCTAGGTGATGATAGATTTCCGGGATAACGGCCGTGTTCTCACGCCTCGCCTCGTGCCAAGCGCCCGTTGCTGGGTCTTTCACATAGTTCCATCGAAGCGCATTGACGTACGTGCTCTCCATTGGCCATGTCCCATCCGCGAGCTGTTTCTGTTTGATAAGCTGGAGGGCATCTGAGACACGCTCATCACCACCGTATCCGAGATCTGCTAGAACCCGCAGGCCATGGAGGATATCGTAGAAGTAGAAGAGTGGGAAGTGGACCCTTGTCCACTCCTCGTCGATTACCTTGCCGGTCCGGTCGGACTTGTAGAGTCGATGCTTGAGCATGAACTCAGCAGCTCTCTCAACGACCTCCTCCGACCCTTGCGGCCAAAGGCTCCGGTCGAGTGCAGAGAAGGCCCAGAGCGGCTCTATAGTCGACATGAACGAGCTGTGATTAATCTTTACACCCCACTCTCCAAACTCACAGTTCCATCCTCCATCGGGAAGCTGGGTCTCGACAAGAAACTCGAACATTGACCGGACGCGCGAGTCTCGTCCATAACCGAAAACGGTGAGGGTCCTCGCCATGTTGCCAGTGACGCACGGTTCCCAGAGAAGACGGTAGGACTCAGGATCTGATTGGTTCTTGGGAGGCCACGACTTGTCTTGGGACATTGCGGTATCGAGAAGAAATTCGCAACCTGCAACGACAGATGGATGATTCGGGATAATTCCAACCTCACCTAGAAGGATTAGGTTCCACACGGTGGAACTCCACTTCGGCCAGTAGCAATCCTCCGGAAAAGCCCAATACCCTCTTGGGTTTTGTTTCGCTAGGAGGCTGGCGACCGGAGCCCATTCAGCAATCTCGCTCTGAACTCTTGAAGCATTAGAATCAGAAACTGACGCGCCCTCAAGATCTCTGAGAGCGCCATACCGGATGGCGGGGCTCTCGTGAGTAAGCAACCAATCTTCCGCATTGTCAACAGAGACCTTGGAGGAAAGCACGAGTCATGATGAGAAATACAGTGCTATTCAAGGTTCTCTGAAGGGAATGGGAACCGTGGACCAAGGTTAGCGAAACGGCGTGATTGAGAGCAATTTGTCTCTAGACACCGAATGATATTTCAACAAGCCCGCGCAAACAAACAATATTGGAAGTCCTATCGAAATGCCCGCCAGTCAAAAGAGGCCTAGTTGGCAGAAGAAACGGACTGTCCAGACCGTGCGCAAGCGGCAGAGCCGAGGAAAAATATACCTAGTCGCGGCCATCATTATTATCCTCACAATTGGCGTGGGCTTGTATGTCTATGTTTCTTCACAGGCTTCGAATAGTCTCCCTCCTGTCGTCTACGCCAAACTCAATACTTCCGATGGCATGATAGAAGTCGAACTCTACTACAATGCGACCCCTAAGACCGTTGCTAACTTTGTGAGCCTCGCAAACTCTGGCTTTTACACCAACCTGGTCTGGCATAGAATCAGTAAGGTCGACCCATTTGTCATTCAGACTGGAGATCCGAACACAAAAGATGGAGTAGGTAACAACACGAATTGGGGATCAGGAGGATCACCGCAGACCGTTCCGCTCGAAATTGTTAGCTCTCTACACAACTACGCGGGATACTTAGGTATGGCTCGAGGAAAGGACTTGAACAGCGGAAGCTCTCAGTTTTACATCAACATGGCGGACAACACCGATCTTGATACGGGTTACACAGTTTTTGGGAAGGTGATCACCGGAATGTCGGCCGCCACCGCAATTTGGAATACGCCAACATACTCAAGCGAGCAACCAACCACACTGGTTTTCTTGACAAGCGTCACTATTTCGGATAATCCCTGATTTCTCGCAGGAAAATTGTAAGGGTCTCATGTCGGATTCTAACTGAAGTACGCTCGCTATGGATTGTACGCCATCCTAACGCGACCTGTTTATCTTAACAGGATAGACGCAATTTTGACGGACTGTAATCGACGATTCTTCGTGCTCGTGGTATTCATCAGAAAGCGTTTTAACCCTATTACCGTAAAAACGTCGGCCGGTAGATTTCGGTAATGCCTGACAAGAGAGCGGTTTTGATCATCGTTGATGGAATGGGCGACCGGCCCCTGATCGATCACGATTACAAGACACCTCTAGAGTATGCCAACACGCCTAACATGGACAGATTAGCCAAAGGCGGATTAGTCGGATCACTAGATCCTATCTCTCCTGGAGTAAGACCTGGCAGCGACGTCGCAAATCTAGCGCTGCTAGGCTACGATCCAGCTAAATACTACACAGGACGCGGAGCACTGGAAGCACTGGGCGCAGGCATTGACCTAAGACCCAACGATGTCGCATTCCGCGTCAACTTCGCAACTGTCGATGACGACTTCCGCGTGGAAGACAGACGGGCCGGCAGAATCCGCAAGGGGGCATCGAAACTAGCAAAGTCTGTAAGCGAGATCAAGGTCGAGAGTACGCCGGGAGTCAAGACCATCTTCAAACCAACAGTCGAACACCGCGCGGTTCTCGTACTAAGAGGTGAGAAATTGTCTCGGCATGTTACTGACACTGATCCTGGAGAGGAAGGGTTGAAGCTTGTTATTTCCAGAGCTACCGATGGAACGGATGAAGCAAAGAGAACAGCTGCAGCTGTCAACGAGTTCGTCAAGAGATCACACGAAGTCCTGAGAGAACATCCGCTAAATCAAGAGAGAGCAAACGATGGAGAGAAACCCGCCAACATTATCCTGACCCGAGGCGCAGGGACCAGTCCCTCACTTCCAAGCTTCAAATCAATGTACGATCTCCGTGGCGCCTGCATCTCTGGAACAGCTATGATCAAGGGAATCGCCAGTGCCGCAGGTATCGACGTAATTGATGTCAGAGGAGCAACTGGCAGCATAAAGACAGATTATGAAGCCAAAGCAAAAGCCGTGATAGAAGGGGCCAAGGACAAGAACTTCGTCGTAGTGCACGTAAAAGCCCCCGACATAGCGGGGCATGATGCAGACTTCAAAGGAAAGGTGCGGGCGCTCGAAGACGTCGACGGACTGGTCGGCCATATCATAGATGAGGTAGACATAGGAGCCAACTATGTCGCGCTCACCAGCGACCACGCGACACCGGTCGGATACGGATACCATACAGGCGATCCTGTCCCATTAGTTATCGGAGGACCTGACGTTCCAGCAAGCAGGGTCCTCAAGCTCAGCGAAGCCAGCGCAAGCCGAGGAAACATAGGGCGGATACGAGGAATAGACCTGATGCCGGTCCTCACGGACCTGATGGGTAGAAGCCGGCTATACGGATCGTAGAGATTCTGAGACGCGACCGCTCATTGAGTGCGCTTGGGCTTCGGACGGATGGTTCTTACTTTTTTGCGTATGCTTTGGCGCGAATACCTTAACTTGCTATCCAAGACCAACTTCGCATAGAGAAAAGTCATGCAAGTGATCCCGGGACGTCAGAGGCCAGAGGGAGTAACTATACTAGGAGTATTGTCGATACTTGGGGGAATAGCAGGGGTTGTGGCCGGAGGAGCGCTCATGCTTGCGGCCCTTGTTGTGGGCACGATAACATCACCTCTGAAGGACTTTCTAACCTCTCAAGGCTACCCCCAACTTGTCTCCTACGTAACGACAAGCAACGTAGCAACGATTCTCGGAATTCTTGGAGTGTTCTCCCTTCTAGTTGGCATATTCTGGGTCGCCGTGGGCTTTGGTGCTCTCCGCGGAAGGGGCTGGGCCTGGACGGTCGGCATCATCGTCCTGGTTCTGTCGATCATCAACTCTATTATCCAAGTGGCGTTAGGAAACATCGCAAGCGTTGCCGGCCTCGCAATCGATTTGGGAATTATCTACTATCTCACAAGACCGAAGGTGAGAGCTTTCTTCGGCAAAAGGCTCGCCCCAGCTTGGCAGCCAAAATCCGCGCCCTAGTCCGTAACATAATCAATTACGTCTCGGCAGGGCAAGACTGTTTAGCTCGTCGAAGGATATTGCACCCTCGACCAGGCTCTCATAGGTTCCTATCTCCAGCACTTCCCGAGCGGCACGCTTTAAGAGCCCCATTGCCGCATACGACGCGCTGGGACCGAAGCTTACGCGAGCTACGCCAAGCCTCTCCAATTCATCAACTCGCGGCAGACCCTTTCTCACCATGACATTCACGGGAAAGTCCAGTGTCTGCACGAAGACGCGGATTGAAGCCGCGTCGAACAGACCCATCGGATAAACACAATCAGCACCCGCATCCCTGTAAGCTATGGCTCGACGAATCGCCTCCTTGAGCCGGACTCCCTCATCACCCGGCGCAAATCTGAACGCGTCGGTTCTGGCATTAATCACAAGGGGAATGCCACTAGTCTCGCCCAACTTCTTAATCGCCTTCAACTTCTCGGCCTGTGTCGCAATTGGAAACAGTTTCTTGGTCGCATGAGCAAAATCCTCGATGTTGATTCCAATTGCGCCAGCCTTCAGAACTTCTCGCACCGTGGCAAAGACCTCTTTCGGAGTAGTCCCGAAGCCGGCTACAATATCCGCGGAGAGCGGAACCGACAAAATGCGACTTATCCTTCCAACCGCCGACATATACTCATCTCTGCTGATCACCTGGCCGTCAGGGTAGCCGAGGGAGACCATCAACCCAGCGCTCGACGTCGCTACCGCAGGAAATCCTGCGTCCTCAAACACTCGTGCGCTCGGCACATCCCAGGCGTTCGGAAGAATCAGGATCTTCTTCTCATGATGGAGCGCGCGAAAATCCTCAGCCTTGACCCTCTGGGATCGCAGCTTTACGGGAGATGGATTCTTAGTCATGAGTCTTGTTCGGAGGCTTCACTCTATCAACTATTTGACGTGATGCCCTTGCTGGGTCCTTGGAGCCAGTGATCCAGCCTCCAACAATAATCAGCTTCACTCCGGACCTGACGAGTGCCTCGGCGCTGTCCGGGTTCACCCCTCCCGCAACCGCAACTGGAATCCGAAGGGTGCTAACCATTTCTCGTACGTTTCGGTCGACGCCCAGCCTGGAACGGAGCGCTCTCTGCGCGTCTATGCCCATGTGGACACAGACAATGTCAACACCCAGGCTCTGAAGCTGCCGCGCCCTCTTTCGCGGATTCGAGGACATCAACAGATCAGCCATCAACAACCCGTCATGGCGAGCAGCGGTCTGGACCGAATCGCGAATCGTTCTGTCATGTGCTAGGCCGGATATGGACACAACCTTTGCTCCAGCCTCGAAAGCCATCTCAGCCTCAATCCTGCCAGCATCAAGAGTCTTCATATCAGCTACAACCTTTCTAGCGTGAAAAGTTCGACTTAAGACCCGAACCGCCCTCATTCCCTCGCTCTTGATCAAGGGAGTTCCAGCTTCAAGCCACCCTACACTTTGAGAAGCGGCAGCCCTAGCTATTCGCAATGCTTCCTTCAATCTAACCAGGTCCAATGCGACCTGGACCTGAGGCCACGACTCTTCCATGATGCTGTTCCGGCCAACCGATCGGCGTTGTCCCAACAAAGACGCCCTCGTATTTGTAAATTCTATTCGGGGTGACTCGAACGATTCAGAGTCGGCTAACTGTGTCGGCTAGCTTTCTATTCCAGCGAAGTCTTCAGCGGAATCACCTTTGCCCGTCGCCGATATTCTCGAAGAGAGACATAGCAAACAAGAGCAAAGAATAACGAATCAAGCGCGAAGAACAGCGCACTGTAGATACTCCCATTTGCCTGGACACACGGCGGCGGACAACTGCTTTGTTCCACCCTCCACGTGAAGGGAAAGCCAAAGCTAGTGGCTGTTATGCCACCTGGGTTGACCCCATAGCCAGTCATAACCCAGCCAGTTGCGAGTGCGAGCAGGATTCCCACAGGAACGAGAGGAACCATCAAGCGGGAGGTCGCCATGAGTTTCTTACGGGTCTGACCACGGACCAAAAGAGATGCGGACACACCTGAAAAGACTACCCCCGCTCCCGTGAACAGGAACGACCAATTCTCCTCCCCGACTGTTGTTCCCGTACCGTAGGAAGCCGCCCAATAAGCGGCACCGAACAGGAACATCACTCCTCCGATAAACCCGGGAATCAGCGCGACGAAGACTGTAGTTTTCACGAGAAGTAAGACATCCGAAGAATGATAATAGTCGAGTTCAACCCAACTACGAGGAAAAGGGTGACAACCCTAAAGCGGAGGGCAGAAAACAGTCATGAAATGGATTCTCAAGGCCACAGAAATGAATCAGCAGACATATTGTTCGTCGACGCCATTCCCGACGTTTGCTACTACTCGGGTCTTTGATGAGGAACATCAGGATTAGATTGTTCGAGTATCACTGATCGTCGTTCGAGAATGTCAAAAGTGCAAGAGAAAGAGTCTACCCTACTCAACACCCTATCTAGCAAAGAGGTAGCTAACGAGTTGGACTCTCATCTGAGGGATCTCGAGAAGAATATTGCTGTCGCACGCGAATTCATCAAGTTGGCCGACGAGAGCTACTCCGAGCTGCGCCACAAATGGAATCTGCTAACTGAAGAGGTCCGGAATAAGCCTCAGACACACGAGAGAGAGCATGCAGCTGCACAAGATGTGAAAGCAGCGATTCGGCCGCTGAAAAAGGAACACTCCAAGGCCAGACAGAAGACAGTGACTGAGCCAGACGCACCCGCGACTCCCAGTTCTGCGGATGTCTCAACGGAGTCCGAGGGCATCACACAACACAAGTCTTCGAGGCAACGCAAGAAAGATACTGAGGCTCCCCACGAGGACACCAATTCCTTTTCTCCAGAGAAGCCCTCACACGTATATCGGGACCCAGGCCGAAGGCGCGGAAAGACTAGCGGGCGCAACTAGCAGCTATCTCTCCACTTCATACTGGAAGCACCGAGTAAGAAACATTCCCGAACTTACTCGAAGCTGAGGCCTGAAAGAAATTCTAGACCCCGCTCTGTCAATTGACTCGTTGCATCCGCGAGATGAAGTAGCCCGCAGTGAAGTCCCGATGCGGAAATAGTCTGCGACAATCAGTCAACCCCTTCAAACCTGGCGACCCGTACTCTTCTAGGATCGGTCGTGTCTCGAACTCCGGATGACTCTTGAGAAATGTCGAGACGACTTGCTCATTCTCCTCAACTGCTACGCTACAAGTACAGTACAGAATCCGACCTTCCTCGGCGACTAGCGGAGTAGCAGCGTCCATGAATTGCTGTTGAAGAGAGGCGTAACGCTCTAGAGACTTGGGAGATAAATGCCACTTCATTCGTGGATTCCTGTCGAAGACCCCTGTCCCGGTACAGGGCGGATCGATGATTATTAGGTCGAATGCCCCGTGGACAGCGAGCCTCGCCGCGTCGCCAATCACAGCTTCGGCTATCTTTACTCCCAGCCTCGAAGTTTCACGCCTCCAAGCCTCCATTCTGATCTGAGAGTAATCTACTGAAACAATCTTGCCCCTATTCTTCATGAACTGGGCCAGGGTTGCGGTCTTTGCCCCCGGAGCCGCGCATAAGTCTAGAACAGTCTCGCCCGGCTCGGGACCTCCAGCCTTAACCGCTAGATAGGAGGCAAAGTCTTGCATTTGAAACAAACCTTGCGAAAAGAATGCGGAAAATTGGGACGGAGAACCATTAAGGAGGTACACGCCAGGATCGGACGGGACCCTTGTGAGCTTTCCGGCCAGTCGCTTCGCCTGAGCCGGAAGGGTCGTTCTGCCTCGATTCATCAGAGGATTTACCCGAATGTATCTCGGTCTGGAGTCCGTCGACAGTAGTTTGATAGCTTCACTACGTCCCAATAGTCGGA